>Ga0247727_10020291_pt1 | contig 10180 bp, 12 predicted proteins | sample WisWelCaveWW1625_FD_202498 | JGI IMG/M metagenome (GOLD analysis project Ga0247727, IMG submission 202498) | Biofilm microbial communities from Wishing Well Cave, Virginia, United States - WW16-25 | ecosystem: Environmental > Aquatic > Deep subsurface > Groundwater > Cave microbial mat | place... | reverse complement strand
GCAAGCACAAGCCACAGCCGAAACCGCCCGTGTCCAGATCCGGAGAGTGAACCTCGAACAGATCCGCCGCGAAATCGAGTTCCACGAGAATAGCCTGGAGCGCACCCGCGTCCGAACGCCCATTGCCGGCGTTGTGGTTACTCCCAACCTCGAGTCCGGGCGCGGGCGCTACCTGGAGCGAGGCGCGGTCTTCTGCGAGACCGCCGTCCTGAACCCCGCACTGATCGATGTCGCCGTTTTCGAGGACGATATTGGATTGGTCGAAGTGGGACAGGAAGCCTGGCTGAAAGCCAACGCCTTCCCGGCGCGCAAGTTCATCGGACGCGTCGAGCGAATCAGCCCCCAGGCCACCGTCGCGGAGGGCGAGCGGGTCTTCGTGGTCACGGCCGAAATCCAGAACCCGGATGACTCCCTGCGCGCGGGCATGCTGGGCAAATCGAAGCTCCTCACGGCTTCGCGCAGCATCGGCTACGCCATGGTGCGTGGACCGGCGCAATGGGCGCAGAAAGCTCTGTGGCAATGGCTGCCCTGAACCCTCTCCGGCTGCTCGCGATTGGCGCCGCGATCGCCCTGCTGGCGGGCTGCGACACCACCGACTCCTCCCGCGCCGCCGGCCGGAACCCGGCCGAGAACAACCGCACTCCGCCGGCAGTGGATGTTTTCGAGGTTCGGTCCAACCCCAGGCCCGCCGAGCGGCTGGTGCCGGCGGTGATCTCGGTCGAGGATCACGCCGTGGTTTTGGCTCAGCGCCCCGGCGTTCTGATCCGGCTCCTGTCCGAGGTCGGCGCGCGGGTGAGCGAGGGCGATCTGCTCGGCGAGCTCTCCAGCGATGACCTGCGCGCCCAGCTCCGCCAGCACGAATCGGAGGCCGAAAGCAGCAAGTCCCACGAACGCCAGTTGGAGGCTCTGCTTCGGGTCAACCAGAGTGAGGAGGTCCAGGACGCCGAGCTGTTTCAGGCCGGCCTGATCAGCCTGCGCCAGCTCGAGCGGACCCGCTACCGCGTGGAAGGCACCCGCCACGAGCTCGATATGGTACGACTGGCCACCCGGGCCGCGCTGGCCAAGGTGGAAGCCACCGGCCTGGAGGTCGACAAGGGCCTCATCCGTGCGCCGCTCACCGGCATCGTCACCCGCCGCTTTGTCACCCGCGGCAGCACCCTCACCAAGGATGCGAAGCTGTTCGAGGTCTCCCGGCTGGAGCCGCTCCAGGTTCTGTTCCATGTGGAGCGAAAAGACAGCGACGGTCTCGCCGTCGGCGGCGTCGTGCGCGTTTCCGCGGCCGACAAGCCTGGCGCCGAGACGACGGCCCGCATCCGGCGCGTGGATCCCACCGCCGACGCCGAGAGCAACACCCTCGGCATTCTGGCCGATCTGGTCCGGCCCGAGGGATTCATTCCAGGCGCCGCGGTCACTGTTCGCGTGACCGGAGCGGCCCCCGACGCCGCGGTTTGGATCCCTCGCGCCGCCTTCCTCGATCCGGCCGGGCTGAAGTCGGCCCGCCTGAGCAAGGTGCTGGTCATCGAGGGGGAGCGGTGCGCAACCCGAACCGTGCTGGTCGGCTCGGTGGGCGCCGCCGAGGTCTCCGTTGAGTCCGGGCTGTCCCCGGGCGATCGCGTGATCCTCGCCCCGGGCGCACACCTGCGCCCCGGAGATTCCGTTGCCGTCCGCAAACCGTAGGCCGCTCTCATGGACAAGCTGCGCCAGGACCTGAGGATCGTTCGGCAGGTCCTCGAAGCGGAGGTCTCCTATGTGGTGTGCGATCCCGCCTCACAGAAGTACTTTCGCTTCCGGCCTCTCGAATACGCGGTCCTGGAGAAGCTCGATGGAACTCGCGGCCACGAGCAGATCGCCGTCCTGGTGCGGCAGCAGAGGGACGCCCATCTCAGCGCGGCCGCGGTGGAGCGCTTTGTCGCCGAGCTGAAAAAGCTGAACCTCATCGTCCAGACGGTCGGTGAGAAGAGCATCGCGCTGCTCGAGAGGCTGCGCCACGAACGGATACTCAAGGCCACCCGCAGCGGCAGCCTTTTGTATATGCGTTTCCCCGCCGTCAACCCCGACGCCGCTTATAACCGCCTGATCGGCCCCCTCCGCTTCTTTTGGTCCCGCGCGTTCGTACTGCTCAGCCTGGCGCTGTTCGCCGTCGCCGCGGCCATCTTGATCACCGATTGGAGAGCCGTCCAGGCTGGTCTGACCGGTCTCTACTCGCGCGGCGGATGGGACCTGGCCCTGATCTATTTCGTGCTGTTCACAATCATCGTAGCTCACGAGAACGCCCACGGCCTGACCTGCAAGCATTACGGCGGCGAGGTTCGCGAGCTGGGGTTCATGTTCATCTACTTCCTGCCCGCTTTCTACGCCAACGTGACGGCCGCCGCCGCCTTTCCGGGCAAAGCGGCAAAGCTATGGGTGACCGCCGCCGGTTCCTTCGCCGAACTGGTCATCTGCTCGCTAGCGACTCTGGTTTGGTACTTCTCCACACCTGGTGAGTTTCTCCACCACCTGGCGTTTCTCTTCATCCTGGTTTCGGCCATCTCGTCGATCCCGATCAACATGAACCCGCTCATCAAGCTGGATGGCTACTTCGCCCTGGCCGACTTGCTGGGAATCCCGAATCTGAACGATCGCGCCTGGAAATACACAGGCGCCCTGGCCCGCAAGCATATCTTCCGCTTGCCGGCCGAGATCCCTGTCCACAGCGCCCGGACCCGGCGGATCCTGCTGGCTTACGGGATCTCCGCGTTCTTCTATCGGGTGGTATTTCTCTGCATCGTTCTCTATTTCTTTCACGGGAAACTGACGCAATGGTTTCCGCTGGCCGGAACCCCGATCCTGGCCGGCTTGGCGTTCCTGGTCCTGCGGCGGAGACTCCAATCCGCCGGGGCCGGCATCCGATACTTCTGGCTGGACAAAAAGGAGAGGTGGATGAAACCGAAGCTGCTGGTTCCGGCTTCCGTGGGTGCGGCGATGCTGGGCGCCTTTCTGCTTCTGCCCCTGCCGTATTCCCTGGTGGCCAGTTTCGTAATCGACGGGCCGGAGCAGGTTCCGGTCCGAACGCCGGTGGATGGCTTCGTCGAGCGCGTGACCGCCGAAGAAGGCTCCCGCCTGCGCCGCGGCGACACGCTGGCCGTTCTCCGCAACCCGGACCTGGAAAAACAGGCTGCCGGGCTGCGCCTGGAACTCCAGGGGCTGGACCAGGCCGCCCAGGCGAGTCTCGGCGTTGGTAACCTTGCCGAGCGTCTGACCAGCGCCCGCCGCCGGGAGCAGTCCGCCGTTTTGCTGGCCGACACCGAGTCGCGCCTGGCTGCTCTGCGCTTGCTCGCTCCCGCCGACGGCGTGGTGGTAACACCCCGGCTCGCTGACCGGCACGGCGTCCATCTGGCGGCCGGGGCAATATTCTGTCAGATGGTTCCCGCGGGTCCCTGGATCGCCCGCTCTCACTTGGACGAAACGGAGCTCGAAGAGGTGACCCTCGGGGCAGTGGCCTCTCTGCGCCCGAATCGAGACGGGGCCGAGCTAACAGGACGCCTCGCCCGTCTCGCGCCCGCCTCCCAGTTGCATCAACGTCTCTCCGCCTCGGAGCATCCCCGCTACGTAGCGCACGGCGGCACTTCGTTCGCCGCCCCGATAACGGCCTACGAGGCAGTCATCGAGATTCAGTCCGCTGGCGACAATCTCAAGCCGGGAATGTCGGGATTGGTCAAGATCCACGGCCCGAAGCGCTCTCTGTCGTACTCGGTCTGGCGAGCCGCCCGAAACAGCTTCCGCTCCAGGATCTGGTGGTAGCCGTCCGGGCGGTCGCCACGCCGCTGGCGTGCGGTTAGCCGCCGGTTCCGGGATCCAGCTCCGAATCCGCCGTCGGGTTGGCCCGATCCTCCACGCGCTCGATCTTGAGCTCCTCTTCGCGCTCTTTCTTGGTCTCTTTGGCCGGGGCCGGTTGGCCTGCCGAACCTTGCGTTCCTGTTTGCATATGCTCCTCCACGATGCCTGTCTGCTGATCCTTATCTTACGCCTCGGGACGGCAACTGGCAACCGTTCCTAATTTTAAGTGTCCGGAATCGGGGATTCGTGTCACCCCAAAGTGGAAAGTTTCCGAGATTTGCAGGATCCGCATCGACGCTGCCACTCCTTGCTATAGTCAAACCATGGCACAATTCTTCATCGTCATCCACAAGAGCAAGTACGGGTATGACGTCTCGTGCCCGACTCTCCAGGGCTGCCACAGCCAGGGCGAGACCGAAGAAGAAGCAATCGAGAACATCCGTGATGCGATCCGCCAATATTTGGCTGCCCTCAAGAAACTAAGAGGCCGGGAAAAGCTCAAGAGGATTGACGTGGCTGTCTGATGCTGCTTACCGATGTCTCTTCGGAACGAGCGGTTCGCGCCCTCCAGAAAGCCGGATTTAGGAAGGAAAGATCTGGCAAGCACATCGTCCTGACGAATGGCGTCCGCCTTGTCACGGTCCCACGTCACAAACGCCTGAACCCTTACACTCTGCGCAGTATCATCCGCGATGCCGGTCTTACGGGTCAAGACTTTCGAAAGCTACTTGCTTGACCCGACAAGCGTGATCTGCGCCATTGAAATGCTGCGCCGCTACTGCAGTTGCGTTCACGCCGGCGCCATGTCCAGCCCGGTGCCCAGAAGCCACTTCACCACCTCCGCTTGCGAGCCCACACGAGCTTCCACGGTGTGGTCGTCCACCCGCTGGACCCCCGGCCGCTGGGCGGCTTTGGCTGCGCCCTCCATGGTTCTCATTCGCAGCGTGATCGTCATGGGCAGGGTAGGTTTGTAAGGACGCATCTTGCCGGCGCGCAGGCCCTCGACGGCTTCGGTGACTCCCCGCGCCGTGGCCCGCCAGGCGGCCTCCGGGGCCAGGCCCGCACACAATTCCGGGTTCGGCCCGCCCTGCTTGACGGCCGTCGTGACGACTCCCGGAAACTGCTGGCGCGTCTCATAGCAGGCGGCCTCGTCGCCCTGCACAAAAATGAGCGGTATGTCCCAATGGCCGGCGAAGCACGTCTCGATCCCGATCTCGCCCACGCTTAGTCCATTGATCGTGAAGTCCAGCCATTGGGAGCTCCACGCGTGCGGCAGGAATGCCATGGGGGTGGAGGCCTTGGCATGGTGGCCCGGCAGCATGAATCCGGCGACGGTCTGGTCCAGCCCCGGCAGCCAGCGGCGTTTTCCGTTCTCCATCCCCACGCTTCGATACAGATAGGTGATGCGCCGGTCGGACAACAACTTTTCCTTGATGAAGTTGTCCCCGCCGTGGTGCGTATCGCAAACGATGAGCTCGGTCACACCGGCAGCCAGCGCCGCCGCGCTCGCAGCGTTAATGTCGGCGGTGAACAGCTCGCGCGCCTCGGCGGCGATGTGCGGCCGGACGCCGTTTTCCCAGTACCAGGACTGCTCGCGGGTGAAGATGCCGCTCGAGCCGTCCATGTCGCAGAGCATGAAGATCTTCAAACCGCGCTTTCCCTGGGCGGCCAGCACCGTCGCAGCGGCGGCGCCCAGAAAGTTCCGACGGGAAAGATCAGAGAGTCTCACCGGATTCATCGATGCTGCTCCTTGCTATGGCCGAAGGACTGTCAGATCGGTCGCCGCGAAATCATTACCCGTTGCCAGCACGGGCTCAGCGCGGGTTCCGGCCAGGGCGTACACGGCACAATCTCCGAAGTTGAGCTGCGCCCGGTGGCCCATTCCTTTTCCGAAGCGCCCAAACGCCGCTATGGCCACCCTCGCCTGGATTTCATCAAATGGGACCACCTCACTCCCCAGTTCTTCGACCAGTTGGTGCAACCAGGGGAGCGCGGTCTCGCCCAGTCGCGCCCTGAGAACCATCCCCGCTTCCAGGAGGGAGACCGCCGAAATCATCCTTCGGGCTGCTGTCTCGATTGCGTCCAGTAGCGCCTGTCGCGGTGGCTCCCTGAGCGCAATTGCAATCAGCGCCGATGTGTCGATTACCATTAACGCGGAATACCGAAGTCGTCGTAGCCCAGAATCTCCTCCGGGCTGCGAGTGTCGAGGACCGGCAGAGCGCCGATCCTGGCGCAAAGAGCGTCCAGTTTCGCGCGGTTCAGGGGTCGTCCCCCCTGCTGGATCTGGTATTCGAGGGCGCGAATCACGGCATCACTCAGCGTAATGCCCCTCCGCTTGCTGATCTGCTCAGCCAGGCGGTGGGCGGACGGATTCTTAACGTACAGGGGACGCCCCTTCCTGCTCAAGCCTTTTGGCTTGCTCACAGTTCGATTATAGGGCAATCCCGAGGGATATACCAGAGTTTTCCGTGGCTTCCACTACCGCAAAAGCTCCGCGAGGAACGCCTCATCCGTCTGTGCCGAATAGCGATACCGGTACCCGGCGCCGAGGGGGACGGTCCGCCCCATCCAGTTGGCCGGATCGGTCCACAGAACCGGCCGCGTCCCCATGGCCCGCACCAGATCGGCGAGGTCCCAGTGGAGCAGGAAGCCGGGGATCATCGCATCGAAAAGGTTGGTGTGGATCGCGCCATCCAGAGCGGCGCTGAGACTGTGCGGCGTGCGGTCGAGCCAGACTCTGCCGATCCTGGGGTCGACGGCGGCCGCTAACAGGAGCCAGATGCCCCTCACATCGCGGGCGGCGGCGCGGATGGAGGCCGGGTCCACGTCGTCCCGGCTGCTGAGCAGGTCCACGCCGCGCAGGATATCGTGAGCGCGCATCGCCGGCAGATTGCGGCCGATCGAATCGGCGCGCGCGTTGACCATCCAGTTTCCCAGGTAGGGGCGGTTGTCCGGGGATGGCGAGTCGCGCGGCTCGAGTTCGAGGACGACGGCTCCCTTCGCCGCGGCTGCTTCCGCGAGCGGCGCACTGGTTCGATCCTTTACCAGAAGAAGGGCCGGCTTGCGCCCGGAGGCGCTCGGAAGGTAGAGCGTGCCGGTGATCCAAACGCCGGGTTCGCTTTCGAGGGAAACCGCTCCCTGACGGTCGCGGCTCGGAACGGGGCGGCCGTCGGAGGGGACCTCCAGCCGGCGCAGCTCGGCAAGCAGTTCGGGAACGCCGCGAGGCTGTTTCCGCGCTTGGAACTGTTCCCGAATCACCTCGTAGAGCCAGCGGCTGCCTGGCTCGTCCTCCACTTGGCCGGACTTCGTAACCTGGAGTTCATGGTCGGGATACAGGGGGATCTCCTGCTCTCGTGCGTCGCCCTGGCCGTCTTGGAGCCAGCGGATCATCCATCCGTAAAGGGCTTCGCGCGTTTCGAGCGGCGTGCCGTGCGGACCCGGCCCCATAAACAGCCGCACCTTGTCTTGCGCTCCGTAGAGACCATACCAGCGCCGCGCTTCTTCGTAGACCGGCCGCACGCCGGCCGGCGTGAAGAAATCGCCCTCCGTCGCCAGGAGGAGCCAGGGCGTGCCTCCGGAAACCTCCAGGAAATCGGCGTGATCCAGACCCGAAGCTAGAAAGCGGGGCAGGCTCATTTCCGAGTCGGGGAAGGGGCCGGTAAACAGCACCCGTAAGGAGTTGAGAAAGCAGGCGGGGGCCGCCGCCTTCACGCGCGGGTCCAGGGCCGCGATGTAGGTGGTGAGGCATCCGCCCCCCGAGCATCCCGCGGCCCCCACTCGGGCCGAATCCACTTCGGGCCGGCTGACCAGATAGTCGAGCGCGCGCATCGCATCCCAGATGAAATATCTCGCGACGCTCTGGCCGATCAGGATGCTCTGGGCTCCGGCCTGTAGATGCTCGTTCGCGCAACAGCCGGCGATCCCCCTGCCCACACGGCGGTCGTAGGCCTGCATCCGTTCCCCGAGTCCCACCGGATCGTAGGCCAGCGCTACGAATCCTTTCGCCGCCAGGTTGGCCGCCATGCGGTGATTCTCGGTCTTGCCGAGCGTCGTGTGCCCGGCCGACATCAGCACCGCGGGATACCGGCCCGGCTGGCTGGGCCGGTACAGGTTCGCGGTCACGTAGTAACGCGGCAGACTTTCGAAGATGACCTTCTCCAGCGTGTAGGACGCATTGCTGAGGCGCCCGGTGACGCGGGCGTTCAGCGGTCCCTGATAATCCGGAAGGCCGCCCAGGATCTCCAGCAGCTTCGCCCGGACCCCTTGTCTGCGTTGCTCCGCGTCAGCGGTGGTGCGGATCTCGGCAATGCTGCTCTCCCGGCGTGCCAGGTGCTCCTGAGCGATCCGATCCATCCATTGAAGAAGAGGGTCCTGGGCGGCGAGCGCCATCGAACCGAGCAGCGCAATTCTCGTCAGCCGCACTCGTCACCTCGCCACCAGCCGCCGGGCATTTTCCTCGAACACCATTGTAATCGCTCGCCTGGCGCTGCACGAAGGGAACAGAGAAGTCGGCGTGGCGGTCTGATGCCCGCTCTCCCGCTGCTTCGACCCGCGGTTCCGTGCAGGTCGCCCGTGGAACCCCGCGGGCGTTGATCGCGAAGCCCGGCTCGCGAAAACACACCAATCTGATGCATAATGGTGTTATGAGGACACCAAACAAGGCTGTGCGACAAAGCGTTAGCCTTCCGGCCAGCGTCGCAGCTCAAATAAGGACCATGGCCAAGACCCGTCGCCTCAGCGCCAACCGGATCCTGGTGGAACTCATCGAAAACGGGATTGAAACGGAAAAGCAGAAACAGCAAGAGTTTTTCGACCTTGCCGAGCGCTTCCGGAGCGCGACCGATCCGGGAGAAGTCAAGCGGCTGGGTGATCGGATGGGCCGGATGGTCTTCGGCAACTGATGCCAAAGATCGAGAGTTGGAGCAATCTACCGGCGGGCGTTCGCCAGCACTTGATAGACCGAATGCGTGACCGGGCGATTGGCATGGCTGACCTCAATCAGCTTCGTCTGTGGATCGAATCCAAGCCCGAAGTGCCCGAGGGTGACTGGTACAAAGATTTCGGCTCGTTCAAGATTTGTGGCCACGGATCGTTCCCGAAAACGTTTCTGCTTCGCGGGCAAGCCGCCAAGGGAGAGGCCGTCTGACCGGATTCCTCCCAACCCATCACCTCGCCAACAGCCGCCGGGCAGTCTCCTCGAACACTGCTTTCCTCTGGACTTCCGTCAACCCGGATTCCTGCACCTTCAGCACAGCCGACTCGAAATAATACAACGGGTAGTTGGAACCGAAAAGCACGCGCGCAAAAGTGACCTGGTCGGCGAGCCGGGCCACCGCGCCAACCCTCTCCACCATGGCAAAATCAAAATAGACCGCGCCCGCCGACGCCAGCTTCTGCACCGTTTCCAGCCGGAAGGTCGGGTAACAATTCAGAATCAACAGCCGCAGTTGCGGCTCCCCTCGAACCATCTCGGCCAGCGGAGTTATGTCCACCGGCGGCACGCGCATCAGAGGATGCTGCGTGCGCTCGTCTTCCATGCACAGCGCCAGTTGCACGATAAGTTTCCGGCCCGTCGCCAGCTTCAACAGTTCCCGAAAGGCTGGATCGTCGAGCTTGTATCTGTGGTAATTGGGATGCAACCGGATTCCCGGCATCTTGTGCTCTTCCTGACAGCGCCGCAGATCCTCCTGCCAGTCGGGCAGCTTGGGATTGATGGAACCAAATGGCAACAGGAGGCCCCGGCCGTAGCTGCGGCAGTCTTCGGCCAGCCGGGCATTGACGCCGGCGAGGTCCTTATGAAGGATACCGTCGAAGCTGCCTGCCCAGGCCTGCGAGACGTTTTGCTTCCGCAGCTTGGCGACGAGTGCCGTCGGCTCGTCTCCCGTCAAACGCCGGAACGGCCAGCGCGAAAGACTTATGTTAACGTCGACGATCACGCCTGCCGCCCTTTCGCTCGCAGAATCGGAGTCAGCAGCCGGCGCAGATTTTCCCCGAGGATGAGCTTGCGCGCGGCTTCCGGGATGCCGGCGCCCATGACCTTGCCGAGCTGGGAGGCGAAACTCCGGCCGGCGGCGTCGCTGCCGTAGACCACCCGTTCCGCGCCGAGTTCCCGCACCGCCATCTCCACCGAGCCGGAGGTGGGGTCGAATCCGGCCATGGCCGTCGCGATATTTTTCGTGGAGCGAATTGCGCGGATCCCGACCTCCCAATCCCCGCCGGTGTGGGCATCGATGAAGGCCGCCTGTGGATGCCGCCTGGCCAGCTCCACCAGATCATAAGGCGTGGATTCGCCCGGCAGATTGCCTCCCACCTTCAGCCACGTGTGTTGCAGGATCGGCGCTTTCCGCTCCACCGCTCGCGC
>Ga0247727_10020290_pt1 | contig 10180 bp, 12 predicted proteins | sample WisWelCaveWW1625_FD_202498 | JGI IMG/M metagenome (GOLD analysis project Ga0247727, IMG submission 202498) | Biofilm microbial communities from Wishing Well Cave, Virginia, United States - WW16-25 | ecosystem: Environmental > Aquatic > Deep subsurface > Groundwater > Cave microbial mat | place... | reverse complement strand
CCACGCCCACGGCCCTTAGGATGCCGTTCTCCACCCCCTTGCCCCACATCTGCGTGGCCTCGAGCGGCCAGGGCGTCTCGCCCGGCGGGATCTTCCAGTACTGGCCCTGGAAGGAGAGCATCTCCTCGGTCCAGGCCTTCTTGATGATGGCGAAGCACTCCTCGAAAGCGGCGCGGTTGGCGGCGTCGATGGCGTCGTGCTGGTGCGGCAGCGCGCCGTGGATGCCGTGCGTCTGCTGCGCCATGATGTCGACCCAGCGGCGCTGATAGCCGCGCGCGAAGCCGGCGCAGGCGCGCCCGCCCGTCATGTGGTCGAGCATGGCGATGTCCTCCGCCACCCGGATCGGGTTGGAGGCGGGGAGCACGATGCCGAGCTGGCCCACCTTGATGCGCCTCGTCTGCATGGCGATGTAGAGATCGAGCAGCACGGGATTGTTGGAGACCTCGAAGCCCTCGATGTGGAAGTGGTGCTCGGTGAAGCTGACCGACTCGTAGCCGAGGTCGTCGGCGAGGCGGCATTGCTCGGATACCTCGCGCAGCATCTGCTGGTAAAGGTCGGGCCGTGCGCCCGCCATGCCGGCCTCGATATCGGCCCTGGTACCGAGCGATGGCAGGTAGAACAAGGAGACCTTCATCGCGGCGCCCGAGATTTCCTCTCCACCGGTACAGTGACGACTCCCACACCCGGCCGCAAGCCATCCACGGGGGTCATCAGGCATCACCGATCGACCGCCGGCTGGGCAAGAGCCGCCCGGCGTGGCGAGGGACTGGTTTCGACAGGTTTGGTCGAGAGCAGCAGGTCGGGCTAGGCAACCTTCTTGAGAGCTGCTCGACCAGCCTTCGCCAGCTCGACAAGAGATTTGGCGAGAGCCCTCAGCGGGCGCGGCAGGTAGGGCTTCTTCCTCGGGAGGCTCTCAGGGGGCTCGACGAGCCGTTTGCGCGCGATCTCGGAGAGATCGGACTCATCGAGTTTCCAGAGTGCCGCGCGGCTCTTACGTAAGGCGTAAGAGGTGATGTCGAAGGCCGGCTTCTTTATGTTGTGGAGCGGGGCCCGGTGGTTCACGTTGCTGCGATGTTTTTCCAATTTGACGGGGTCGACGCGCAAGCCGAGGGCGACGGCCCCCTCGACAACCCAAACCAGCGCCCCATCCGAAAGGCCAACTTCGTCTCCTCCGCCGCCGACCGATCCGTGATCACCGGGAAACCACTGCTGGACGTAGGGCCGCTTGTCGATCGGCGTGTCCTCTGTTACTCCCCGCTCGCCGTTTAGCTCGTCGAGGTTGTTCCAAGGCGTGGCATCGTAAATGCGACGCACCTCGTCGATCGCGAGCGCGTGGCGGCTATTCAGTACCATCGAACTCAGCCTGTCGTCGAAAAACCGGTACCCCTTGTTGAACAAGCTTGCGAAAAGCCAATGTCCTGGCACGCCCAAAGCCCCCACTGTGTCCCAGATGCCCATGTACCAGATCTGCAGGCGTGTCTCGTTCTCTGCGTTTTCGACGTTCCGCTTGCGCCATTCGCGTTCCTTGTCGCTGTGCCAGGCCGGAACACTGTGGTCACGGCGGAAACTCATGCACTCTTCGGCATCGGGTAGCGGTTTCTTCTTGTAGAGCGCGATGGCTTTGCCGATCTTGTTGACGTGCTCCTTCTGCAAGATCCCGCACCTTCGGAGCAACCCCCCGAACGCGCGAGCGCTGAACGCGCCGCGCGAGAATCCGAAAACAAAAATCCTGTCTCCTGGCTCGTGGTTGAATATCAGGAAGCGATAGGCTTGCTCGATGTTGTTCAGCAGTCCCACGCCAAAGGCACCGCCGAGCAAACTATTGATGCTGTTGCCGAACGCGACCTGTTCAGAGCCGACGCCCGAAACGTAGAAGACCACCTGCACGTTGCCCTCGTTGTCCATCGGCGCCACAAGCCTGGCGGTTTTGACCACATTGGTATAGTCAGGTGCGTCGGAGGTGTTCCATGTGCCGTCGAAGCAGATGGCAATGTTCTTCATCGAATGCTCCCCCAAGCCAAGGCGTTGATCGATCAATGCGCTGGTGGCTCGGCCAGCGACACCAATATTCGCCACCCACGCTATTCGACCCCAATTTCATAGCATGAGCGGACATGCCCACGGAAGACTATGCGTGCCGCCTTTGTCGGCAAGGGCTGTGCTGGAAGGGTTGCCTGCGCTCGACTGATCGCGCGGCTCAATGCTTCGCGTCGAATCCTTGCCGCAAGCCGCTTTGAACCTGGGCAGAATCCGTTCTCGCAAGGCAGGCGATTTTGTACTAAGCATCGCCCTGCGGGGGCGCGTAGCTCAGCGGTAGAGCACTCCCTTCACACGGGAGGGGTCACAGGTTCGATCCCTGTCGCGCCCACCATGTCGCCCAGGTCCGGTTGATTGCGCCCCGGTAGTAGCAGCCTCTGCTTGCAACGCAAAAGATGGGGAACGCCCCTGAAGAGAGTCATCGCGGTGCATCGGGATGCCAGCCGATGACCGCCAGCATGAAGAAGTAGCCGATAACGTAGGCGACGGCGATGTGCCAGCCGTGCCTCAGCCAGCTGCCGACCGATTTGGCCTCCGGGTACATGTTGGCGAGGGCCACGCCAGCGGACGAGCCGAACCAGATCATCGAGCCGCCGAACCCCACGGCGTAGGCCAGGAAACCCCAGTCGTAGCCGCCCTGCTTGAGGGCTAGCGCCGTAAGCGGGATGTTGTCGAACACGGCCGAGACGAAGCCCAGCCCCAGTGCCGTCTGCCAGGAGGCGAGAGGCAGCGTCTCGACCGGCATGAGGGAGGCACAGGTTACGAGCGCCAGGAGGAACATGGTCCCCTTGAATGTTTCCGGCATCACCTTCCAATCGGGCCTTTTCCACGGCGCCGTCGCCAGAATGACGGCCCATACGGCGAGACCGATGACCGGGAGGAGATCGAGGAGCGCGGGGAACCGGAGATTGGCGATGACGTTCGACAGGATGGCCGCGACCAGGATCGCAAAGACGATGCAGACGCGCGACCACTCGACCCGGATGCCCGGCGGTATGTCCTTCATGATCGGGGAATATTTCTGCTGCTGCATCGCCGCCGGGATGCCGAAGATGAAGATCGCCACTGCCACGGCCACGTAAGCCTCGACGACGACGAGTGGGCTGACGCCGGCGATCCACATCATGGTGGTGGTCGTGTCTCCAACGACGCTGCCGGCGCCGCCGGCATTGGAGGCTGCGACAATCGCTGCCAGGTAGCCGATGTGGACTTTGCCCCGGAATACCTCGCGGGCCATCACGCCGCCGATCAGTGCCGCCGCGATGTTGTCGAGGAAGCTCGACAGCACGCACACGATTACCAGCAGGAGGAAGGCGCCCTTCCAGTCATCGGGCAGAAACGCCGGCATGAGATCGGGCACCTTGCTCTCCTCGAAATGCCGCGAGAGCAAAGCGAAGCCCATCAGCAGGAGGAACAGGTTGGAGAGAATTACCCACTCGTGCTGCATATGGAGCGCCAGGCCGCCGAGCCCCGGCCCGAACTTGAAGCCGGTGAAGGCGAGCTTGTAGGCGACAATGGCGGCAAGGCCAGCGAGTGCCACCTGCAGCGTGCGATGATGGAACAGCGCAACGCCCAGCAGCGTCGCCGCAAACAGGATGAAATCGACGGGGATGCCGAGCAGATATATGGGCTCGTGCGATGCCGGCGCTGCGAAGGCAGATACGCACGAGGCGAGGACAACCGCCACAGCGAGTGCGATCGTGTGCCGGCAAACACGCAGCGACCGGAGACAGAAGCCGGGCGACCTGTGCCGCTCAATGCGTGAGGCCAATGGCGTGCGTTTCAAAACGTTCTCCCCCCGGCTGGCTGTTTCGAAGACTAAGGGAGAACCAAGCCCACCCTGCGAGAGTCCCTGTTGAACCCTCCCCTCGCCCGAGCGTGAGGCTAGCAACCTGCGGCGCCGTCCGGCAAGAGGACAACTGCACCGTCAGCTGCAGTTCCTGGAGCGGAGCGCCAGACGTCGTTCCTTGAACGCTATTGGCGCTCACTGCAGCTGCAGCGGCAGCGACTTCAATTGCTTTATGTTCACCTTGATGCCCCCGAACATGCTGATGTCGCCGGGCCGCATGCCGGGGCAGTCGGCGCTTTTCCATCTTGCCGTCTGCGTCATGAGGGTCGATTGCGGCCCTTTCTCGGAGCCGCCCTCCATCGTGCCCTCTGTGCGCACGGTGTAGGCCGAACTGAAATCGCCCGTGATCACGGTTTTCGTCTTGCTTGCCGTTGGCCCGAACGTGCAGTCCGCGTCGATCACATAGGTCTGGCCCTGGCGCTTCGCGGTGAGGCTCTTGCACTTGCCGCCGTCAGCTTCAGGGCGTGATCCATCAGCTCGCGATCGGTTGCGGGATCCAGGCACATCTGCGCCGCCATCGACGGCATCCCGCGCGGCTTTTCGATCGCCGTTGTGATCTCCCACAGGCCCGCCTTGCGCGGCGGCAGATCGAGCGTCTGTCCGCTGAGCGCAAGCGGTGCTGCCAGCACTGCGGCGGCGGCGAGTAGGAAGGCGGTCGGTCTCTTCATGCTGCTTCCCAGATTGATTCGGCGGGGCTTGCTCCCGCCGAATAGGCGGCGAATGCGGCCATCGGTTGGCAACACGACGATTTGTGTTGGAACCTGCGCGGCGCGTGGGTCAACCTGCAGCGCAGAAGGAGGCTCACGCATGCCCATTTCCGCCAAGCCCTACGCCGCCAAGAAATTCGCCGAAGCCCAGGGCCGCCGCATGGCTTACATCGATGCCGGCGAGGGCGAAACGACCATCGTCTTCCAGCACGGCAACCCCACCTCCTCCTACCTGTGGCGCAATGTCATGCCCCACTGCGATGGCCTTGGCCGGCTCGTCGCCTGCGACCTGATCGGCATGGGCGACAGCGACAAGCTGCCGAACTCCGGCCCCGAGCGCTACACGTACGCCGAACACCGCGGGTATCTGTGGGCGCTGTGGGACAGGCTCTCGCTCGGCTCCAAGATCGTCCTCGCTATCCACGATTGGGGCTCAGCGCTGGGCTTCGAGTGGGCGCGCAAGCATTCTGATCGCGTCGCCGGTATCGCCTACATGGAAGCCCTCGTCGCGCCCCTCACCTGGGCGGACTGGCCAGAGCGGGCGCGCGGTGCCTTCCCGGGCTTCCGCTCCGACGGCGGAGAGGACATGGTTCTCGTCAAGAACATGTTCGTCGAGCGCATCCTCCCCGGCTCGATCCTGCGCAGGCTCACCGACGATGAGATGGCGGAGTATCGCAGGCCGTTTGTGAGCCCGGGCGAGGATCGCCGCCCCACCTTGAGCTGGCCGCGCCAGATCCCGATCGAAGGCCAGCCGGCTGACGTGGTGGCGGTGGTGGAGGACTATTCGGCCTGGCTGGCTGCGAGCGATATCCCGAAGCTGTTCATCAATGCTGAGCCCGGCTCGATCCTGGTCGGCCGCCAGCGCGAGGTCTGCCGCCGCTGGCCGAACCAGACGGAAGTCACCGTCAAGGGCCTGCACTTCATCCAGGAGGACAGCCCCGACGAGATTGGCCGCGCCGTGGCGGAATTCGTGCGGAGGGTGCGGAGCTGACTTCAGTCAACGTGCCAGCTCGCCATCGATCGGCCCTTGTGGGCTTCCGCCAACGGATCCGCGCACTCAACGTCACCCCGCGCAGGCGGGGGTCCCTTCCCCACGTGGGGCTGCTCGATACCTGCCGTGCGATGTCCGCGTTCCCATCGTTTGTCCTCCCCAAAACTCCTCGAACAGATCGTCCCATTCCGGGTTCATGCTCTCGATCAGCGAGAGCATGTTCGCTATTCGTTCTTGACACGTTCCGTTTGTCATGCAACACTGCGCGCACGTCAGTCGGGAGGCGTGCGATGTCGCAGGGGTACCGGCAGGGTTATCAGCAACACGGCGAGGCACAGGAGCCGCTGGTGTGGGAGCGGGTGACGTGGCGGCAGGGTGATGGCCGCTACCTCTTCGAGGTGGAGGAGGGCGGGTTGCACGGCAAGCTCAGCTCTCCGCACGGCACTTCCCTTACGCTCCCCATGGTCGCCTGGGAAGGCTTGCTGGATGCGCTCATCGGCGCCCGCAAGGCCCGCGCGCGCATCCCTGCACGCTCCGGCGCGCGCTGGTACGACGGCGAGGCCGGCGAGCTGGCTGCCACCTTCAAGGCCGGGCGCACCGTTGCGCAGCTGGCTCGCGCCCACAACCGCAGCGAGTTTGCCATCGAGGCCCAGCTCGACCGCCTGGGGCTGTGGTACCGCGTGGCGCGCCGGGCCATTGTGCCCGGGCAGGAGCGCAGCGCGTCGCAGCGCCCGCTGGAGGGCGCGGAACCCGGCCCAGATTCGGCACCAATTCCCTTCGCGACTGAACAGGACTAGGCTCGGGCCGGGGTAGACGGGGCGCCGCAGCACGGAGGAAACGTCCATGGCGACCTACATTCTGCTGGCCACCTACACCGAGCAGGGCATCAAGGGCATCAAGGACACGGTAAAGCGCACTGAGGCCGTCAAAGAACTCGCCAAGAAAGCTGGCGCAACCATGAAGGAGAGCTACTGGACGCTCGGAGCCTATGACGTGGTGGGCGTGTTCGAGGCCCCCGATGACGAGACCATGACGGCCTTCTCGCTGTCGGTGGCCAAGCTCGGCAACGTCAAGACGCAGACGCTGCGCGCCTTTACGGGCAAGGACATGGCAGGCATCCTGACCAAGATGGCGTGAGCGCATGATGGTGTGAGCGGATGTTGCGTACGATCCGCCCGTGATTCGCCTTCGGCCATAGCGCGAGCGGTCAGCGACGGAACTACACCCTGTGCCGGCCGGCCCAGGCCAGCCACTGGCGAACCCTGGCCTCGGGATCGGCATGGGTGAAGAAGTCGGTGATGACGGCCACGCTGCCGGCGCCGGCAGCAACGACGGCGTCGGCGCGCTCGGGCGTGAGGCCGCCGATCGCGACCAGGGGCAGCGTGCCGATGCGCCGTTTCCACTCCGCAACGCGCGCAATCCCTTGTGGCGCCCATTTCATAGCTTTGAGCTTGGTTTCGTAGATCGGCCCCAGCGCGACGTAGTCAGGCTGCACCGCGAGCGCGATCTCCAGCTCCTCCGGGCTGTGCGTGCTGATACCGAGCCGCACTCCCCCGGCCTGCAGGGCCGCAACATCGGCGCCCGCCAGGTCTTCCTGCCCCAGGTGCACGAAATCCGCCCCGACGGCGAGGGCCTCCCGCCAGTAGTCGTTGACGATGAGCTGGCAGCCGTGACGCGTGCAGACCTCGAGTCCCGCCGCAATCTCGCGACGAACGACGTCGGGCGACGCATCCTTGAGGCGCAGCTGGACGGTCCTCACCCCCAGCGGAACGAGCCGCTCGAGCCAGGCCAGGTTCGGCACGATCGGGTAGAAGATATCGAGTCCCGTGTCCGGGCCGGTCATTGCCGTCCGTCCAGGTCGAAGAACGGCGTGCCGGCGACGGGGGTTGACGGCGCTGCCATGTCGCGCATCTGCATGAGCCCGGCCTCGTACCCCAGGCGGCCGGCCTCGATGGCGCCGGCAAAGGCACGCGCCATGCGCACGGGATCGGCCGCCGTCGCGACGGCCGTATTCAACAGCACCGCATCGTAGCCCAGCTCCATGGCCTCGGCGGCGTGCGAGGGCGCGCCGATGCCGGCATCGATGATCAGCGGCACCTCGGGAAAGTAATCGCGCAGGCTCTTGAGAGCGTAGCGGTTGGCCAGGCCGCGTCCGGTGCCGATCGGGGCGCCCCACGGCATCAACACCCGGCAGCCGGCAGCGATCAGCCGCTCGGCGGCGATCAGGTCCTCGGTGGTGTAGGGGAAGACCCTGAAGCCGTCCGTGCTGAGCACGCCCGCGGCCTCGACAAGACCGAAGAGGTCGGGCTGCAGCGTGTCGTCGTTGCCGATAACCTCGAGCTTGACCCAGTCCGTGCCGAACAGCTCGCGCGCCATCCGGGCGGTGGTAACCGCTTCTTTGGGTGTGCGGCAGCCGGCGGTGTTGGGCAGTACGCGCACGCCGAGCTCCTTGATCAGGTCGAAGAAGCGCTGGCCGGTGCCGGTCCGTGCGGTCTCGCGCCGCAGCGAGACCGTGACGACCTCTGCGCGCGAGGCCCGCACGGCCTCGCTCATCACGTGCGGGGAGGGAAAGCGCGCCGTTCCGAGCAGGAGGCGCGAGGACACCTCTACGCCGTACAGGGTGAACGGCTTGGTTGTTGCCGGTCGGGCTGCATCCATGGCCGGAGTTTATCAGCCGCCTTGGCGCGGGGCTACGATCTCGACCTTGTCGCCCTCGGCGAGCAGAGTTGCGGCGCGAGCCTGCCTCGCTACGAATTCGCCATTGATCGCCGTCGCCACGGCGCCCTCGGCAAGCCCCCGGCTGGCAACAAGCTCGGCCAGCGTGCGGGCGCCCGTTTCGACTTGCTCGCCGTTGAGGAGGACCTTGGTCAGAGCGGATTTGTGAAGCTGCATGGGTCGCACCGCCCATCATAGGAAACCGCCGGTCTACCCGCTATCTGTGGCGAAGCGCTTGATTGTTCAAGGACCTTGCGTTGGTACTGATGGTTGCGTCGCCCACCAGTTGGCCATCATTGTGTTGAACTTTCGCAATCTGTTCGGGCTCGATTTCCAACCAGCGCAGGGAAGCAGATGTTCAAGGACCTCATGACTTCGCGACGTTTTGCGTCCCTGTTCTGGTGCCAGTTCTGCTCCGCGCTCAACGACAATTTCCTGAAAAATGCGCTCGTCATGCTGATCCTGTTCGGGCTCGGCGGCGCAGGCGGCGCTGCAAGCGAGAACGGCCCGATGCTGGTCACGCTCGCGGGCATCGTCTTCATTGCTCCGTTCTTCATTCTCTCCGCGCTGGGCGGGGAGCTCGCCGACCGCTTCGACAAGGCGTACGTGGCTGCGCGCATCAAGCTGGCGGAGATCCCCATTGCCGCGCTAGCTGCCGTCGGTTTCTTCCTGCACTCGGTGCCGATGCTGTTCGTGACGCTGGGGCTGTTCGGGATCATGGCTGCGCTGTTCGGACCGGTGAAGTACGGCATTCTGCCCGAGAAGCTCGAGACGGCGGAACTGCCCGCCGGCAACGCCCTGGTGGAGGGCGCGACTTTCCTAGCCATCCTCATTGGCACCATCGCCGGCGGCATTGCCGTCGCCGAAGCCAGGAGCCCCGCGCTCGTCGTCGCAGTCATTCTGGCGCTCGCCGTCGCCTCATGGGGATTCGCACGCACCATTCCCGCTGCCGGTCCGGCGGCACCGAGCCTCGCGATCACCTCCAACCCGTGGACGTCGACCATTGCTCTATTGCGGGAGTTGAAAGGTGACCCTCGCCTGTGGAGCGGCGCGCATATCGTGTCCTGGTTCTGGCTCGTCGGGTCGGTGGTGCTTTCGCTCTTGCCGGCCCTTGTCAAGGATTATCTCGGCGGCAGCGAGGGAGTGGTGACGCTGGGCCTGACGACCTTTGTGCTCGGCATCGCCATTGGCTCTGCACTTGCGGCCCGGGCGAGCCACGGCAAGCCGAATTTGACGCTGGTGCCGCTGGGCGCGGTCATGATGGGCGTCTTCGCCCTGGCGATTGCCGGGCTCGCAAGCCTGGCGGCGCCTGGTGCAGCCAAGCTGGGACCGCTGGCGCTGCTCGGTACGGGCACCGGGCTCGCCCTGCTAGGTTCGCTGTGCGGCCTTGCCGTCGCCGGCGGCCTGTTCATCGTGCCCGCGTTCGCCGCTGTGCAGGCCTGGTCGCCGCCGCCGGCGCGCGCCCGCGTCATTGCCTCCGTCAATGTCATGAATGCGGCCTACATGGTGGTGAGCGGGGCGATCGTTGCCGGCCTTCAAGCCATTGGCGTCGGTGTACCCGTCCTGTTCGCTACTCTCGGTATTTTGAGCCTGGTCGCCGTGTTGTACGTGCTGCGCGCCTGGGCCACCGAGGGGATCCGTGATCCCGCGCTCAAAGGCAAAGTGCGTCGCCAAGCCTAGTCTGGCCGGCGCGGTGTTGGCCAGGCCCTAGAGAAGGTGCGGGATCATCATCTTGGTTTGCGCTCGGTAGCGGACGTAGCGCTCGCCGAATGTGCGGCCTAGCAAGGCCTCCTCCGCGTAGGCGCGCCACACGAAAGTTGGGACAATCGCGAAAAGCAGAATCCCGAAGGCAGGCCAGCTGTTGAAGGCGAGCGCCCCGCC
>Ga0247727_10020289_pt1 | contig 10180 bp, 7 predicted proteins | sample WisWelCaveWW1625_FD_202498 | JGI IMG/M metagenome (GOLD analysis project Ga0247727, IMG submission 202498) | Biofilm microbial communities from Wishing Well Cave, Virginia, United States - WW16-25 | ecosystem: Environmental > Aquatic > Deep subsurface > Groundwater > Cave microbial mat | place... | reverse complement strand
AACAGGAAGAAAAAGAATCAGATACAGTTTGTATACATCTCTCTATGCGAATAAGAGAGAATTAGATACACTTTTAATATACGAGAACACAAAGCGCACAAAGAAAAAAAACTTTGTGTTCCCTGGCCTGCGGCAGGGCAGGCTTTGTGGCCTTTGTGGTGCCGCTTGGGTTGCGGTCAAAGTCGCGTTACGCTTAAGTTTCAGGAATCTGTTATGAAAACCGCATGGTTGTCGCATATCGGCATGGCTGTCTCCTGCCTGCTCTCGGCTTGCCAAAAAGAAAAAATTGCCCACCAGCCGCAAAGCTTCGAGCCTTTTGTCGATGAGAACAAACATCTATTGGGCCGCGGATTAATCGCCGCCTCGACGGCGCGCGGCATTTTTCTGAGTTGGCGGCAATTGCCGGAAGATTCGAGCCGCCCGGTTTACGCCATTTACCGGCGCGAGCTGGGAGCAGGCAATAACGCGCTCGAGGAGATCAAACAAACGACGCTGACCAATTTTCTCGATGACGGCGCGCAACCCCAAAATCACTATGCCTACGCCGTGCGCGCATGGCGCGAGAAACAAACGAATCATTTTTCGGAAGTCCAGGTTAAATCGGAATTGAACACCAGGGCGCGACCGAACATTGGCGCGCTCGTTTTCGACCTCGGCCGGCCGTATCTCGACGCGCAGCTCGCCACCGGCGATTTGAATGGCGACGGCGAGCGCGAAGTCGTCATCAAACATACCAATAATTGGGACATCGATCCCTCGCCCAAAGCGTGGCAAAAATCGCAGGACACTTACAAAGTGACCGCCTTTCTCGCGAACGGCAAACCGCTGTGGACGATCGATCTGGGTTGGGGTATCGAAGCCGGCGTGTTTTATTCGCCGCTGGTGATCTGGGATATTGATGCCGATGGCCGCGCCGAGGTGTTGATCAAAACCAACAAGTCCGGCGATCCGAAAGATTACAACAGCGACCGGTTGGCGGTGCTCGACGGCGAAACCGGCGTCGCCAAACATGAAGTGCCGTGGCCGGACGCCGACGGCCTTGGCGGTGATTACAACAGCGATAGCCGCAATTACATCGCAATTGCGCATCTCGACGGGAAGAATCCATACATCGTCGTGGCGCGCGGTTTATATGAGAACCAGCGGCTTTTTTGCTACGACGGCAAATTGCAAAAAGTCTGGGAACGCGTGATCGCCGACGGCACGCACAGCTCGCACAGCCTCACGATTGCCGACGTGAACGACGACGGCAAAGAAGAAATTATGTGGGGCGAGCATTGCATCACCGAGGGCGGCAACGATTTATGGGTGATCAAAGAGCGCATGCCGTACTCCGGCCATCCGGATATTGTTTACGTCGCCGACGTGCTGCCCTCGAATCCCGGCAAGGAAGTTTATTATTGCCGTGAAGGCTGGTATGGGCAACGGCATCGCCGCATCGGCATGATGCTGGCGAATAATCAGGGCGAGATCATCTGGGCGCATTGGTATTATCGGCACGTCGATGGCGGCTGGGTTTCAAAAATATTGCCGAACATCGAAGGCATGCAGTGTTATGCTTTTGACGTGGGCGGAAAAAAAATCGGCGCGCAGGGCGTGAAAATCGACACGGTCTTCCAGTATGTTTTCCATCCCGACGGAAAAATTTTTGCGCGGCCGAGCATGCACGGCAGTTTTCCGGTGGACTGGGACGGCGACGGCGTGCGGGAAATTTGTATGCGCAACGGTAATGTGAGTCGCTTCGACGGGCCGGTCGTCGCCAAAGTGGATTCGAACACGATTTTTGGCGCGGATCTGTTCGGCGATCATCGCGAAGAAATCGTCGCGGCGCCGGCGCAGGATGGCAAGATTTTCATTTTTTTCAATACCGCGCCGCTGAAAACGCCGCCGCGAGTCACGCCGCTGGCCGATCGCCAGTATCGCAACGACGTCTCGCGCACGGCGATGCAGCATAATCTGATTCCGTTTGAAAGCGGCGTTCTCATTCCGCAGTTGACCCAACGCTCTGCGGCTGACACCGTAAAAATTGCCAGCGCTATGAGGCCATGATCTGGTAATCTTTAGTGATCAAATCTTTGAAAAAAAAGCAAAGAAATTCCACACGGATTAAAAAACCACGCTGATAAATCTGTGTGGTTTTTTAATCCGCGTGGAAGCCTGTTTGGTTCAGGCTTTTCCGGGTTATGGTTAGAAAAAACTTGTAAAAATCTTGTGGAAATTTCCAATGATCGATTCATCACCTCTCACTGAACAAAAATCTCGCGGCCTCAAGCCGGCCGATTTTAAATATCTGCCCTTGATTTTATTGCTCAGTTTCGGTTTGAACATTTGGGGCAATCGCTGGGGCGCGCCGAATTTTTGGCATCCGGATGAAATCGCGCAACGCGCTTACTACATGTTTGCGGATCGTGAGCCGAACCCGCATCACTTCGCGTATGGCGGCCTGCATTATTACACCATCTGGCTCGGCGCCATTCTGCCGGTCAAAGCATACGAGAGAATCGTTGATCCGCCGCCGACCGGAGTTGCCTCTCCCGAGTGGCTCGCACGCGAGCAAGCGCGCGTCATTCAGATGTCTCGCACGCTCTCGGGTCTCATGTCCGTGCTGGTGGTCGGATTGACGTTCATTATGGGAACGGCGCTCTTTGACAAGCGCGCCGGCTACATTGCCGCGCTTCTCCTCGCCGTGTCCATGTCGTTTGTCACCATCGCGCATTTTTCCACGGTCGATGCGCCGTCGAATTTTTGGTACTGGCTTTCCTGTGTGTTTGCCCTGTTCATCTGGAAACGCGGCACGTGGCCCTGGTATTTTTTAGCCGCGCTCACCGCCGGTTTGGCCATCGGCGTGAAGACCGACCGCCTGCTGCTGTTGTTTCCACTGCTGGTATCTCATTTCATGCGGCGCGAGAGCCGGCAATGGCGCAAGCTGTTTTGGTTCGCGGCTCTCATGCCGCTGGGCTTTGTCATCGCCAATCCGGCGCTGCTCATGTCGCCGTTTGAATTTCTCGACGGCTACACGCGTGATTTGTTTTTCAATAAAGCGCGCGGCGTGCCCGGCCAGACTTCGTATTTCACCATGCTCGAACACGCCAAAACCGGATTGGGCTGGCCGCTATTAATTGTTGCGTTGAGCGGCGTCGCGTTCGCGCTCTATCATCTGGCGCGCCGCCGGAATGCCGGCGCCATTGTTTGGCTGCTCGTCACGTTTGCGCCGTATTATGTGATTTTTGGCGCGGCCTCGGAAATTGCCCCATGGTATCTCCCGCTGTTCTTCCCGGGCTTGATGATTTGCGCCGGCTATGCTTTTGTCGCGCTGCGGGATGCCGCGCCGCCACGCTGCGTCGTCGTCATCAAAGCCGCCGTCGCCGGAGTTTTTGTTTATTCGTTTTTGTATAGCCTCGCCATCGCCCTGCAATTCTCCAATGACTCACGTTATTTGGCGAAGGAATGGATTGAGCAAAACGTTCCCGCTCAGGCGACCCTTGAGATGTTGTTGCGCGGGCCGGCGATCGCGCGCGAAAAGTACGAGATTGTCAACCCGCCGATCGATAAAGAGTTTTACGCGTTTGCCGTGCAATGGCACAACAACTTGAATAACGATCAAACCTACCAGAAAATTCGGCAGGCTATTCTCAATCTCGAAAGATGGGTTGAGCGGCAATACGGCATTCCGGGCCGCGACGAACCGTACACGGCCTGGTTCGATAACATTCCAACGGCGTACGAAAAATCGGAAGACAAATCGCCGGCTAATGGCGCCAAACCGCAACGGCCGGATTATATCGTCATCATCGAGTATTTGCAACCCAAGAGCCTGACCACGCTGCAAGCCCCGGACTCCGGCTACCGCCTCGCCACGCAGTCCCACTACACCGCGCCCTTCGGCCTGCAGCCGGTTTTCGATTTCGTCAATTCGCCGGTGTATGTGTTTGCGAGGGAGAAGCAGGAGAAATAAGCGCGAGAAAAACCAACTTAACACTTGCCTATTTGATCAATTTTGATTAAATTGCCTTGCAATTTCATCACAGTTATAATCAAATTACAGGGCAAAATGATCAAAGAACAAATTTTTTACGCTCTCAATCCCTGGCAAAGCCCAACACAAAATTGGCGATTAGATGAGAGTTTAATACGTCGTACGAGCACAGCCAGGCTTATTCAACAATTGGACGGCGCTTACATTCAAGTCGTGATCGGCGCCCGCCGTGCGGGTAAAACTGTCGTGCTGCACCAGTGCATCGATCATTTGCTGCGAAACCAGGGCATTCCTCCGAAAAATATTTTTTATTTGAATTTTGATGATTTGGCCTTTCGTACCGAACTAAAAAAAAATCCCCACCTGCCCCTGGAAATGATCGAGCTCTTCAGCGGCAAATCCATAACCGGGCATTCTGCGCCGCTTTACTTGTTCCTTGACGAGGTGCAAAAATTTCCGGCCTACTTCGATCAAATCAAGCTTTATTATGATACGTTTCGTCCCAGGCTTCGTCTGATTCTTTCCGGCTCGGCGGCGCTGGAAATCGGATCGAAGACCGCAGAAACATTTGCCGGCAGGGCACAACAAACGCGCTTCTTTCCTTTTTCGTTCAAAGAAGTTTTGCTCCATCACTTCTCCCAGTTGCAATTGCCTTCCGTGCTGCGGCAATTGTTGGAAAATAACTTTCAGGAAAATATGTTGCGGGAGATGCAGGCCGATTGGCTGCCGTTGCAACCGCAATGGCGCTCTCTTCTGCGGAAGGTCATGATCAGTGGTTTATTGCCCCAGGCCTATCTGGCTGAAAACGAAGCGAAAAGACTTGATTATTTGCAGCAATATCGGCAGACTTATCTTGAACGTGATATTCGAAGATTGACGAACGTCGGTAATTTAGAGGATTTTAGCCACTTGCTTGATTTGTTGATTCTGCAAATGGGAACTCTGCTGGACAAAACGCGCCTGGCGAGCGATCTCGGCATCTCACAAAATACCGTCAAAAAATACCTCGGCATACTCGAGCAAACGTTTCTATTGGAGCGGATTAAACCGTATATCGGAAATGTCCGCAAACGCCTGGTGAAATCACCTAAAACATATTTTTTCGATATTGGCTTTTTCGGGCAAGTCAGCGGTTTGGCGACATTCGAGGTGCTGGAAAAGAGCGGCAAAATCGGCGCTGTTTTTGAAAATCTCTGTTTCAACGAAATACGCAAAGCCATCACCGCCGGATCGCAAATGGCCAATATCCACTTTTGGCGCACCGCGGCAGGTGCGGAAGTTGATTTCATTATTGAAAAAAATAACCGGTTAATTCCCATCGAGGTCAAGCTCAGCGAGTCGGCCCGAGAAGGCGACCTGAAAAATCTGCTTAAATTCAAGGCCGAGTATCCCAATAACGTCGGTAACCTCATTTTACTTTATAATGGCCCGTTTCAATACCACGCGCCGATTGTCTTTCTGCCGTTCTGGCTCATATGAGTGAAAATAAAAAAGCACTGACCTCCGGCTACCGCCTCGCCGCGCAGTTCCACTACACCGCGCCCTTCGGCCTGAAACCGGTTTTCGATTTCGTCAATTCGCCGGTGTATGTTTTTGAGAAAATCCGATAAAACTTGTTGAAACGATCATCTCAGACGTGCCTTCAACAGTCACACACAAGCCGGAATTAAACAGAAAAAAAGCTTTGGGTATCTGGATTTGCCGAATCGCCCGGATTAACTTATCCGGATACCGTAATTGAAAAAATGAGTTGCTAATGCTCACGAGCATTTGTATTTTGGTTGTAGCTTTTATTAATCCGTTAATAGTTAAATCTGCGCAAAAAGCAAAGATTTTTTACTGGATCGAATTACAGCCAGTCTTCATGAGTGTATTATGCAATTTTCAAAAACCTCCAACTTTTTATCGCCAACGGATAGATGAACCCAACGGATTTAGCTTTATCAGTTGGGTTCATCTATCCGTTGGGGAAATTTGTTTTTTAAACCTGTTTGATTGCGGCTCATCGTTGTGGAGATATAATGTATCCTCTTCAAGAGAAGCGTCCCTGCGATCAGTGCATTTTCATGGCCGACACATTTCACTCTGATATGTGCCTGCACCCCAGCCGTCGCGATCCCGGCCCCCTCGGTGACGCATTAGACAACGCCATCAACTGGAATGCCGACTGTCCCGTTCAGCACGTTGGGCGACCTGTATTTCATATACTGATGGACTTGAGCCTGCCAGTGGAAGAATGGGAAGCCGCCGGCGAGTATCTGCGCGCGAGGATTGCGAAGCACCTTCATGAGCGCGGTCAAATTACAACAGAAGACATTGAACACTATGCAGCAAGTTACAAACAAGCACTGGAAGTGGTGGGATAGTCTGTAAATTGCATGCACTGCAAAATCGAAAAGACCGCGCTTCGGCTATCGGCTTGCGTCCAGTTTCGTCATCAAAACAGTTTTAGCAGCCAAGCGTTTTTTGAGTTAGTCAACTCGCCGGTGTATGTGTTGGCGCGCTGGGAGATGGCGAGATCATTGGTTCGAGATGAAGAGAAGCATTTTTCTTTCGAAAGGTTTTGGCCAGAGACCTTGGCCAATTTGCAAAAAATTTGACCGGAGCTTTTGACAGCAATAGTCGAATCGTCGCGGCAATGAAAAACACCAGCAACGCCACGATGCTCAAGCCCTCCACCATTTCAAGAAATGAATATCCCTGAAAATTTCTTATACATTTAATAATTGATGAAATGACTTCAAGCGCTGCCAGCACGCCGCCGGCAAGTGCCGCCCACGTGCCGATGCTGATCAGGCTTTTGTTTTGCATCAATTGCTTCTGTTGCTCATGAATCTGCACGAAACTTTTTATAACCGACAGATAAAGTTGCAGCTTGTAACTGTCAAATATATACCCTTGTACAACTTCGTCTTTTGATTTTTGCAGTTGCTTGCAGATCAGCAAAATCTTTTTGGTTTTGTCAATGATCAGTGGAATGGCGGCAAGCGCTTCGACTAACAGAATGTTGTCGTATAATTCTTCTTCTTTTTGCGTTGATTCCGCTTTATCGCGTTGATAAACCGATTTCATTAAATCGGCAAAATCTTCCAGAGGCGGTATTGCCTTTAAAGGGCTTCTGTCGCACTCAAAGTTTTTGTGATACGTTGACCCGTCCAGCGTGTCATACAGGCACAGGTAATTGAAATCAAAGATATAGACCAAAACCCGCCAAAGTGTTTCAAGTTTTGCTGAGCTGTCGCTGGCGATCATTTTCAGGACTTCGCCATTTTTTTCAATAAACTTCGGAAAATCTCTATCGAGCGACTCTTTCATGGTTGCCCCGCCTTTTCGCCTTCCAGTAAAGCCAGCAGCTTGTCGGTCACTTCATCAAACGGCGCCGGTTTTTGAAAAACCTCGGTCACGTCGTGTTGCCGGATGGTTTCGGACAATTTTTGATCGGTTATGGCCGTCGTAATTTTTTTTCCGCAGCCAATCCAGCGCTTGATCGCCGTCACGCGCCAAATCCCATTCAACCTGGTGATCCTGCAGCTTGGGGAAATACGGCGTGACACTCCAATCTTCGTCATCGACGAAAAGTATGCTTTTGGACATTTTAGGCCTCTTTGGGATTTTGCGGCAACAAAACGGAGAACGTCGTTTCATAACCGTCGTAGTTTCTGATCCGGCGCGGATCCTTCAAAAACGGCGCGCTTTCAACTTTGATCCTGCCCTTGTGTCGCTCAACGATCTCTTTGGCGATCATCAGGCCAAGCCCGGTTCCCGGAATGTATCTGGTCGTATCGAGAATCTCACTGCGGTTGAAACCTTGAAAAATTCGCTCGTATTGATTTTTCGGAATGCCCAGGCCGCGATCCATGATGGAGATCTCAACATGCCGCCCGCTCTCTCGCCCGGTGATCTCGATATTTTGGTTAAAGTGCGAATATTTCACGGCATTGTCGATCAGGTTCGTAAAAACCTGTTCCATTTGTGTCTTGTCATAATAAATATGCGGCAACTTTTTGGCGCTGTCCTTCACAATAATATGGATGCCGCGTTTGTCGGCGGTTTCCGTAAACCGGCCGGCGCAAAGCACGATGGCGTCGCCGATGGAATTCTTCTCGAAATTGACTCCCAACGCTTCGAGCGATTCCACTGTCGACAACAAAATATTTTTCATCTGTCGCGCCGCGCGAAAAGCTTCCTCCTCAACGATTTTGGCGGTTTGGGTGACGAGCTGATCTTCCCCGTAGCGCTTGCCGAGATGATATTTCAGCCCGCCCAATTGCGAGATGATGATGTGCAGCGGCGAGCGAAACTCATGGCCGACGTCCGCCAGTTTCAGGCGCAATTTGTCGATGGTTATTTTGCTGCGACTGGCTTCGATGGCGACCGCGATCTGATTGGCAAAGCCGGACAAAATTTTCAGATTTTCCTGGAGAAAATATTTGTCGCCATTCAGCAAATCCTGTTTGTCGGACAGATCGATTTGCAGGGCGCCGATAACTTTGTCTTGCGCGATCAAAGGCGTCACATATTGCGATTTGAGCCGGGCCGCATGAACCGCAACTTGATCGCAACGCGGATCGATGGCACAATCTTCAATTAACTCGGCCACGCCGGTTCTGACGACAACAGCCAGGATATTGTCGCTTTTCAGATTGATTTTTGTTTCTTCGCCGAGTTTTTTCCAGTTTTCGCCGACCGCTCTTTTCGCCACGATGAGGTGCGGCGCCGTTTCGTCAACCAAAGCGATCAGCGCCTTATCATAACCGATTTGGCCCAGATTATCGAAAATGACGTCATAGGCTTTATCGAGCGTTGCCGCGTTGAGCAAAGCGATGGTCGCGCGGTTCAAGTGATCCAATTGCTTTTCCAGCGCTTTCCGGCTGGTCAAATCCTTGGCGATGCTGATCGTCTTGACGATGCGAGTTGGATCGGCCGCCTCGCGTTGCAAAACGGAAGTCGACAGGCTGATGGGAATGGGGTAACCATTTTTGTGCAGAAAAGTCGTTTCAAAATCTGCAATTTCGCCGTTGGTTTCGCGCAGCGCCTGCCGGACGCGACTGCGCTGATCGCCGAAGTATTCCCTGGCATTTCTCCCTTCGAGCTCGCGAGCGCCGAAGTCATAGCCAAACATTTCGTGGGCCGCCCGATTCGCGATCTCGATTTCCCAGACCGGCTGGTTATTTTCGTTTTTCTTGTCGGTGACGATGATGGGATCGGGCGTCCCTTCAATAATGGCCTGCATATACTCCTTATGATGGCGCATTTGCTCATTATGGCGGCGCATTTGCTCGATCAACCGCGAATTTTTGATGGCGATGGCCGCGTGCGCCGCAAAGGTTTCCATAATCTTTTTTTCGATGGCCGTGAAGGTCTGCGGCGTGCGATAATTCAGAAACATCAGGCCGACGATCTCATTTTCGACTTTCAAAATAAGCGCTGCCAGCGATTGGTTTTTTTCCCGCTCGTTAAACCGTCTGGGAGACATCCTGCCAATCGCATGCTTTTGGGCTTCGAGCAGAAAAGGATGTTGATCGATATTGTTTTCGATATAAAGCGATTCGCCATGCGCCGCAATCAATTCGGCAAAAGAATGCCCGCTGAATTCGAAAGTTTCGCTATAGCCCTTTTCTTCCAGTAATTTGCCGGCATAGATCGGCGGCGGCACCAGACGATTGCCCGCCTGATCATATTGGAAGAGTATAACCGGTTCGGCACAAAGAACTTCGATCGCGCTTTGCGCAATATTTTTCAATATTTTTTTAATTTCCTGCGACGAAGTAATCGTCTGGCCGATTCGATTGAAATGCTCGATCAGTTTGGCGTTTTGTATCGCCACCCCGGCCTGACTCGCCAAAGCCTGCAGATAGTCGACCTCCTGATCAAAAAAACCGTGCGGCCTTTTGGAATAAACGTCGAGCACGCCGAAAACCTCGTTGCCAAAAAACATCGGCACGCACAGCAGCCATTTGCATTGCGTCTCGGCAAGCATTTCGGGATGGACATACGTTTGGTTCCGGCACACGTCTTCAATCGCCACGACGGCCTTTCTCTCAATCACCTGCGAAATAATGCCCTGTCCACAGGGAATTTTGAGATTTTGCGCTTTGAATTTTTCCAGGCCCAGGCAGTCGCGCATCACAAAGCTGTCATCATTGCCCTTTTCCCAAAGCGCCACCGCCGCGGTGCCGATAAACTCAGCCGCGCTGTTAACCA
>Ga0247727_10020288_pt1 | contig 10180 bp, 9 predicted proteins | sample WisWelCaveWW1625_FD_202498 | JGI IMG/M metagenome (GOLD analysis project Ga0247727, IMG submission 202498) | Biofilm microbial communities from Wishing Well Cave, Virginia, United States - WW16-25 | ecosystem: Environmental > Aquatic > Deep subsurface > Groundwater > Cave microbial mat | place... | reverse complement strand
CTCCACGCCCTGATCGGCGAACGTCACCCAGTCACGTCTCCCGCCCATCTGCACCGGGTCGAAGCGTATCTCGCGGACACGTTCGCGTCCTTCGGCTGGCAGGTTTCCACCCATCCCTTCGAGGCGATGGGCGGTACCTACCGGAACGTCATCGCCTCTTTGCTGCCGACCCATCGAACGCAGGGCCGAGGGAACGGAACGAAGGCCACGCCGCTTATCCTCGCAGCCCATTACGATACGGTCGAAGGCTCGCCCGGCGCCGACGACAACGCCAGTGCCCTGGCGGTCCTACTGGACGTCGCGCGGCGCCTGCGCAGCATGGACCGGACGCGGGAAATCCACTGCATCGGGTTCTGCCTGGAAGAGGAAGGGTTGCTCGGCAGCCTGGCCTACGCCGCACAGCTCAAAGCCGCCAGGCAGGAAATTGCCGGCGCGATCGTACTGGAATGCGTGGGCTACGCGAGCGAGCAGGAAGGCTCGCAAACTATCCCGCCCGGCACGCCGCTCACCGTCCCGACCGTCGGCAATTTTCTAGCGATTGTCGGCAACACCGCCTCCACCGCCCTCACCGCCGCCGTCGAGTGGGCCGTCATCTCGCATGTGCCGGCGGTCTCGCTCGTCATCCCTGGCCAGGGCGAGTTCCTGCCGGACACCCGCCGTAGCGACCACGCAGCCTTCTGGCAGTACGGGTTTCCCGCCGTCATGCTCACCGACACCGCGAATTTCAGAAATCCCCACTACCACCGGCCGACCGATACGCTCGACACGCTGAATCTCATGTTTCTCGAGAAAGTCGCCGCCGGTGTCATGGCCGCCGCAACTCACCTAGCCGGCGACACGGGCGAAGAAAGAACGGGCAGGCCGAACGGCCCTTAACGTTTCCCTGCTTCGCCGGTGTCTGTTCCCCCCCAGGCAGGTCTGGCATTACCCTTGCTCCTTCCCCTGCGCCCCTGCAAGAAAAAGACTACCCATACGACGAGGAGGGAGTCTGTGGAGCAACGACGGGAACGGCGAGTACAGGTCCAATACCCCATTTCTTTCGAGGGAAATCAAGGACTTGGCAGGGGAAAGCTCTTTAACCTCTCAGCGGGCGGCTGCGCCATTGAAAGCGGCGTCAATGTACAAGTTGGTACAACCGTCACCCTCCGTGTGTACGTTCCGACACACAAAGAGCCCATCCAGGTAAGCAGGGCTGGTGTGACCTGGGCTGCCGGACAGGACTTCGGCGTCGAATTCATGGACTTGGATCCCCCCGAGCGGGAACGTCTCCAAAGGCTCATTGCCGACCTCCAGCAAGGCACCACGAGCATACACTAGTCAGTCTCCGCCCTTAAACGCATCTCGGTCGTATTCGTCGCCGATCTCATCCTGCTCTTTGCCCCCGAGGGCGCTCAGGAACGAGGTCCGCAGGGCTCGGATTTGCGTGAGGCTCCGGGTTGTGTCGGTGGCTTCCGCTCCGGCGAGCAATCGGCTGCAGAGCGCGAGGCCGCGGTGAAAGTGCTCCGCGATGGGATCTTCGGCGGCCTGCTGCCAGGTGCTGTAGATGAGGAACTCGTGAAAGGCCCGGGCACCGGGGTGACGCTCGCCGAGCGTCAGAAGCCGGTGGTAGGCCTGCACGGCCTCTTCGCCGGCGCTTGCCGAAAAGACGGCTTCCAATTCGTGGGCCAGCTCTCCATCGGGGCCTAGTTCGTTCCGCTCCTGCGCAAGCTGGAATGACGCCTGCGCGGCGATGGCGGGATCGAAGTGCAAATCCATCAGCAGGTCCCGCCCGGATCAGGCTTTATAATAGACCACCACCGTTGCCTTGCCGCATTTGGTGCAGGTCCCTTGCTTGGTCATGGGGATTTTCCCGGCGCTTTCGGCGGCTTTGACTTGCGCGTCGTTCACACGGGCGTGGGCGTTATAGCACTTGCTGCAATAGGGCGGGGTCTCGGCCATAGCACCTCCTGGGCTGAAGCCGCGTACCGATGCGAGCGGACAAGGCGGGAATGAATGCCTATGGTAGGCGGTTGCGCATGCCGGGTCAAGCGCCGGAGGGCGCTCGCCCCCGAGCCTTCCATCGAGAATTATGCTATTCTCCCCTCCCATGGCACCCGCGGGACAATACGCAGTGATGGTCGTGAAGGGACCCGACCAGCCGCGCATGTTCATGCTGGCGCAATTCCCTGCGCGGATCGGCCGGAACGAGAACGATCAGGTGCGGCTCTCTGACCCCGCCGTCTCCCACGCGCATTGCGAAATTCTCTCCATCGACGGCGCGCTGTGGCTCACGGTGCTGAGTCTGAGTTCTCCGGTGACGGTGGACGGAACACCCGTGGCGCAGGGAACGCCGGCTCGGCTCACCGCCAACCGCAGCAAGATCGTGGTGGGCGGCACGACGCTGGCGCTGCGGGATGTCAGCGCGTTGCTCGGCAGGATGGAATCCGACCTGGAGGCAGAAGAACAGCGTGCCGCCTCGGTGGAGACGGCGAAGGCATCCGGCCCATCCGCGCACGATCAGACGATTTCCGACCTCGTGCCGCCGACGATGATGTTCAAATCCGAGACGCAGGCCCTGATGATGGCGGACGTGTGCGACTCCACCGGCCAGGCCTACTCCGTGTCCAAGGCCCAGGGGTCCGACCAGGCGAACAAACTGATGGGGAAAGCCTTCCAGGCCTTCTATAACCTGTTCGACCGGCACGCGCAGGCGCGCCACGTGCTGCACGTCCTGAAGCCGGGGGACGCCGTGTTCGCGACGTTCCAATCGCCGGAGGATTGCCTGGCGGTCTGCTGCAAGATCCTGTCCGATCTGGAGCTGCTCCGGCCGAAGCTCCAGGAGAAGGGGCTGATGCCGCTCAACGTGCGCGTGGCCGCGCACTACGCGCCGGTGCTGCACTCGTCCGACCAGTCCCAATTCTTCGGCCTGCCGATCCACCTCACGAGCCGCCTGCAGAGCTTGGCCTCCGAGCAGGTGGTCGGTACCCTGACGGGCGACTTTCCCAAGATCAACCGGATCTTTCTGACCGCCGAGATCTACAAGACCCTGCCCCCCGCCTGGGTGCCGCTCACCTGGCAGGTCGGCTCGTTCACGGTGGCGGGCTTTGCTGAAGAGGTCTTCCCCGTCTACGGTCTCAAGTGGCAGGAGCTGATCCAACGCAAGCTCGTAGACTGACCAACGGGCTGCTGAAAACGCCCTCCAGCGTCGTTCTCGCGTCGCTCTCATCCTGCGACGTACTTAGAAACAGTACGTCTCGGCTTCTCGCTCGCTGCGGCCTTGCCGGAAGGGCGTTTTCAGCAGCCCGGGAACGACAACGATACGTGGGCTGTTTTCTCCTCTCGCTGCCTTCCGGACAAGCCTCAGCACACCCCGCCTTGTGACCGGACGACCTGTCAGATTATAGTGACCCGGCCGACTCATTGTTCAGGGAGCACGAGCATGGCTGAGATCGCCACATTGGCCGGAGGCTGTTTCTGGTGCCTGGAAGCGGTCTACGACCAGACGAAGGGCGTCTCGTCGGTCGAGTCCGGCTACATGGGCGGCAAGAACGCCGACCCGACCTACGAGCAGGTCTGCTCGGGCCGGACCGGCCACGCGGAGGTGGTACAGGTGACGTTCGACCCGGCCGTGATTTCTTTCCGCGAGCTGCTGGAGATGTTCTTCGTGATTCACGATCCGACGACGCTGAACCGCCAGGGCAACGACGTGGGAACGCAATACCGCTCGGCCATCTTCACTCACACGCCAGAGCAGAAGAAGACCGCTGAAGCCGTCATTGCCGCCTTTACAAAGGATCAGGTGCACGACAACCCCATTGTCACGGAGGTCGTGCCGGCCGGCCCCTTCTACGTGGCGGAGGACTACCACCAGGAATATTTCGCCCACAACCCGCTGCAGGGCTACTGCACCTACGTGGTAGGCCCCAAGGTCGCCAAATTCCGGAAACAATTCTCCGCCAAGCTCAAATCCTAGCCCGCCGCGGTCTTTGTCTTCTCCTCCTTCCCTTATGGTAAAGTGACGTCCCGATGCGGATCTTCATCCTGGGGGCCGGCGCCACCGGCTCGCTGCTCGCACAATTGCTTGCGCGCCAGGGCCACCAGGTCTGGTGCGGCGACAAGGACCCGGCACGCGCGCAGCGGTTCCTCGGCAAGCGCTCCGGCATTCCGGTCAAACCGGTGAACGCCCGCAATCTCTGGAGCATCGTGAAGGCGGCCAAGGGCTGCCATTTGCTCGTCAACTGCGCCCCGGCCGTCTTCAATAAAATCGCGCTCCGTGCCGCCCTCCGCCTGCGAGCCCACTATCTCGACACAGCCTCACACTTAACGGGGTATCCCTTCCAGGTCGAACAGCTCCGGTTCGACGCGAGCTTCAGAAAGAAACGCCGGACCGCCGTAATCAACGCCGGGGTCGCGCCGGGCCTCACCAATCTGCTGGTGGCCCGCAGCGCGGATCTGCTCGACGGAGTGGAGGCCGTCCAGATCCGGCTCTACGAGAGCACCGACAGCGACGACCCCGTCTCCCAGTGGTCTCCCGACGCCTCGTTCGACGAGGCGGTCTCGCGGCCGCGCGTCTACCGGAACGGCCGGTTCCATTTAGGCAAGCGCTTCGGTGAGCGGGAAGTGTTCCGCTTCCCGCCGCCCATCGGGCCGGTGGGCGTCGTGCTGGCGGCGCAGGACGAGGTCTGCACGCTGCCGCGCGTCATTGCCATGCGCGCGCTGGACGTCAAGATCGGCGGGAACGACTTCGAGCGGCTGCGGCGCTGGTACCGGCTGGGCAAGCTGCGCAAATCGCGGGGCTTGTCCGCGAAACATTTTCCCAAGACGCCGACCCCGCGCCAGGTCGCCAGGCTGATGCGCCACGGCCGGCTCTGGCACGCGCGGTTCGCGGTGGCCGTGGTGGCGCACGGCGTCAAAGGCGAGCGTGGCGCGCTGCTCCGCTGGGATGCAGCCTTCCCCACGCTCCACCAGATCCGCCGGCGCGGGCGGTTCACTTCGCCGATCGCCTGGGCGACCACGCACCTCGCCGCGCTCTTCATCAAACATTTCCCGCGTGAGCTGTCCGGCGTGTACCCGCCCGAGGCCTTGCCGCGTGAAACGCACCAGGCGATCCTTGCCGGCGCGCGGTCGTACGGCATGCGCCTGACGAAACGGGTGACGCTCCTGAAGCCGATTGACCACGAGGAGTAACGTGCCGCCGGTCCGCCCCCTCTCGCTCAAAGCCCGCGCCGCGGTCGCGGCCCTCTTCAAGCGGCTGGACTATACCGCGCTCGGCCGCATCTACTGCGACGAGGGCGGCGATGCGTTCTGGAAGGCCAAGAAGGGGCTCTGTCTGACGCTCGGCCTCAAGCTCGGGGAGGCCCTGCGCGGCCGCCTGCGCAAGGGCGGCCGCAGCCTCTACGTGGGCGCGGGCGTGGCGGAGCTGCCGGTCCTGGCGGTGGAGACGCTGGAGCTGGGACGGGCGGTGGTTGCCTACAATCTGCGCGCGGAGGAAGCAGCGGTGCTCAATCAGGCCTGCACGGACATACCGTTCCAGTTCATCCATGGGGATGCCGGAACCGCCGATGGTGCCTTCGACCACGTGTGGATGGTGAGCGTCCTGAACGATCCGGAACGGTTTCCCGAGCTTTCCGCCCTCTCCTACAGCCGGGCCAACCCGGCGACGTTCGATCCCGCCGCCTTCGCGAAGGAGCGGCAGACGGTCCTAGCCCTGGCCGACCGGTGTCTCAGCAAGCTCCAACTGCCGAGCTTGGTGACCACCTCGGTCGAGGAAATTCCCTGGATCACGGACTGGTGCGTAGGGCGGAAGATTCCCTGCGTGGTCGAGGGACGGGATTACCCGACGGCTATTGTGGGCGATCCCGTCTGTTTCATCCGGATCGGCGAGTCCAAGAAAGCCCGTCGCTAAATCCGAAAGCCGGTTTTTGATTTGGCCGGATCGCTCAGATATTGCTTGGCGTACTTGACGTAGTTTTTGGCCGATTCCCTGATCCATGCCAACTCCTTGTCCGTCACCGGCCGTTTGGCCTTGGCCGGCGAGCCGAGGATCAGGCTCTTGGGCGGCACGACGGTCCCTTCGGTGACTAACGCACCGGCCCCCACGACGCAGTCCTCCCCGATCACCGCCCCGTCCATGATGATGGCGCCCATGCCGATCAGCACCCGGTCCTTGATCGTGCAGCCGTGGAGCACCACATGGTGGCCGATCGTCACGTCGCTGCCGATCACCAGCGGCGCCGTTTCGTGCGTGACGTGGAGCATGCAGAGGTCCTGCACGTTGGTCCGGTCGCCGAGGCGGATATAGTTCACGTCCCCGCGGATGACCGAATTGAACCAAACACTGCAGTCCTCCCCCATCACCACGTCGCCGATGACGAGGGCCGTTTCCTCGATGAAGGCCGACTTGGGAATCACTGGAAGAGTGCCCTGGAATGCACGAATCATGGCCCGAATGTAGGCCAAGCCGTGCGTTGAATCAAGCGGGCTTTGGGTGGGCCTATTCGTTTGACAGTCTTTTGGGACGTCCCGTAGACTGCCCGCGTGGCACGCAAGGCACTTCCTATGAGGCACGAACCAAGAACGCCCCCTCACCCAACCCTCTCCCCCAAGCGGGGGGAGAGGGTTGGGGAGAGGAGGACGACGCTCGGGTTCGTCAACCTGGGCTGCACGAAGAACCAGGTGGATGCCGAAATCATGCTCGGTTCGCTGGCTGCCAACGGCTTTGAATTGTCGGCGGAGCCTGAGCGGGCCGAGGTCGTCATCATCAACACCTGCGGCTTCATCGAGGAGGCCAAGCAGGAATCCATCAACACCATTATCGAACACGGCGAGCTGAAAAAGTCCGGCTCCTGCAAGGTGCTGATCGCCGCCGGCTGTCTCGCCCAGCGGTATCAGGGCGACCTGCTGAAAGAATTGCCCGAGCTGGACGGCGTGGTCGGGACCGGCGAGATCGGCAAGATCGCCGACATCTGCAAGACGCTCCTGCAACCGAAGAAGCGGCACCAGCGCGTCTTCATCAGCCAGCCGCCCTATCTCTACGACGAGCTGGCGCCACGCATTCGTCTGGGCCATCCCCATTCGGCCTACGTGAAGATCGCCGAAGGCTGCAACCGGAACTGCGCCTTCTGCGCGATTCCCATCATGCGCGGCAAACAGCGGAGCAGGCCGATCGAATCCATCGTGGCAGAGGCGAAGCAATTGGCCGCCGAGGGCGTGAAGGAACTCAATCTGATTTCGCAGGACACGGTCAACTACGGGGTCGATTTGGCCATCCGGCAGGGCTTCACGGCCCTGCTGCGTGAATTGGTGAAGGTCAAGGGCCTGCGTTGGATTCGCCCCTTCTATCTCTACCCGCAGCAGGTCACGGATGAGCTGATTGCGCTCTACGCGGGCGAAGAGACACTCGCCAAGTACATCGATATGCCCTTCCAGCACATCAACGACGCGATGCTCAAGCGCATGCACCGGCTGGGCGGCAAGGCCGACATCACGGCGCTGGTCGAGAAGTTCCGCGCGCGCATCCCCGGGCTGACCTTCCGCACAGCCTTCATCGTCGGCTTCCCCGGTGAGACGGACGAAGCCTTCAACGAGTTGAAAGCCTACGTCGAGGACATGGAATTCGACCGGGTGTCCGTGTTCCTCTATTCTGATGAAGAAGGGGTGCCGTCGGAACAGATGGACGGCAAGGTGGACCGCAAGCTGATGGAGGAGCGGCGGAACGAGCTGTCGGCGACACAAGAGCCGATTTCGCTCGCGAAGAGCCGCGCGCTTGTCGGGCGCACGCTTGAAGTCCTGGTGGACGGCGTCTCAGAGGAGACCGAGCATCTGCTGGAAGCCCGCCACGAAGGCCTCGCCCCCGAAATCGACGGCGTCGTCTATATCAATGACGGCGTTGGGAAACCTGGGGAGTTAGTTAAAGCCCGCATTACCGATGCCACAACGTATGACCTCGTTGGCCACATCGTGGACAGTCCCTCGTCGGTTCCCGTCGTTCCTCGCCGCACACCTGCCGTCCTGCATCGCTGATCGTCGTCCTTACTTCGGCTGAAATTTCGTGATCGTCACCGGTGCGTGGGAAAGCTGCGGGCCCTCCGGCGTCTTTGTGACCAGCGTGTGCTTGAGCCAGTTCGCGTCGTCCCGCTTGGGAAAATCGGCTCGGTAGTGCGCGCCGCGGCTTTCCTCGCGGGCGAGCGCGCCGGCCACGATGGTCTCCGCCACCTCGACGAGACAGCTCAATTCCAACGCCTGGATCAGGTCGGTATTGAATATCTTCCCCTTGTCCTGGAGCATCACCAATTCTGCGCGTTCGCTCAACTCGCGGACTGTTTGCAACGCCTCGGTCATGGACTGTGTGGTCCGGAAGATCCCCAGGTTCGTGCTCATGACGCTCCCCAGGTCGTCGCGCACCTGCCAGGCCCGCTCGGGTCCGTGATTGTCCAGGAAACGCTGGATACGCGCCCCCTCCTGTTTGAGCGTCGCATCCGACAGGGCGCGGGGCCTGACGGTGCCGATATACTCGGATGCCCGCTGGCCGGCCCGCCGGCCGAAGACGATCGTCTCCAGGAGCGAATTGCCGCCCAGCCGGTTCGCTCCGTGGATGCTCACGCAGGCGCACTCGCCTGCCGCGTAGAGGCCGGGCACCGATGTTTCGCCCCAGATCGTCGTCTTGACCCCGCCCATCTGGTAATGCGCGCCGGGCCGGACCGGCACGGGCGATTCGATCGGGTCCACGCCGGCAAACTCCAGCGACAACTGGCGGATCTGTGGCAGGCGCTCGAGAATCCGCTGCCGACCCAGATGCCGCAGGTCCAGCAGGATGCAGCCGTCTACTCCACGCCCTTCCTGAATCTCCCGCCCGATGGCGAGCGCCACCGTGGACCGGGTCGCCAGCTCCATCTGCTCCGGGGCGTACTTTTTCATGAACCGCTCGCCCAGCGTGTTGAGGAGGTAGCCGCCTTCGCCGCGCGCGCCTTCGGTGATAAGAATGCCGGTGTCCTTGAGCGTCGTCGGGTGGAACTGCACGAACTCCATGTCCTCCAGCGGCGCGCCGGCCCGGTAGGCCAGGGCCATGCCGTCGCCGGTGTTGATCACGGCGTTGGTGCTGGTGAGAAACACGCGGCCGCTGCCGCCCGTGGCCAGCACAACCGCTTTCGCTCCGATCGCATGCAAGCCGCCGCGCACAATATCCCACGCAATCACGCCGCGGCAGACCCCCTCCTCCACAATCAGCGAGGTCACGTACCATTCTTCGTAGACATGACAATCGCGTTTCATGAGTTGCTCGTACATCGCGTGGAGGATGGCGTGGCCGGTGCGGTCGGCGGCGTAGCAGGTGCGCGGGAAGCCGGCCCCGCCGAAGGGGCGCTGGGCGATGCGCCCCCGCTCGTCCCGGCTGAAGATGACGCCCATGCGCTCCAGGTCGAGGATGTCCCCGGGCGCCTCGCGGCACATGGCTTCGATGGCGTCTTGATCGCCGAGGTAAAGGCCGCCCTTGGCCGTATCGAAGGCGTGGGCCTCCCAGGAGTCATTCTCACCGAGCGCGGCGTTGATGCCGCCCTGGGCCGCCACCGAATGGCTCCGGACGGGATGAACCTTGGATATCAGCGCGACGTCGAGCTGCGCCGGCGCCGCCAGCGCCGCCCGCATGCCGGCCAGCCCGGCGCCGACGATGAGGAGATCGTGGATTTTCATGCAGCCGAGAAGAGAGTACGTATCATGGCTCCCTTCATCATGGCGTAATGGCAGCGGCAGTGGCAAGATGGATGAGTAATTTGTTGATCTGATGATCCGCTGATCTGTTGATTTGTCAATCCGTCAATCGTCAGATCAACAGATCAACAAATTCTCAAATTGGCTTGAGGCCTTGCGTCGGTCCATCGGGGTATGCAAAATTGAGGGGACTGGCTCCCAGAGCCTGTCGAGGGGTGCCTGTCCCCGTTACGGCAATATCCAGGATGTTCAAAAAGGCCGTCCGGCAAGGCCGCAGCGAGTGAGCAGGCGAGGCGTACTCTTCTCGGTACGTTGAGCCTGAGAGCGATGCGAGAACGACGCTGGAGGCCTTTTTCAACATCCTGTTAGGGAGACCCATGAGCCCACAGCGCTTTTTGAATCCCCCCGACACATTCTTGCATCGCCATCTAGGCCCCACCGACGCCGACATCCAGGAGATGCTGGCGACGCTGGGGCTCAAGTCGCTCGATGCGCT
>Ga0247727_10020287_pt1 | contig 10181 bp, 1 predicted proteins | sample WisWelCaveWW1625_FD_202498 | JGI IMG/M metagenome (GOLD analysis project Ga0247727, IMG submission 202498) | Biofilm microbial communities from Wishing Well Cave, Virginia, United States - WW16-25 | ecosystem: Environmental > Aquatic > Deep subsurface > Groundwater > Cave microbial mat | place... | reverse complement strand
AAATAGATGGGATAAAAAAATGTTCATACAAGTATGAACACCCACCCCGACTACTTATCCCGTTGAAACCAAATACTTTATAAGTATACCAGAGAGTGGCGGATATTTCAAGTCTGTAACCTATTTAATATGAAACACTTACGCGGCGCCGCCGACGGCCTGCAGGACGCGGGCCACGTTCACGAGGGCCTTATTCAGGAGTTTGGTGATGGGTGATAGAAGATGCGCAAATTTCTTAAAGACACTCCTCTTTGTTTCGACTGTGAGGAGCTTCTGCAGTACGGGGGCGTCAAAGGAGGCCCGCGCCTCCTCATCGATTCTCTGGCCATAATAAGGCGCTATTCTTTCAAGCTCGACCGCGCTGACCGCGGCCGCATTGATTTCCTGCTTCTTCTGATCAAACACGCCTTCCCTGCCATAAATGGACGCTGTGGCGGCCGTGATAACAAGCGGCTCGTTTAGATTGATCGAAAACGCGTTCTTATCAAATTTTCCGACCGGATAGGTCAGGGTCCTGCCGTCCCGGTCAATTTTCTCATCGCCCTTTGCTTCCGTATCGATAACTTTCACCAAAAGCCCCTTCGCCGGACGTTCTTTTTCAAGAAAAACGTGGCCTTTTTGGATATTGGCGTCCACGAGCGCGTTGATAACCGCTGCTCTTGCCTCATCCACGCCGTCCGTGCCGAAATAAACTTTCATCGCGCTGTACCGCGGGCTTCTCTTTAAGTCTAAAATTTGGGCCATGGCCATTCCGGCCGCGCTTTCAAAGTCCGCATCGGTTTTCGCGTTGTCAAAAAGCGTCGCCGGCATCTCGAGTGTAAAGGGCGGGATACGACTTTCGGTAAGCACGGCTCCCTCTACCTGCATCCTGTCTATTCTTAGAAGGGCCAGAAAGCCCTGGACGGACATCTCGCCGTACGCTTCCTGATACTCAGGATGGCGGTTCCGGATCAGGACGAGCTTCTCAAAAGGCTTCTCAATCGACAAGGCCGTCTCCACTTCTTTTCCGGTCTGTCTGTCTAAAACTTTAAGATCAACTTTATTCCGGCTCTTATCGACATCAATCCTCAGTACGAGCGCGGACTCTACTAGCGTCAGGGGAAACGGGCTTCCAAGCTCGGCGTCCGTCTTCGTGCTGAGAATTTGGAGAACAAATTCTTCGACCGCCCGCTTTGTCTTCTCGTCTTTTTGGATCACTTCCCGCACCGACAATTTTGCTCCTTCCGCCAGCCGCGCGGCTTCCGCGTTCACCGGCTTCTGAGAAGCGAGCAGTTCAAGCTCGTGACGCTGGCCGGGCTCCAGAAGGAAAAAGAGATCCACGTCGCCGTTATTGAGCTCGGCCGGCTTCCCCTCACCTGTTTCAAAATCATACGACTGGCCGTTGGCCAAATCTCTAAGTGTGAAGCGGCCATAATCCCGTGATTCGGGGCTCCGCGCATAGAAAGGCTGAAGCTCCGGCAGCGCTTGAAGCGATATGCTTACACGCCCTTTCCGCGTCTCGTTGGAATTTGTATTTTTAATAACCAAAATGCGCGAGCCATCTTCTTCCGAAACGTCTATGAAAGAAGTCAGGTCGATTTTCTCTTCATCTTTTGCTTTAATCTCAACCGGAACCGGCTCCCCTTTAAGATGGGACGGCGCCCGGGACAGCATCGGCGAAACCTGGGAAACGCTTTCCGCGTGCACAAGGTCAATCAGTTTTGTGATGGAAGAAACGCCCAGTGGGCGTGGAAAAGGCTTTTCCAGGTAAAAGGTGTCCTTCCCGAAACTCCCCAAATTAATTTCCAATATTTCCGCGTTCTCTTGAGTGGACTGCAGCCGGCCGCTTGTCACTACAATCTTTGCTGGAGGCAAGTTGGCAGCGGCCTCGAGCTTGCGCACAGCCTGTACGACCTTGAGCCCCGCTCCCTGCACAGGCGTATCCTTATCCTCATAATAGAAATCGTAAAGATTATTTTCTTTGGCGGCGAGCTCAATGGCTTTAAGAGCCTCCTCTTCGCCGGCGGCGACCGTCATATCCTTTTCCGAAATGGGCCTGCCAAGATTCGTAAAATGACGCTTGATGACCATTACCACCATATTTCTGACGATCTCCTCATCCTCCACCACCAAAATTCGCCGGATGGGCCGTTTTTGGACTTGTCCCAAACGCAGGGCCGTCTCCCAATTTTTAATCTGCTGATCAAAAGGTACCTCAAAGGGAAGGATTACATTACGGGACACCCCTTCAAGCGCCATCCGCGCGCCGGCGATCACCTGCGCCCTAACCGACGGCGCGTCTTTAGGCACCCGCGAACGGATATCCAAGGAGCCGATGGAAAAGGCCTCGCGCCCTAACATTTTTTCAATGGAGCTTCCTATCACATCCTCTGAAATAACTGCGTCGGATGGGTTAAAAATCGTTGCATGCGAATCGACAGCCAGATGATCCAAAGGCTGGGTGACGAATCCCCCTCTTACCTTGTCTACCTCGTTTTGAGATTTGTCGAAAATGGCCTTGAGGTTCGTCAGAATATCCACCAGTTCCCCGAAAACTTCCTGCGTTAAATTAAATACGGAGGGCTGGATACGGACTTCAATCGGCCCCAAGAAAGAAAGATCTACCTGGTTTAAAGAAATATTGGATTGGGAAGGCGAAAAAACTTTGTAACCCGTCTCGGAATTGGCTATCGAGTAGTCAAAGCCCGAACGCGTCACGCGAATCACAAATTGGTCTTCTTTCTTCAGAGAAGGCGCCACCGCCTCGTTAATTTTGAAAAGATTGTTCACCACTATCAGCGCCGGTGGTAATGGAGCATTCTCGACGGCCATCCGGGCGCCGGTTAATGTTAACCGTTGTTCCTCATAATCAAGCGCGCGGTTAATTTGGTCAGAGAGATTTTTAGCGATGATTTCTTTCTTTAACTCTAAAAAGTTTCTCCAAGCTTTGATTTCTAAAAGATCCATATCGCGTTTTTTCGGAGAGACTTCATTCGTAAACAAATTTTGCAGCCGATCTATTATCTTCAGCACGGCACTCTCGAAACGGGGACTTTTCGCCACACGGTAAAGATGTTCGATCTTTGTGGCCAGGCGGCCCACTATCTTCGCTTTTTCAGCGCCATCGAAGTTCCATGTGACGACAGGGACCGGCTCTTCAAATTTCTTATTTTCTGAACGGTAAGAAGTATTCTCAGTAAGATCGCTTATCAGTTGGATGGTTTTCTCTATTTCATCTGGCGTGGCTTTGTCTTTCAGAAATTCACGAATAGCGGCCTCGTCAGCAGGTGTATCCTCCGGCAAGTCATGGAAAAGGGCGGCTAAAATCGTCGGTTTATCCGTGATACCAAGACCCACCACGGTGTAATAAGCGATCTCAAGCGGGTGCCAAATATAAACACGGCTGTCGTCCCGTACCCAGTTTTTGGCTTTCTCATGGTTGGCACGCGCAAAATCATAAGCTGATTGGAAATAAGAAATATCGGCGGCGCCGGCATTTTGAAGCGCTTCAGTGATCGCGGAAACCATAGATTGCTCAGCGTCAATCACCTTAAACGCGAATTCACCCGACAACCAAGTCCATTCAATCCAATTCATTATTTTTTGTTCATCTACAAGCTCTTCACCAAGTTCGCGAGCAACGTTTGTTTCGCGGTCCTTACGCGAGTTAAACCATTGAACATAATCCTCCAACCGGTCCGTTGGAAGCGTAAACCGAAGATCCCGCTCAGCTGATTGTTTTACTTTTACAATATCGGCTTCTGAAAGCGTGCGTTTGTCTTTTTGGGCTTTATCCTGCGCTTTCTTCACAGCCTTCTGCACCCCTTCAAAATCATCCGTTTGCACACCAAACTTTCGAAGCACAGCCAGTCCAGCCGGCGTAAGACCTCCCACAGCTCCGCCAAGCGGCGCAAGCTTATACTTGCCCGTCGTGCGCGCGTCTTTATTTAAAGCCAGCACATAATAGGTTTTTCCGTCTTTCTGCACAGGGATCCTGGCCAAACCCGCCGAAGAAACGCGCACCGTGCCCGTAGTCACTTTGGATAGAATATTCTCAGCAGGAGATTCAACCCCTTCGACAAGCGGTGCGGCGTTATTGGCGATAGAAGCTTCCACTTCTTTTCTCTGCCCGTTTTCATCTAGCACAGTGATTTTAGCTTTCGTGGTTTTCCAATTTTGAACATCTTCTTCCGCAACCAAGAACAAGCCATAATCGGGATTTTCTATTCTTTTCAATAAAGTGGTTAATCCCGCGTTGCCCAAATCCACATCATAGATTTCAAAAAGCCTGAAGGTATCGCGCCCTTCCTGGCCTGCGCGATCTGTCGGCGCAAATTCAGCATATACCTTGATTAATCCGGATTGAATGCCGGCGGGCTTTTGCCCAAATTCTTCGCGAAGCGCAAGCGCCATCCGGGCGCCGACGAGGGGCGCCTCCACAAGTTCGGGGTCTTGAGAAGACTCGGAACCCACGAGGGCTTCAACAGCCTCGTCCGCCAAATGCAAAGCTTCTTTCATCGCCTCGGGTTTAATTTCGGAGAGTTGAAACTGAAACCTATTCAAAAACGCCTTCGTCTTATCGCTCAATTCGCTCGATGGCGCGGACTGAATGTCTTTTCTGATGTCTTCGGCGGAACGCAAATAATTTCTTGCTATAAAATCTTCGTACGTGGGCTTTGCTATTTTGAAAGGCTTCAACCCAAAAAGTTCCAGCATCGAGATCCAATAGGCCGCCCAATCGGATCTCTCATTACCGGCTGTGGACAATTGCCCGGCGGCTTCAGGCGACATGTATTGATAAGTGCCGACAACCATGTTCTCCGATAATTGCTGCCTAAACGCATACCGGGCGTGAACACCGGAAGAATCTCCGGGAGTCGGAACATACAGGGAAAGTCCATAATCGATGAGTGTCACGCGGATCTCGCCTGTTTCGACGCCGTCCACTTCGACGACGTCCACCAGGATATTCGACAGCTTTATATCGCGGTGCAGAATACCGATGCTATGCAGAAAATCGATCCCGCGTGAAACAGCCACCGCTATCTGCATTTTTTGCGGTTCAATCAGGCTATTCTGCAAGTTGTCCAGCGTATCAGTCGTCTCGGAAAAAAGGGATTGGATGTAAAAGAGTTTTCCGGGAAGGATTTCCTTTAAGACATCAAGCGCTTCCTGCGCTTCCTGGCCGTCTTGAGTCCTAACTTCGTAAATAAGTCTGTACAGGTCATTGATATATTGCTGGCTGGGCACTTGTGAGAGCGAAAGCAGGCCAAACTCCACCATCTGATTTTCACTCTCCAGCTTCTTTTTGTATTCCTCAAACTTCATTTGAATATGCTGATAGATTTCAATCTGGGACAAAAATGCCACGAGCTCGTTCAAAAAGCGGGCGGTGCGCGGACCAGAAGGGCTGTGAATATCTTCTAAGTTATCAAGAATCCTGGGGATCAAATACGCCCAGTGGCGGCCCAAACCCACACGGGTCATTCCACCTGCTGTGGCGTCAATAATCTCCTCTTCGCCGTCTTGTTCCACTACTTTAACCCTGGAAATTTTCTTATCTTGGCCCTTCTCATTGGTAATAGTTTCATAATACTCGGATCTGGCTTCCAAACCCTCCGGCAACACACCGATGGAATTTATGATAACCGACGCAAGATAGTCTTCATCAATCGAAGAAAACTGTTTGGTTTGTGCCGCCACAACCGACCGGGGCGTGTCTCTTCCCGTCTCATCCGCGCTCTGCACAGCCATCCGTGCGCCGTTATACCCTTTTTCCAGATCTATGTTTTCGCCTAACAGAGTTCGCGCAACTATATCAACCTTGTCTCTCTTCACTTTTTCCCTAAAATAATTCTCGAGCTCTTTTCCTTTATCTTCTATGTTTGCAATATGTGCCTTTTCGAGATTTACAATCTGATCTAATAAATTTTCAGATGCTTCCCAATTTCCCACTTCACGTCCTTGATATTGCGCAATAAGTCCAAGCAGCTCAGAGGGGTTGATTTCCACCGGTCCCACGCGTTGCCCCACTTCGCCCTCCTCATCATACAAGCGACGAATCCCCAGGTTCAACACAAGCCCTGTGTTAATAAGACGATTAGCGGACCGCCTGTACAAGTTATCATTGAAGAAATTTTTGGCGTCTGCAAAAACATTAAATGACTTTGTGATGATATTCTTTGCGCTTAGGGGAATCGGTCTGTACCAATAACCCCAGACCGGCACCGCGACAAGACGCATATTCACCACGGTGCTGGAGCCGAGCTCGCGATCCCTCTGTTTCAACCCTTCGAGAAATCTCGAATCCGTGAAGTGCCTGCTGCCTACGATGCTTATATCAATGCGTAAATGAGATTTTGGATGCACTTCTACTTTAAGCTTTTGCCACAGCTGATTAGCATAAGGACCATCCAATACAACCACCACGTCCTGATCTTCCGGCGGGATAACAACCGATCCATAAATTGAACTCCCTGTGACAGCGACTGAACCGATAAATTTTGTCAAAGCGACTGCGGCGCTTATATCCTTCGGATGATTGCGATAATTTTGATAAGCTCTTCGCAGTTCGCTATCTCCGGGGTTCTGCTTTAAAAGTTCTCTGACGACCTCATCGATGACCAACTGCGCTGTCTCTTGGGTGTCTTTTAAGCGCCTGATCACCTCGCTCTTGCTTGGCAAAACCCCGTCGGTTCCCTCATCCTCCAAAGCGCTCCAGTAAATATTATCCTGCGCCAACAGCTCTTTTATAACTTCTTCATACGAAGGAGAATTAACATCGTAAAATAATCCGGCGCCTCTGATGGTGCTCGAAGAAGCCGGCTGGATTTTGCCATACAAACGCATGTCCGGAAGAACATTTTCATACCCTTCTTTAAATTTTTTAAGGAGCGGACTTATTTTATTGATCGTCCCTGAGGTTAAAAATATTTTCTCTTTCTTCGGCAATTCTTTCCGGGCAAATTCTAAATCTTTTTTAACAGCTTCGTCGTTGAGAACCTCATTGACGCGCTGCCTATTGGGTAGACTTTGGTTTTCATAAACAGCCACTATTTTCTGTGCGATTCTTTGAACAGCCGCGTAAATTTCGGGTCTTAGGGACTTAACATGCGCCATCCGGGCGCCGGCGTCGTTCTTCTTCTTACGCCGTTCGTCTTGCAAAGTGGAAGGAGCGCTGGCCAGTCCCATGAGCAAAGAGGCCTGCAAATACGCTTGATCATCCGCCTGCTCCTCGAAAACCCTGTCCCGCGCGTCCACTTCACTCACGGAGATGCTTTGATATCCGGCGGCATCTCTGACAAATGAACTGCCGGTGGAATGGAGATTAATGCTTGTGATCGTCTGAGCCGCAGTGCCGTAATCGGTGACAGGGGGCTGCTCCGCGCCTATAAGGCCCGCCGGCGCCACTCGTGGCTCCAACAAATTATTCTTCTCAATATTGATGTCGCGCATCTCTCCTTGGGCCATTCGCGCACCGTCAGATTTAGGAACTGCATCGTAATTGACCTCGGCCACGGGCTTTTCCGATTGCAGGGTCCCTTTCTCGACCGAAACGCGGATCGCGAGATTAAAGTCTTTCAAAGATTGCGTATCCGTGATCACCATTTCATCGTAACCGGGTATGGGATCCGCGGGGCGTGCAATCTGAGTGATGTCATAAGAATCTTTTGAAGTAAAAATCCATCCCTTCCGGGGGACCGTTGCCGCCACATTTACTGTACCGGCTGTGGGCAGACTGACGACATAATCCGTACTGCCAATTGAAAAACGAATTTGCTTCCCTTCGGCGGGACGCTTTGAATTAATGTTGCGGATTTCTATGTGTTTCACCTCTTCCGCCATCCGGGCGGCGGGAGCGAGCTTAATAGGGTGCGTCTCAATATACGCGCCCATCGCCGCGACCGCTTCATTGAAACCTTTCGCGGCGGCACTTTGCTCCAGGGCCCAGGCGTCCATGCCTCTTTCCGCGCCGGAAACCACTGGACGCGAAACTGGGGAGAAATTGGTGACGGGAGCGCGACTGAAGAGAATTTTTTCGTATCTTTTATGGTTTGTCTCGCGGAAAATCTGCGGGCTCACCGTTACATAAGAAATATTCGCTTCCTTAAGAAGCGCCTTCACGTTTGGAGAGTGATAGCCCCCCATGATCAAAACCGCTTTGTCCTCTTTCTCCTCCCGCATTTTTTGAAGCATGTTGCGCACGAAAGCCTGGTCTCTCTCGTAAGTCAGAAGATAAAAATCCTCGGCGCGGCGGGCGGCGTTCTCATAGCCTCTCTCAAGGAAAACCACCCGCTCATATTGTTTCTTTAAATCCATAATCTTTTTATTGAGGAAGCCCGTCATCTGGACAATATCAAAACCCTGGGGATCGGCCCTGTATTCCTCAAACTCGGAGGGAGTAAGCTGAAGATTAAGCAGGCTTACGAGGTATCTTAAATTTTTGGAGACCTGATGGAGTTTGCGCTCATCCTCCGTGCGGATGAGAGCGCCGTACACCTCTCCCTCCAGGGCCTTCTCCTCATCCAGCACGCCTTGGGCCTCTATCTTGCGGGCCTCCTTTAAATAGGCGAAATATTTGAAGAGTTCGGGATAAAGGTTCTGCGTGTCATCAAGTTTCTCTTCCAGTAAAGCATAGAAGGCTTTTTGTTCTTTGTGGTCGCGGGATGAAATTTTAAAAGGAGAGCGGTCCGTCATTTCGGAGGCTTCCTTGAGCCCCTTTAGATCATCGGCGCTCAGCATGGATACCGCCCTGATCTGCTCCTGGTTTGCCTTTTCAAAATCAATATTCTTTTCTTTCTCGCGCACGCTTTTCAAGGACTTAAGATGGGGATACGCGTCTAATGAGATATTCCGTTTCTGCGCTTCGCGGATCAGGACTTCCAAATAATCCGTCAGCGATATCTTTTCACTCAGGTAGGACTCGTGCTGTTTATCAAAACTTAAAAGAGAGGGATTGAAAATCTTCGGCTTAAGCGTGTCGACCGTGACGCCGACCCGCTTCAAATAATCCTGGTACTGTTCTCTTGTCGCGGCGACCGTTTGATAAGCCTCAAGGGCCTTGAGATACAGGTCTTTGTTTTCGACGCCCCACAAGACGAAATCGCGGTCTGACACGAGGTTCAGATACTCGCTTCCCCTAAGCTCGCCCTTCTTGAGGTATGACAAACCTACCCGCTCCCTTTGCTCCAAGGGCGCCTTGTCTTTCAAAAAAGCCAAAGACGCATCCTCCGTACCGGCCTCGAGAAACACGTAGCGGATATTCGCCTTTTCCAGGATCACATCCAGGGCCTTTGAGACATTTATCTGCGCGGTTTCATTGGTGTGGGCGTCCTGGATAAGGATGACCGTCTTCTCTCCCGAACCTTTGTAGACCTCGTCGACCGCAGCCACAGACAAAGGAAATTTCAAATCCACAACCGCCTGCCCAAAAAGCTCAAATTGCGACGGCTTAAAATCCGGCGCGGCAAAAGCGATCTCATTCCACAGGAAAGTGGTGGCTAAAACTGCGGATATAACGCGGATAACGTGATTTGGTCTTTTATTCATCGTCGTTTTGTGGCTGTCTCTCATTGATATTTTTCTTATTCTTCAATTTATTAAAACTCTGTATTAAGTCCGGATAAAAAATAGCCCACACGGGCACTGCGTGAAAAGCTATCTTTTTTGTTTAGATGCCAAAGTCTACCTGACAAATCGTCTAATTTCAAGTCGATATCATAATATTAATTCTACTTACATTAGAGCGATTGATCGAGCATTTTCTTTCGAAGTTTGAAGGATTGAATAGCCGCCCATATAGGCGCTTTTGCGATAGGCCTCAAAGCGTTCAGTATAGCCGTCTCAAGATCGGCCCTACCCTCGAGGATATCCCGCAGAACAGCCCTGTCCTGGCGTGTCCCTGCCAAAGTAGAATAAGCGTCCTGGAATCCCTCGGGAATACCCAGTAAATCCGAAGTATCGATTCGCCCCGCTACCGCCGCTAGCTGTAATAGCGCCTGTCCCGCGGCTATAGCGCCTTCCTCACGGAAAGCGACAGGTAAGTTGACTCTCCCTTTTGCCACGCCCTTCGTCGCTAAAACAAGACTTACGTGAGCGGCTCTCCGATCCAGATCCGCCGGCACGGTTTCTGAGGCAAGACTTGCTCCCCTGGGGTCCGCGAGCACTTGGCGAACAAGATTCGGCTTGCCCGTCACTTGAAA
>Ga0247727_10020286_pt1 | contig 10181 bp, 5 predicted proteins | sample WisWelCaveWW1625_FD_202498 | JGI IMG/M metagenome (GOLD analysis project Ga0247727, IMG submission 202498) | Biofilm microbial communities from Wishing Well Cave, Virginia, United States - WW16-25 | ecosystem: Environmental > Aquatic > Deep subsurface > Groundwater > Cave microbial mat | place... | reverse complement strand
CCAAATCGGAATTTAAAGTAAAGCCACTTGTCGCAGTCCCGGCTTTGATGTTAGTCGCTCTCAAGACAGTTGCGTTGTACTGGATAACCATATCTGTCGATAGGACGCCATCCGCAGGGCTGATTCTGAGAGGAATAACAACACTTGTTGCTGGTGCGCCACTCGCATTTGGTAAATTAACTGTAATAGGTTGAACCACGGTGGTGTTTCGATAAAAATTTATGCCACCATCTAATTCACCAACAAAGAGGTCAAAATCGCCATCGTTTTCTACGTCTGCAAAAGCAGGGGCGCTATTCACAATTGTAAAAGGAAGAAGCTGTCCTGTCACCAGTGTGAACGCAGGAACTGTGGCAGTGCCGGTATTCCGGTAGAAATATAGCCGGCCACTGCCCTCTCCCACAAAGAGGTCCAAATCGCCATCGTTGTCGATATCTGCAAAAATGGGATGGCTGTCATTTCCCACATCGATGGAAGCCAGATTGACTGTTTCAAAAGCAAAGACAGGATTCGTGGGTGTTCCGGTATTACGGTAGAAAGATATTTGGCCGTCTCGCGAGCCCGAAAAAAGATCCAAATCACCATCTTTATCTATATCGGCAAGCGTGGGATAACTATAAATTCCGACATCGATATAAGCAAGATTTGCTGTTGCCAGAGAAAAGGCAGGATTCGTAGCCGTACCGGTGTTTCTATAAAAATTTATGTTGCCATCAAATTCTCCCACTAAGAGGTCCGAATCGCCATCATTGTCTATATCTGCAAAGGTCGGGCTGCTATAATCTCCAACATCAATGGCAGCAAAATTTTTTGTTTCGAATGCAAATGCGGGGGTTAGCGCTGTGCCGGTGTTTCTCCAGTAGCTTATGTTGCCGCCTCGCTCTCCCATAAACAGGTCAAAATCGCCGTCATGATCTATGTCGGTATAAGTCGGGGTGCTTTGGTTGCCAATATCAATAATGGAAGTAAAGTTATCTGTTACAAGACTAAAGCTAGCGTTCGCGGTTGTGCCGATATTATGATAAAAATAGATGTTGCCATCATTATTTCCCACCACGACATCCAAATCTCCATCACGGTCTAAGTCTGCAAAAATAGGGGCGCTAATAATTCCAACATTAATTGAAGCGAATTTTTCTGTTTCAAGAATAAAAATGGAGCTTGTAGCTGTGCCAGTGTTTCTGTAAAAGTTTATGTTGGCATCTTGCTCTCCTACAAACAAGTCAAAATCGCCATCGCTATCGATGTCAGCGAAGGTGGGAGTGCTATGACCTCCAACATCAATAGATGCTAAGTTTTCAGCTTCGAGTGTAAAAGCAAAATCGGTAACTGTTCCTGTATTGCGGTAAAAATTTAAGTTGCCATCAATTTTTCCCACAAATAAATCTAAATCGCCATCTTTGTCGATATCGACAAAGGCGGGGTGGCTATAATTCCCAATATCAATGGCAGCAAAGTTTTCGGTTACAAGCGTAAAGTTAGGATTTGAAGTTGTGCCAACGTTTCTCTGGAATTGTATTTGACCATCCCCCTTTCCCACAAAGGCGTCAAGGTCTCCGTCATTGTCTATATCAGCAAAAGCAGGCGCACTGTTGGAAAGGCTTACTCTTCTCAAGACAAGAGAATTATCAAAATTTAATCTGGGATCAGAAACTGTGCCGCTATTTCTGTAAAATTTCGTATCGCCCCTTGATTGTCCCACAAAGAGATCAAAATCTCCATCATTGTCGATGTCAGCGAGAGCGGGTTTTGCCCAACTATGCCCTCCGGCAAAAGGGTTTTGAAGCGGCCTCCCATTTATAGTGACCGGAATTGTATCAGTTTCCCGTTGAAAGCTTAAATTCTGCGCAAGAACTGAACTAACCGCGAAAGCACAAAACAAAACCCCATTGACTATGATTGCCAAAGTGCGATACATAATGAACCTCGTCGAAAAAAGGATTTAGTATATTCATCCAAAATTATCTCGATCCTTAATTGAACTGCAAAATCGATCGATCTCAACATTTCACTTGAGTAAAATGAGCTTGCGTCGTTGGACAAAATCCCCAGAACGCATTTCATAAATATAGATCCCTGCAGGTGCAGCTTGTCCAAGTTGATCCAAGCCATCCCAACGAACATGATAGACTCCTACCGGCTGGAATTTATCGACAAGCAACCGAATTTCCTGCCCGAGTGTATTATACATTTTCAAGGTGACCTTCGTTGCTACAGGTATTTCATAGCTGATGGTCGTGCTTGGATTAAAAGGATTCGGATAGTTCTGGTGCAAACGAAATGTTAAGGGGGCGCGCGTTTCTTTCACAGCAGTTGGTTCCACGACAATAAACTTTCCATCTTGCAGTGTGGCGGCAATGCTATCGTTAAATACGGCTGAGGTCAAATCCAAAAGGGTGCTATCACCTGACTTGCCAACGACGTCAAAGGTGATTTTCGCCAGCACACCGTCATTGCTGAAAGAATTGGCGCCAGCAAAAGCAAAATTCACCTGGCCGGAAACGCTTGTATTCGGCTGAAAAGCAAAGCCATTGAGCAAATCACCAGCATTAGCCACAGGATTTGCAAGCACCGAAGGTGTATAAGTGAAACCGACTGTTCCGGAAAATATTTCTTTGGCACGCTCGATATTCAGAGGAACAGTAACTTTTTTGCCTTTTTCGCCTTGGAGTTTTGGTATACTTACTCGAACCGATGATGATGCACTCACTACGGTAAACTTCCCGTTGATGAGATCCACGGATACTGCACCGTCATTTAGCGATACACTTGTCAACTTCAAATCTGTGCTCGCACCGATACTGCCGATGACATTAAAAGACACTTCAGCCAGTATCCCATCGCCGTGCAAGGGGGTCGCGCCGGCAAAAGTAAATGTCACTTGCCCAGCAATGGTTGTATTGGCAACAAAAGAGAACCCACTTAATAGGTTTCCCGCTTTTGCTTGCGGATTAGATAGAACATCCTTATTGTGGGTAAAAGTAATGGTTCCGGAGAAAACATTCTCTGCACCGGCAATTTTTACGGGCACGGTGATTTGACCACTTTTTTCACCTTCCAGGGTGGGTAGGCTTATTGTCGTCGTAGCGTCGTTCTGAATTTGTGTCGGCAGGATCGTGTATGGAATGGAACGAGATTTTGAATCAGAAAGCTTTACATTTTCTAACTGAGCGGCTGTTTCCAAGTTTTCCGCTGTTCCGGAAAGATTACGAAGCGTGAGGCTGTAGAGCACGCCTGCTCCGTTACTTCCATTTGCAACGAGTCTAACCCCTGCAACATTTTTTAACAAACCGGTGCTCATGGCGGGAGAAAGCGCATAGGCACGAGTTCCATCACTCCCCAACAGCGAACCTTCTTTCCTCTCTACAATTTCAAAGCGCGACGGGTCATACTTCAGATTAAACTGATACCCACTCAAATCGTTTACATCACTGACTCTGACTTCGGCTGTGTGAAGTGCATTCTCCTTTTGTGTTAGTCTTATCCCGATCGTGGCGGGGGTGTTTGTGCTTGGATAACTATTGGTCTGAAAAAAATCATCTGAAGCATTTCTTTGTGCCAACTGCTTTCCGATTTGTTGTCCTTGCAGGATTGATGAAATTTGTGTCTTTGATATTGCGGTGCTCAAGTTGGGTACGTGACTTCTGGGGTGGCGCATAAGAACAGATGCAGATTGGTAGCGATAGGTCTTGTTATAATTTGCCCCGACTTTGACAAGATCAAAGATATCGACCAGTCCATCGCGATTCACATCAGGATTGGGGAAGTCGATGAGAACATTCCGGTCAAATTGTTTGGAAACAGTTGTCAGATCAACGCTATCTACCCTTGCGCTCCAATCCAAATCCCACTCTGGCATAAACAATTCTTCGGGAAATTCTATGGCCGAAGTCTGAATAATCAAGTTCACCAAATCAGCAAAAACCTGAACATTGGTATTAAGTGTGTCTCCCTGATCTTCAACAATCTGTTTGAGATCTAAATAGCTCGCCCTATCCGTGTGCGCCCAGATCGCAAACTGTAAGATGATGAGGTCGATTTTTCCTTGAAATGAGGCAACTCGCCAAACTGTGGGCTTATTGGAGAATAATGGCCGGTCTTCTTGCGTTCCCCAAAATTCGATAATATCCCGAGCATTGATCAAATGAACAATTTCCGGTTGCCTGACTCCCGGCAGATCAAAATCCGTATAGCCCACCTCTGGTGCACCCTCAATATTAAAATTAAGGCATACGGCATCGAGAGGCAGGGTCACGGTTCCGCCCGCTGGTACGGTCACAAATTTGTCCTGCTCTGAACTAATAGAAGGCGTTGAAGAAGTGCGTGCCTTTTGACTTGCACTTGTCCTGAATCCAACCACCGCCATTCCTTGCACCGAAGGCACCTCTGGTTGGGCGATTGCTCCACTTAATAAACTCAAAGAGATAGGGAGACTCCCCTGATTTGATAATTCTATTTGAAGAGCAGATTGAGTTCCTGTCCCATTTAGTGTAATGCTTATATTGTTGACTGCTTCGTCAAAAGATTCAATAGATACCTCAGATTTTCTAAATTGAGTCAAGCTTTTTTTTCAAAATTCTCTGAGAAATCCGTGTCTCGGCGACCGCGTTTGCGGCGACGGCGGTGCGGACGGGCGATCCGTTCCTGAACCCGCTTTTTGTTGCGACGCTGACGGCGAATTTCTTCCGGCACGGTCAGATGTTCTTTGATATAAGCCCGCGCGTCTTGGGCCGAAATCGGCTGTCCCGTCAAATCCCGCAGGACATAGGGACGATCTTCTTTGAGCACCCGCAAGGCGCGTACAAAGACGTGGTTGCTCACCGCGCACAGCGCTTCGGTATGCGTCTGGCCTTTGTGAACCATGCCCTCATAATAAATTTTGGCCAATTGTGGATCCCAGAGCCGGCCCACTTGCGCGGCGAGATAACCGGCACGGCGCGCGCGAGGCGGCCCTTCTTTGGTGATCGGCAAACCCTGCTTGGAACTGCTACAACTGGCATCGACTTTCGGAATCATGCCGATAAAACCTTTGAGTTGGCTGGCGCGGCGAAAACGATGCGGGTCTTTGATGATCGAGACAAACACCGGCCCCAAGGCTTCGCCGATGCCGTAAATCGTCTCGATATGTCGAGACGGATGTACGCGGCGATAGTAGATTTGGATTTCGTCAGCAACCTCACGCAGCAGTTTCTCGAGGAATTTGACGTGCTCATAATAACGCCGCAGTTCGCGCGCGACGGCCTCGAAGTCAACATACTCCTGCGCGGCCTGATAAACGCCGCAAGCGTTTTGCACGCAGGTCCACACGGCGTCGAGTTTTTTGTTGTCGCGCTCGCGAGGGCCGTTGGCGTGGATTAACAGTCGCAGCTTTTCTTGGCCCATCGTCTGCATCGTGAAGGGATTCGCGCCTTGCTCATAGAGGGCCCGTGCCGCCGACGAAAAGGGTAGTCCGCAGGCCGTTGGCAAGCCGGGAATAAAACCATCCGCAATGGCTTCCAGACGCAATTTTTCACGTTGCAGATGACCAACCAATTTTTCCTGTTGCCGCGTGGCGCGCTCTAAAGCCGCGTAATCGCGGGGCGGCAGATAAAGCTCGGTGAGCACCGCCTCGGGCATTTGCGCGCCGGCTTTGGAGTCCAGGCGATCATTCTTGCGATAGCGTTGATAGAACTCGCGCAAATCATGGAGCTGTTGCGTTTTCACGCGATAGACGAGATGGCCTTTGGCGCGGGTGTAAATCGCCAACGGCAACCACCGCAGCCCGGTGGGCTCAAAGATGACTTTGAGTTGCGTGCCGTCGGTGGCGCTCGCCAGCGCGTGTTCATAAATGCGATCAAAATCGCCGGCGCTGGTTTCGACGGTCAACAGCGGTCGGACCACATGACCCGCTTCATCCGCGACGGTGATGTAATGCGGGCCGGTCAATCCCAAATCAATACCGACTTTGCGATACGGCATAAAAAACTCCGCGGGTTGGTTCACCACTCCAGCGCGACCATGGTGAAGAATAAAAGCTCACGTCAGGTTGAACCTGAAACCAATCTTGCGATCTATTCGGCGCCCACACGCCCAAAGGGGTGGCAGCCAGTTTTCTGAATCGGTACGCTTCGTGAGCAGGGGAAAGACAATCTGAGGTTCGAGGCTCCCGCCTGAGGCGGGACCACTGTTACTTGTTGCTCATCTTCCACAATGGTCTGCTCACGAATTAGGGACAACGATTTCGCTCCTCGCGCGCCTCGGGTGCAGGAATCCGAACCGGAGCCGACAACTCCAGCGTGTCCGCTTGCGCCAGGCGCGTGATGAGTTCTCGCAGGGTTTGCACGTTGCGATGCCGGTCAATCGGGTGATGCGATACCGTCGAGGACCGACTGGAGCCGGATTGGGGTAGCGCTAAAACCTGAAACTGACGGCCATCAAACGCGAGCAGTTGCTTGCGGATCAAACCGTCACGCGCTTGGACATAGGCATCGACGTCGAGCTGGAGCAGCGTACAGATTTTATCATAATTGTAAAAGCTCAAGCCGTCGCGATCCGCGGCGAGCACCAGAAAAAAGTATAACAGATTTTCTTCCGGACCCAGCGCCGCCAGAAAACCGTCGAACAAAAACCGTCGATCGATCCAGGCAAACGGTGGCGCGAGCACGCGTTTGCGTTCGGGCAGAATTAGGGTTTTGAAATTCATCATGACCTCACAGAATGAATGGATGAGTTTGCCGTCACGGCAATGGTCAATATCGTAAATTTCTGCCGCCGGATCAAACGAGTCACTTACAATCATGCGTCAGGAGTCGCGGTGAAGCCGCATCGGGCTGAAAAAGCGCGAGTTCAACCAGGCACGAGTTCATCTTTACAATCACCGCCGCCGGCTTCACCTGACAAGGGGTGAGCAGGTAAGTGCCGGAATGGAGTGAAGAACACGAGTTCATCTTTACAATCACGAGTGACGGTTCCGGCGGCGCTTTGGCGCGCCGCTGCTGATTGCGCTGGCGTTGCTTGTCGCGATTGCGCTTGACATAATCCGGGTGCTTTTCGCGATACGCGCTTTGGTATTGAGCTAAAGAGCGTTTCCGCCGCCAGACGGCTCGGCAAGTGCTTTGGTTTTGGTGGTAGACCGTCTCCTGTTGGGTTCTGTTCTTTTGATAATCTCGCCGGCGCACGCGTTGGCATTTCGGGTCGGCACAATACTTTTGTTCCGGGAGCCGGTAATTGGCGGGCTTTTCCAGTTGGCAGCTTTGGCAACGAAAAGTGATCGGCATAAGCAATCTCCGAGGTCCGCAGAATAATCTCATGCCAACTGATCACAAGCAAGCCCTATTCAAAAGATGGCGTCGCCCCGATCGATAAGAACGAACAAGCAGGTTGTACACACAATTTCTAAAGAAACTTTCAAAGAACGATCAATGATCCAATATACAAGTTATTGATTTTGAACCAATAGAGATGAGTTCAATGTTAGATAGATTTGTTAAAGCACCCGCAGAAGGAGGAGTTGGAGGCGGTGGTGGTGGAAACTTACCTGTTCTTTTTAATTCTTCAAATGCCTCAATGGCTTCGGCTTCTGTCCATTCAGGATTACTAAAAAGGAAAAAGGCAACAGCAGTTTCTAAAGTAAGACCTCCCGGCGATAAAAGTTCAGCCATAAACTGCCGTATAATGGGGTGGGTATAACTGTGATCGCTTACTGTAGAGATATTTTTAACTTTATCAGAGAGGAAGAACCCTGGCCATCTGTCTTTAATAAGAGTACGATAGAAAAATATAGGCCCCTGGGTTCCTCGATAAGCACTCACTTTATTAACGGGATCATAGCGACCAACAATATTGAAGAAGGCGATAGCATTTTTCGCAAGCACTTCTACACCTGAAAAATCGTAGCCAACTGGTGTGCCCGCTGTAATTACCTTATCAATCAATTTAACTTCTCCGTTAGCATCGAGGGCATCTACCGCCATTTCCAAATCCTTTTGTGTGTTTTTATCTAATGTATTCCATAAGCTGGCGGCGTTAGGATCTAGCTTTCTACCATTTCGGCGATCCCGGAGGTATTCTACCAATAAAGTAGCCGCCATTGTTATATGGGTTCCTTGGCTATGTGCGAGGATGTCAACTTGCTTGCCTTGTCTTTTTAGAGCTATGATCTCTTTCGCCAGCTTGGCAGCAGCTTTAGCTCGTATGCTTGTGACAAAACTACTCAGAAAGGCATCGCGGTAATCAAAAGCGTAAGAGTCCTTTTTATTGTGCCCACTTCCTCGCCGAATAATATCATGCATCCAGACAAACATATCAATACGGGCATCTTCATCATTTCTTCCATAACCCGGCCAACCATGTACAGCAATCAGGATGCGATTATTATCTTCCTGCGAAAAAAGAGTTGAAGAAACAGCAGAAAGAAGAATAAAGATACCGATTGTTAAATAGAGCTTTCTCATGGGAGCCTCCAGCATTAAATACTATTCAATAATGACCATCTTCTTGGTCTCTGAAAAATCCCCGGCATTCAACCTATAAAAATAGAGACCAGAAGACACCAATCTACCTCTAACATCCCTGCCGTTCCAATCCACCGTATAATTTCCTGGTGCCAGGTTATCATCAACCAGAATTCGTACCAACTCGCCCCGAATATTGTAAATGGTTAATCTGACCCTGCTTAATTGACCGTCTGGAGGAATGGCGAAATGAATCGTGGTGTTGGGATTGAACGGGTTCGGATGATTTTGGCTCAATGCGTAAGCTTGAGGCAAGTTCGCCAACGTTGCTGATTCTACCTTGCCACTGTACACGATTTCCACCTTACTCACCTCATTCAAAATCACATGCGTGACTTCCGCAAGCTGAGAGTGGCCTTTTGTAGCCTCCCTAATCTTGAACGTAACCTTCAATGCTTCTTCGTTGCTCTTTATCCCATGAAAACCTGCCATAGATATCTTCAAGCGGCCATTTTCATTGTTGTTGTTCACGACAAGTTGATAGCCTTGCGTCAAGGGAGTTAATTCAGCTCGTGCATACTCAAGCTGTGCTGCATCATACTTCAGTTCCATCACCACAGCAAAAACTTCATCCTTTGACTGGATCGATAATGGCAAACATGCCGTTTCGTTATTCCCCAAAGCTTTCATGCTGCCCACAAGCAACTTGTATGCGGATTCAGCATCTTCGCCGAAGTCAGCACTTGATTCCAAATCAGCCATTGAAGATGGAGAAGTGCTTGTAGATCGAAAACTGCCATTGACGTCTCCTCGCATGACAGCAACAAAATCTTGTATTCTATCCGAAATAACATTTTCCAAAGATGCTGATTTGGGATCAAAAACAAACTTGCCGATTTCCGATGGAACCACATTGTCAGTAAGTTGGAATCCGGCTGCCAAGCGCAATATGGGCACTGCGTCAAATGATGTAACTTGACCATTGCCATTGACATCTGCTGCCATAAATCGACAACCTTGTATAGGGCCGCCAAGCGGCGCAATGCCGGCAGCGTGCTGCAAGATGGGAACGGCATCAAAAGCTCCTACCGCGGATTTTATTTGAGCTTCGGACGCGGCAAAACTGGGAGTCAACGTCACATGACTGCCCGAAGTGATTTCCAATCTATATCTCCCTTCCAAGTTTGTTGTCATGGTATTGCCGCCCGCCGTTATCGTAATACCGGACAAGTTTTTGGGAGAATCAGAGCAATAGGCGATGGTACCGGTTATTGTGCGCAAACTTCCCGATATAGTAATTGCGGCTGAACGGGTATTGTTATTCTCAATGGATTCGCCTACCACATTGTTTACATCAGCAATAATCCCGATAAATCTCGTCCCGGCCGGAGTGTTGGCCGGGATAGCGACTTTGACATTATGAATCGCACTGACAGTGTTCCCAGGCAAACTCAAAATTGCTTGATTGACTAAAGTCGTATCAGAAGTGGTTATGGTGCTGTTACCAGATAACACAATTCTAGCTGTAGAGCTTCCGGCATTCCCACCGCTGCGATTCTTTATGGTAAAAGTAACCGTCAAACTTTGTGCAGGTGCCACTGAAACCGGATCAACGCTTAGACTATCCACGATGAGATCTGGCTGCTCAAGAGGAACGGTAATATGGAGTTCATTGGAAGGATCGCTTTCACCTTCGCTATATTTTGCCGTTACCACATAATAGTATGTCGTGCCGGCTATGACCGTGTT
>Ga0247727_10020285_pt1 | contig 10182 bp, 6 predicted proteins | sample WisWelCaveWW1625_FD_202498 | JGI IMG/M metagenome (GOLD analysis project Ga0247727, IMG submission 202498) | Biofilm microbial communities from Wishing Well Cave, Virginia, United States - WW16-25 | ecosystem: Environmental > Aquatic > Deep subsurface > Groundwater > Cave microbial mat | place... | reverse complement strand
CCGGCTTATTTTCCGCACCTACCTTCAGATTATAAAAAAAAGGCCGGAGGTGTGGGAATATCTTTACGACAACCCGTGGGTATTGAAAAATACAGAGAAATTAAGGCGGTCTATCCACGAATCCCAGTCCCGCAAGTTCAAAACACTTTTGGATGATTTTAAGCCGGATGCCATTGTCTGCACTCAGGCCTTTCCCTGCGGCATCGTTTCGGACTATAAGGCGACGCAGGCCTATAGCACGCCTCTCTACGGCGTCCTGACGGATTACCTGCCTCACTCCTACTGGGTGTTTGACCACGTGGACCGCTATTTTGTTTCAAGCCGGGAGGCGAAAGAAAAGTTGGCGGAGAACGGCATTTTTGAAAATCGGATCCAGGTGACGGGCATCCCGATCGATTTTTCCTTTGGCTCCGACGGCGCCGAAGGCAGCCGGCCGCCGGGCCGGACGCCGCGCGTTCTCTTGATGGGCGGGAGCCAGGGGATGGGCCCCCTTGAAAAAATTGTGCTGGCCCTGGATAAGCGTGAAGAAGCTTTTGAGATGGTGGTGGCGGCTGGAAGAAATAGAAAGTTGTATCAGAGGCTTACGAAACTGAAAATAAAGCTAAAAAAGAAATTGAAGGTCCATTCCTACAGCGACAATATCGCGGGGCTCATGCAGGACGCGGTCCTTTTGGTTTCGAAACCCGGCGGCCTCACCATCGCCCAGGCGCTTGCCTATCAACTGCCGGTCATTTTCATCGACCCGATTCCCGGGCAGGAAGCCAAAAATGCCTCGATATTGCTCAAGCACCGCGCCGCGGTGGAAGCTCACTCGGAAGAGGAGGTAAGCCTTTTTGTGGGACAGCTTCTGAGGACGCCCGCAAAGCTGGAATCCATGAAAAGGAACATGGCGCCGTTGGCCCACCCGGACGCGGCGGCGCGAATTGCCAAGGTGATTTTAGAAAGGGAGCCCGTCCCTTGAAGGGTAAGTATGCCTATTACGCGTTAGGCGAGGCGCTTGCCCATCTCCTTTCCAAAAAGGCCTCGTTCAGCCTGGCCACAGGCTTTGCCCGCGTTTACGCCGCCGCGTTTTCCCGCGACCTCAAATCCATCATGGGAAATTTAAAAGAGATAATGCCGCCCGCCACGGGCGTAAAAGAGCTGAAAAAGCTTGCAAAAACCGTGGTCACTGATTTTGCCGCGTATCTGGTGGATTTCTTCTATACCTATAAGTTCTCAGGCGAATTTATAAAAAAGCACATTGAGATAAGAGGGCTCGAACACCTGGACAAAGAACTTTCGCGGGGAAAAGGAGTCCTGCTGGCCTCCGCGCATCTCGGGAATTGGGAAATGGGGGGCATGACGTTGGCACGGATGGGTTATCCCATTTGGGGGATCGCGGTGAAGCACAAAGACGAGCGCATTGATAAAATTTTCCAGCGGCGCAGAGCCCAAAACGGTCTTAAGATTATTTTACTCGGCAGCAACTTAAAAAATTGCTACCGCGTGCTTCGATCCAATCAAATCCTGGCGCTCAACGCCGACAGGCTTTTTGGGGAAGGAGGAACCGCGGTGGACTTTTTTAACCGGCGGGTCCGTTTTCCGCGAGGCATCGCGCGCCTCAGCCTTGCGACAGGTGCGCGCATTGTTCCGGCGTTTTTTATACGGAACGGATATAATCAATACTTCCTGGAAATCCAAAAACCTTTGGAAGGGCGGACCGAGGAGGAGCAGGTGCAGCATTTTGCGGTGAGACTTGAAGGAATCATCCGCCGGCATCCGACACAGTGGTTTATTTTTCAGCCCTTTTGGGAGATGCCCGAATGGCCGAACTAAAAAAAGAAAAAGTCTGCGTTGTGATCCCGGCTTACAATGAGGAAGGAAGGATCGCGCGCGTCGCGGAAAAAGCGCGGCGCCTGGGCTATCCCGTTCTTGTGGCAGACGACGGCTCGAGCGACAAAACAGCGGAAAGTGCCAAGGCGATTGGCGGCGTGGAAGTTTTGACTTCAGGCGCAAACCGGGGGAAGGGGGCGGTTTTAAGAAGCGCTTTTGCGTGGTGCCTTGACAAAAATTTCCCGGCGCTTATTCTGATGGACGCGGACGGACAGCATGACCCCGCGGAACTCGACGCATTTTTACAGGCCCTCAATCAAGGCAATTTTGATATCGTGGTGGGTAACCGGATGGGAAATCCTGAGGGTATGCCGCTTATCCGGCGCGCCACTAATCGGTTTTTGTCTTGGATACTTTCCGGTATCACGGGGCAGGCCATCCCGGACAGTCAGTGCGGTTACCGCGCTCTGAAAGCCGCGGTGCTCGAAGCCACGCCGCTCCGCACGGCGCGGTTTGAGATCGAGTCGGAAATGCTGCTCGAGGCGTCGCGCCTGGGGTTCCGGATCGGCTCGGTGCCGATCCGCTCGGTGTACGAAGGTGAAAAAAGCCAAATCCGGCCGCTTCGGGACACGTTTCGCTTCTTCCGCTTTCTTTTTTCTTATCTTTTTTCAAAAAAATCACCATAATTAGGCAGGCTTTGCTTGACAAGAATCTTGGGTGTATTATACTATCTGTTGTGGGGAAGGTAAGGATCCCAACGATATATAGTGTGGTGATAAGCGGGGGCAAGGGAGAATAAGGGAGGTTTAAGAGATGCCGGAAGCTGCCAAAGAAGTGATTGAAATGACGGTTCAGAAGAGAAACGGTCAAGTGGTGGCCTTTAATCTTACGCGAATTACCCACGCCATTGGCAATGCCTTCAAAGAAGTGGGGCAGATACCGCGTGAAGCGGACTTGCCCGCCGGCACGGCCAAAGATGCGGAGAAAGTCGCCCGCTCGGTTTTTGAGGCCCTCCAAATCCGCGCCGCCAAAAGACCTTATCTCACCGTGGAAGGGATCCAGGACGAAGTCATCCAGCAGCTTTTCGAAAACGGTTTCAAAGAAGCGGCGGAGAGTTACGCCAGTTATCGCCGTCAGCATGCGGCCAGCCGCGCCCTTTTTGATCTTTATAAGACCGTCAAGCGCGATGGAAAAGTAGTTTCATTTAAGCCCGAAAAAATTACCATCGCGATCGCCAAGGCGTTTCGCGCGTCGAAAGACAGCGAGCTGGGCGATGCCGATATCGAAGAGGCGCGAAGGGTTTCCGATAAAGTGGTTGCTGAAGTAAGGACGCTGTGGCCCCAGGGCGCTTCCATCCAGATCGAAGAGGTCCAGGATGTGGTCGAAAAAACGCTCATGAGTTCCGGATACCATGAAGTGGCGAAGCGTTACATCGTTTACCGCGAGGAAAGGCGCAAGGCGCGCCAGGCGGCCGCCGTTGAGGAAGTTTCGTATGACTGGGCGAAGAAGATTCAGATAAAAACGAGCCGCGGCGAAACGATTCCGTTGGATCTCGAGGAGCTCCGGTTTCAAATCAGGACCTGCTGTGACGGTCTGGAAAATGTTTCTGCTGACGCTATTTTAAAAGAGAGCCTCAAGAATTATTATAATGGTATTACCGAAAAGCAGATGGCGCTCTCCAACATGATGGCCGCGAGGTCCTTTATCGAGATAGAGCCTAACTACAGCTATGTGGCGGCGCGGCTTCTACTGCTCGAGTCTTACCGCGAGGCGGTTGGCCGGCCCATGGGTTTTGGTGAAATAAGAGTGGAATACCAGGGCTATTTGGCCCATTACCTCAGGAAAGCGGTAGAATATGAGCTGGTGGCCCCTGAGCTTTTGGAATTTGACCTGGATTTTCTTGGGAAGCATCTAAGGCCTGAACGGGATTTTCTTTTTAAATATATGGGCCTTCAGACCCTCTACGACCGGTATTTCATCCACTGGGACGAGAGGCGGCTTGAGCTTCCTCAGGTTTTCTGGATGAGAGTCGCGATGGGTCTGGCGAGCAAAGAACAGGACAAGAATCAAAGGGCCGTCGAGTTCTATGATCTTTTATCCTCGTTCCGCTTTATTTCCTCGACGCCGACCCTCTTCAATTCAGGCACGCGGCATTCCCAGCTTTCCTCCTGTTTCCTGACCACCGTGGAGGATGACCTTAACCATATTTTCAAGTGCATCCAGGACAACGCGATGCTCTCCAAGTGGAGCGGCGGCCTGGGGAACGATTGGACAAATGTCCGCGCCATGGGCGCCCGGATAAAGGGCACCAACGGCAAAAGCCAAGGCGTTATTCCTTTCCTTAAAGTAGCCAACGACACCGCGGTCGCGGTGAATCAAGGCGGCAAGCGGCAGGGCGCCACGTGCGCGTATCTTGAAACATGGCATCAGGACATCGAAGAATTCCTCGAGCTCAGAAAAAACACCGGGGACGACCGGCGCCGCACGCATGATATGCACACGGCCAACTGGATACCTGATCTTTTCATGAAGCGGGTGAGGGCCGACAAGGACTGGACGCTCTTTTCTCCTTCCGAAACGGCGGATCTTCATCATCTATACGGCCAGGCCTTCGAAAAGCGCTATGAAGAGTACGAGGCGATGGCGGCGGAAGGGCTGATAAAGAAATTTAAGGTGGTGTCGGCGGTCCAGCTTTGGAGAAAGATGCTCTCCATGCTTTTTGAGACGGGACATCCATGGATTACCTGGAAGGATCCGTCCAATGTCCGTTCGCCGCAGGACCATGCGGGCGTGGTGCACAGTTCCAATCTTTGCACGGAGATTCTGCTCAATACTTCAAAGAATGAAACAGCGGTGTGCAATCTTGGATCTGTGAACCTCGTGGCGCACACGTCACCCAGAGGTTTGGATACCGAGCTTCTTAAGAAAACGGTAACTACGGCCATCCGCATGCTGGACAACGTGATCGACATCAATTTCTACCCGACGGCCGAGGCACGGAATTCCAATCTGAGGCACCGGCCGGTGGGGCTGGGGATCATGGGCTTCCAGGACGCGCTTTACATCCAGAATTTGAGCTACGCGTCGCAGGAAGCGGTGGAATTCGCCGATGAGAGCATGGAGGCTGTTTCGTATTATGCGATTGGGGCCTCGATCGAGCTGGCTAAAGAGCGGGGGGCTTATACAAGCTACCCGGGTTCCAAATGGAGCCGCGGACTTTTGCCGATAGACACGGTCGAGCTTCTTGAAAAGGAAAGAGGCGGGTTTCTGGTGCAGGACCGTCGGTGCCGCCTGGACTGGAATCCGGTGAGAGAGGCGCTTAAAAAGCACGGCATCCGCAACAGCAATGTCATGGCTATCGCGCCCACGGCGACCATCGCCAATATCGTGGGGGTAAGCTCATCCATCGACCCGACTTACAAGAATATTTTCGTGAAGAGCAACTTGTCGGGCGAATTTACGGTCGCCAACGAATACCTTGTGGACGACTTAAAAAAGCACAGGCTCTGGGACAAGGAAATGATCGATGATTTGAAGTATTTCGACGGGAGTGTCCAGGAGATCGCGCGCATTCCTCAGGATTTAAAGAGGAAATACCCGACCACTTTCGAGATCGATTATGAGTGGATCATTGACGCGGCGAGCCGCCGACAAAAGTGGATTGACATGGGTCAGTCGCTCAATCTGTATCTGGCCCAGCCCAGCGGCAAGAAAATCAATGACATGTATATGTTCGGCTGGGAGCGGGGCTTGAAAACCACCTATTATCTGAGATCCTTGGGGGCCACGCGTATCGAGAAGAGCACGCTCGATGTCAATAAATACGGGGATTCAGTGGGTCAGAAGGTGAGAGAGAAAATGTTGAGCGCGGAAGAATTGGCCAAACAGCAGTGCAGTATTGAAAAGGGCGAGAATTGTGAGGCTTGTCAATAAGTGTAGCGCAGGCTTCAGTGTGCCGCGTTTGTTGCGGCGCACTTTAGCCTGCGAATAGAGGAGGGTTAAGGGCATGTCAGAAACTTTGAGAATGACGAAAGAGCGGGTCTCGATCGACCAGAAACGAATCATCAACAACGACCGCGTGGTGGACGTGAATCAGCTTGTGCCCATCAAATACAAATGGGCGTGGCAGTACTATCTAGACGCCTGCTCCAATCACTGGATGCCGCAGGAAGTCTCCATGCAGCGGGACATTGAGCAGTGGAAAGATCCCAAGGCTTTCACCGACGACGAGCGAAGGGTAATCAAGAGAAACCTCGGGTTTTTCTCGACAGCCGACACGATCGTCGCCAACAACGTAGTCCTCGCGGTTTACCGCTACATCGACAATCCCGAATGCCGGCAGTATCTTCTGCGCCAGGCGTTTGAGGAGGCGATCCATATCCACGCGTATCAGTACATTATCGAATCGCTCTCCATGGACGACGGCGAGGTCTTCAATATGTACCGCGAAGTATCCTCGATCTACGACAAGGGTGAGTTTCAGATGAAGCTGACGGAGGACATTTTAAAGCCTAATTTTGAGACGAAGACCTATGAGGGCAGGCAGAGACTGCTCGATAATCTCATCGGCTACTACGCCATCATGGAAGGCATTTTCTTCTATAGCGGTTTCGTGATGCTTCTTTCCTTCAACCGCCAAAACCGTCTTCCGGGCACGGGCGAGCAGATCCAGTACATCTTGAGGGATGAGAGCATGCACATGAACTTCGGGCTTGATACGATCAACGCGATCGTGGACGAGAATCCCGACATCTGGACGCCGCAGTTCAGGGAGGCTGTCATCGAAAAGATCAAAACAGGCGTGGTGCTCGAGTACACCTATGCGAAAGACTGTCTGCCGAATGGCGTGCTGGGCTTGAACGCCGACATGTTTAAGGAATACGTCCAGCACATCGCCGACAGGCGCCTTGAGAAATTGAGACTGCCCAAGCAGTACGGCTCGGACAATCCGTTTCCCTGGATGAGCGAGATCATCGACTTGAAGAAAGAGAAAAACTTCTTTGAGACGAGGGTCACCGAATACCAAACGGGCGGCGCCTTGCAGTGGTAAACAATGCCAGTGGGGTCAAGGCTTTACATTTGACAAATAGGCCTTCCAGAATCTGGTGAAAACGCAATTTGTCAAATGTAAAGCCTTGACCCCAATGGGGGTGTTGCTTCATTCTTGCTGCGCTCCTTGTTCGGGGGCTGTCATTGAGGCGATCCACAAAGCGGGGATAGGCCTCACGATTTATTTTTATAACCCCAATATCCACCCCCAAAAAGAATACGAGCTCCGCAAAAACGAAAACATTCGTTTCGCCGAAAAGGTGGGTATTCCTTTCATCGACGCGGATTACGATGTGAACAACTGGTTTTCAAAAGCCCGTGGACATGAGATGGACCCCGAGCGGGGGGAGCGGTGCAGTCTTTGTTTTGAGATGCGCTTTGTGAAAACCGCCGAGTACGCGCACCAAAACGGTTTTAAGGTGATCACGAGCTGTCTTGGGATCTCCCGCTGGAAAGATTTTGACCAGGTGACTCGCGCGGGCCATAAGGCCGCGTCACTTTTTCCCGGCGTCGCTTACTGGGGTTTTAACTGGAGAAAAGGCGGCGGCTCCCAGCGAATGATTGATCTCTCGAAAGAAGAAGGCTTCTACCAGCAGCAGTACTGCGGCTGTGTCTATTCTCTCCGCGACACCAATCACTGGCGAAAGGCGAATGGCCGCGCGCCCGTCGAGATTGGAAAAGATTTTTACCAGCCCAGCCTGGGGGTCAGTCCTTGACATTTGACAAATGGTTCCCGATGAGATTACTAGAAATGTGTTTTGTCAAATGTCAAGGACTGACCCCCTGACCAAGAAAAGCCTTTTACTTTTTACCGCCTCCGCTGCTATGCACAGCCTTGTTGTGGTCTCCCTTTACGGGCCTTTTTGGGGGAAGAAAAAATCCATGGACGATGCGGTTATCATTTCCTATGTTATTCCACCCAAAAATGCAGCGCCAACGAAAGTCTTGCCTCGAACGTCATTCCCGCATGCTCTTAGACAAAAGATTTCGGGGATGACAACACAGCCAGCGCTTGCCGTAAAGAAAAGCGCGCCGGCGGTCAAGGAGAGCTCAGAGCTTTTGGCGGATCCCGTGAGGGGAAAAGTTTTTTTAAGTTATTTTTCTAAGATCAAGGGAAGAATTCACGAGACGGTGCGGAAAAACGCGCCACTGGCGAACGTGGGGCAGGGATCCGTGGCTGTGAATTTTGTGCTGTGGGCGGATGGCAGTTTGGAGCGCGTGTCCGTGATGGAGAGAGGCAGCGATGCCGCGGCGACCGATAAAGATTTTGCCGTCAAATGCGTGAAAGAAGCCTCGCCCTTCAGCTCTTTTCCCAAAGAGCTGGACCTCGCGAAAATTTCTTTCAGCGTCACCCTTTTATTTGAATAGGTGTTTCTCGACTCGGCCGCCTTCGGGCGACCTCGCTCGAAAAGTAATATGAGATAATGGCGAAACCAAAACCCGTTAAATTTGTGAAGCCTCTGCCGAAAGGCGCGGCGGCGGGCCCATCCAAAGAAGGCCTGCCGGCTCTCCTTTTTGCCATTTTAGGCTTGGGGTTTTTAGTGAGAGCGTTGCATCTGTATTTTTCGAAAGCCAGCCCCTTCTTTGAGCCTCTGCTTCTTGACCCCGGCTATTATCACAAGTGGGCCGAGAGAATTTTGGGCGGCGATTGGATCGGGGAAGGCGTTTTTTACGGATTGCCGCTTTATCCCTTTTTTCTCGCGGGTTGTTACAAAGTTTTTCAAAATTCGGTTCTGGCGGTAAAAGCCGTCCAGGCGCTGTTGGGGCTTCTCGCTCTCTTTTTTACCTACAAAATAGGGGAGAAACTTCACTCGCGGCAGGCGGGACTCCTCGCGGCGCTTTTGGCCGTGTTGTACGGGCCCCTATTTTTTCATGAGACGCTCTTTATCCCTGAAACGCTCAGCATCCCGCTTTACGCTGCAAGCTTTTACCTGGCGCTCCTATTCACCGACGGACCCAGCGTTAAAAAGGGGATTTTGCTTGGAGTTGTCTTCGGGCTTTCCGCGCTGACCAAGGCGGGAATTATTTTATTTGTCGTGATCTTTCTCGCCTATCGGCTGGCGTGGTCTCTTTTCGCCCGGCAGGGAAAGACGCCGGCGGTCGTCGCGTGCTTTATCATGTTTGCCGCGGTGCTGGCGCCTGTGGCCGCGCATAATAAAATTTACGGGAATGACACGGTGTTGTTGACGTCCCATGGGGGGCTCAACTTCTACATTGGAAACAATCCCAAGGCCGAGGGCGTTTTCGCGTCACCGCAGGCCGATGTCGGGACGAATGTCGAAGCGCAGATTGAGGACTCGAAAGCCGTCGCCGAAAAGGAGCTGGGGCGCAGCCTTAAACCCTCGGAGGTATCGCGTTATTGGTCCCAAAAGGCGTGGGGTTTTATCCGCGGGAATCCGAGGGAATTCGCGGGCCTTCTTTGGAAAAAATTCGTTCTTTTTTTTGACGCGCGCGAAATATCCGACGTGGAGGACTACGCCTTCGCCGCGAATTTCAACCCTTTGCTTAAATTCCCCTGGATCAACTTCGCGGTCCTCGGGCCCCTCTTCTTTCTGGGCCTCGCCGCTTCTTTTGGAAATCCGAAGTACCGATTTTTGACGGGCCTTTGGATTTTTTCTTATATCGCGGCGGTTGTCGCATTTTTCATTAACGCGCGGTACCGTCTTCCGCTTCTTTCCGTTTTCATTCCTGTCGCGGCTATCGGCGTCATTGAGTTTTTTAAGAGCCTTAAGGAAAGGGCGTGGGGCCGGCTCTTTTTTTGCGCGCTTTTTCTTTGTGCCGGGATCGGGCTATCGCAGGCCGGGCTGGTCGGCACCAATTGGTCGCGGGATTATCTAAACGCCGGTGATGTCTATTTGGAAAAGAAAGACTATGACAAGGCGATCGGCTTTTATAAAAAAGCGCTGGAAGCCGAGCCGAAGCTTTCCAAGGCTCATCACGCCATAGGCATTGTGTTTACAAAAACCGGCCGTTACGCTGAGGCGAAGGACTATTATCTCATGGCTGTTGTAACGGATCCTCGTAACGCGCTGGCTTACAATAGCCTGGGTTTTGCGTATGATCGCGAAGGCGATCTCGCCGAGGCGCAGCGCTGTTTTTTAAAAGCGCTTGAGCTCAAGCCGAATTCCTGGCAGGCCCACAACAATCTGGGCATGGTTTACGGAAAAATGGGGGAGAATGAAAAGGCGGTCCAAGAATTTGAGAGGGCTCTTAAGATTAATCCCAAGAGCGCGCGGGCTTACACGAATCTTGGGCTGATAGAATACCGGCTGGGTAACATAAGCAAAGCCAAAGGGTTATGGCAAAAGGCGCTTTCGATTG
>Ga0247727_10020284_pt1 | contig 10182 bp, 5 predicted proteins | sample WisWelCaveWW1625_FD_202498 | JGI IMG/M metagenome (GOLD analysis project Ga0247727, IMG submission 202498) | Biofilm microbial communities from Wishing Well Cave, Virginia, United States - WW16-25 | ecosystem: Environmental > Aquatic > Deep subsurface > Groundwater > Cave microbial mat | place... | reverse complement strand
GATCCCCGGCACCAGCGTGACCCGCAGCAGCGTGAGCATGGTGGGGAGGTTCAGGGCTGAGAGCGCGAAGCCGTCGCGATCGCGCATCAACTCGACGTTGAGGGTGACAAATCCGAACGCTGGCAGGATCCAGAGCGCGGTCTGGAGGAAGAAGTCGTAGGCCAGGTGGCGCTCGTAACCGAGTGCGAGAGCGACCCCCGCCAGGAAGGCCACGGCGAAGAAGCCGAGGCCGGCGCTCCAGATCGAGCGCACGGCGCCCGGGTTGGCGTACAGACTCTCCTTGATCCGTGCGGCCACGCGGCGCGCGTAGGTGAGGAGGGCGCGCGGGGCAAAGCGCTCGCGGCGGAGATCCTGGAGGTATTCCTCGACGAGCATGGCGGCTCCGGGTCGGTTCGAGGGTCGTGGGCGCATCCCCGCACGGACCGCGGGAGAATAGACCGTCGGCTGGGAGGGGACAATCGAGGCCGACGCCATCCGCTGGCGAGTGTCGAGTCCGCACGCCCGTGTCAGTCGTCGAGAGCATCGGTCGGGCCGCCGGGCCGGCCCTTCAGGCCCCCAGCCGCACGCGGGCGATCGTCCACAGGATCTTGATCCCCGCGCCCACCACCCCGCGCACCGTCCCCGAGACTTTCGAGCGCCCCGCCGCACGGCGGCGGCAGGAGACCGGCACTTCGACCGCGCGCATCCCGAGTCGCGCGGCGCGCGCCTGCATCTCCACCGTCCAGCCATAGTCGCGGTCGCGCATGCCCAGGCGCTCGAGCGCCTCCCAACGGACCGCGCGGAAAGGCCCGAGGTCGCTGAAGCGCGCCCCAAAGAGCGCGCGCAGGAGCAGCACCGCCAGCGCGTTGCCGAAGCGCTGCACCGGGGTGAGCGCGCCGGGCTCGGGATGGCGGAGGACACGCGAGCCGACCACCAGGTCCGCGCGGCCGGCGGCGAGCGGCTCGAGGAGGCGGGGGAGCTCCCGGGGATCGTCGCTGCCGTCCGCGTCGAGGAAGGCCACGATCCCAGGCGGGTTCCGGCTCAGGTGCTCGATCCCCTTGAGGCAGGCGGCACCGTAGCCGCGCCGGGGCTCGACCAGCACGGTCGCCCCCGCTGCGCGGGCCACGTCGGCGGTGCGGTCGGCCGACCCGTTGTCCACCACCACGATCTCGCGCACCCGCCCGCGCGGGATCGCGGCCAGCACGCCCGGAAGCGCCTGCTCCTCGTCCAGCGCCGGAATCACGACCGCTACCGTTATCATGGCAGCCCGGGGACGCGAACGAAACGGTGGTGACGGGCCCGTCTTTTCAGAGGTCCTTGGCCTTCTTTCGGCGCCGCTCCTTCTCGGTCGCTGACCACGCCGGCGACTCGTAGACGAGCACCACGGACAGGCTGGCATCAAGGGTGATCTCCAGGCGATCGCCGCGCGTCCCCCAGGCCGACCGGATGGTGGCGTATCCCTCGCGCAGAGCCCTCGCTTCCCGCCCGTCGCCTCGCTCGTAGGGGAACTTGAACCGCTCGATCATCACCCGGCGGCGCCCGTACTTCGCTTCCGCCTCGGCGACCGCGTCGTCGTAAACGCGACGCTGGATCGCGTATTCGTCGCGCCCGGTGGGCTCCGATACCGGGATCGAAATCTCCCAGCGCACCAGGCGTCCGCGGTCGTCGAGCAGCCCCGTGAGGGTCGTCCAGTGGTCGAAGAGCCTGCCCTCGCAGATCAGCCGGCCCTTGGGCCACGCCCCGGGGACCTCGCGGTAGCCGCGCGCGACCAGCAGGGCCCGCACGCTGTCGGCCGGCGTCCGCCACGCGATCCCGGCGAAGGTGTAGACGCGGCCGCCCTTGCCCTCCGGCACCGGGCTCGCGGGATCGCCGGCGCGGGCCGGCGCCGCGGCGAGCAGAGGCATCAGGAGCGCAGCCGCGGAGCACACCGAGGCGATTGCGATGCGCCCGAGGAGCGCCGGCGCGAAACCCGCGGGCGCGGAGCACACCGAGGCCATTGCGGTGCGCCCGGGGAGCGCCGGCGCGAAACCCGCGGGCGCGGAGCACACCGAGGCCATTGCGGTGCGCCCGGGGAGGGCCGAAGCCAGGGATGGCGGGAGGCCCGACTGGATGCAGCGAGCCGAGGCAGGACGGCCGAGGCGAGAGGGCCGCAATGGCCTCGGTGTGCGAAGCGGCCCCTCGAGGCTAAACGTCACGGCGCTCACCGCTGATCGCTCCCCGCCGTCTTCCCTCGCAGCGCCGCCTGCGCGGCCGCAAGGCGGGCGATCGGCACGCGGAACGGCGAGCAGGAGACGTAGTCCAGTTGCGCGCCGTGGCAGAACTCCACGCTCGCAGGGTCCCCCCCATGCTCGCCGCAGATTCCCACCTTGAGCTTCGGCCGCGTCTCGCGCCCGCGCTCCACCGCCCACTTCATGAGCTCGCCCACGCCGTCGAAGTCCACGGTGACGAACGGATCGGTCGGCAGGATCTTCCGGCCCACGTACTCGCCGAGGAACTTGCCGGCGTCGTCGCGCGAAAAGCCAAAGGCCATCTGGGTGAGGTCGTTGGTGCCGAACGAGAAGAACTCCGCCTCCCGGGCGATCGCGTCGGCGGTCACCGCGGCGCGCGGCACCTCGATCATCGTGCCGACCAGGTACTCGACCGTCACGGCGCGCCTCTTCATGACTTCGCCGGCCACGCGCCGCACCAGCGCCGCCTGATCGCTCAGCTCGTTCACGTGCCCGACCAGCGGAATCATGATCTCGGGGAAGACCTGGCCCCCGTCCTTCGCGACCTCGCAGGCCGCTTCGAAGATCGCCCGCGCCTGCATCTCGGTGATCTCGGGATAGGTGATTCCGAGCCGGCAGCCACGGTGCCCCAGCATGGGGTTGAACTCGTGCAGCTCTTCGACCCGTTGGAGCATCTTCTCCAGCCGCCGGAGCTTCGCGGGCTTCGGCGCCTTCCGGCTCCGCTTCTTCACCCGCTCCCATTCGACGTTCAGCACCGCCACTTCGGCCATCAGCTCCTCGCGCTTCGGCAGGAACTCGTGCAGCGGCGGGTCGAGCGTGCGAATCGTGACCGGGAACCCGTCCATCGCCCTGAACAGGCCGCGGAAGTCCGCGCGCTGGAAAGGCAGCAGCTTCGCCAGGGCGCCGCGGTAGCTCCTGAGCGGAACGGCCAGATCCGCCCTCGCCCTGGCGATCTCGGCCCTGAGCGACTTCGCTTCCGCCGCAGTCGCCCCCGCGACCGAGTTCTGGAGTGTCGCGAGCCGGGCTTCCAGCGCCTTCACGCGCGGCGCGGCCATGATCATCGCCACGACGTGTGGCAGCCGTTCCTCGGCGAAGAACATGTGCTCGGTGCGGCACAGGCCGATCCCCTCGGCGCCGAACTCCCGCGCCTTCTTCGCGTCACGCGGCACGTCGGCGTTGGCGCGCACCCTGAGCCGGCGCATGGCGTCGGCCCACGACATGAAGGTGGCGAACTCGCCGCTCACCTCGGCGTCCAGGGTGGGGACCTGTCCCAGGATCACGCGTCCGGTGGCGCCATCGATGGTGATCCAGTCGTCTTCCTGGACGATGACGCTCCCGGCGCTGAAGCGCCGGTTCTTGTCGTCCACGGCGACCCCGCCTGCGCCGCAGACGCACGGTTTGCCCATGCCTCGCGCCACGACCGCCGCGTGCGACGTGAGGCCGCCGGTGCTGGTGAGAATGCCGCGCGCGGCGTCCATCCCATGGATGTCGTCGGGGGTGGTCTCCTTGCGCACCAGAATGACCTTCTCCCTGGCTCCGCGCGCGGCGGCGTGATCGGCGTCGAACACGACGCGTCCGGCGGCCGCGCCCGGCGAAGCCGCGAGCCCCACGGCGATCACATGGAGTTTCGCCTTCTCGTCGATGCGGGGGTGCAGGAGCTGGTCGAGCGATGCGGGCTCGACGCGCATGACCGCCTCCTCGCGCGTGATCAGGCCTTCGTGGGCCATGTCGACGGCGATCCGGACCGCGGCCTGGGCCGTGCGTTTTCCCGTGCGGGTCTGGAGCAGGAAGAGGCGGCCGTCCTGGACGGTGAACTCGAAGTCCTGGACGTCGCGGTAGTGCTTTTCGAGGCGCGCGGTGATGTCGCGCAGCTGGCGGTACACCTCGGGCATGGCACGCTCCAGCGCCGCGATCGGCTCGGGCGTGCGCACGCCCGCCACGACGTCCTCCCCCTGGGCGTTCACGAGGTACTCGCCGTAGAACGCGTTCTCACCGGTTGCCGGGTTGCGCGTGAAACCCACGCCGGTGCCGGAGGTGGGGCCCAGGTTCCCGAACACCATGGCCTGCACGTTGACGGCGGTTCCCAGGTCGTCGGAAATGCCGTTCTGCTTGCGGTAATAGATCGCGCGATCGTTGTTCCACGAGCGGAAGACCGCGTCGCGCGCCAGCGTCAACTGCTCGATCGGGTCCTGCGGAAAATCGCGTCCGGCGCGGCGCCGCACCAGCGCCTTGAAGTCCCGGACCAGCGTCCCGAGTTCCGACGCCTCGAGATCGGCGTCCACGGTGACGCGACGGCGCTTCTTGAGCGCGTGGAGGTGCTCCTCGAACTCTCGTTTCTCCAGCCCGAGCACGACCGAGCCGAACATCTGGATGAACCGCCGGTAGCAGTCCCAGGCGAAGCGGGTGTCGCCGGAACGACCTGCCAGGCCTTCGACCGAGCGGTCGTTGAGTCCCAGATTGAGCACGGTGTCCATCATTCCGGGCATCGAGAACTTGGCGCCCGAGCGCACCGACACCAGCAATGGATCCGCGGGATCCCCGAGGCGCCTGTCCATGACGTTCTGCAGGCGCGCGAGCGCGGCGTCCTGCTGCGCCTGAAAGCCCGGGGGCAGCGTGCGGCCGAGAGCGTAGTAGTGGCGGCAGACCGCGGTCGTGACGGTGAAGCCGGGAGGCACCGGCACGCCGGCGTTCGACATCTCGGCCAGGCCAGCGCCCTTACCGCCCAGCAGATCCCGCATACGGGCGCTGCCTTCCGCCCGGCCCTCTCCGAAAAAGTAGACGTACTGCGTCGGCCCGTTCACGCTCGCGCCGGATCCGTCCGGGGACGCGGCCGTCTCCGCCTCGGTACCCTTCGCCATGGACGCACTCCTATCGCCGCCGGTGTCCGCCCGTGACCTGGCCTGGTCGCTCGAACACCGCGCCCGCAAGGCCGGTGTTGAACCGGACCTGCGTCGTCTTGAGGGTGAGGGTGCGCTCGCCGTTGAGCAGGCGCTCCTCGAAATGAGGCCACAGGATGCCCTGCTGGCTCCGGTATTCGCCAAAGAGGCGCCGCAGCGCGGGACCCGCGAGCGGCGAGCCCTGGTTGTCTTCCATCGCCACGAGATGGTGCGTTTCCCGGTCGAAGAACAGCACCCGGCGCTGTTCGCCCGCGGTGACCATCTCGACCACGTCGGTCGGCCGCACTCCGATCTCGTCCTCGCCGCGCCACGCCAGGCGCGTCCCGGTTTCTGTGCACGCGAGCAGGACGTGCAGCGGATCCCCCAGGAAGACCGCCCGCATTTCCGCCACGCCCAGACTGTCCGCGTCGAGGATGGAGTCGGCCTGCGCGCCTGCGGCCGACCAGGCCTGTCGTCCGTTCAGCGCCTGGATCGCGACGACGTGGCGGAATGTCGACTCGATGCGGAGCTGCCAGGGCTCGCGTCGCTGCTCGCGTTGGGTGCCGGTGATCGTCTGGCCTCGACCGTAGAGCACGACCTCCGACGCCACGTCCGAATCCTTGATTCCCCTGAGACGCGCCGCGCCCCCGTGGGCCGCCAGCGCCCGGGCCGCGAGCGCCTTGCCGCGTTCGAGGGCCTCCACGCCCGGCGGCGAGAGGTCCATGGCCGGGGACGGCGCCGTTTGAACCGCCGGTGCGGCGAGCGGCACGACCTCGACCTTGCCCATGCGCGCGAGCGCGGGCTCGAAGGCGGAGGCCGCCCCCACCACGACCAGCTCGGCGTGATCCGCGTCGAACCAGCGCGCGGCCACCGCGCGCACGTCCTCGACGGTGACCGCCTGGATCCGCTCCGGATGGCGGTCCGCGAAATCGTCGGAAAACCCGTGGAAAGCCGCGCTCAGCCATTGCCCGACTTGCGAGATCAGTCCCTCGTTGTCGATCGGAAACGAGCGCCCCAGCGTCCGTCGTGACGCGGCCACTTCCCCCTCGGAAGGCGGCTCCGCCACGAAACGCCGGAGCTCTCCCCGCATCCGGTCGATCATGCCCGGCACCGAGTCGTTGTCGGCCGCGGTCGCGAGCACCAGCATTCCCGCTTCGCGGTGGAGTGCGAGGGTGCTGTACGCCCGCAGCGTCCGTCCCGAAGTGCCGGCGTTGAGACGCGACGCCGGCCCGATGCCGAGCAGATCGTTGGCCACGTCCAGCGCCAGGGCATCGGGCGCGTTCCTGCCCGGGGCGATCAGGCCCAGTCGGATCTCTGCGCGCGTGGCTCCAGGAACGTCGACGAGGCGGATCCCGGGCCCCGCGGGGCCCCCGGGTGCGGGTATGGGCGTCGCGCGCGCGCGTCCCTTCCAGTCTCCGAAGTGCTCCTCGGCCAGCGCGAACACCCGCTCGGCGTCGACGTTGCCGGCGATCGCCAGCAGCGCGCGGTCCGGGCGGTAGCACTCGCGGTGAAACCCTTGCACCTGCTCCCGTCCGAGCCCCGCGACGCTCTCGAGCGTGCCCAGCTCGGGAACGCCGTAGGGGTGGCCGGGGAAAACTCTCGCCGAGACGTGCTCGTCCGCCACCAGGCCGAGGATCTGCCGCGACCGAGCCACGGTCTGGAGCGCGTCGGCGAGGGCGTTCGCGATTTCGTCGTCGCCGAACAGCGGGCGGATGGTCGCGTCGGCCATGAGTTCCATGGCGAGCTCGAGGTCGGCGGCCCGGAACGACCCGCTGAGCGTGGCGTACTCGAGTGACGCGCTGGCGGCAACCGTACCCCCCAGCCGCTCGACCTCGGTGGTGAACTGGGCGGCGTCGCGCGAGGTGGTGCCGAGCGTAAGGAGCGCGGCCGTGATCCGCGCCGCGCCCCGTTCGCGCGGCTTCTCCTGGGTGCTCCCGGCCGGCACCAGCACCTGGATCTGCAACACCGGCAGGCGCGGATCAGACCACACCGCCACGCGAAGCCCGTTGTCGAACGTGCGGACCACCGGCGGCGCGGCGAACGAGCGCGGCGCCAGGAGAAGCAGGGCGAAGGCCACGAAAGCCCGCACGGTGCGAGCGCGCGGGCTCATGGACGCCCTCCCGGATCGGAGGTCGGCATGGCGTCCTGCGAGGGCTTCAGCCACAACACGTTGCGGCGCGCGGGATCGAGATGCCTCGCCGCGCGCTGCAGATCGGCCGGCGTGCACGCCCGGATGCGCTCCAGCTGGCGCTCGAGGTCCTGGAAGTCTCCGGCCAGCATCTGGCCGGTCCCGAGCGCCTGCGCGCGGCCTCGGCTGGTCTGCAGTCCGAACCATACCGCCGTCTCGATCTGGCGTTTCGCCCGCTCCAGCTCCTCCTCGCCCACCGGCTCCACGAGCAACCGCCCGAGCTCTCCGAACAGCCGGGATTCAACCTCGGCCGAGTCGGCTTGCGGGGCGACAGAAGCTGCAAGGTAGAACATCGAGGCGTCGCGCCGGCTGTCCATGTCGCCCTGCACCGCCAGGCACAGGGGTGGATCCACGACCAGGGCGCGGGTGAGCCGCGCGTCGCTGGCCCGGGTCAGCAGAGTGGCCAGAAGGCTCAGTTCGGGCCAGTCGCGATCGGCCCGCCGCGGCCCGCGCCAGCCGGCCATCACGATACGGACCGGCGTGACGCCGGGCTCCACGGCGCGCCGCTCCGCGTCCACGGGCTTGTCGGCCGGCAGGGCTTGATCTCGACCGCCGGCGGGTTTGAGCGGCTCGAAATAGCGTCGCGCCAGCTCCAGCGCCTGCTCGGACTCGAAGTGACCGACCACGGTCACGACCGCGCGATCGGGCCCGAAGCGCGCGCGGTAGAAGCTCTTGCAGTCCTGCAGGGTCAGCCGCTCGAGATCGCGCTCCAGCCCGAACAGTGAACCGCGATAGGGATGGGTGTTCCACGCCATCGCGTAGAGACGCTCGAGTCCGCGCCGGATCGGGGTGGCCTGGCGGGCGCGCTCGTCCGCCACCAGGCGACGTTCGGAATCGAGCGCCTCCTGCGTGAGCTCGAGCCCGGTCATCCGGTCGGCTTCGAGCTGGAAGGCCAGCTCCAGGGCATCGGAAGGAAGGGTCTGATAGAAGCAGGTGAAATCGTGGGTGGCGTAGGCGCCCGAAGATCCACCTTCGGCCCTCACCCGCCGCCGGTGCTCGCCGGAATCGTAGCGCTCCGAACCGCGGAACATCAGATGCTCGAACAGATGCGCCTGGCCGGTCTTGCCCGTCCGCTCGAAACGCGCGCCCGACTCGTACCAGACCGCCACGTCCACGGCCGTGGCCCGGTCGTCCGGCGCCAGAATCACGCGCATCCCGTTCTTGAGCGTGACCAGCCTGGCATCTCCGGTCACCGCGCCGGCCTGCGCCGGTCCCGCGATCAGCGCCAGGCCGACCGCGACGACCCAATGCGTTCCCTTCATCCTGGGTGATCCTTTCGTGTCTCGAAGCGAATCTAACGGAGGCAGACGATGCGCATGGAGGCGCGCTCCCCACCGGCCCGCAGGTCCACGATGTAGAGACCGGGACCGCAGCGACGGCCTTCCTGGTCGAGGCCGTCCCACGCAATCGTCACGGGGAGCGAGCAAGGTAGCACGCCGGACCATGCGTCACGTACCCGGCGTCCCTGCCCATCGAAGACCCTCACCCGGCCGGGGACGAACTCGCCTCCACCGAGTGCGGGAAGCTCGACCTGAAACCGCGCCACCCCCCGTCCGAAGTCGACGGGATTGGGCCCCGCCAGGGTGAGACGGGCGCGGCTCGACGTCCCCCCCGGAGGCAGGGCCGGTCCCGCGCACAGGGCGGCCCGGCCGTCGGGCACGCCGTACCCCACCCGGTCGTCGGGCGATCCGGCGCGCGATGCGGTGGAGCGCAGCGCGCTCACCACCTGGACCGGCCTCCAGGAAGGCCGGGCCTGCATGAGGCAGGCGGCAAGGCCGGCCACGAGCGGTGTGGCGAAGGAGGTGCCGCTGAGGCTCGAGTAGGCCTGTGGATCGCCGGTGGTGGCCGGGATCGGGCTGGCGATGCCGCGCGCGGCGAGATCGGGTTTCACCCGGCCGTCGGCGCTGGGGCCGAACGACGAGAAGGCCCCGGGAACACCCGCGGCGTCGACCGCGCCGACCGCGATCACACTGTCGCCGTTCACGTCGGCGGGGGCCACCAGGTAGTGCCAGGGGCTGGAACCCTCGTTGCCGACCGCGTTCACGACCAGGATGCCCTTGCTCGCGGCGATCTGCGCGGCGCGGCTCACGACCGTGGTCGAGCCGTTCATGTCCGCGTAGGTGTAATCCGAGGCGGGATCGTCCGGGAAGGTGAAGTAGCCGAGAGACGACGAAATGATGTCGGCTCCGAGGCTGTCGGCCCATTCGGCGCCCATGCCCCAGTAGACCATCTCCTGCGGGGTCTCGGATTGCCGCACCTCGGTGCGGGCGAGCGCGAACTCGGCGTCGAAGGCGGCGCCCACGTAGCGACCGAACGCCCGCCCCGCGACGCACCCCAGCACCCATGTGCCGTGCACCATGCCGGAGTTGGTGGAGTCCTGGACGGTGTTCAGGCCGCGTACGAAGTCACGCTGCCGCTCGGGAGGAACGGCGAGGTCTCGCAGCGCCTCGTGCTTGTCGAAGAAGTTGAAGCCCTCATCCAGCACCGCGATGAGCGCCCCGGCCCCGGTGTAGCCCGAGTCGTGCAGGGCGGGCACTCCGATCTGATCGAGCGGCGAGAAGTTGAGGCCGTAGTCGACCGCCTGGAGCCTCGCCGGACGCGCGGCGGCTCCGCCTGGCAGCGGGACCGGAACGTCCGGGACGAGCGAGCGGCGCGCGCATTCCACGGGCACCACGCACCTGACGAACGGCAGCGCCGCGAGCGCTTCCAGTCCTCGGCCGGGAGCGCGCACCGCGACCCGGTTGAACCACCGCGACCACGCGTAGGGCCGGTGGCCGCGGTCGGCCAGGGCCTGGAGGTAGGGGGCATGGATCGGCAGATCGAGCTCGTCCACGAGCGGCCATACATCCGCCCGCAGCCGCCGAGCGCGCGCCCGGGGGGTGAGCGCCGCGGCCGCATCGGCGAGGCGCAG
>Ga0247727_10020283_pt1 | contig 10182 bp, 12 predicted proteins | sample WisWelCaveWW1625_FD_202498 | JGI IMG/M metagenome (GOLD analysis project Ga0247727, IMG submission 202498) | Biofilm microbial communities from Wishing Well Cave, Virginia, United States - WW16-25 | ecosystem: Environmental > Aquatic > Deep subsurface > Groundwater > Cave microbial mat | place... | reverse complement strand
AAGGCGACGAGAAGCGCGACCGGGATCGACGCCACGACCGGCTCCCACGACAGGGCGCCGCGCGTCTGCACGACGTATGCGCCGAGCAGCATGAGCGGGCCGAAGCCGATCGCCACCGCGATCTCGCCGAGCCCGCGGTAGACGAGCTTGAGGGGCGGGGCGGTGTAGCCGAGACTCACGATGAAGCCAAGGACGCCGATGACGAGCAGCGCCTCCGACCCGCGAATGCCGAGGAGGACGATCCCGATCGCGGCGGCAACGAGGTAGAACGCCGTCGCCAGCGTCGCCATCTGTCGCAGCGACAGCAGGCCGTACTGGATGACCCGCGAGCCGCCGCTGAACTGCGTCGGCGTGACGTTGGCATCGTCGGCCCCGAGACGCGTATCGAAAACGTCATTCGCGACGTTGAGGCCGAGCTGGACGAACGCCGCGCCGATCACCGTCAGCACCGCGGCGAGGAGATCGAACGAGCCATGTGTCGCCGCGATCGCGATGCCGATGAGGACCGGCACGATCGTGGCGCTGAGGAACGGCAGCCGCGTCGCCCGGAGGGCCAGCCAGCCGAGGGACAGGCGCGGCTTGACCGGCGTTCCGCGCTCCGCCGACAGCGCGTCGAAGTAGCGCCGTGACTGGCCGAGCGAGCGCTCCGAGTATTCGAAGAACGGCACCTCTGCTTCATCCCAGCCCCAGGCGTGGAGGCCTCGCAGCGCGAGCTGCCCATCCCCGCTCGCCGCCGCGCGGCCCCAGACGGTCACGTGTCGCCGCTCGTCGTAGCCATAGCCGGGCTGCGGCCGGATGTGTGAGCCGGTCAGCGATACGTCGCGGTCGGTTGCGACCTCGAGGCCCTTGGGCGCCGCGAACATCGCGCTTCCAGCGGCCGGGTCCACCGTCGCCTGGACCGCGACGCTGATCGGGTAGCCATCGTCGCCGACCCAGGTCACGACGTGATGTGGATAGCCCGCGAGCCGCTCGAGGCCGCCGCGGACATCGAGACCCTCGCCGCTGCGCATCACGCGGCCTCCTTCCCGAGCTCGGTCACAACCGGCGCCTCGTCCGCCCGGCCAGCCGGCCAGTAGAACGCGCGCCGGGGCGTGATCTCGATGAGTGCCCGCTCGAAGAAGAGCGGCAGCGCGACGCGAGCCTTGAGAAAGGCGACGATCGCGGGCTCCTTCTTCTCCCAGATCGGCAACAGGCGCTCCCAGCCGCCGTGCGGGTCGTCCTCGATGACGCGCGCGTCGCCCTGGATCGTCGCGCGATCGGTCCGGCCGCCGAGGGCGATCGGGTCCGTCAGCGACAGCGCAACCTTGCCGTCGCGCTTCATGTGCTCGAGCTTGCGGCTGAAGAGCACGGACGACGTGAGGTAGATCCGCTCGCCGTCGTAGAGCGGGATCAGGGGGTACGTGATCGGGCGGCCGGCTTGGTTGACCACCGTCAGCTCGCCGACGAGCGCGCCCTCGAGGAGTTGTTCCACGGGCTCGGGCAGGGAGGCCATCCGGTTGCTCCTAGCGGTTTAATGCTACCGCACCATAGCACGTTTCAACCAGGGAATCAAGCCCGGGCCGACAGCGGCCGAGCCGGCGGCCCTGCGCTACCATCGCCGCTCCATGACCGAGGGCCCGCGGACCGACCTGCCGCTCATCCATGCCCGCGGCCTGACGAAGCGCTTCGGCTCGATCACCGCCGTCGACGCCATCGACTTCGACGTCGCCCGCGGTGAGGCGTTCGGCTTTCTCGGGCCGAACGGGGCGGGCAAGACGTCCACGATGCGGATGATCGGCGGCGTCTCGCCGGTGACGGAGGGCCTGCTGCGTGTCCTCGGCCTGGACCAGCGCACGGACGGTCCGCGGATCCGCGCCAGGCTTGGCGTCATCCCGCAGACCGACACGCTCGACAACGAGCTCAGCGTTCGCGAGAACCTCCTGATCTACGGCCGGTATTTCGGGCTCAAATGGGCCGAATCGGGCCGCCGCGCGGACGAGCTCCTCGACTTCGTCCAGCTAACGGAGCGCAAGGACGACATCGTCGAGCAGCTGTCAGGCGGCATGAAACGCCGATTGACGATCGCCCGGGGTCTCATCAACGAGCCGGAGCTCATGCTCCTCGACGAGCCGACGACGGGCCTGGATCCGCAGGCCCGGCACCTCGTCTGGGATCGCCTTTACCGGCTCAAGCAGCGCGGCACGACGCTGGTCCTGACGACGCACTACATGGACGAGGCGGAGCAGCTCTGCGACCGGCTCGTCGTCATGGACAAGGCGAAGATCGTCGCCGAGGGCTCGCCGCGCCAGCTCATCGAGCGCTACTCCACGCGCGAGGTCACCGAGCTGCGCTTCCCGCCCGGCATCCAGGAGACGCTCGACGGCCAGCTCGACGGCGTCGCCGAGCGGATCGAGTGGCTGCCCGACCGTGTCCTCCTGTACGCCGAGGATGGTGAGGCCGTCGCCGTCGCGATCCACGACCGCGGCGTCCGGCCGGAGACCGTGCTCGTCCGGCGCTCGACGCTGGAGGACGTCTTCCTCCGCCTCACCGGCCGCACGCTCGTCGAGTAGGCGGGACCGCGGTGGCGTTCGTTCCGGCGGGCACGATCCGCGTTTTCGAGCACCGCGCCCTCGAGTACAGCCGCGTCTGGCGTGCCACGCTGTTCAACTCGTTCCTGACGCCCGTCCTGTTCCTCGCGTCGATGGGCCTCGGCCTCGGGACCTATGTCGACTCGGCGGGCTCGACCGTGCTCGGTGGCGTGCGCTACATCGAGTTCCTCGGGCCCGGGCTGCTCGCCGCCACGGCCATGCAGGTCGGCACGTTCGAGGCGACGTTCCCGATCCTCGGCGGCTTCATCTGGAATCGCGTCTTCCACGCCATGCACGCGACGCCGATCTCGCCGCGTGACGTCGCCCTCGGCAGCCTCGGCTGGATCGCCTTTAGGCTGCTGATCGTGACGACCGTGTTCACGGTGGTCCTCGTCGGCTTCGGGGCGGTCCGCTCGCCACTGATCGTCCTCGCGATCCCGGTTGGACTCCTCACCGGCTTGGCGTTCGCGACGTTCGTCGCCGCCTTCTCGGCGACCCAGCGCGTGATGACGAAGTTCAACTACATCTTCCGATTCGTCATCCAGCCGCTGTTCCTGTTTTCGGGCACATTCTTTCCGATCGAGCAGCTGCCCGGCTTCCTGCAACCGGTGGCGTGGCTCACGCCGGTGTTCCACGGCGTGGCGCTCGCCCGCGGGCTCGCGCTCGGGACCGCCTTCGAGTCGCCGGCGCTGTTCGTCATCCATGCGGTCGTCCTCGTCGGGTTCGTCCTCGTCGGGACGTGGCTGGCGGTCCGTGCCGTCGAGCGGCGGCTGGTGGTCTGATGGCGGAGCTGGCTCGCGCGCCGCGGCGGGCGACGCTCCTCACCCGGATCCTGCCGCCGAACGCGATCCCCGGCCGGCGAGCTGCACTCATCGTCGAGCGCAACGCGTACGTCTACCGGCGGACGTGGCTCGTGCTCGTGTCGGGCTTCTTCGAGCCGCTGTTCTACCTGCTCGGGGTTGGCCTCGGCGTCGGCGCGATCGTCCAGACGGTCGCGCTGCCGAGCGGGCAGGAGATCCCGTATCCGCTGTTCGTCGCGCCAGCGCTGCTCGCCGCGTCGTCGATGAACGGCGCGATCTACGAAAGCACGTTCAACGTCTTCGCGAAGATCCATTTCGAGAAGACCTACGACGCGATCCTCTCGACGCCGATCGGGGTCGGCGACATCGCCCTCGGCGAGATCACCTGGGCGCTCATCCGCGGCGGCCTGTACACGATCGGCTTCCTCGGCGTGATGCTGTTCATGGGCTTCGCGATCTCGCCGTGGCTGATCCTGGCGCTGCCCGCAGCGGCGCTCGTCGGCTTCGCCTTCGCGGCGGCGGCGATGGCGGCGACGACGTACATGAAGACGTGGCAGGACTTCGACAAGATCCAGCTCGTCCTGCTGCCGCTATTTCTCTTCTCGGGCACGTTCTACCCGGTCGAGGCCTATCCCGGCGCGCTGCGGACGATCGTCGAGGTCACGCCGCTGTACCAGGGCGTCGCGCTCATCCGGGCGCTCGCGATCGGCGACGTCGGGCCCGGCCTGCTGGTCCACGTGGCGTACCTTGCCGTCATGGGCGTCATCGGGTTGGTGATCGTGTCGCGGCGATTGGAACACCTGCTGGCGAAGTGACGAACGCCGCGGCGGACGCGCTGACTGCCCTGCGCGCCGAGATCGTCGATTGTCGACGCTGTCCGCGGCTCGTCGAGTGGCGCGAGCGCGTGGCGCGAGAGAAGGTCGCGCGCTTCCGCGATGAGCCGTATTGGGGCCGGCCGGTGCCGGGCTTCGGCGATCCCGCCGCGCGCATCCTGGTCATCGGTCTCGCACCTGCGGCCCACGGCGGCAATCGCACGGGCCGGGTATTCACCGGCGATGCGTCTGGTGACTTCCTGTGGTTTGCGTTGCACGCAGTCGGCCTCGCTGACCGGGCCTCGAGCCGCCGCGCCGACGACGGCCTGACGCTCGTGGGCGCGCGGATCGCCGCGGCGGTCCGCTGCGCGCCACCGGCCAACAAGCCGACGATCGAGGAGCGCGACAACTGCGCGCCGTACCTCGTCCGCGAGCTCGCCGCGCTGGCCGGCGTCAGCGTTGTCGTGGCGCTTGGCCGGTTCGGCTGGGACGCGGCGCTCTCGACGATGGCGGCACTCGGTCACGCCGTCAGCCCGAAGCCGCGTTTCGGGCATGGTGCGGAGGCGGGGGTGGGTCCGTGGACGCTCATCGCTAGCTACCACCCGAGCCAGCAGAACACGTTCACCGGCCGCCTCACCTCGGCGATGCTCGTGGATGTCCTCCGCCGGGCACGCGACCTCGCTTGGATCACGCCTGCGATGCGAGCCAGGACGCCACATAGCGGTCGAGTCGGCTGAATGCGACGTCCGGCAGGGCCTTCACCGCGGCGATGAACTGTTCGAGCATCGCCATCCGGTGGCCGCGGCCGATGCATTCGGGATGGACCGTGACAGTCAGAAGGCCACCCGGCGCGTGGTCATACGCGTACTGCAGCTCGGCCGTCCAGATCTCAAGCACGCGCGACGGCGCCGAAAGCCCGTCGCGCCCGCTGCCCGCGGGCTCGAACAGGGGCCAGTCGTCGAGGGCCCAGTAGACCGGTACCTGGACGAGTTCGCTCTCGGCGCCCCAGCGCGTCCCGTCAATCGTGGTGTGGCGATCGCCCAGTCGCGTCCGGTAGAGGCGGTAGTCGTCGGCCATGAGCGAGCTGTCGTAGGCGAAGCCGGCCTCGGCGACGAGCTCGAGCGTCCGCGGGCCGAGCGACCAGTACGGCGCCCGGAACCCGGCCGGCGGCGCGCCGGTCAGCTCGCCGATCGCGTCGCTCGAGCGGCGGAGGATCTCGCGTTGCTCGTCGACGCCCAGCTCGGCGAAGTCCTCGTGGTACCAGCCGTGGACGCCGAGCTCGTGACCCGCGGCAACCGTGTGCTCAGAGAGCTCGCGCCAGGTCGCGATCGAGTGGCCCGGGGCAAAGACCGTGCTCGGGATGGCCTCGTGCGCAAACAGCTCGAGCAGCCGCGGCAGCCCGACGCGCGCCCCGAACTCGCCGTGCGAGAGCTTGACCGGCGGGTCGCCGCGCCGGATCGCGTCGGAGATGAAGTCGGCGTCGACCGTGAGCGCCACGGTCAGTCGGGGCGCACTCGCTGCAGCCATCGCAGCCGATGGTAGCGGCGGCTCGGGGGCTTTCGACGGCCGCTCCCGTATCCTTCGGCCTCGATGGCGATCGATTACTACGCCGTCCTCGGCGTCGCCCGCGATGCGACGGACGGCCAGATCAAGCGGGCGTTTCGGAAGCTTGCCCAGCAGTGGCATCCGGATGTCAACAAGGATTCCGCCGCGGCCGAGCGTTTCAAGGAGATCAACGAGGCGTACCAGGTCCTGTCCGACCCCGAGCGCAAGCAACGCTATGACGTGTTTGGCAGCGCGGGTGTCGGCGGCGACGGCGATGCCTTCACCGGCTTCGGCGGCTTCGCCGACATCTTCGACGCCTTCTTCGGCGGCCAGCCAAGCTCCAGCCGTGGCCGTCCCGCGGCCGGCTCGGACCTCCGCTACGACCTCCGGATCGCGTTCGAGGAAGCCATCCTCGGCACGGACAAGGAGATCGAGTTTCCCGTTCTCGGCCGCTGCGACACGTGCGCCGGGACGGGCGCGCGCGCCGGCACCAGCCCGACGGCCTGTCCGCAGTGCAATGGCCGCGGCGAGATCCGCAGCGTTCGACAGACGATGCTCGGCCAGATGGTCAACGTCACGACCTGCCCTCGCTGCCGGGGCGCCGGCCGGATCGTCGAGACACCGTGCGATACGTGCCACGGCGAGGGCCGCACCGAACGGCGGCGGACGTTGCGGGTGACGATCCCGGCCGGCATTGACGAAGGTCACCAGATCCGGCTGTCGAACGAGGGCGAGGTCGGGCCGCGCGGCGGGCCGGCCGGCTCGCTCTACGTCGCCGTCCACGTCCTGCCGCACCCGCAGCTCAAGCGCGAGGGCACGGAGCTCATCTTCGAGGCCGACGTCTCGATCGCCCAGGCGGCGCTCGGGACGCGGGTCAGCGTGCCCGCCGTGGGTGGCGACGAGGAGGTCGAGATCAAGCCGGGCACGCAGCCGGGGACCGAGATCCGGCTCCGCGGTCGCGGGGTGCCGCACCTTCGCCGAACCGGCGTCCGCGGCGACCTCCATGTCCTCGTCAACGTCGTCGTCCCGACGAAGCTCTCGAAAGCCGAGCGGGAGGCGCTCGAGGCGTACGCGGCGGCGGCCGGCGAGGAGGTCAGCGACGGCGGCTTCCTCGAACGGGTTCGTGACGCGCTCGGCTAGGGACGCGGCCGCGACCTCGACATCCGGATCTGGCGCGCAGTCGGCTGGCGCGTGGCTCGAGCTGGCGGTCGAGGCGGACGTCGAGGCCGTGGAAGCTGTGAGCGAGATCCTCGGCCGGGTGGCGCCGAGCGGGACGAGCGTGGAGCCGGCGTTCGATCTCGTCGACGACGGGCTGGCGGCGCGCCTCGATCCCGCGCGGCCGGCGACCGTGCGGGCATACGTCCCCGGCCCGGACGGGGAGGCTACGCGGCGAGCCGTCGAGACCGTGGAGGCGGCGCTCGGCCACCTGGTCGCGTTCGGGCTGCGGCCGATCGGCGAGCTGCGGACGCGGATCGTCCACGAGGCGGACTGGGCGACCGCGTGGCGGCGGCACTTCCCGGTGCTCCGCTTTGGCCGCCGCCTGATCATCCGGCCGACGTGGCGGCGCCATCGCGGGCCGCCGGACGAGGTCGTCGTCGCGCTCGATCCGGGCATGGCCTTCGGGACCGGGCTCCATCCCACGACGCGTCTCTGCCTCGCGGCGCTCGAGGCGGCCATCGATCGCGGTGGTCTCGGCACCGAAGGGCGCGTGCTCGACGTGGGCTGTGGCTCGGGGATCCTGGCACTCGCGGCGGCTCGACTCGGCGGGCGGGCGGTCATCGGCCTCGACATCGACCCGCTCGCGATCGAGGCGACGCGTGCGAATGCCCGGCTGAATCGCGTGACAGGCCGCATTCGAGCGCGACTCGGCAGCCTGCCATCCGGCTCCAGACCGTTCGATCTCGTCCTCGCGAACCTGGTTGCCGCCCTCATCGTCGACCTGGCGCCCGTGCTCCGCGCGGAGGTCAGGCCCGGCGGGACGCTCATCGCGTCGGGCATCCTCGTCGACCGCGAAGCCGACGTTCGGAGGGCGTTCGAGGTCGCCGGTCTGTCCATCGAGGATCGCCTCGCCGAGGGCGACTGGATCGCGCTCGTCGCTCGCGGGCCGGGCTGAACGCCGCCCGCCATACAATCCAACGCGCGATGCCGACCCTCTTTCCGGTCCTCCTGGCCGCCCACATCAGTCTTGCGGTGGCGCTATTCGTGCCATCGCTGCTCCTGCCGTTCACGCTGCGCGCCCGGCGGGCGACGGTCGATTCCGGGAGCGGCCTCGTCCAGGCGTTGCTGTGGATGCAGTCGCGCGGCACAGGGCTCGTCGGGCTTGGGCTCCTCGGGACCGGCGTCGCGCTGATCGCGGTGCTCGGCACGGGGCTGCTCGGTCAGCCGTGGCTGATCGCGGCGCTCACGCTCTACGCGCTCGACCTGGCGATCGCCTTCTTCATCCAGCGCCCGGGCCTGCGCCGGCTGATCGGCATCCGCGCCGCGGCGGACGATCGGACGTGGGCGTTGAGGGCCCGCCGGCAGCGCTACCTGTCGTACGCGATGGCGGCGCTCGTCGGATCGATCGGCTTCCTGATGAGCACGAAGCCCGCGCTCTGGTAGCGGGTTGTCATGCGCATCGACGACTGCCTGTTCTGTCGGATCATCTCTGGCCAGCTGCCCGCGACGAAGCTCCACGAGGACGATCACGTCGTGGCGATCCGCGACATCGCGCCGCGAGCGCCGACGCACATCCTGCTCATGCCCAAGGTGCACATCGCTTCCGCCGCCGACCTCACGCGCGAACACGGGCCCCTGCTCGGCCGGCTCTTCGAGGCGGCGGCCGAGATTGCCCGCGCCGAGGGCATCGCCGAGCAGGGCTACCGGCTCGTCACGAATGTCGGAACGTGGGGCGGGCAAACGGTCGACCACCTCCACATGCACCTCATGGGCGGTCGCTCGATGACCTGGCCACCGGGATGAACCGGCTCGCCCGCACGTCGGCCGCGATCATCGCCGCGGCGACGATCCTCGTGGGCTGCGCCGGCGGCGCGCCGATCGCGACCTTCCCGCCGGTCTCGCTGGGTCCGGGCCCGATCAGCGCGGCGACGACCGAAACGCGGCACTTGATCGAGGTCGCCCTCTCGGCCCAGGGGCTGCAGGCCGGGCCACCGGCGACCCAATTTCGGCCGGCCGAGTCGGCGTCCCTCGCCGCGGCGCCGCGGCTCTTGCTGCAGGTTCTCCTGCCCGACGACCCGGACCACGGCTACGTCACGGTCTACGAGCTCTCCGACGCGACCACGGCGGAGGCCGCCGCCCGCGAGCAGGCGGCCTACGTCGGCAGCGGCATCGGCCGCGTCCAGTTCCCGCCGGATTCGCAGTTCGTCATCCGGACGGTCGGTGCGACGGTGATCTTCTTCTCCTGGTCCGCCGCGAACTCGTCAGATGAGCGCACACCGAAGATCGCCTCGGCCCTGGAAACGGTTGGGACTGGCGTCCCAATTCCGCTCTAGCGAGGCGACGATGGCCGACCGTCTAGACGCTGTCACAGGAGCCTTCGGGTTCACGGGCCGATCGCTGGCGGAGGGGCTGCTTGCGTGTGGGCGAAAGGTCGTGACGCTGTCGCGGCGGTCGGGCTCGGGCGATGCCTTGGGATCGCGGATTGGCGTCCATCCGCTCGACTTCGGCCGACCTGATGCGCTGGCGACCGCTCTCGATGGCGTTGACACGCTCTTCAACACGTACTGGATGCGCTTTCCGCGCGCTGGCCGGACGTTCGATGACGCGGTCGCCGAGTCAGTCGTGCTGTTCGGGGCGGCTCGGCGGGCCGGCATTCGGCGGATCGTGCACGTCAGCGTCGTGAACGCGGATGAGCATGGTGAGACCGCGTACGTGCGCGGCAAAGGCCGTCTCGAGCGGCACCTGGCGACGACCGGGCTGCCGTTCTCGATCGTTCGCCCGACGCTCACGTACGGCGCGGAGGACATCCTCATCAACAACCTCGCGTGGGCGCTGCGGCGGCTGCCGGTCTACGGCATGCCGGGCCGCGGGCGGTACAAGATCCAGCCGGTGCATGTCGACGACGTCGCCCGGATCTGCATCGAGGTGGGCGAGGAGGAGCCGGGCGGCACGGTGGATGCGGCCGGCCCCGATACCTTCGAATACCGCGAGCTCGTTGCGCTGGTTCGCCGCGCGATCGGCAGCCGTTCGCTCGTGCTGCCGATGCCGACGTTCGCCGTCCTTGCGGCCGGGCGCGCGCTCGGCCTGCTCGTCCGTGACGTGGTCCTGACACGCGACGAGCTCCGCGAGCTGACGAGCGGCTTCCTGGCGTCCTCGGCGCCGCCCCTCGGACGGATCCGCCTGTCCGAGTGGCTGCCGGAGCACGCCTCCGCGCTCGGCCGCCGCTGGTCGAGCGAGCTGGCGAGGAACTACGGAGGCCAGTAAGCGGCGGTAGAGCGGCCGCCGCCATCTTGCCGCCGA
>Ga0247727_10020282_pt1 | contig 10182 bp, 9 predicted proteins | sample WisWelCaveWW1625_FD_202498 | JGI IMG/M metagenome (GOLD analysis project Ga0247727, IMG submission 202498) | Biofilm microbial communities from Wishing Well Cave, Virginia, United States - WW16-25 | ecosystem: Environmental > Aquatic > Deep subsurface > Groundwater > Cave microbial mat | place... | reverse complement strand
CGATCAGGTGGTCGCCGCGGCCAAGCCACAGCGCGAGGAGCGAGCGGTCGTGACGGTTGGATCAGTGAGTTGACAAGCGCGGTCTCTACGTCATACACTTTTTACAGCAACGCTAGGACATGGCCCTTGGATAGAAGTCTGGTAATATTCAAGTGCCTTTTCATAATCGCTTTTGTGATGATACACATTCGCAATCGCATGATAGATGTCCACGCGTTGATACGGGTCTTTGCATAGCTCCAGCGCTTTCAAGCAGTACTCTAACCCTTCGTCGTGCTTGTCGGTGAAACAGCAGGCTTGACCTAAGCCCTTGTACGCTCTCATCATGCCTTGAGCATCTTCTAGTTTTTTGGCCAGCTCTAACGCTCGGTGGAACGCGTCGAGCGCTTCTTGCTTGGCGTACGCTTTCCAGGCCCGCTCGCCCGCTCTCAATGAATACTCCATCGCTGGCGGCAATAGGCCCGCTTGCAAGAAGTGATACGCCAACTCACCCGCGATTTCGTCCAGCCGCTGCGCCTGCGTTCGTTCCAAAGCCTCGCCCACGCGCTTGTGCAGACTTTGCTTGCGCTCCGGCAGCAACATCCTATAAATCACTTGGCGGATCAGATCGTGCCGGAAATTGTACTGACTTTCTTCTTGCACAATGACACGCGCGTGCAAGAGTTCTTCGATGTGATCAAAGAGATCTCCGAGGGATCTCCCCAATGCTTGCGCGAGCAGCTCTAACGAAAAGATGCGGCTGGTGACGGCCGCTAGATCGAGCACTTGGCGGCTCGCACGACTGAGGCGACGGAGGCGCATCTCAATCAACGAGCGCACGGTGGACGGAATGTACTCGGCGGTGAGCTTGGCCCGCTCGACCCACCAGCGACCGGCTTCGTCCACTGAGAGCGCTCCAGCCTCAATGAAGGATTTGATAAGCTCGACGGCGAAGAACGGAACGCCCTTGGAGCGGCCATAGACCCACTGCACCAGTTCGCCTAGCTCTTCGGACCTCAACATGCCGTAGACCAATTTCTCCATCTCTGTAACTTGCAATGGAGCCAGATGGAGCTGGGTCATCAGATAGTCTCGCTGCAAATGCTGAAGCTGCTTCCACAGCGGATGCTCTTCGGTCACTTCTTCGACGCGATACGTCCCTAATAAGAAGAGCTTATGGGAGGGCAGTTTGCGAACGAGATAGTGAATGAATTCGTGGGTCGACTCATCGGCCCATTGCAGGTCATCGAAGAAGAGCAAGAGCGGCTTCTCTTGGGAGAGACTGAGAAAGAATTGGTACAGCCCCTCAAAGAGACGGTTGCGTTCTTGGAGCGGCATGGTCAAGGGAGCGCTCGGCTGTAGCGAAGGAATCTTCTCTCCCAGCTCGGGCACTAACTTTATCACTTCGCTCATCCAGATCGGCGAGATGCGACCCAGGCTTTCTGCAGTGATCTGAGAAAGCCCACTGCGCAGAGCCTCTACGATCGGTTGATACGAGAGCTTTCCTTCGATCTCGTAGCAGCGCCCGCTCAAGACCCACGCTTCCTGCGCTATCGCAAAATTCAACCATTCTTGCGCCAAGCGGCTCTTCCCTACGCCCGCTTCCCCGGCAATGAAAAACGTCTGCCCTTGGCCTTGAGACACTTTATCCCAAGCTAGTGTAAATTGTTGACTCTCTTCCGTGCGCCCGACGAAGGGCACGCTCAGTTCGGGATAGCGACGGATCATTTCGCGCGCGCGGCTCGCGAGCGCTTCCAATTGCGCTAAGCTCGTCTGTTGCTCGATCTCGCGAAAGAGGTCTTTCGTTTCGGGCAATGGCTCAATGTTTAGTTCTGTCTTGAGAATGCTCTCGCACTCGTGATACTGATGCAGCGCCGCGTTGCGATCGCCGGACGCATAGTAGAGATATATCAAATGACGCTGCATCTCTTCGTGCAGGGGATTCTTGGCAAGAATTTGCTTGGCATACGCAATGGCTTGAGCGTAGGCTTTTTGCTCGGTGTGATGCAGCACCAGTTGTTGCAGCGCTTTTAAGTACAGTTCCCTAAAATACCCGCGTGCTTCGAGACACCAATCTTCGTAACAGCCGATCAATAAATCATCTCGATAGAGCGCGACTGCTTCCTGCAAAAATTCCGCCTTCTTCGCGCCCGACGTTTGTTCACTCTCTGTGATGAGTTGCTCAAACACGGCTGTGTCCAGCCAGTGCGAGCTTTCTTTCTTAAACTGAACGGTCGTTTGGGTGGTGCCCAGAAAGAGCCCACGATTGACCTCATCGGGCTCGATGACAGGGCGCAAGATATAGAGCGCTTGACGCAAGCTGCTGTTGGCTTTGCTTTGCTCGGATTCCGGCCAAAAAAGCCCCGCCAATCGGTCACGCGGATGCGCTATCGGATGAAGAGCCAAATACGCGAGGAGCCATTCGGGTTTGCGGCTGCCAAGGTGCAAACGCTGCCCGGTTGCACCCTGCAGACGAAATTCGCCCAGCAAATGAATGCGTAGCATCGATTCTCACAATTCTTGCGTACATTGTATCTTTCCGGACATCGTTTCTCACCTTGCCGGACATTTATCGGACATAGCTCACGTATACTCGCTTTGATTGTTTTGCAACCTTCTGCCTCCTGCTCTCTCTTAAGCTGAGAAGACTAAGAAGAGCAGGAGAGAGAGGGCCGATGCCTCAGGAGACTGAAAGTGGGGAGAAGAGTAGGAATCTTCGCTCAATACAGTATCAATTTAATCATATGAAACCAACCAATACGCAACATGAAGGAGCTCAAAATTATGGTAGCTCGGATTCTGTGGATGATAGAGGCGAGGTAAGGTTCGTTTCAATAGAGCTACTCAGCCTAGGACAAGAGTCAACTACTTTAACAATATGCCCGGAGAAATCGGAGTCGTGACAGTATATAACTCTTAAAGAAGCCATTGAAGCCGCCAAAGCGGAGGGCACAATTAAAAACGTATCTTCAAAGGAGGCCTACTTTGTTTAACATCCTCGTATCACGCAGCAGATGGGTTTTATTGATTGTCGGCGTCATGACATGGACCATTCTGGCATCGCTCGCATCGGGAAATGTGGAAGTTTTCTCGATGGCCCAAGAGAAAAAAATCACAGTCTATCTGACCAAACCGGCTCCCAATGCAGGAGAAGGTGGTGTTTTGCGCCTGGAACTGAATGCCGCGCAGCCCAGCAGTTCGACCGTGACCGAGATTGTCACTGGGCTTACCGGGCCCGAAAACATTGCCTGCGGTCCGGATAGAAGACTCTATGTGCAAGATGTGGTTCGCGTCGGAAGCGGTTTTGTCAGTCGCATTGTTCGTTATAACAAAGATGGAAGCACTCCCCAAGTGATTATCAAAGAAGACCCGGCCATCCGCGCTTATGCGATGACCTTCGCTTCCAATGGCGATCTCTATTTCGGGGCGTTTGGCTCTCAATTCGGAGGGATCGCTCGACTCAAAGGGGCTGATCCCGCCAATCCGATTGAACGAGTAATTCCTACGCAAACTCTAAAATATGGACCGGGAGCAATCGCATTCATCAATGCCGGGCCTTTCAAAGGCGATCTCTTGATTGTGGACTCAGGACGCTCTTCGGGTCGGATACTCCGGGCCAAGGCACCCGATTTCAGTGACATCACCGATTTTGCCTTCGAGGCCTCCAGTTTTCGCCCATCGGGCGTAGCTGTTAACAGCAAGGGCGAGGTCTTCGTCGCCCACTTCCATCAAAGCGACGGGCGCGTCTATCGCTACTCCCCTGATGGCTCGCGGCAAGACACGATCGACGCGATCAACTTTGCCAATCAACTGGCAATCGATTCAACCGATACAGTCTGGATGACTAACGCTGTCTTCTTCTCTAACGGGAGCATTCAGGGAGGGCTGTGGCGGCTCGCGCCCAACGCGACGTCTGACCCCGTCTTGGATAAAAAAGTTATCGTTCGAGGCGTCACTGTGTGTGAAGAGTGAGCCTTGCTCGAATTGAGTATCGAGAATTATTTCAGCAAAAGGAGGAACATATGCAAGCAAATCGGCGTGAATTTTTCCAAAAAACGTTAGTGGGTGGAACAGGTTTGATTGTGGGTACGACTCTCTTCAGCAATCAAGCGATCGCCCAACCCCCGATAGGCGGAACTTCCTTGAGGCAACTATGGATTGTGCTCAGAACCGAAGACAGAGATGGGGCCGGAACGAATGCGAATATCTTTCTAGAATTTCTCCAATCTGGTAAATCCATCCGGCTTCCCGATCAACCCGGCAACGACTTGGCCGCAGCTACATCGACCAGTTATCTTTTCAACGTAACGAACTTGAGCACCGCGGATTTCGTCCGAGGCAGCGTCCTACTACGAAATGACAATACGGGAGATGGCGCGCCCTGGCGCTGTGAATCTGTCTTAATTGTCGGCATCGGCGAAGATGGAAAATATTACTTGCTGGTGGCTATGTCCAATGTCGACCGTTGGCTTTCAGCCAGTGATCCCGAAGGCCTTGCTCTGCTTTTAGACATCTTGAAGCCCGAGGAGATTGGGATAAGAACTTCTTAATATGAAGAAGAATAAGATTGCGTTGTCTCTCGGGAAAGTAGAAATCTTTGCAAAGGGCGGTTTTCGAATTGCCCTTTGCAATTTCTCTTATTTCACTGCGCGCAAAAGCCCGATTACTTTGCCCGCAATCCGAAATTCTTTCTGTTTGACAATGATCGGTTTGTAACTGGAATTGGCGGGCTCTAAGCGTATTTGCTCGCCTTCGCGATAGTAGCGCTTCACCGTCGCTTCTTCTTCAATGACGGCCGCGACGATCTCTCCATCTTGTGCGGTGGGCTGAGGCTTGACGATGACCAAATCTCCCTCAAGAATATGATCTTCTATCATGCTGTCACCCTGCACACGCAAGAGAAAGGCGTTGTCGTGGTTGTGCACCAACTTGCGCGGCACCGGCACCCAGTCGGTGATATTTTTCTCTGCTAAAATCGGAGTGCCGGCAGCGATCATGCCAACCAAGGGCAATTGCACCGAAGGCACATCGGTCATCGGAATTCCCTCAGAAGATTTGAGGACTTGAATGCCGCGCGCTGTGGAGTTGCGCTTAATAAACCCTTTGCGCTCCAGACCATCCAAGTGCCCAGTCACGCCGCGCAGACTGGAAATACCGAGGGCTCTGCCAATCTCGCGCACCGAGGGCGGAAATCCTCGGTCTTCGACCATCTTGCTGATAAATTTGAGTACTTTTTTTTGTCGATCTGTCAGTTCGGCCATAAGCGTCCATTTCTGTCTGCGTCACCATAAATGAATAAACGTATTATACTATACATTCGTCTGGTTTTCTGTAACATAACGTACTTTGGCGAGAAGAGGCTTCTTTTGCTGATTTTTTTGATTTTATCGGAACTTGAAAGTCCGGGCGGCTATGAGAAATGTGATGAGAATCCAAACCCCAATTAAAGCGAGATCAGGCCCGACGCTCAGCAACGTCGCATTGCTGTCAAGAGCGATCTCACGCAAGGCTTTCATTAGGGGGCTCAGAGGCAAGAATTGAACGACGGAGTAAACAACCGGAGGCAAACTAGTGGCTGGGAAAAAAGTGCCAGAGAGAAACATCATCGGCATGGTCACGATATTGCCCAAGCTCGAGGCGCCGCTGGGGTTCTTGCTAAACGAGCCGACGATAAAACCCACATTTAAGAAGAGAATCGCACCCAGCAGAGCGAGCGCATACACATTCAAGATATTTCCGTAAATTTGTGCGCCAAAGAGGTAGTGCCCAAGTGCAATCAAGATGGTCACTTGAACAATAATCAAGACAAGATAGCCAAAAACTAACGAAGCAATAAAGAGGCTGGGGCGTAAGGGTGTCGCGAGAATGCGCTTCAAAATGCGCTGCTCACGGTATAAGCTCAAGTCCGCCGCGAGCCCAATGACGGACATCGTCATCAGCGCCATGCCCAAAATGCCGGGCAAAAGAAAATCCATGTACGATATCTTTTTCACTTCGCTGCTCTTGAGCGGCTCTTCGTTAAGCGAGAACAGTTTGGGGGCATTGGCGGCTCTTAAATTCACTTCGGCAACGTAATTACTGAGGCCTGCCATCACAATTGAATTTGTGATCTTATTTTTTTCATCATCGATCACGCGCAACCGAATCTGAGGCAGATTGCCGTTGGCGCTGCTTGGCGGAGTAAATTCGTTGGGGATAATGAGAACAAACTCGATCTTGTCATTTTTTAACGCTTGCACGGCTTCGGCCTCGGTTTTATAGTCTTCGCTGATTTTAAAATAGCCAACTTGCTTAAAACTCTCGACGAATCGCTTCGCGCCTTCAACGAATTCTTTGGGATTGTTGTCTTGCACTAAGTTTACAATGGCAATGTGTGCCGTATCGGGCCGGTCAAAATTAAAGAGCCCGAAAATAATAATAAACATAGCAGGAAAGACAAAGGCCCAGAAAAGCCCCAGTCTATCCCGAAATTGCATCTTAATCGCAGCTACAAAAAGCTTGATCAATCTCTCAACTCCTTGCCGGTAAGGGCGAGAAAGACATCTTCTAGATTGGCCGGCTGCATCTCAATATCTTCGAGTTTGATCTTTTCTCTCTCAATAAGACTCAAGAGCGAGGGCAGCGTTTCGGTCGCTTTGTTGACGTGCAACTGAATCTGAGGCTCTTCTGTCTCGGCGGGCTCTCTCGCTTCGATCACGCCTTGCACTTGCTTGAATTTATCGGCGTGCACACGCTCCAATAGTTTTAGATTAATGCGATAGCTTGATTTGAGATTGCTGATCAGCTTAGCCGGGGTGTCGAGCGCGACGATTTTTCCGACATCGATAATCGCGACGCGATCGCAAAGCCGTTGGGCTTCTTCCATATAGTGCGTCGTAAGCACGATGGTCTTGCCCTGTTGGCTAATTTGCCGGATATACTCCCAAAGATGACGTCGCGCTTGAGGATCGAGCCCCGTCGTCGGCTCGTCCAAGAAGACAATTCCTGGGTCATTCACCAAGCTGGCCGAAATAGAAAAACGCTGCTTTTGGCCACCAGAGAGATTTTTGACCAGCGCGTTTTTTTTCTCCGTCAACCCGACGCTCTCTAACAGTTTTGCCGGCTCGGTTCGCTTTTTGTAAAAACTCCCAAACAAGTCCAAAATCTCGGTGAGCGTAAGATTATCAAAATAGGCGCTGGCCTGAAGCTGGACTCCTATGTGCTCTTTCACTTCATTGAGCTGTTCCTGAGAATTAAGGCCGAGCACCGAAGTTTTCCCCGACGTCGGCTCCTGGATGCCCTCGATGATCTCAAGCGTCGTCGTCTTCCCCGCTCCATTGGGGCCGAGCATCCCGAAAATCTCGCCCTGCCTGACTTCAAATGAAATATTATTGACGGCCGTTAGATCGCCGAATTTCTTGGTTAAATTTTGAACTTGGATGATGCTCACAATATAAGTGATAGTACACGACATGATTTTCTCTGTCAAGATGCTTGCATCTCGCGTGCCCCCAATGAGATAATTTACATTGGTTATGTTTGAACGCATTATTCTTTCTGTTATTCGTCTTCGCCGGTTCTTCCTCACAGGGCTCATTCTGATGGTCTTGGCAATGGGCTTCTTCGCAGCGCAGATTAAAGTCGATAACTCCATCGACGTCTGGTTTGTGAAGAATGATCCTACGCTTCTCAATTATCGAGAATTTCAGAAAGAGTTTGGCAACGATGAAGTCGTTGTGGTTGCCTTCCAAGACGAAAATACTATTTTCTCTGGTGAAAATTTAGGATTGATCGAAGCTGTGTCTGACCGACTGAAAAACATCGCGGGCGTCGCTCGCGTGCTCAGCTTGAATCAAGGCTTACACATCCGTCTAAACGAAGACAAGACGAACGTCGATCCACTGAACATCTCCTTCGTTCCCACGTCTGAAGCGATTGCTCAACTCCGCGAGCGAGCGCTGAGCGACCCATTGCTCGTGCGTCGTCTGATTTCAACTGACGGACGTACCACTCTCCTACTGATTTATTTGCGAGCGCTCAATGACATTGACGCGCGTCGCGACTCGATTCTGAATGAGATCAAGCAAGCTCTGGATCACGAGTTTGCCAAGCGTCAGAAAATGTATCGTCTGGCGGGAGTCGGCGTCGTTTACAACGCCCTCAATCAGCTGACGCTGCGCGATGCGGGAATTTTTCTGCCGATCAGTTTTTTGATTGTGACAGTGCTTCTCTGGTTCCTGCTGCGTCACTTAGGAGCCGTGATGATTGCTCTCGCCATCGTGGGCAGCGCCACGATCATTCTGATGGGATTCTATGCGCTCGCGGGCAAATCGCTCAACCAAGTGACCACCATATTGCCGACGCTCTTGCTGATTATTGGGATCGCCGAGAGCTTGCATATTTTTACCGAATATTTTCAAGCGAGCGCTCACACTTCGCACCCAGACAAAAACAAACGAATTGCGCAAAGCATCGCGGCGGTCGCGCTTCCTTGTCTTTTCACGACGATCACGACGGTGATTGGGTTTCTCTCTCTGACCACGGCGCCCGTAGCAATTCTCAAAGACTTTGGCCTCTTTGGCGCTTTGGGTTTTCTCATCGAATTCGTTCTTGCTCTCACGGTAAGCGCGATTGGATTCAGTTTTCTCAATGTACCTACCGGCACTCATTCTGACTCGTGCATGCTGAGTTCCTTGGTCAACACAACAGAGCGAGTCACGCGTCATTATCGAATTGCAGTGCTTGTTGTTTCTAGTGCAGTAGTGCTCTTTAGCTTGATTGGTCTTTTTCGATTACGCGTTGACACCGACAGCATTGGTTTACTCAGATCCGATCACTCGGTTCGGGTTGACAGCGAATTCATCGAAAAGAATTTTGGATACTATACGCCCCTTGAATTTGTCGTTCATGCCTCGGATCGAGATGGGATCAAATCAATAGATGTGTTACAGAAGATCGAAGCGTGGCAGAAGCGCATAGAAGCCGATCCCAGAGTTTCCAACACCTTCGCTCTGACCGACGCGCTCAAACACATTAATCAAGTTTTGCATGAAAGCGCTCCCGACGAGTACAAACTCCCCGCGACATCAGAATCATTGGCTGCTGCGTTAACGTTCTCCGCACGCACAGACCCGACAGGTTTAAAACCATATGTGAACGACGATTTCACTCTCGCACGAGTGACAGTGTCCATCAAAATGACCAGCGCCGAAGGCATACGAAACATTACTCAAGACCTGCTCGCTCAATCACAGGGGCTCTTCTCTTCCAACATTGAAGTCAAAGCCAGCGGCTATCTGCCTTTGTACGTAAACTTGATTGATTATCTCACACGTGGACAGATTTCCAGCTTTGCACTGGCTTTCCCACTGATCTTTATTTTTATCGGAGTCTTCTTGCGATCAGCCAAGCTGGCTCTGCTTGCGATTGTTCCCAATCTCTTTCCGATTCTCTTGACGCTCGGCGTGATGGGCTGGCTCAAAATTCCGCTCGACATCGCGACAGTCACCATCGCCTCGATTATTTTAGGGATTGTCGTCGATGACACCGTGCATTTCCTCTACGGCTACAAGAAAGCACAAAGTGCTTATTCGCCAGATGAAGCGCTTTCGATAGTAATGCAATCGACGGGCAGAGCGATGATCTCGACGGCGCTCATTCTGAGTTCGGGGTTTCTCGTTTTGGCTCTCTCTAGCGTGAAGTCGATTGTTTATTTTGGCCTATTGAGCAGCATCGCGTTGATCGCGGCTGTGCTGGGAGATTTGCTGATCATGGCTGCGCTCTTGTTGACACTGCGAATGAAAATTTAGTGTGCTCACTAAAACTGCCCCAAAAGTGTCTCACTTAACTCATTCACGACAGATTCACCCACGCATTTTCCAATTGCGCTGGTTAGCCAGACAAGATGGGCATGAACTATGCCTTCCACTCAACAGGGGGTTGTTGGTTTAGAAAAAGAACACGGCCAGCCGCCAGCGTTGGTTGGGTGGGCTTTCGAGGACTTGGTTGGGAGCCAACGGCCGGGCCGTGTTATCTCTATTATGCACTTGAACCACCTAAATTTCAAAATCACCGAGCGCTCCTACAAAAATAGGTAGCCCCAAAGGGATATTTTTCTAAATTTATTAAATTGCTCCGAGCGATATTATTTCCCGCTCTTGCGATCATAGTGAATAATATTCTCCCATTCGCTCGCATCCGAGCGGGCCACGACGGCCACGACTG
>Ga0247727_10020281_pt1 | contig 10182 bp, 5 predicted proteins | sample WisWelCaveWW1625_FD_202498 | JGI IMG/M metagenome (GOLD analysis project Ga0247727, IMG submission 202498) | Biofilm microbial communities from Wishing Well Cave, Virginia, United States - WW16-25 | ecosystem: Environmental > Aquatic > Deep subsurface > Groundwater > Cave microbial mat | place... | reverse complement strand
CGGTCACGATGGCCGCGCTGATCAGGAGGATGGTTCCGAAAACCAAAACCAGCGTGCCGAAGAGCTTGTTATATTCTTCCTTTTCCTGATAAATCGGAATGAAGCGCGTGATGGCGCGGTCGAGGCCGAACACGGCAATGTTTTGAAAGAAGGCGACGACCGACAGCGCATACGCCCACGCGCCGTAATCGGCAGTGGACAAATACCGCACGATCAAGACTTGCGAACCGAAGTTGATGCCGACGGAGAGCAGCTTGCCAGCAAGCAAGAGGCTGGAACCGCGAATCTGTTTCCTCGTCGCGTCGCGCTTGCCTTTTGACTTGGGCAGTGCCGGTTCTGCAAAGGGTGGTGAATCTTGGATATCGGTTTCCAAAGACATAAAATATAAGTTCGATGTTTAAAACATTTGGCACACGGATAAAAAGCGGCACAAGGATTTTCGAGTTAGATTGTAAATCAGTTGGCGACTTTTCATCCGTGGGCAATCAATCCTTTAATTTTTTTCCCGCGAACCGTGTTTCGCCCAAATCATCGCAGTGACTTCGCGCCGGACAACTTCCGCTTGTTGCGTGGCGTCGACAACGCGCATCTGCGGGACGCGATCTTTGAGCGCGAGGTAACCGCGGCGCTGTTGCTCGAGCCATTCAGGCGTGTGCTCGTGTTTGCGCTCCCAGAGCATTTGGCCGGGGGCGTCGAGCAGGACGACGAGATCGGGCGTCGGGCAAAGCGATTCAAACATTTTACGGCGCAGACGTTTCCACGGCGTCGTGGCAGGCTTATTCAACCACGAATCGTAAATATAACGATCAAACACGACGAGGCGGCCGCGCAGCAAGTAACCGAGCGCGGCGCCGGCGCGATACCATTGCTCAACGAGGCGATTGATAAAGCTAAAAACTTTCAGCGCGAGGAAGCCGAGATTTTTTTTCTTTTTCTTCACGCCGTTGCGCGCCTTCAATCTTTCGTGCAGCCATTTGGTCGTCGGCAAACCCACAGTGCTGGCAGCGATGTTGGTTCCCATGTAAACCAATTTGGCGCGCAGAAAATTATCCATCGTCAACGATTGCGCGAGCGTTGATTTGCCGGCGCCATCCGGCGCGAGCAGTGCAACCGAGACGCCGCGGCCGCGAAATATAAAAAGCAGCGGACGCAGGCGGCGAAGCATGATCGTGGAAATCTTTCGCCACGCGCTAACAATTGGCGCGCGCCGGAAGAGGCGGCGCACCACGGCTTTGCGACGTTGCAAAATAGATGGCCAGTTGTCTTGATCAATAGCTGATGCGATCGTGTCCCACGTGAGCACCGGCGCCAAATAACGCGCGAAATATTCCGTCACGTTTTTTTGCACGGCGTTGTCTTTGCCGATTTGGCGGCGCAATTCAATGAGCCGCTCGCGGCGCGCGTCGCGGAAATTGCCTTTGTCGAGCAGGCAGTGCAGGAAGAGCGTAAAAAATTCATCAGCGGGTGCGAGCACGTAAGTGTGCTCTCGGCGTTGGCGATTTTGCAGACACGTTGCGAGCAGATCGACGCGCAACGTGCGGAACGGCTGGCCGTAGCGCAAATCGGTGACGACGTCGAATTTCAGCCAACTGCCGGCGGCGCGATCATAGGCGACAAAAAAATAATGCGGGGCATGCCCCCAGGCGGGAAGCGCGACGAAACCTTTCCCCACCAAAGTTTTGGCGAGCCGCGGCAGATGCGCGGGCGCCACCACTAAATCCACTTCGCTGCTTGCTGCCGGTATTTCCAGCTCTTCAAAGCCACGCAACAAAAAATAGGTGATCTTCGCTTCATCGAGCGCCGCAAAGATCCGGCGCAAAAAACTATCCATGCGGTTTGATTTTCCTAAACTGAAAACTGATGAACAGAAAATACCGACATTCAAACATAAATACAGAAGCGCCAAGCCGCGACGCCCGGCTTTCCAAAAGCGCCGGGTGACAAAAAAACAAAATCCGATTGAACGCTTTAGCGAGAAATTCGATTCGGCGAGCGCCTGACTCTATTCATGCTGTTCAATACCGGCTCTTCCGCTATAGTGGGCGACGGCGAAATTTTGATATTTCTGAATTGAAAAAGCAGAAACATAAAAAAGGCAATCGCCAGAACCAACTCCATCACTTCCGAGTACTCGGTGATCACGAAGTAGAGCGACTTGGGCGGTTTCCACAAATTGGCTTGCACTCTCCAGAGCAGCGTCGAAAAAAAATACGGCAGCAGCGTGTAATGCGGCACGAGCAAGGAGACGGCGTCGAAAGGACGGGCAGCCGTTTGTGCGCGCAGAAAAATCAGGGGAACTATCGTTCCGTAAGACCCGATGATGACATGCAGCCATTTGATTTTGTCGCCGACGCCTTCGATATTATGCAGATTGGTTTCCTCCTGCTTGTTGATGGCTTTCATCTCTTCAGAGGTTTCCCAGCCGAAAATTCGCTGTCCCCAGCTCACCTCTTCGCCAATAATGAAGATGATGCCGAGGTTCAGAACCAGATAAAGGAGTGAAAAATTTTTTGCGCCAGCTTTCCAGAGGCGAAACGTAACAACGACGCCGAGAGCCAATGCGAGCGCCCAAAACAAAACTTGCAGATTCTCGGCAGCGCCGTCTTCGCCGGTAAACCATTTGTAGGCCGCTTTGCCCATCAAGGCAGTGGCGGCGCCGGCGAAAATCACCAATGCCGGAACGATCAAGCAGATCAAAACCGTGACACGCGGCGAGAGATTCCACGCCCGCGCGCCTTCGGCGAAAAGATTTTTTAATGATCGGTGTGAAATTTCGGAGCCGGCCGCATGTCTCGGCGCGGCAGTAGAAATGGATGCCTGCTTCATAACCCTGACCTTATTTTTTAATATCAAGAAGATTTTCTCAACACCAATGCGCCGCAATCAAATAGAATAACGCGCCCGAACAATCGAATCGTTTGGCAAAACTAATTTGACGGACTCATCGCCCGACGCGGCGAATCTTTCTTTTGATAAAGTTGCATGATACGATCGGTGACGCCGGCGAAAACAGTTTCCAACGGCTGCGTCGCGTCGATTTGAAAAAAGTTCGGCGTTTTCTTTCCCTGCGTGATGAAAGCCTGACGGCGAGACTCCAACCATTCCAGCGTAAATTCGCCTTTGCGCGCGAAGAGCACCTCCGCGGGGGCGTCGAGATAGATCACCATGTCCGGAGCAGGATAAACTTTCGCCAAAAACCAGCGGTGCAACCAATCGGTGAAGGGAATCTTTTCGCCGGACAATTTGACTTTGTCCAACTCGAAGTCGAATTTATAGTGCCGGTCGTAAACGACGATTTGGCCTTGGCGGCGATAATTCCACGAGAGATATTGGCGATACCATTCTTCGGCGAGGCGGTTGGCGAGCCGCAACAGCGCGCGCATTCCCGATTTTTTGTGCTTACCGTTGCGGCGGTTCGACGGAATATTTTTTGATACGGCCACGCCTTGCTTTTTTCGACGCAGACGCTTGAAATAATCGATCGCCCGGGTCGTGGGCAAGGCGATGTTGCTGGAATCGACGCTGACGCCCATGTAAAGGTATTTGACCGGCACCGGAAAAGACTTTTCGATCATGTGCGCGATGGTGGTTTTGCCCGCGCCGTCCGGCCCGATCAGTGCGACGGAGATCATAGATTGTTTTTGATTCTGAATTTCATATTACGAGTTACGATTTACCCATCACGTAATGCGTAAAACGCAAGATGTTAATTTGATAGTTTAACGGCGGCAAAACACATCGCTTCCAACTTCGCGGCGCTGCGCGACCAGACGAAGTGATTTTCGACGAAGCGCCGGCCGGCGGCGGCGAGACGGGCGCGCTCATTTTGTTGTTCGAGGAGAGTGACGACGCGCTCGGCAAATTGTTCTTCGCCGTCGGCGACGATGACCGGCGGCTCACCGGCGCCGTCGACGCGCAAACCGGCGGCGGCCAGCGAGGTGGTGACGACCGGCACTTCCATCGCCATCGCTTCGAGCACTTTATTTTGAACGCCGGAACCGTAACGCAATGGCGCGACAAATACGGCGGCGCGTTCGAGATACATTCGCACGTCATCAACAAAGCCGGTGACGGCGACTTCGGGATATTTCCGCGCTCTTGCTTTTAACGCAGGCGAAGGATCGCGCCCGACAATCAAAACTTCCGGATGCGGAATCGAACGTTTGATGATCGGCAAAATTTTATCGATGAGATAAATCGCCGCGTCTTCGTTCGGCGCGTAACTCATCACGCCGGTAAACGCCAAACAATTCGGCCGCGGCTGGCGCGTTTGGCGCGTCCAAAATTTATGGTCAACGCCGATGGGGACGACGCTGCCGTTTGCGGCAGCGCCGAGAACGGCTTCGCGATCGCGCCACGAGACGAACGCCACCTGCGGCGTTTTGGCAATCATCTTTTTTTCAATCTGCTTGATTTGCCAATGGCGCAACGCATACCACAGGCGCCTGGCCGGACCGGCGTATTCCATTTTGCTTTGGTAGCGCATCGCGGTGGCGTCGCAGAAATCCACCACCAGCGGCCGGCCGTTCCAATTTTCGATCACCGGAAAAATGCTTTTGCCGTGAAAGAGCACGACGTCGTACGATTCTTTTTTTGCCAGCTCGACAAAATTTTTTTTCATTTGCCTGACGCCGGCGCGGTGTTGCAAGACGCGCTTGATCCGCTTGCCGATCATGGGCAATTGGCCGAAGAAAGCGGCGGCGGGCGAATGCGAAGCGCCGTTGGCGCTGAAAATTTCGATGCGTTCGGTATACGCGGCCATTTCGCGCAGCGGGGCTTCGGCCACTTCGCAGTTGGTCAGCGCCATCAAGGTGATGCGGTGACGCTGCGACAGCTCTTTGATAAAATGATAGCACCGCGTCGGTCCCCGCATCGCCGGATGTTGAAACGATGGGGTCAGGTAAAGAATTTTCATGTCTCAACAAACAAACTCATGGCATTGAATTTGAATAGAAAAGGCTTGTCCGAGAAGGATCATTTGATGCGAGGTTTGAGTTTGGGGTAATTTGGGCCACTCGCATTGTTCCCGACTTGCCATTGCAAAACCAACCGCTCGCGGCCAATCCCTGGCAGGAGATAGATGCGTTATAACGACATGATTAAGCGTACCTGCAACGAAAAACCATTGCAGAAAAACGGCGGGGAAATATTTGGGGCAAAACGATTTAAACCAATTATTTGCCACTTTCGAACAGAGTGCATAGAATTCATCCCCCGGCCCCTTCTCTTGGGAAGAGAAGGGCAGAACGCTGATTCAAAGCACTGAAAGTTCCCTTCTTTAATTTTAAGAGAAGATGATTTAGTCGATGAATTTTTGAAGTTGGCATTGCCAAGTTATTGCGGCAGCAAAACCATTTTTCGCGTCAACCTTTGCGGGCCGATCGCCAATTGATAAATATAAATTCCGGCGGCGACTTTCGCCCCCAACTCATTTTTGCCGTTCCAGACAACGCGTTTACGTCCGGCGGGTTGGGTTTCATTCACTAACCGGCGCACGATGCGGCCGGCAATGTCATAAATCGTCAAACCAACCGCCGTCTCCTGCGGCAGCGCGTATTCGATAATGCTCTGCGCGTTAAACGGATTGGGATAATTTTGATAAAGCTCATAAGTTGACGGCATTGCGGCAAACGTTCCAACCGCGTCTGAACTCACGCTGCGCTTGCCGAATATGGCCTGCGGCTTGATCTCCAAAGCCACAATCGCCCAATCGACTGCGCCGTCGAACGAGCCGTTCACCGTTACTGTTGCGGCCGGATCGATACGCTGATCTTCCACCGCCACGCCCGTGGCGAGATTGCCGCCGGGTTGCCGCACTTCGGCGCGCTCGGTATAACCGGCGCCCGGCACGTGCGTCCTCCCTTTTATGGCCGCCGCGCCATAAGCCACCGCGCCATTCACCGTCGTCGTGAGATTGAACGAATACGAGCTGCCATCGACGCCGCCGGAACAAGCGCCATTGGCATTCACGCCATTCGTATTGCCCGCCAGCACGCTGCCAATCGGATTGACGTCGTCGACGCCGGAGTAGCGTGACACAGCGATAACGGCATTGGTCGGCGCGCTGGCCAGCGTCGCTTTGATCGAGTCGTCACTGCTCGGCTCGCCTTGCGCCTTCCACACTTCGATGCCCGTGCTGTTGCGCCCGGCGCATTTCGACTTGACCAAAGTCCAAGTCAATCCGAGGCCAGATACGGATGACACCAGGACGCGCGGCCGGGTGGAAATCGCGGCGAGATAAAGATGCTCGCTGACGCCGATCACGAGCGCAGAAGTTTTGACGATCGTCGAGTTCGAAGAAGTGCCGGTTTTAGTTTCGACGTGCGCCACCGAGCCGCTGGGGATAAAATTTGCCGTGACGGTTTTATTGCCGTTCAGCGTGATCGTCGCGGGATTGGCCGAGCCGCTCAAATCGCCGCTCCATTCACTGAACTGAAAGCTGGACGCCGGCGTTGCCGTCAACGTCACTTCTGTGCCCGAATTATAAATTCCACCCGGAGGATCGAGCGCGACACTACCGGAACCGGTCGTATTCACCGTCAGCGTAAATGGGGTCGCGTTGAGCGGCTTGATTTCGAACGCCACCAACGCCCAGTCGACCCCGGCGCTGAATGAGCCGTTGACGGCGACGATTGAAGCCGACGCAATAGTTTTATCTTCCGTGGCGACGCCGCTGGTGTTGATGCCGCTCGGTTGTTGAACTTCAGCGCGCTCGCTGTAACCGGCGCCGGGAGTATGCATCTGGCCTTTGATGGCCGCGGCCGCAAAAACGACGGCGTTGTTCACCGTTGTCGTTAAATTAAAAGAATAAGAACTGCCGTCCACTCCGGCTGAACATGCGCCGTTGGCATTCAATCCATTGGTGTTGCCCGCGATCACATTGCCAATCGGATTCGAGGTCGCGACGCCGGAATAGCGCGACACGGCGATAACGGCGGTGTTCGGCGTGCTGGCAAATGTCGCGGCCGCGGCGCCGTTGCCGTTCGGCGTGCCTTGCGCCTTCCATACTTCGATGCTCGTCGTGTTGCGGCCGCCGCATTTTAATTTCACCAGCGTCCAATTCAACCCGAGGCCGGTAACGGAAAGCACGCTCACTTTTGGCCGCGTTGAAATCGCCGCAAGATAAAGATGATCGTTCGCGCCGGTGAGGCTCGCCGCCGTCGTCACGGTCGCGGAGGCGGAAGAGCTGCCGGCCTGCATCTCCTCGTGAACGATTTCGACCGGGGCCAGCGCAAAAGTTGTGGTGACGGTTTTATTGGCGTTCATCGTGATCGTGGCGGGGTTGGCGGAACCGCTCAAATCACCGCTCCATTCGCTGAATTGATAGCCGGTTGCGGGCGCCGCGGTTAGCGTGACGACCGTGCCTTCATCGTAAATGCCGCCGGCCGGATCGAGCGTCACCTTGCCCGAGCCAATCTTATTTATAGTCAGCGTGTACTGCGGCGGCGGCAGCGGCGTGAAGGTCGCCGTCACGGTTTTGTTGCCGTTCATCGTAATCGCGGCGGGATTGGCCGCGCCGCTCAAATCGCCGCTCCAACCGCTGAATTGATATCCAGCAGCGGGCGTCGCGGTCAGAGTCACCACCGTACCCGCATCGTAATTGTCGCCGGGAGGACTGAGCAGTATACTTCCCGAGCCGACTGTGTTCGTCGTCAAGCTGAGCTGCGGCTTCATCTCCAATCCGACGAACGCCCAATCAACTTTGCCACTGAGCGTGCCATTTATCGTTACGGTTGAAGCTGAGGTGAAACTCTGATCTTCCACCGCCACCGAAGCCTTGGTGCTGTTGACGCTGCCCTGATGAATTTCAATTCGTTCCGTGTAACCGGCGCCGGGTGTGTGCGTCTTGGAACGCATGGTGACGGCGCCATAAACTAAGGCGCCGTCTGCCATCGTGGTCAGATTGAATGAATAGAGATTCGTATCCGCGCCGGAGGCGCAAAGTCCATTCACACCGTTGGTGTTGCCGGAGACGACGTTGCCGACCGGCGTCCCGGCATCGACGCCGGAGTAACGCGACACGGCAATGACGGCATTATCAACGGTGTCGGCAAGCGTCGCGGTCACCATGTCATTGCTGCCGGGGATGCCCAGCGCCTTCCACACTTCGACGCCCGTCGAATTTCGTCCCGAACATTGCGCCTTAACCAACGTCCAATTCAACCCGAGGCCTGCAACTGAAAGCACGCTAACGTTTGGCCGAGTTGCAATCGCCGCGAGATAAAGCTGGCCGCTCACCGCGGTCAGGCTCGTTGAAGTTTTGACAATCGTGGTATCGGAAGAACCGCCGGTTTGCGTCTCTTCATGCGTGATGGGCACGCTTGGAACAGTGGAAGTAAAAATGGCAGTGACGTTTTTATCGGCATTCATTGTGATTGTCGCCGGATTGCCCGTTCCGCTCAAATCCCCGCTCCAGCCGCTGAATTGATAGCCGGCAAACGGCGTTGCGGTCAACGTCACCACCGTGCCGGCGTCATAAATCCCTGCGGGCGGATTGAGCGCCACACTTCCATATCCGAACACATTCACGGCCAGCATGTGCCGCACGTTAAAATCCGCGGCGCTCAAACCAACACCCACCGAATTGATCGCGCCGATTTTGCCCGTTGTCGCGCCGGCGGGAACGGTCGCGCGAATTTGCGTGGCATTATCAATGGTAAAACTGGCTGAAGTCCCGTTAAACGTTACGCTTGTCACGTCGGCAAGATAGCTGCCGGTGATCGTGACCTCGGTTCCCGCCGCGCCCGTCGTGGGGCTAAATGAATTGATGATCGGGCTGCCGTCGTGCGCGACAATCGTCACGTCATCGCTGTTTGACAATTCGCCGTCGTTGGCGGTCAAACGCAAAATGTAAGTTCCGAGGCTGCTGAAGCTCGCCGTTGTGGACAGCGCACTGGGATTGCCAAACGTCACCGTGCCCGGGCCGCTGAATTTGCTCCACGTCGTCGTCATCGCGTCCGGCGGGTTGGGATCGCCGTCATCGCTGGCGTTGGCGTTCAGTGTTGTCGTCTGCGGAAAAGTGATGATCTGATCGAGCCCGGCGTTGACGCACGGCGGCATGTTGAACGGCTGGCTGCTGCCGGACCAAGGATTCTGCTCAAGGACAAACATGTTGAGCGTATCCAGCGTCACGGTGACTTGCACGGGCAGCACGAGAGGGCCGCCATCGTCAACCTGCACGCGCAAAATATTCGGCTCGGGAAAAGGATAATCCTGAATCCAGGTGTGGCCGTCGCCGTGAATGAACAAAACGGGCTTGGCAAAGACGGCGGCGGCCGGGCGGAATTGATTGAAAAACAGATCGCGTTTCCAGTGCGGCCCGGCCTGAGCAAAGACGACGGCAGCGCGCACTTGCGAAACTTTGCCCTGAAATTGCTGGCTCACCCAATCGGCATCATCTTGCATGCGGGCGTTCCATTCGTCCCAATCATGCACGGTTCCGCCGACCAGATTGATGCCAATAAACAGCACGCCGTTGTTGACGAAAGCGAAATTTTCCAGCCGAACGCTTTGCCGTTCCACCAGCGGCGCGCCGCAGAAGTTGTTTTCAAAATTCATAAAGTATTGCGCCCAGTAGGCCCACCCCTGCGTGGGATCGGCGCAATCGTTGTATTCGTTGTCGCCGGGGACAATGAAGCACGGCACCGTCAAGGTTTTGAGAATATCGGCCACGCTGCTGTAATCCGACTCGATGCAGCTATCGGACTCGGAACCTCTGAAGTCCCCCAGATGAACGATGAACTCGGATGGACTGTATTTATTGTGATCGATAATTTGTTGCTGTAAAACCACCGCTTCGCTGCTGTCATAGGGAATATCGCCCATCACTGAAAACGTCAGCGGTTGATCTTGCGCTCGCGCCAACTCCAACCAACCCCCTGCAAAAATCCACGCCACAGCCACAGCAAAATATCGTCCTAAACCGTTCATAAGAAAGTTTCATCCTAATACTGTTATTGTGTCAGAGCAAATTGTTCGGCGTCAACCTCCGGTCGATGCGAAGCTCCCGATCAAATAATAGCTTGTAACAACATCTCTTGCAGAACATCACGAACCACTGCTGTCCGGTTAAAGCTGAAAACGCCTTTTGGCCGTGCCTAAACCGGACCGTTTTTGAATTGACGTTTCAAGGACAAATTTCACGACTTTTCGATCACGGTGAAATGTTGATAACTTAAAAAG
>Ga0247727_10020280_pt1 | contig 10183 bp, 16 predicted proteins | sample WisWelCaveWW1625_FD_202498 | JGI IMG/M metagenome (GOLD analysis project Ga0247727, IMG submission 202498) | Biofilm microbial communities from Wishing Well Cave, Virginia, United States - WW16-25 | ecosystem: Environmental > Aquatic > Deep subsurface > Groundwater > Cave microbial mat | place... | reverse complement strand
TCAAGTTTTCCTTTCAGTGCTGGAATGACTTCTGTGACTGTTTTTGCCGCGCCGGTTGTGGTTGGCACGATTGATACTGCCGCGCTGCGCGCTCGCCGCAAATCTTTGTGCGGTGCATCAACCAGTCTCTGGTCTGCAGTATAAGCATGTGCTGTGACCATGAATCCTCTTTTGACACCGAGATTGTCATGTAAAACTTTGACAATGGGCGCAAGGCAGTTTGTTGTGCAGCTTGCGTTTGAAATTATGACATGTTTTGCCTTGTCATACATTTGCTCGTTAACCCCTTTGACAATTGTGATGTCCGGATTTTTTGCTGGCGCAGAAATAAGCACTTTCTTTGCACCTGCCTTGATGTGCTGCATTGCACCTTCTCGGTCTGTAAATAATCCTGTGCTCTCAACAACAACGTCAATCTTTAGTTCTTTCCAGGGCAGTTTTGTTGGGTCTTTCTCTGCAAATACCTTGATTGTTTTCTTGTTGATAATCAGGTTTTTCTCATCGTATTCAACCGGATAAGGCGATTTCCCATGCACGGAATCATAGCGAAGCAGGTGCGCAAGTGTTCGGGTATCTGTCAAGTCATTGACCGCTACCCATTCTATGTCCGGGTCATCTATTCCTGCCTGAAGAATCTGTCTGCCTATACGCCCGAATCCATTTATAGCAACTCGCACCATCTTTTTGATATTTTGCCGTTCTCTATTATATAAAACTTTATTCTTTTGTAAGTGCAATTATTCTCTCGTGCGCTTTCACGATGTCTTTTTCTGACACGTATATGAGAAATTCCGGCGGGCAGATGCACACTTCATGGACGTTTATGTTTGCGAGCGCTATTTCTGCCGATATTCGCGCAAGCACTCCTTTTGTTTTGGTGGCTTTTTCAGCTACTGTTACGTGTATCTCGCTCAGGTCACGTTCGATTTCAGGATTTTTGAAGAGCTTTGCAATCTTGTCTGCCTGGCTGTTTTCGACAAGGATCTTTACTTCTTCAGTGCCTGTTGTCATGCGCATTACGGGCAGCGAGAGCGTGCATAGCCTTGAGAACGCCTGATGAGGCTCCATGCGCACAGTGATGCAGGCCATGTTGTTCTTGGTGCTGACAATGGAATCCGCGAAGATGTGCTGGAGCGTCTTCTCTACTTCCTGGTGTGCGTCGAGTGGAAAGCGGCGTATGCTTGAAATGATCGCATCCAGCGAGACTTTGAGTTCATATTTCTGTATCAGGTATTTTGCAAGCGCTCGCGTGTTGATGAGTTTGCGCTGCAGGTCTCGCATGACTGCAGGATCTGTCTGCAGCGCCCTCCACACCTGCTGGTTGATGCTTTCCACATGCTATGCAATGGATTTCATCTATAAAAATATACCGAATCTGACACATTTATGACAATTTGGGGCATATTTGCGCATTTTAGTCATAATCTATTTAAACAGCGCCAGTATAGTTTTTAGGATACTGGTGAGTGACGCATGAATAAAATAAGAATCTTGCATAAAACGTTTGATTATCTTCTTGGCTTGGTTGCAGAAAAACAGTTGAATAGCAAGCCATTTAAGCACGTAAAGGACACCCTGGCAGGCGTAAAAGGAATTTCTTCAGTACCCAACCCCGACGTGGCACTGGCGTATTTCCAGCACGTACCCGATAATTATACAAACGCCCCAAAATACACAATCCGCGTAGAAGCCCAGGGCTGTTCGCTTGACCCGAGCAATAATCCTGTTAGGATTGAACTGCAGTATTTTGAAAAGCACCATATTAACAAGTCCAAGATTAACCATTTCTCAGCAACCCAGAATATGGACGAGGTATTTTCTCTTGCGCGGGTTCACGGACATGGTTTGGACTGGATGACTGATGCGCTAATGTTTTTGGGATTGAAATACGAATTGAAGAACGGTCATAATGCGCAGATGGCTGGCGATAACTACATTGCAAAAACAGCCACCGAACCAGGAAGATATGCTTCATTGGTGGTTATGTTGCGTGAAATTCCAGCGTTTCCCCACAAGCTATGCACCGATTGGAGTCTTGAAATTGAAGCACGGGTGATTCCGATTTATGAAAAGCCGGCAGCAGCAAGGAAAACGGCTGCGCAATATTCTGGAGCGCCGTTTTTCAGCCAGGCTGCTGTCGCGAGACCATAGCGTTTATATACTTCTTCTTGTAGCCGCTGTCTGAAAAAGAGATGGCGAAAGTTGCGTTTTTTGAGCTGGAAAAGTTTGGTCTTGGAAGCAAACGGGAGTACATCAGTAAGTTTCTGAAAGGTCATGAGGTTATTTTCATTGACGAGCCTCTGACTGAGAAGAATGCTGAAAAAGCTTCCGATTGCGAGGCTGTCGCGTTTTTCATTTATTCCCAGATCAACGATGCTGTTCTGAAAAAGCTTTCAAAAGCAAGGATGATTACGACCATGTCTACCGGCTTTGACCATATTGACCTTGACGTGTGCAGGAAGAAGAATATTTTTGCGTGCAATGTTCCTGCGTATGGCGATAATACGGTTGCCGAGCACGCCATGGCTTTGCTGCTCGCGATTTCACGCAAGATTATCCCGAGTGTTGAGCGTACAAAGAAGGGAAATTTTGACCTTGAAGGCTTGCGTGGCTTTGATTTGAAGGGCAAGACACTGGGCATTATCGGCAGTGGCAGGATTGGGCGCAACGTGGCGCATTACGCCGAGGCGTTTGGCATGCGAGTAATTGCGTTTGACAAGTTTCCAAACGAGGCGCTGGCAAAGGAATGTGGCTTCACTTATGTGGCGCTTGACCAATTGCTTGCCGAGTCTGATGTTGTCAGCATGCATCTTCCAGAAAGCCCTGAAACGCATCACATCATTAACAAGGACAATGTGAGAAAGATAAAGAAGGGCTGCGTGCTTATCAATACCGCGAGAGGTGGCTTGGTTGAGACCGAGGCAATCCTGCTTGGCTTGAAAGAAGGCATCTTTTCTGCGTGTGGCTTGGACGTTCTTGAAGAGGAATACGCAATTAAGGAAGAGCCTCAGTTGTTGCACGAAACATTCCTGAAGACGCGTGATGTAAAGACGTTGTTGGCAACTCATATACTTTTGCAATTGCCGAATGTGCTGATAACCCCTCATAATGCATTTAACAGTTCAGAAGCATTGTTGCGTATCCTTGACACGACCATCGACAACGTAAACGCATTCTTTGCTGGTGTTCCGAAGAACAAGGTTACATGAAGTACATCGCTTGCCTTGCTGCGATGACAAGTATGACAAAGAGTGCTGTCCAGATAATGTTCTCCACCAGTTTTTTCCATGTTAATGGCACCTTGATTACGGTTCCATAGCAACCGCAGTTTTCCATTTTCTTCTTTTTGATGAGCGCGCTTGCCACGAAAACGTCTGCCACAAGCATCAAAAGAAGTCCTGCAATTGCCGCATAATACATTTGTTTGCCCGAGAGTATCCACCAGCCAACGATGAACTCGATAATGGGTTGTGCGTATGCCGCTGGCTTGACCGCCCAGCGCGGCAGGATGCCATATGACGCCACAATAGTGGAAAAACCCCTGAGATTTGGGAATTTCAATGCTCCGGTGATGATGAATAGTATGCCAAGTACTATGCGAAGCGCTGGTATGAAGTAAAGGAGTACCATTAAACACCTCTTTCGCTTTGCTGGGGCTGATGGTATTTAAAAATTTGGTACTACAGAAACGTTTTTATAAGCAAAAGCAGAGTGGCAATACATGCGTTCACTAAAAGGGGTTGATGTTTCCGGCAGGAGAGTCCTGGTGCGCGTTGGCTTTGATGTGCCGTTGAAAAACGGCAGGGTTGCGGATGACACGCGTCTTCAAACAGCGCTGCCAACAATCGAGTTCTTGCGGAAAAGAAAAGCAAAAATCGTTTTGATTTCTCATCTGGGCAGGCCGGAAGGAAAAGTGATTGACGCGCTTCGGTTGGAGCCTATCGCAGAAAGATTATCCGAGCTGTTGAAGTTTCCTGTTCATTATGAGCCGGATTGCATTGGTGCTGAGGTCGAGGACCGTGTTCGGGGCCTGCATGAGGGCGATATTCTGCTGTTGGAAAATCTGCGCTTTTACCCAGAGGAGGAAAAGGACGATGCTTTGTTTGCGCAGAAGCTTGCCTCCTTTGCAGATGTCTACGTGAATGATGCATTCTCTGTTTCACACCGCGCGCATGCCAGCGTGCATGCGATAACGAAATTTCTGCCTTCATATGCCGGTTTCCTGCTGCAAAAGGAGGTTGCCATGCTATCGTCATTGTTGAAATCCCCGAAACGTCCATTCCTGGCAGTCATGGGCGGCGCCAAGGTGAGCGACAAGATTGGCGTTATCGGGAATTTGTTGAAAAAAGTGGATGCTGTTTTGATTGGTGGCGCGATGATGTTCACTTTTTTCAAGGCACTGGGCTACGAGATTGGCAAAAGCAGGTACGAGCCCGGCAAGCTGGCGCTGGCAAGACAGTTGCTGAAAAAAGGCAGAAAGAAGATTGTGTTGCCGATAGATGTGGTTGTTGCAGCTTCTCCGAAGTCGCGGGCAAAAGTAGTTCCGGTTGCGAAGATTCCGAAGAATATGATGGGATTGGATATCGGACCTGAAACGCAGTCCATTTACGCTGAAATGATACGTGAGGCAAAAACCGTTTTCTGGAATGGTCCGATGGGCATGTTTGAGATAAAGGCGTTTGCAAAAGGCACAAACGCAATTGCAAAAGCCATGGCCTCATGCAAGGGTATTACTGTTGTTGGTGGCGGTGATTCTGTCGCAGCGATTGAGCGGCTGAAACTGGAGAAGAAGTACGCGCACGTCAGCACAGGTGGTGGCGCTTCTTTGGAATTTTTGGAAGGAAAAGAGCTTCCTGGAATCAAGGCGTTAGATTAGGGCTATATTGTGTTTTTCAAGTTCCTGTGCAAGTTCTGCTTTTATTTGCTCGTCTGTAGGCGGATTCAGTTTGGCTATGGTTTTTTCAAGCTGCTCAATTTCCATATTGATTGTTTTGAGGTCAATGGCGTATTGTTCGTATTCTTTCATGATGGGCCTTTGCGCGACGTCTGATTGCATGTCTGCCTCACGTTTTTTTGCTTTTGCATAACGATGTATCATGGCGCTTAGATTGTCTTTGGTGAGCTGTTTAAGTGCTCCCAATGCCTTGTGTGATTTTTCCGGCCTGAGTTCCAGCTCTCCCTGTGTGAGCGATTCAGTGATTCCGGTCAGGTGCTTGAGTATGCTTAGGGCATAGTCGTGTATGAGCGCGTCAACTGGGTTGTCTGCATAGTGTGCCAGTTTGTCATTCTTTATCTTATGAGCGTACTTTTTAACCGCATCTGAGAGCGGCAGGAACAATCCAGTGATCACCTGTTCTGCTTCCTGGCGTTCTTTTGTTGTCGCAAGAAGATCTTCTTTGACTTTGACGTATTCTTGTCTTGTGTTGAACTGTTCCTTTTCTTTCTTGAGAGTGTCCCTTTTGTTGCTTAATTGCTGTAATTGTGTTGCAAGTGCCTCGCGTTCTGTCGCGATGCGTTCCTGCTCTGCTTTTACATCGTCAAGCTGCTTGAGCAGCGCTTCAATGCTCTGCAGCCGCTCTTTTTTGAGTTGAAACGCCTTGATGTCTCCTATGTTCTTTTCTAGTTCCGCCAGGCATTTGCGCACTTCATTGACTTCCTGCCCTAAGAATTCTGACAGGATGGCTGCCGGGCGCGTGGTGTTCTGAGCGTATTGGTGGAATAGAAGTTCCAGTTGGCTGAAGTCTGGACCTTCTTTCGGTACAAAAAGGTTCTCGACAAAACGGGTGGTAAGCTTGAGGAACTGTTCACGGTTTCCCAGCATGTAGTGTTTTGCGCGTTCTGGAATGTTTGGATTACGGAGTTCTGCACGTTCGAGTGCAGCAATTGCTTCTGTTGCGCTCTTGAGAAGTTCTGGAAATGCCTGCTGTGCTTGTTCTATCGCCTGTTGTTGCTCGCTCTGCTGTTTTTGCTGCCCTTCAGCAAGCCATGCTTTGATTTGTTCGAGTGTTTTCTTCTGCCGGAATAAGTTCAAAAACCACCGCATGGTCGTATTTTGTGAACCAAATGTTTATATAGTTTTATTCTCTGGAGTAGCGGTGTGAAGGCGCTCAAGTCTGCGAGGCAGAGAACTGCCATAGAGCGTATCAACATATTGTTCGAGCAGGCGTCTGCCCGTCCAGCGTATGCCAAGAGGTATGTTGCGCTGGCGCGCAGGATTTCCTCGCGTTACAAAGTGCGCATTCCTGACAAGTGGCGAAGGCGTATGTGCAAGGGATGTAATGCCTTGCTGTCGCCTGGAAAGAACTGCACTGTTCGCATTCGTTCAGGGATGCTGGTGATGAGTTGTCTTGAGTGCAAGCGCGTCAAGCGCATGATAGTAAAGAGGTGATTGGTATGAAAGAACTGTGGTATTTTATCCTGATGATATTGATGCTTAGCATTCTTGCTGGTTTTTCAAGCATGACTACTCCGACCAGCGCGTTTGTCGCGAACCTGCCCCCACAGTGGGGCTTTCCGACCACTGAATTCAGGATTAATGGAGAACAGCTTGAGCTGGACCTGAGCGATGCATTTTTTGACCCTGATGGCGACCCATTATCGTTCAGCGTGTCCCCTGGCACTGGCGTGAGCGCTGGAGTATATGGTGGCAAGCTGGTGGTGCTCACCGACAACGGTGGCTCTGTCACAATTACTGCGAGCGATGGCAAGTCTTTGGTATCACAGCAAATTAGCGTTCAGAGATGAAATTTTCCGATGTAGAACGGGTGCTTGATATTGCGCGTTCTGACCTTGAAAGAATTTCTTTTTTGGAGCGTATTCTTCCAAAGCTGAGGGGTGAAAGTTTGCGCTCTGCGCTGATTGCGCTTGCAAACGTGTACGTGTTGCAGAGAAAATTTGGGAGAGCTGCAGAAGTGTACGAGCTGGTTGGCATGCAGGATGATGCCGCAAAGGCCCGTTCCAGAATCAGAGTTGGCTGAGTTTCAGGTGTTCTTTCTGCAGTAAAAGTGTATAGATAAATGTGCAGATGATGATGAGCTCAAAGAATCCGTTGATGTGCACAGGGATGTTTATGATGTTCATTGACCGGAGTACCGTCATTACTTCTTCTATGATGAACACCAGGAGTGCGAAAAATAGTATTTTCCATGGCATCAGGTACACTCTTCTGTCGCGTACTGGCGTATTGAATAATTTAGTGAATAGGACTATCGCAACAATAACAAGTCCCAGGTTGTACCATGGTGCTGCTTCTGCGAGGCTCAGTGCAAGGCTCATTCTTCAACTCCACGGGTGATATTAATCTGTCTCAGTAATGCTGCGATGAGGAAGACAAGGATGAAACTGGGAATGACATGGGTGAGCCATGGCGTGCTCCAGACGCCGAATACTTTCAGTGCCCCAAACAGTTCTTCGACAACAAAGAGCACCAGTGCGACTATGAGCGGTTTCCAGGCGCTCAGGTATCTGCGCTGCGACGCCTTTTCGAACATGGTAAGGGCGATCGTACCCGCAATGACGCTGAGAAATACTGTGGTAATGATGGATATGCCATATATCCAATCATACGGAGTTAACATATGCACCTCTTTTTTACTTGTTAAAAAAGAGACCAGCTGAAAGCTTGCTTTCAGCGCTGCCTCTCTTTTTTGTATTTCTTGAGCTTGAATGTATTTAAAGGTTTCGTACACCCAGATAATCATTTATACCCCTCTCGTTTCCAAGAGCGCATGCGATTGAATGTTCCGAATGTTCTGACAAGTGCAAGAATTGTCATCACTCCATTTGTGTATTATGCAGGCATTGCCCGCGAGCGTGAGCTGTTTTTGCTGTTGTTTGCTCTGGGCGGCTTGACTGATGCGCTTGATGGTTTTTTTGCGCGGTTTTTGCAATTGAAGTCGGACATGGGGAGCCTGTTTGACACCATTGCAGACCTGTTGTTTTACCCTACAGGGCTCATGATTTATTTCTTTGCTCCTGCGGTTATTACGGAGAATTGGAAACTGCTTGCGGGAGTGATTGGTATTTTCCTGGCAGGGGTGTTTGTTGCCTGGTTGCGCGGAAATTTGTACTTGCCGCATTTGTTGTCTGCAAAGATGGTAGGAATTTTCATGTATGTGTTTATTTTGTACACATTGCTGGTCGAGTTCTCGCAGCCCTTGTTTTATGTTATGGTTGCTGTCGGAGCATGGGCAGCCATTGAGCAGTTTGTTGTAGGATGGCGTGGCAAATGAACATACTCCTTGTTTTTTATCTGATGATTCCTGCATACTTGGCTAATATGGCGCCTCCAATCTTGGCCAAGCGCATTCCGTGGAATGCGCCAATGGATTTTGGGTTGTCTGCAGGCGGCATAAGGGTTTTTGGTGACCATAAGACCTGGGCTGGCTTTGTGTGCGGTGTTGTTGTGGCAGTGCTTGCTGGCTTCGTGTTGTCGAAGATATACTGGCCGTTTGATTTTTCTGCAGTGCAATGGTCTGCCTTGGTAGGTGTTGGCGCGTTGGTTGGCGATGCGGTGAAGAGTTTCTTCAAGCGCCGGGTTGGCATCAAGAGTGGCAAGCCCTGGATTCCGTTTGACCAGATTGATTACACGGTTGGCGCGCTGGCAGTAGGCAGTTTTGTCTTCTTTCCAGGCTGGTTGAATGCATTTCTCGTTGTTTTTATCAGCGCATTTGGTCATATCGCAACCAACCATATCGGATACTGGCTTGGTGTCCGTGACGTGAAATGGTGAGCTGGGCAAATCTGGTGACGATTGGAAGGATTTTGGCTATTCCGGTATTTATCGCCATTTTGCATTATCCGAGTAAATACGGCAGTTGGATTGCTGCAGTGGTGTTCTGCCTTATAGCTGCAACTGACGCAGTTGATGGCTGGCTTGCACGGAAAAATCATGCAGTAACGAAGTTCGGAACAGTGCTTGACCCGTTGGCTGATAAGCTGTTGATTGCTTCAGCATTGATTTTCCTGATTGGAAAAGGGGTTCCTGCTTGGATGGCATGGGTGCTGATCTTCAGAGAACTTGGTATTGTTGGTTTGCGCTTGCTGGTTGCACGCAAGGTGACGATTCCGGCGTCGATTCTGGGCAAGTTCAAAACCGTCTTCGAGATGTTTGGCGTGATTGCGGTGCTGTTAGGCTTTGCATACGCATGGTGGATTTTGCTGGGCGCGGTTGTCTTCTCGCTTGTTTCGGCATTTGAATATTTCTGGAAGTACAGGCGGCTGCTTGCTCACGGAATTACACGGTCGAAATAGAAGCAATGATGATGTAAGCTGCCGCAATGCCTGACAACAGCACGTAATTTTTGTGATAGCGTGTTCCGACTGGTATGAAGAATAGAAATACAGGCACTCCTATGTTTAGTGGTTGTGCATTCATTCTCTGCCAAACAATTGTACCGATAACAAATATCAGCAATGTGTGCTGCAATAGTTTGAAGTATTTTTCTCCTTGTTTTAACTCGTATGGCACAAGTTTGGCAACAATTACGCCTGCCAGAAGCCCAAGAACTGGAACAAGAGCTGCTAATGTCCCCATTCGCTATGTCCCCATTGTACGAGCAAATCAACGCCCAGCCTGTTTACTTCCAGTGGCACGTCGCATGCGCCCCAGCAGCTACCAAGCCAGGTGATGACGGTTGCGCCGGTTCTTTTTTGCAATTCTGTAACTATATCTCTCGCGTATGGCTTGAGTCCGTCCGGTAGTTGTATGCAGACTGTTTTGGCTTTTTCTGCCTTGATTTTGCTTTCCACAGAATCTAATTCAAGGTCGTAGTTTTCGAGCATGTTGGCTGTTTGCTGATGTAGAAAGCTTTAAAAGGGTTTGCTTGTCCTGTCTGTAGCATGCCCCCGTAGCTCAGCCGGTAGAGCGACTGACTGTTACCTCGGGCTTCGCACGAGGTTCTACCAAAGCGAAGCCTTTGGGAGAAATCAGTAGGTCGTGAGTTCGAGTCTCACCGGGGGCGTGAATGTTACTCGAAATTGCTTTGCTGACTTCTGCTATTGAAATCATTACATGTATCGGCCGGTTTTGGCTTAAGCAGCGGGCACGTAACTGGAATTGGCCTGTGCGCATTCATCACGGGTATGTTGGCATTGCTCTATTACTGCTCTGGTTTGCGCTTCCAAAAGATATGCTTCTGGTTGGCGGCGCTTCTTTGGTGCTTTCCGATGCAATCCATCACTT
>Ga0247727_10020279_pt1 | contig 10183 bp, 12 predicted proteins | sample WisWelCaveWW1625_FD_202498 | JGI IMG/M metagenome (GOLD analysis project Ga0247727, IMG submission 202498) | Biofilm microbial communities from Wishing Well Cave, Virginia, United States - WW16-25 | ecosystem: Environmental > Aquatic > Deep subsurface > Groundwater > Cave microbial mat | place... | reverse complement strand
AACAACGCGCTTCGAGCACGAGTTGGTCCCAGCCGTTGTGCGCGTCGGCGGAGAGTTCGGAGCCTTGACCCGTTTCAAAGTACATGAAGTTCGGACCTTTGGGGAAGCAATATTTTTTCGCCATCTCATAAGCTTCGTCAATCATGCCGACGGAGATGCCGAACGAGTCGTTGCCCTTTTGCGAACCCGCCAGCGATTGAAAGACGAGTCCGACAGGCGAACCCGATTGCATACATTTCATCTGCGTGGTGACATGCGCAAGCAGACAGTTTTGCGTGGGGATGTTCCAGGTCTTGATGATGTCATAGGACATGTCGAGCAGGCGCGCGACCGAGCCATACGAGTCGTCAACGGGATTGATGCCGATGACCGAGTCGCCTGAACCGTAAGACAAGCCTTCGTAGATTTCCGCGCGGATGCCTTCGGGCGAGTCGGTGGGATGATTGGGTTGATTGCGTGAGGATAACGTCCCTGGTTTGCCAATCGTGTTGTTGCAATAGGCTGTGACGGGAATCTTCTTCGCGGCATACATCAAATCGAGATTGGACATCAACTTGGTGACGCCTGCAATCATCTCGGCGGTGAGACCGTTCGAGATGCGATGAATCATTTCAGTTGTGGTTGTATCGGCTAACAGCCATTCACGGAACTCCCCCACTGTCTTATCTTTGATTTCGTTGTAGATGGTTTGGTCTACCGCGTCCATGATGAGGCGCGTGACTTCATCCTCTTCATACCGCACAGCGGGATTATCGTGCAGAACCCAGAGCGGCACTTCCGCAAGGACAAGTTTCGCGGCGACGCGCTCGGCGGTTGTCTCAGCGGCGACGCCCGCGAGATGGTCGCCTGATTTCTCCTCGTTAGCTTTGCCCATGAGGAGGCGGATATCGGGGAATTCGTAGGTTTTACCGTGTAATTTGGTTCTTAGGAGCATGAGGATTCCTTTTTAAACACGAAGGACACTAAGGGCACGAAGGAGGAAGGATGAATTTTGTTTTTAGATTTTCTCGGTTTCGAGTTCGGTGGTGACCGTCCACGAATTTTCACGAATAAACGAATGAGCGAGTCTATATTCGTGAATTCGTGGTCTCATTCGTGGATGGTGGGTCTTGCCGTGCAGCTTGGTTCTGAGGAGCATGAGGTTACCTTTTAATCATAAAGGGCACGAAATTAATACAAGAAAAAGGAAGATATAGCAAAATGACCAGATTTTGATGAAAAGTTCATTATATCTTTCGCCACTCATCGAAAAATTGTTGGACGAAACTTTTCTTGGGAAAACGCTTACGATATCCTATGGCACTATTTATCCGCAAGATATATCCTGGTAATCCTACGACCTTTTTAAATCCTGGTAATTCTTCATTATCTTTCTCATCGAGGAGTATTTCAAGCCGTTCCGAATCCTTTTGAGGCAATTCTGATTCCTGAAATCGGACAAAGTGTATAAATTTTCCTTCAATCAATTCAAGTTCTACTACGGGCTCTTCTTCTGCAAAATTACCGTATTGCTCGAATTGTTGTCTTATTGAAGGTTCAAGTTTGTATTTATACTTTCCAAAACCTCGAAATCGCCATTTTGTTCCTGTATGGTCTGAGATTGGACCTTTTTTCAAGATTGCGCCTTTAGTATCATCATACTCATAGTGCCTGTATTGCTCTACCAAATCACCAACCTTGATTTCATTTAAGCCTTTTCCAAACAAAGAGCGTAAGAAACGCATTTGGATACCTAATGATAAAAAATCAACGTCTCCACACTCAACGGGACGACGCGTCCGTCCATGAGCGGGGTACCGATGTCAATAACGGCGGGATAAATCCCTGCCTCAGTTCGTGGAAGTCCGCTGAAGCAGACTCCGTTGCGCGAGCGCGGAGCGCTTCCATGCACTGAGCAGGCGGCTTTAGCCCCGCTCTCACATTGGCAGAGACCATCCACGAATAAAACCACGAATGCGCGAATACGGGCGCGCTCATTCGTTTATTCGTGAATATTCGTGGATGGCAGGTCTTGCCGTGCAGTTTGGTTCGGAGGAGCATAATGTTTCCTTATTATTTATCAAGACATTTTTGAAAATTGTATATATCCGATAACGACAACTATACCTGGAATAACTACGGACCAAACATCAAATTTACCTACCAACAAAAGAACTATCAGGTTCACGATGGCGAAAAGTGCATATAAATGCACCGCCCACTTTTTCATCAACCATAAGCCAATTCCAACACTGAGGAAAACAATTCCACCGACTGTAAACCGTATCATGTTACTAATATCAAAAGCTACTATCAAAGCTAGGAATGCTTGATATAAAAACCTCAGTCCAGCATAGACAGACAAAATACTCATCAATGTTATCAAAAAAGGACGTTTTGGTTTATTGGGTACATCTTTCATGATAAATAACACCATTGCCTCTAATGATAAAAAATCAACGTCTTCACACTGAATGAGACAACGCGTTCGGCGGATTCGGCGGCGGGCTGAAGCCCTGCCTCAGTTCGTGGAAGTCCGCTGAAGCGGACTCCGTTGCGCGAGCCCGAAGGGCTTCCATGTACTGAGCAGGCGGCTTTAGCCCCGCTCACGCGGGTCTTGCCAGAAAGTTTATCAAACATCATACCTTCACCACTTCAATCTGACTCAAAACAACAGGCGTTTCGATTCGCAGTGTGTTTTGAATCTCAGCAACTGTATCAGTAAATTCCATCATCTCACGGATTTCTTCTTCGCTGGCTTGGGCGAAGACTTTGGCTTGATAGGTCACGTTTTTGGCGGGTTCGCCTTCTGCGCCGAAGTCGCCTTCCACATTGACTTCGACGCGCTCGACTTTGATGTTCCGTTTCGTGGCTTCGCGGTAGATGTCATTGCAGTAGCAGGTGGCTAACGCTAGGAATAATAACTCGCCTCCGTTCGCGCTGGAACCATAACCAGTGGACCTGGGAGGGATGACAATCGAATGGACATTGTCGTTCGTTTGCAATGTCGCTTGATGATTGTCCTTGCTGTTCGTCACTTTTGCACTTAATTTCATAATCCTATTTTCATTTGGTGGTCGAGTAGGGCGAAGCCCGTATCGAGACCACATTACGAAATTTCATTCTTACTTGTTATTGCTGGTTTCGATACGTCCCGCCAAGAACGTGCGGGACAACGCGTCCATCCATGAGCGGGGCGCCGATGTCAATGTAATCGCCTTCGGATAAGCCGACCTGGTCAATGACCAGCAGGAGCAGGGCATATTCGCCTTTCCGCTACACAAAATATTGAGCGCATTTTAAGTACCTTTTGGAATTTGCCCAGGTGGAAGGTTTAGGAAGTAATAACCCAAAAACCTGAGAAAGCCGCCCTCTCTCACTATTCCAGAGTCGAAAAGGGCGAATCCCAAAAATACCAGACACAGAGCGACAAGCATCAACATAAAATTAAATGTTACCCGCCCACCAATATTGCCCAAAAAATTATTGCCTAAGTATACAGCAACAACCTCCACGATTACAGCTATTGGCGTTCTAATCCAATAAATATCCACGAAGCGTGTAGAGTCATTTATACCGATATCAAAATATTGCATATAGTGCGTAGTAAAGTGCGCGAAGAAAACAATTAATGGGATGGCAAATAAGAAAGAGAGGCTATTTCTTATCATCGTAAATTGCCATCCACCCAATCAATAACAATATTCACATCAGAATTGTTTTGTTGAATATTCAGATAGTCCTGGATGTGAGATATTATGGCTTCATGTAATTGTTCTTGTGTCAACGCTAACTGATATTCACCCCACAAGTCAATACCGATTTGAACACTTAAGACATCGCCTTCATCATTTTTCCCAGCCCCTGGCAATCCAGATGCTGCGTAGTCTTGGAGTGTTTGGGCACTAAATCCAGCCGCCCTTCCTACGAATCCATAGTGTATGTTTGACCAAATGTCGTAATACCATTCATGTTCAACATCATCCCGTATGGGAAAATAATAGTCAGGCGGCGTCTTTAACTTCAGTTTCGTTTCCAAGATAGGTTTATGGTCCCACTTTGCGCCAGAGCGAACTAAACTAAACCACAAAGTACGGGCTAAAAGAGTATCTCCCTTGGAAAGAGCATTTTGGATGGATTGCACATCCTTGCTTTTGGCATTCGTGATTAGCTCTTGATGCATGTATGTAAGCGTTTGATCAAAGCGCGAATAATCAAAATCTTTGATTGCCGCTTCAATCTTGAATGAGAAGGTGGCAATTTTTTTACCCTCTTTTACATCCACTTGGAATGAGTGACTCATCATCCCCGCTTGAGCTACCTCGAAAGTGAAAGACGTATTTCCTTGTCCAACATCAGACCAAATCAGGTCTTCCTCCGTTACAACCCCGCTGATAGAAAAGCTAACTTTATCGCCTTCCTTTGCTGACGAATTCCACAAAATTTTATCAACGGTCTTGGTTTTTCCAGCATCTATTTTCTGATTAAGGAAAACATATACACCATTTACATCAAAGCCAAACGCCAAATCGTTCCCGATATTCCCGCCAGAATAGCTGATTTGCTTTAGCAATACGACCAGTTTTAGTGATTCTGTAGCCATTCTTCCTCCAGGTGAATAAAGAAAGGGTTGAAACGATTGTAACCTCAATGATAAAAAATCAACGTCTTCACACTCAATGGGACAACGCGTTCGGCGGATGATTCGGCGGCGGGATAAATCCCTGCCTCAGTGCGTGGAAGTCCGCTCAAGCGGACTCGCGCGCCAGCCCACAGGGCTTCCATGTACTGAGCAGGTGGCTTTAGCCCCGCTCTATCCCAATCATTCGTCATCTTCATCATCGTCAATTCTTTCGTAAACATCAATGAGTCTGTTTTCACGATGGCGTTCCTTTTGCCTTGCGGCATATTCCTTGACTGTTTCCAATGAGCGTTCACCGACGCTTATCGCGCCGTAACCTCCTTGCCATCTGAATTTTCCGTCACTGCCAAGCATGTGATTGATAGCATACGAACTCGCGCCTTTGAGATGACGAACACAGTCAGTCACCGCAAGTTTCGGCGGAATGGACGCCACCACATGAGCATGTTCTTCGATATTGCCTCCCGCGTGGATTTTCACTCCCAACTCCTTCGCCTTGTTGTACAACACTCCGTAAAACATCTTTTCCCGATCAGGCGTAAGGCTTGGCTCACGTTCGAACGTTGCCCAGATGAGGTGATAGTGAAGTCGCCAGTAGGTCATGCCAAAGTTCCTTACAAAGTGGTCTTCCCGATTTTGGTCTCGGGCTCGTCCGTGTCCGTTGGACTAAAGTCCTGCCTCAGTTCGTGGAAGTCCGCTGAAGCGGACTGCGTTGAGCAAGCCCGCAGGGCTTCCATGTACTGAGCAGGCGGCTTCAGCCCCGCTCAATTCGGCAGGCGAATTTTCATGCAGATTGTTCGTCATAGTTTCAATGATAAAAAATCAACGTCTTCACGCTCAACGGGACGACGCGTCCGTCCATGAGCGGCGCGCCGATGTCAATGTAATCGCCTTCGGATAAGCCGACCTGGTCAATGACGAGCAGGGGACGTGAGGGCGCGAGTCCTTTCACGGTTTGACCTAATGCCTGGGCATAATCGCGTTCGATAATCACAATCAACGGTCTATCGCTTGGCATGGTGTTGGAAAATTCATTCAAGCCGTTTGCCAGTTGCGATAACGAAGTATAGTCTAAGGGACGATTGAGTTCAAGCGCAATCGCGAAGGGGTCGGTGGCAAGGTTCACATCCCAGCGAGTCACGGCTTCGGCAATCGCTGTCGAAATTGAAGCCGTTGGTCGAGTAGCCCCGTGCGGTGCATTGAGTTTATCGAAATGCTCGTCGGGGCGTATCGAGACCAACGGCGTGTCGAGCATGGGTCTAATCACAGGCACGTTCTTCATCGGCAGGATTTCCTTCTCTGCCCAAATCGTCGAGCCTGATAATGTCACTGTTTGTGTGCTTGCGCCCAGTACCGTCGCGCGCAACGTCTCGGCAGGCGGGATGATTTCGTAAGTATTTAACACCGCATGTGCCAGCAAAGATTCAGCCAATAGCGGACCAACGTCATCGTGAACTGTCGCATCCGCGACCGAGACGATTTTAATCGGGTTGTAATAATAATGCCCGATGCCGCCAGAGAACATCAACACCGAGCCTTTGCCCGAAACACCCACAGGCGGCGTGAGATAAATCTTTTGCGCGAGCGAAGACGATGTGCCTTCGATGAGTTCAACGGTTAAGTCTGCCATACGGTCAGTGAAGCGGCGCAGGTCTTCGAGCGAAACCAATTCTCCAATCTCCAATCTCAAACCACAGTCATCAAGAATCTGTCGCGCAGGGTCGGCGATGTGACGGATGAGACCTGTGGAATGTTCAATCTCGAGAATGCGCCCGCCATAATTCATCGCCGCCGCGCCGATTAAGTTTCCGCTTCGGAACGTCGCGCTGTTGGAACTCCCGCCGCCGATGTCAACGTTCGTGACGGTCGTGAAATTCGTCTGCGAATATTGCGCCGCGCCCGCGCCCTTGCCTGCAATCAAACTTTCAACGTTCGGTCCCGCCACGCTGACGACAAACTCGCCAGCCAGTCCTGAAAGCGCGCGCAGGATTTCATCCGCATTCTTTTTCTTGGCAGTCTCGCCTGTGATGATGACCGCGCCCGTTTCCACCTGACTTGGGTCAATGCCTGCGATTGAATACTCGCCGCGCACAATCTCATTCAATTTATCCGCGTCAATCGTTTCCGCATCAATCAGCGGCGTGAAGACAATCGGACTCTGATAAATGACTTTTCTATCCGTGATGTTGATGCGCGGGATTTGTCCCGCCCGCGCCACATCCTGTAGATTGATGCGCGAGAAAACGATTTGTGTGGTCGTGGTGCCGACATCCACACCGACAGAGAGGAGGGCGCGCGAGTCAGACATATAAAGATATATGTCATTGCGAGGAGCGTTCGTTGCGACGAAGCAATCTCCTGATACGATGAGATTGCTTTGCCCTATCGGGCTCGCAATGACATATCCTATTCTTTCCGATACGTGACCTTGCCGCTCAACTCCAGCGAGTCGATCACGCCGACGATGACCGCGTCCACAGGCGCGTTGGTGGTCTGGTTGGTGTAACGGGCGGAGGAACCGTCAGTAACGAGAACCAGGTCCCCCGTCCCCGCGCTGACCGTATCCACGGCAACATACGGATCGCCCATGGCTTTCCCCGCCGTATCCGCGTTGCGGACGATCAGCAGTTTTCGTCCGCGTATCACTTCATCTTTGATGGTCGAAATGGTCGAGCCAATAACAAGCGCTATTCTCATGTGATCTCCGTAGGTGGATCAGTGGAATTTCCTCTTATTACGTTGAATGTACCATAGATTAAAAACACGGGCAATGGATTATTGATGCGCCTTTTTACCGGCTAATATTGGGGTGCTTGATTTGAATTTTTCATACGAAGCCAGGGTCGAATACATCGGCTGATACAACGCGCCCTCCTTCCCCACCAGCGGGCCAAACGGCGTGAACCCAAGATGACGATATAAATCCAACTGCAGGATCGTCCCAGACATGATGCCCAGATCATATTCGCGCTCGTCGCAGTATTTACTCAAGAATTGAATCAAGCCCGTGAACACGCGCGTCCGGCGGCGGTCAGGTTCAACGGCAAGCAATCGAATCTCGCAAATCGAACGATGCGGCGGGAGATAGGAATCCAAATTCTCAAGTTTCAAGTCCAATGAAAACGGGCGTTTATCTCTCACCGCCAACATGCCGAGCAGTCTGATTCCATTCAAGCAAATAAGATACGTATTCTCTGCATGGAATTTATCCACGAGACGCCGTTCTTCATTCCGCTCGTGCTGGGGGATCTCCTCCACGAAGGTTTTGTAATTTAGCCGAAAAATTTGCTCGAATTCTTCAGACTGGTCGGCGATTTTGAAAATAAGACTTGGCATATTAAGATATGACCAATTGTAACGGCTCGCCTGAAAAATCAACATGGCGAATCCACTCGCTCGAAAAATTCATTTGAACATTCGCAGGCAGATGTCGGGTTCTTTTTATAAACAACATTTTCCCGCCCTGCCAGACTTGCAACTGCACGTCATCGCGGAATTGATTTGAGCGGATTCGGAATCGCTCGATTTTCGAATCAGGCGTGATGACATTCGGACAAATCCACGCCAGCGGCGCTTCAACGCGGACCTCAAGCCTGCTCGCTGACCATCCGGCATTTTCCAAATACCGGGCGATGGACCGCGCCGCGCTCCGCCCTTCGAGCGCCGCCCAATCCGCGGTCTCCACACCGCGCAACAGATTCCCCGCTGCAAAGACTCCTACCTGTGATGTACGAAATAAAGAATCCACTTGCGGACCCAACGACGGTTTCAACGTCTCCACTTCACCTCTTCGCGCCAATTCATTTTCAGGAATCCAATCGCCCGTAAAGACAACAGTGTCGCACTCGATAACTTCAATTCTCCCACGCGAAGCGTCCAATTCTCTAATTTCAATACCCTCAACTCTTTCTTTGCCAAGTATATTCACCACTTTTTTATTCGTCAAAATCTTCGCCCGAGCCAAAATATCCGCATACAAAATTTTCGCTGGCAGAAAAATCGGCAGATGCAACTGATGACTTGGCAACTCCGTCACCATCGCGGCAACCTTCACCCCCGCGTGCATCAACGTCAACACAGCCGATAAACTGACAATCTCCGCACCAACAATCACAGCCCGCTTCCCAACTAGCAAACCATGCTCATACACAAATCTCTGCAATGAACCTGTAGTAAAGACTCCCTGCGGGCGCGTCCCGGGAATCAACCGCGCCGATCTCGGTCTCTCGCGCACGCCGGTTGCCATCAAAACAGACTTCGCTTCTATGGTTCCAAGTCCATTTGGAGAGGTGTAGTCTAGATTGCTCGAGCCGCCGTCCCCGGCGGCGTCTCCCCATCCAGTAATGGTCGTAGACGTATGAATCTTTATCCCCGCGCGTTCAGCCAGCTCACGATACTTTCGCGCATAGTTCGGTCCCGTCATCACCCGATGCAGATCGCGCAGACCGAATCCTGTATGCCCACACATACGCGGAATTCCACCCGCCTCGCTTTCGCGTTCAACAACAAGCACATCACTCATACCGAGTCTTTTCAGCTCCAACGCCGCGGCAAGTCCCGCTGGTCCCGCGCCGATGATTAAAACGTCACATGTCATTGCGAGGAGCCGCTGGTCGAGTAGCCCTGAGCCGCCGCACTGAGCCTGTCGAAGTGGCTTTTCGCGAAGGACGTATCGAGACCGAGGCGACGAAGCGTCGCCGTGGCGCCGTGGCGACACAATCCCCGACTCACGAGGAGATTGCTTCACTGCTATCGGGGCTCGCAATGACATGGTTAGCGCCGCATGACAATTAAACCCCTGGCATCTCCCCTGCATAGCGCGTGTTCTTCTTCGCAACGCGTCCAATGTCTGTGCGGGAATCGGCGAATTCATCGCGTCGTTCAACTCACCCAACGTCACGCGCTCGCAATGACAAACAATTTTTCCGTAATCTGAATTCTCCGCGATCATCTCCGCGCTTTGATATGGACGCGTAAACGCTTCACCGATATTTGGCATTTTGATTGATTTGAATTCGGGTTTGTGTTTCAATTCAACACCGCCCTCTCTCAATAAATCTGTCACATACTCCCCAATTCCCAAACAGCCCGAAATCCCTGTTGAACGAATCCCACTGACGCAAATATATCGTTGTTCCTCGTGAAGCGAAATTTGATAATCGCTGTTTTCCGTCGTGGCGCGCAAACCTGCATACGCCGCGGTTACTTCTTCGTTGAGCAATTCAGGCAGAATCTTTTTCCCTTTATCCAATAATGACTGCAATCCAGTCGCGCTCGTATTCGTCGCAGACTTACGCGTAGCGGGCAAATTGTCTGCAGTTGGTCCGAGCAAAACATTCCCATAAATCGTCGGGCTGACCAACACACCCTTTGTTGTTACTGTCGGCACAGGAAGCAAAACATGATTAACCAATGGACGCGCCGACTTATCGTACACAATCAACTCCCCGCGTCGCGGCGTGACCGTGAATTCCTCATGCCCAAACAAATTATTGATATCATCCGAAAACAATCCCGCCGCGTTGATGACCCACCGCGCGCTGACTCCCCCTCTCCCTGAGG
>Ga0247727_10020278_pt1 | contig 10184 bp, 10 predicted proteins | sample WisWelCaveWW1625_FD_202498 | JGI IMG/M metagenome (GOLD analysis project Ga0247727, IMG submission 202498) | Biofilm microbial communities from Wishing Well Cave, Virginia, United States - WW16-25 | ecosystem: Environmental > Aquatic > Deep subsurface > Groundwater > Cave microbial mat | place... | reverse complement strand
AACCCGGATTGTTCGACGCGGACCAATGAGCAGAACAAATTCAGAACATAAACCTGGACGCTCGGGGCGAATCGCGGCATGTTCTCACTATGTTCCGCGCGTCGTCCCACCTGCTCCGCACCACCTTGCCGCCACGAGATATCCCATGCGCACCTACCTGATCTCATTCGATATTGCTGCCCCTGAGCGTCACGCCCTCGCTGGCGCCATCATGCAGATGGGCGATGCTTGGGCCCGTCCCTTGGACACGACTTGGTACGTGCAGTCGACCGAGCGCGCCGACGCCATCGAGCACCGCCTGAGGCCCTTCACAGACAGCGTGGCCGGCCTGCTGATCCAAGAGGTCCAGGCCAGCGCACTCCTGCTGAACACAGCGCTGCGCTGGTTCAGGAGGCGCCGCCCCGCCGTAGCGGACGCCGGAAACGCCGTAGCGCTCGCCGCCTGATCCAAAGGCTTGCGCAGCGGGACACCGGCCCGCTGATCAGGCGGGATCCCCTTGCGCTGCCTTGGGGCGCATGCAAACACTAGGATGCAACGTGGCGGCCTCCGGTCGCACAGGCGTGACCCTGATTGTCCGGGCGGCGACTAGCCGCAGCTGTTTGGCGACTTAGACAAGGGGGAGTCAGATGCGGCGTTTTGCGATTGCCGGCGTCCTGATCATTCTGGTGGCAGCGATTGCCGGCTGGTTCTTGCGGCCCGAATTGCGGGAGGCCGTGCTGGCACTGTTCGACAGTAAGAGGGATTGGATCGATCCAAGCAAAGGCAAGTACAAGGGCGATCTCGAGGTCCGCTTCTTCAGCAGCACGTCGGGCGATGGCCACCCCGTCGAGCTCATCTTTCTGCTCAAGCCTTTCGGCTACATCGATAGCAGGGGCGTCGAGTGGGACGTGCCGGGGGGCTACATTTCGGACGGCGCCTCCATTCCGGAATGGCTCTGGACCGCGCTCGGCGGGCCCTACTCGGGCCGTTACCGGGACGCGGCCGTGATCCACGACTTCTACTGCCGCGAGAAGACCCGCAAATGGCAGGACGTCCACATGGTTTTCCTCGAGGCGGCGCTGAACCGGGGCACAGCCGAGTCGCTTGCCAATTCGATGTATGCGGGCATCCTTTTCGGCGGACCGCGCTGGGACCTGCAGAAGGCGGGCATGCTCGGATCGGGCGTGATGAAGGCGCAACTCGTGCCGACACAATCCTCCAAGCCGGCGCCCAGCGGCAAGAGCGACAAGGAGGCGTTCGAAGAGCTCCAGGCGTGGATCGCGCGCGAGAAGCCGACGCGCGAACAAATCAGGCAGCGCGTCGAGGAGATCCGCAAGGCTCAGAAGAAGTAGGTCTCGTGGCGGGCGCACGCCTTGTCCCGTTGGGAGACATGTTCGGGCGAGGAATGTCGGGCCCAGCGCATAGGGAGCGTAGGGTGTGGGTCTGGTGCGGGAGGCGGGACTTGAACCCGCATGTCCTTGCGGACAACGGCTTTTGAGGCCGCCGCGTCTACCAGTTCCACCACTCCCGCCGTGCCACGCGCGCACCAGGCATGGCACAAACTTGGAGGGGCAGCAAGCGCACGAGGCTGGCAAAAGAGAACGGTTCCGGCCGGGGGAAGAGGGCATCCCAAAGGGGTGGTCGGGCTACCCGCCTACGGGCGTTCCGAGGGAACTCATCTATGCCCTCCATCAGCAGTCGACCCCGTTGATCCCGATGACGACGCGCTCGCCGGGTCTCCACGGCCTCTCAAGCACCTCGAAGTGCTCGCAGGCCGGTCAAGGCCTTGTCCATACTGGGCGGCGGACAGACCCTTCGGACGAATGATTGCAGCCCTGCATGCGAAGAGGACGTGGCCGCCTCTCACAGCCACGTCCCCGCTTGCCCCGCCGCATGCAGCCCTGGCAAGAATGGCAACCCAACGGGCTGGGGGCATGCTGGGTGTGCCATTGATTGCCGGCGCTCTCGGACAACGGATAATGGCCCAGAACATTCGGTCTGCACACGTCACGATTGTGTCACCCCGTATCTTGATAAGTGTTAGGAGATATCTGAGAGCCGACTACAGCCTCACGCGTAGCCTCGGCGCCGCCAAGCCGCCCCAATCAATCCGTAGTCTCCACTATGCCGGGTGTGGAGGTTAGTCTTTCATGCTCACGCCACCGCGCGATGCCCCTGAGGCGTTCGTTCGTCTTGCCCCGGACTTGCAAGAGATTTCGGAGTTCATTGGCACAAGCTTGTTGAGCGCGCGCGAGCGCACGCGCTTGGCAAATATGCTGGCTGGATACTTCGTAGGCATGGCTCGCGAAAATGCGGGGCGGGGCCTGCGGCTGCTGCCGCCCGATGCGCCCGAGGGCAGGTAGAACCGCCGGCGGCGACGGACCGGCGGTTGTTGGCCAGCACGATCGCCAGCTTGTTGGGATGCACGCGCTTTGGAACGACTTCGTCGCATCAGGCCATGTTCGCGGCCAGGTGTCGCTCTTGGTTGGATCGCGCCGGAGTTGCGAGCGTTTCGTGCGAAACGCATTGCACGCCTGACCCATTCACACTATGAAACGCCGTCCAAGCCGCCCGGCGGGGCATGCCGTGGCGGCTGTTTGCGCTTTGAACAACCGACTCGGGTGGGTTCGCCCGTGTCTCACAAGGAGAAGCAAAATGCCCAAGTTGAAGACCAAAAGCGGCGCCAAGAAGCGCTTCAAGATGACGGCCACGGGCAAGGTCAAGGTGCTGGCCCAGGGCAAGCGGCACGGCATGATCAAGCGCACGCCGAAGTTCGTGCGCAACGCGCGCGGCACCATGGTGCTCAGCGACAGCGACGCGAAGATCGTCAAGAAGTACATGCCCTACAACCGCTGATTTAAGAGTCGGCAGCCGAGCCCGCAGTCTTTCTGCCCGATGGAGTAAGCCCATGGCACGCGTCAAACGCGGCGTCACCGCCCATGCCAAGCACAAGAAGGTCCTGAAGAAGGCCAAAGGCTATTATGGCCGGCGCAAGAACACGATCAGAATAGCCAAGCAGGCGGTCGAGAAGGCGATGCAGTACGCCTACCGCGACCGCAAGCGCAAGAAGCGCACCTTCCGCGCGCTGTGGATCCAGCGCATCAACGCGGCGGTGCGGGAGCACGGCCTGACCTACGGGCGATTTATCGACGGTCTGGGCAAGGCCGGCATCGAGGTGGACCGCAAGGTCCTGGCCGATCTCGCCGTCAAGGATGCCGCCGGCTTCAAGGCGCTGGTGGACCAGGCGGCCGCCAAGTTGGGGGCGGCGTAACGTGGTCCTCGGCGGCGCGTCATCCCCGCAGAGGCGGGGATCTACGCCACTGTGTCAAAAAGGTGCCGCTGCAGATTTGTCATCGCGCGAGCAGGCATCTCTTATGGAGCTACTGCACCCGCGCTGAAAGTTACATGGATCTTCGCGGGAATATTGTCATGACAGGAAACACCGATCTCATATCGATCGAGAGTGCGCTGCTCGCCGAGATCGGCGCCGCAAGCAATCTCGAAGCGATCGAGCGCGTGCGCGTTGCAGCGCTTGGCAAGAAGGGCCGTATCCCCGAGCTGATGGCCAAGCTCGGCTCGCTGCCTGCCGATCAGCGAAAAGCGTTCGGGCAGGCCGTAAACAGCCTCAAGACGCGCGTCGGCGAAGCGCTGGAAAACCGTAGAGCGGACCTCGACCGCAGCGAACTATCAGCCCGTCTCGCCACGGAGCGGGCCGACGTTACACTGCCCGTGCGGCCCGGGCCCTTGCAGGACGGGCGCATCCATCCGGTCAGCCAAGTGCTGGACGAGGTGGCCGAGATCTTCGGCGACATGGGGTTTTCCGTCGCCGAAGGGCCGGACATCGAGACCGACGATCTCAACTTCACCAAGCTGAACATTCCACCTGAGCATCCCGCCCGCCAGGAGCACGACACCTTCTATTTCCATCCGAAGGCCGACGGCTCGCGCATGCTGCTCAGAACGCACACCAGTCCGGTGCAGATTCGTACCATGCTGGCGCAGAAGCCGCCGATTCGCATCATCGCTCCGGGGCGCGTCTATCGCATCGACAGTGATGCAACGCACACGCCGATGTTCCATCAGGTCGAGGGCCTGGTGATCGACGAGACGACCCACCTCGGCCACCTCAAGTGGTGTCTGGAGGAGTTCTGCAAGGCCTTCTTCGAGGTGGACGATGTGCGCATGCGCTTCCGCGCCTCGCACTTCCCGTTCACGGAGCCGTCGATGGAGGTGGACCTCGACGCCGCGGCCATCGGCAAGCCGGGGCAGTGGCTGGAGATCCTCGGCAGCGGCATGGTGCACCCCAACGTCATTCGCAACTGCGGCCTCGATCCGGACAAGTACCAGGGCTTCGCCTTCGGCATGGGGCTCGACCGCATCGCCATGCTCAAGTACGGCATTCCGGATCTGCGCGACATGTTCTCAGCCGACCTGCGCTGGCTCAGACACTTCGGCTTCCTCCCGCTCGATGTGCCGACCTTGGCGGGCGGCCTGTCGCCATGACGCGTGGAGAGGTTGCCCCGCTCCTGCCGCGAGGCGCACGCGGATTCCCCTCCCCATCATGCCGAAGGCTTGTCTTCGACATGACGCGGGGAGGGGTTAGGGGTGGGGGTAAAGTTCTGGCCCTAGTTAGGTATTGGCCGTGAAAATCACACTTTCCTGGCTCAGAGACCACCTGGAAACCTCGGCATCGCTCGATCAGCTGGCCGACAAGCTCTCCTCCATGGGGCTGGAGGTTGAGGGCATCGAGGATCCAGGCAAGAGGCTCGCGCCCTTCATCATCGCGCGCGTGCTGGAGGCAAAGCCGCATCCCAACGCCGACCGGCTGATGGTGTGCAAGGTCGAGACCGGCTCCGGCGTGGTCCAGGTCGTCTGCGGTGCGCCCAACGCGAAGTCCGGCATGATCGGCGTGTTCGCGCCCGTCGGCAGCTACATCCCGGGCACGGGGGTCACGCTCGACGCGCGGCCGGTGCGCGGTGTCGTCTCGGCCGGCATGTTGGTATCTGAGCGGGAGCTGGAGATTTCCGACAATCACGAGGGCATCATCGAGCTCGATGCGGCCCTCGGCGGCAAGCTCGGGCAGCGGTATGCCGACGTCGTCGGCCTCGCCGATCCCGTCCTGGACGTGAAGCTCACTCCCAACCGGCCCGATTGCACGGGCGTGCGCGGCATCGCTCGCGATCTCGCCGCTGCCGGTCTCGGCAGGTTGAAGCCGGAGAGGCAGATCACCGGCGTTGCGGGCGACTATACCTGCCCGATCGACATCCGGCTCGAGTTCCCCGAGGATGCGCGTGACGCCTGCCCATGCTTTGCCGGGCGCTACATTCGCGGCGTGAAGAGCGGCGCCGCCCCTGCGTGGATGCAGCAGCGCCTCAAGGCCGTGCGGCTGCGCCCGATCAACGCCCTGGTGGATGTGACCAACTACGTCAGTCTGGATCGCGGGCGCCCGCTGCACGTCTACGACGCCGACAAGCTCCAGGGCGCCATTCGCGCCCGGCTTGGCAGGAAGGGCGAGAGATTTGCCGGATTGGACGGCAAGACCTATGCGGTCGACGAGACCATGTGCGTGATCGCCGACGATCGCGCGGTGCTGGGTTTCGGCGGCATCCTCGGCGGCGAGGATACCGGCGTCACCGCCGACACACGGAACATCCTGATCGAGTGCGCCTATTTCGATCCCGTACGCACGGCGGCGACGGGGCGCAAGGCCGGCATCCAGAGCGATGCCCGCTACCGCTTCGAGCGCGGCGTCAACCCGGCCTTCATCAGACCGGGCCTCGATCTCGCCACCGCCATGATGATCGAGGTTGCGGGTGGAGAGCCGTCGCGGGCACTGATCGCCGGCGCGCCGCCCGAAGCCAAGACCGTCATCGGCTTCAATTTCGCGCTGGTTGAGAGGCTTGCGGGCATTGCGCTGCCTGAGAAGGAGATGCGCCACACGCTGGATGCGCTGGGCTTCACCGTCGACGGCAAGGGTGACAAGGCGAAGGTCACGGCGCCCAGCTGGCGCCCGGACATTCACGGGCCCGCCGACCTCGTCGAGGAAATCGTGCGCGTTGCCGGTCTCGACAAGGTGCCCTCCGCGCCCATGCCGCGCCTGAGCGGCGTCGCCCGCTCCGTGCTGACCGAGACCCAGCGCCGCGTGCGCCGCGCCCGGCGCGTGCTGGCCGGCCGCGGGCTCGTCGAGGCGGTGACGTGGTCGTTCATTCCGCGCGCGACCGCGGAGGCCTTCGGCGGCGGCCAGAGTGCGGTCGTACTGGCCAACCCGATCTCGAGCGAAATGTCGTCCATGCGGCCGAGCCTTCTGCCTGGCCTGCTGTCGGCGGTGCAGAGGAACCGCAACCGCGGCTTCTCTGACGTGGCGCTGTTCGAGGTGGGGCAGGCCTACCGCGGCGACCAGCCGAAGGACCAGTTCATCGTCGCCTCGGGCGTGCGCGCCGGAGCAGCGGCCCTGACTGGCTCGGGCCGGCACTGGACGGGTGCGGCCGCGGAAGCCGGCCTGTTTGAGGCCAAGGCAGATGTCGTGGCGCTGCTGGCGGGCCTGGGCTTCGATGCTGCCAGGGCGCAGGTGGCGCGCGATGCTCCGGCCTGGTTTCATCCCGGCCGCTCGGCCGCGCTGAAGCTTGGTCCCAAGATTGTCCTCGCCCACTTCGGCGAGGTCCATCCCGACACGGTGCGATCAATGGCGCTGGCGGGGAGTGTCGCTGCGTTCGAGGTGTTCATCGAAGCCGTGCCGGCGGAGCGGAGGAAAGGACTGGCAAAGACAGCACTCGATGTTGCCGACCTACTTCCCGTGCGCCGCGACTTCGCCTTTGTGCTCGACGTGGGCGTGCCAGCAGCCGACGTCGTGCGCGCGGCGGCGGCCGCCGACAAGAAGCTGATCGCCAACATCAGTGTTTTCGACGTGTTCGAGGGCGGGAGCCTTAACGCTGGCAAGAAATCGTTGGCGCTGGAAGTGACGCTGCAGCCCACGGCGAAGACGCTGACCGATGAGGAGATCGAGGCCGTCGCTCAACGCGTCATTGCCGAGGTGAAAAAGGCCACGGGCGGCCAGATCCGGGCCTGAGGTCGTGGGTCATCCCGGAATTTCGCGGCGGGCGAAATAGGCGGCTTTTCGAAGCGGATAGCTCGGGCCGCCTTCCCCGGGGCGAAAGGACGGCTTCGAGCCTGATCGATTTGCCGGCGATCTCAGGGTATCAGTTGAAGACGCAGCGCTTCTGCCACGGCATGGAGGCGATCCTTCACGCCGAGCTTGGTTTGCGCCTTTTTGATGTGACTGCGCACGGTCTCCTCGCCCAACTCGAGCAGCTGGGCGATCTTCTTTGTCCGGTGACCGTTCGACGCCAGCCGCAGCACGGACAACTCCCTCGGCGTCAGGGACACCTGCTTGCCGATCCTCCTGGCGTCAGGCCCGACGATCTGCTCCAGGCGAATGGCCGCGAAATTCGCCGCCATGAAGAGGAGGGCGCGCAGCTGCGGCGAGAGGCTGTTTGAAAGCACTTTCCGCGACCAGTAGACCACGACCCAGCGCGCGCCCACCGGACAAGTCAGGCCATCGCGTATGCCATATTTGAGCCCCAGCTCGTAGGCCCAGCGATCGATGCCGACCGGCTCGAACATTCTGAGGCACTCGGTCCAGGTGAATGGCGCCAGACAATGGCGTGCCATCGTGATCACAGGGGCGTACGCTCTTTGGCTCAAGGTGACGTATTCGTCCCACCAGCCCTCGGGAACGGACTTATGGATAAAGACGTTCTCGCCAACTTTCAGGGCCTCCCGGTCGCGTACATTGATGCCGAAACGCTTCGCGGCCATCACCATCAGCGTCGTGTCCTGCACGATCGCTTCATCCAGGGCATCGAGCACGCTCGCCGGCGAATTGTATTGTCCAACCTGCGCGGTGTACTCGATCAGGTTGCCCCGCATTATTTGTTCGATTCTCGCGGAGTCGCTCCTCTGGAAGACGATCGGCTTGACCTGTCCCTGCACTCTTTCCTCCTGTGTCAGTGAAGGTTGCGGCGGCGACTGCCGACGCGAAGGTGACACCTGGCCGCGCATGTGATTGCCTCTGGCGCCCTCCCAGAAAAAACGACGTCTCGGGTTGGCTACGTTACGATGCGGCCTAACCAGAGCGGCGGGCTATGCGGGTTATCGGCAGTTTCCTGCAGGGAAAACCCGGATCGGAGCGAGGAGCGCCAGGACTGCAAAGTCCTCGCTGCGACGGTTCGAGAAGAGAAGAGCTATGGTCAGTTGAACCAGAAGGCGTACGCCAAGAACTGACCGCGAAACACCCGTTGCGCCTGGGTCCAGGCGCGCCCCTCGGCGATCGGCCCGTCTTCGAGGTACGGCAGCACGCCGTGGCCGGTGACCCAGAGCACAAGATCGAATGGCCTAGGCTCGGTCAGCACTCGCCTGACATTGATGCCGCGCTGAAACCTCGGGTGGGGCGCCAGCACGCGGCCATCGAGCACCGCCTCGAACTCGTCGAGCATGGCGAGCCACGCGTTGATCATCTCCTCTGTCACAGGCATGTCGAGCACGCCCTTCTGATGTGGCCCGGGCAGCCACTCGTTGTCATTGTCGGTCTCGGTGCGGACGGCGGCCCAAGTATTGCGGCTGAGCGCAATGACGTTTTTCAAGCGTGTGTGGACGCTGGTCATGCGCTGCGGCTCCGCCAGATCCCAGCGCACGAGATGGATGAAGGCGACGAAGTCGAAGATCGATCCGATGTCGTTGCCGCGGCCCGGCATGGTTGGCTCCGCAAACATCCGGCTGAAGGGCAGCCCTGCGCGGGGAAAGAACATGTGGAAGGTCGCGTCGAACGTGGCCCGGAAGTCGTGCGCCAGGAAAAACTCGGCGGAGACGGCCATCATGTGGGCGTAGCCGCGCAGCCAATAGACGTCGGCGAGATCGAAGCTCACGGGGAGCCGCTGGCTGCCGCGCGCCAGCACCGTCAGTCCCACGATCATGGCCGAGAGTCTCTCGCGCTCGTCGGCGACGCCGTCAGCGTTGAGATCGAGGCGGATGCGCGCGATGTCGACGCTGAGCTTCATGGGGCTGTTCCCAACGCCAGCGAGTTCACCTTCCGCCGCATCAAGATCCTGCACCAGCCTGGCAAGGATCGCCCGGAACCCATCGTATGTGAGCGGCTCGGGATTCGGATTGAAGGCCAGCGGCAGACCGAAGAGCGGCAGCAGGGCGTTGCGCGGCGTCTGCAGGCCGTGCCGGTACATGCTCTGGCCGAACCGTTCCACCGCGCGCAAGAGCAGCACGCCACCCAGCGCGAACCGGGCCTCGGCATCAGCGGGCTCCTCAGCCACAACTGCGCGCAGGGCCTTCTCGCCTGCCTCCAGCGTGCCCGCATACAGATGCTCCTCGACGAGGGCGGCCACGCGGGACGCCGGCTGGGCGCCGACCAAGGGCGCCTGCATCGCCGCTCCCAGGAGAACCATTGCGACGCACAAGCTGGCGGCTCGAACATGGCGCATCGGAAGCGCCACGCGGTCTTTCCTTGGGACGTGCTTGGCTGACAACTATGTCGGCGTCACGGCCCTGCCTCGCCGACGTCCGCTGTGGTACAGGCGACGGCGGCAGCCAGCCGCGAAAGGCGCAGTCGCTCTGCCGGTGCCGCTGCAACGCCGCAGCCTTGCTTTGGCCCCAAGTCGCCTGCAAAATTGCCATGCTGCGCGTAGGGGCTGGCGATGAACAGAGTGATTGTCCTCTTGCTGTGCCTGGCATCTGCCGGCGGCATCGTGGGCTATACGCATTACACCCGTGATGCGGTCGATTCCGCGGCGGTCTACACGGTTCAGCAACGCACTCCCGAGCCCACGGCCAGGCCGCCCGCGGCGACGGCGGCAACGACCATCGAACCGGGCGACCGCGCCGCTCTGGCGCGCGCACTGCAACGCGAGTTGAAGCGAGTCGGCTGCTACAGCGGCGAGATCACCGGCGTGTGGACCACCTCGAGCCGTATGGCGATGAAGGCCTTCACCGATCGTGTCAACGCGACGCTCCCGATCGACACGCCCGACCAGGTTCTGTTGAGCCTGGTGCAGGGCCACCGAGACAGGGCCTGCGGCACAGCGTGCCCGACCGGGCAAACCGCGACGGAGAGCGATGTGTGCGTCCCGAACGCGGTGCTTGCCAGGGCTGCCAAGCCCGCTTCGCCAGCGGATGCCTCGCCCCACGAGCCGGCGGATAAG
>Ga0247727_10020277_pt1 | contig 10184 bp, 8 predicted proteins | sample WisWelCaveWW1625_FD_202498 | JGI IMG/M metagenome (GOLD analysis project Ga0247727, IMG submission 202498) | Biofilm microbial communities from Wishing Well Cave, Virginia, United States - WW16-25 | ecosystem: Environmental > Aquatic > Deep subsurface > Groundwater > Cave microbial mat | place... | reverse complement strand
GATTTTTCCCATGTTCAGGCAGTATGCGGTAGATTTTGGATTCAGCAAATGGGAAGCAGAACTTCAAAATGTGAAATGGCAAGACCTCGATTATGATTTTGTAATGTGGCCCCTGGTGCCTTACCTCCCGCAGAATCTCGATTTCGCCAATGCGCAATATACCAGCCCCACCGACAATCAGAAGGTGAAGTCAAAGCGCTGGTGGCACTGGCTGGGAACCGACCACATCGGAAGGGACGTGCTTGCCGGAATGATACACGGCACGCGCATCGCGTTTCTTGTCGGGCTTATTTCCATGAGCATTGCCGCTCTCATCGGCATCATTATGGGTTCGCTGGCAGGCTATTTCGGGGACGACCACCTGCGGATGTCAAGAGTGAGAATCGCGCTCAATGTACTTTCTATCTTTTTTGCTTTCTATTATGCCTTCGGTGCGCGCTCCTTCATCCTTTCCGATGCCATTACGGTTTCCATTCCTGCGTTCCTGGGCGAATTTTCCATCAGCATCACCCTGTTCATTTTCATTTTTGCTGTCGGAAACCTGCTCGCTGTTCCGTTAAAAAAAATCCCGTATCTCGGCAAGCAGATTGCTGTGCCGATGGACATCATCATTTCAAGAATCATTGAGATTATGGTTTCCATTCCAACGCTGTTCCTGATTATCGGCATCGTGGCAATAGTGAAACCGAATATTTTCTGGGTGATGGTGGTCATCGGATTCACCTCGTGGATGTCCATCGCCCGATTTATCCGGGCTGAACTGCTGCGCGTGAGAAGTCTCGAATATATCGAAGCAGCGCGCGCGCTTGGTTATAGCGGGGTTAGAACATTGATGAAGCACGCCATTCCCAATGCGTTGTCGCCTGTGCTGATTTCGATTGCGTTTGGAATCGCTTCCGCTATTTTGGTGGAGTCGTTTCTTTCGTTTCTCGGATTGGGCGTGGCGGCTGACACCATCACCTGGGGCAAACTGCTTTCATTTGCGCGACAATCACCCACTGCGTGGTGGCTGGCAATTTTTCCCGGTTTGGCGATATTCATTACAGTTACGGTTTTCAACCTCATTGGCGAAGGGCTGACCGATGCGCTGGATCCGAGGCTGAAAAGCTAATTTCGGTTTGATGTATTCAGCTTCCAGTTTACGGTTTACAGTTTGCAGTTTACAGTTTTGGACTTTTCGGTCTCTGATTAATTATTTCCGATTTCCGATTTCCAGCTTCCGATATGGACTCCTGACTTTCATTATTTGCATATTCACCACAGCCACCTTTTCTCAAACGCTTTCATACTCCGTCCCCAAAAAGCTTTCCTCCAAAACCCCGGAATTCAGAATCCTTGGAAAAAACAAGGAAGGAGTGCTGGTGTACAAGTATGGCAGAGACAGCCACGTGGTGGAGGCATACGGCAACAAGCTGAATTCCAGGTGGGAAAAATCCATTTCGTTCAAGCAGGAAGCGACCAGCGTGAAGCGGATAGTGATTTATCCGGAAAAAACTCTTGCATTTTACCTGTCAAGCCAAAAAGGAATTCTGGTATTGCTCGCTGAAAAATGGAACAGCAAATTCAGCGGAGAGCTGAATGCCGTTGCAATTGACACCGTCAATACGGGCAAGTTTGATGCGGAGTCAACATTAAGAGTGGCGACTTCGCAGAATCAATCGAAGATAGCTTGCTATTATCCCGTTTCCGGGGATGATGATTATGCGAGAAGCCTGAAAATCATAATGGTGAACGAGGAATTAAATGTCGTTTATCGGAAAGAAATTGACATCTCCGGAAACGGGAAGAACCTGTTGCGAAAAGTGTTCCCCGATAATGACGGCAATGTTTACATCCTGCTTGAAGATGAAAGCAAGTCGAAGAAAAAGAAATCCACTCCCGATGCTTTCACGGTAAAGATGTGTGACATCTCCGGAACCGTAAAAAATCTGGAATTCCCTTTTCAGCGCCCCGTTTTCCGCAAGCTGTATGTTGATGTTGATAATGTGAACAGAAGGCTTGTCGCCACCGGCTTTTACACCGATGATGCAGGAGAGGAGGCGCAGGGATATTTTTATTTGGCTTATGATGTGGACAGCGGTGTTTTATCCGCCAGCAATTACATGAAATTTTCGCCTGATTTGGTTTTTGACGTTACCGGCAAGGACACTTCCAAAATTTCCAACGGCTTTTATTCATTTGAGGTGTATGATTTGGTGATGCGATTTGACGGAGGCGCCATCCTCGTTGCCGAGTCGCGATTCGACACCGAGGAAAACATGCAAGTGCCTTCGTTCACTCCTTCCATCGGTCCGAGCTTCCGCACCATCAATATTTCATACTATAACGACATCATGCTGCTTTCGGTAGGTCCTGATGGAATGCATGACTGGAGCGAAGTGCTGAAGAAAAAGCAAATCTCGGAAGACGATGAAGGGTTTTTCTCCTCCTATTGCATGGCAACCGGTGGAGGAAAGCTGCATTTTGTTTACAATGAGGAAATCTACAACAAGACGAATATTTCGGAATACGGGGTGGATAAAATCGGAAATTCCGAAAGGCAATATTTGTTTAACGCGGGTGACCGGAACGTGCTGCTGATACCCAAGCTCGGCAAGCAGATTTCGTCAAATGAGATTCTGATTCCGAGCTATAAAAGAAATTACCTGAGTTTTGTGAAAGTGACTTATTAGTTCTCCGGTTTTTCATTACAAGCTATTGATGCATTAAGTGATAAGGCTTTTCAACGTCAACAACCCTTCCGTCACCGTCTTCCTGTTTATTTATGCTGTTGCATTAAATCTCGTTTTGTTCATTGAGCCAGGCTTTTTTTCGGTGCCGCAGCCTCAAGCTCCCTTCGCACAATTATTTTTTTACCTGACTGAGGCTTTGTTTGGCAATAACCACTATGTGCTGGCAATCATCGCCATCATTGTGATTTTCGTGCAGGCGCTGATGGTTAACCGCTTAGTGAATGCTTCGAAGCTCTTTGATACGGGCACTTTCGCCCCATCCGTAATTTATGTCACGATTGCCTGTTTGTTTCGCGAGTTTTTGTTTTTATCACCGGCATTGCTTTCCCTGACGTTCGTCATTCCGGCTCTCGGAAAATCATTGCGATTTTTCAGGCAGCAACGCTGCTTTGCCGAAGTTTTTGACATGGGCTTCCTCATCGCAATCGCTTCTCTGTTTTATAAACCGGTATTCCTGCTCATCATCCTTCTGTTTATCGCCCTTGCCGTAATGCGCTCCTTTAATTGGCGCGAATGGGTGATAGGGTTGTCCGGCTTTGTCACCGTTTTTTTCCTTGCCGGCACTTTTTATTTCATGATTGACAAGCTGCCCGGCTTCACGCGCGAGTTTATTCTCGCTCCCACCGTCATTCCGAAAAACAGCCTCGAATCATCTCTTTCTCTTTCCGTTATTACCGCATCTACAGGGGTTCTTACGCTGGTTTCAATTGTTATTTTTCTGCTGAATTATCTGAAGAGCGCTGTTCTTGCGCGCAAATTTATGGCGCTTTCGGGTTGGGCTTTCCTGTTGCTCGCCTTATCCAGCCTGTTTGTCAGCGGGGTTTCGGTAAATCATTTTGTGGTTTTAAGCGTACCTTTGTCAATCATTATTTCTTATTTGTTTATCAGTATAAAAAGAGTGAGAATCGCCAATGTCATACATTATTTATGGCTGGCGGTGGTGTTGTTTTTTCAATATTACAAGATGTAAAACTTTACTTACGTCATTCTGTCCGCCTAAGGCGGACTGCGAAGCGAAGAATCTCTATCTTGAAGTTAAAGTGTGAGATGCTTCGTCCCGCTCAAAGCAGCGGAACTCAGCATGACGAAAAAAAGATAAACCAATGAAATTCGGTGTAGTCATTTTTCCAGGGTCCAACTGCGACAGGGATTTAATCCACGTGCTTGAAGACGTGATGGAAGCTGAAGTGAAAATCCTGTGGCACAAGGAAAAATCCTTGCATGGTTTCGATACGGAGGATTGCGTGATGCTGCCGGGAGGATTTTCTTACGGGGATTATCTGCGCTCGGGAGCCATTGCGCGTTTTTCTCCGATTATGGAATCGGTGATTGAGTTTGCCAACGATGGCGGATTGGTGATGGGCATCTGCAACGGGTTTCAGATTCTTTGCGAAGCGGGGCTATTGCCCGGAGCGTTGGTAAGGAACAACGGTCAGAAGTTCAGTTGCAAAAATGTTTACGTCCTGCCGCAAACCAACCATTCACGCCTGACGGCTGATTTGGATTTGCGCAAGCCCTTGAAAATTCCGATTGCACATGCGGAGGGAAGATTTTTTGCGGATGAAAAAACGTTGAAAAAGCTGAAGGGTAACGACCAGGTATTATTCCGATACTGCAATGAAAAAGGCGAGATGACTGATGCAGCCAACCCCAACGGCTCGCTTGAAAATATTGCTGGAATATGCAACGACAAGCGAAACGTGTTTGGAATGATGCCGCATCCTGAACGGGCTTCGGAGCAGGCGTTGAACAATACCGATGGATTGCTGCTGTTCAAGTCGCTGGTTGACAGTGTTTCAGCTTTGGCATCGAGATGATTCGCGGGGAAAAGTCATCCGTTTATCTGCCGGGCGGATGTTTCCGTATAACAGGTTGAAACTTTCTTTCGCAATTAGCAATTTGAGATATTTCAGGACGTTTCAGAGGTAAATTTTTACAAGCATGAAAAGCAAATTCTACTCTTTCAGTTGGTTGACCGGGCTTCTCCTTTTTTCCTTTGTTTCATTTTCGCAAGACCTTCAGCCTGCCAAATGGCAATTCTCCAAAGAGAAAATTGGCGCTGACGAATACCTGCTTCACTTTGACGTGAAGCTTGACAAAGGCTGGAATATTTACTCTCAATTGATCAGCGATGAAGGTCCTGTTCCGACTTCTTTCCATTTTGAAAAAAATAAAAAAATCGAACTGGTCGGAAAAGCGGAGGAAACAGGGGAACATATCAAGGAAGGGAAAGACGCCATTTTTGAAATCTATTTAAAGAAGTTTTCCGGCAGCGCAAGGTTTTCACAAAAAGTGAAAGCGCTGAAAGGAGCAAAAGAACTGACCGGATACCTTGAGTTCATGGTGTGCGATGATGAGAAGTGCCTTCCGCCTTCGCAAGTGCAGTTTTCATTTTCCTTTGATGATTCGCAGGGAAGAATAGATAGAAAATCGGAGGACAGGGCGCATGGCAAAGAGCAGAACGTATTTTTTGATTTACTCTCAGAATTATTTCCTTCAGCATCGGCACAGATTCCGGGGATAGAAGCGCCCGGAACTCTCAACGAGATACGGGACACCGGCTTTATTACGCCTGTAAAATGGTCATTCAGGATGGAATCAACCGGAAACGGAGAATACGAGATAATTGCGGAGGCGATTATAGATGAAGGGTGGCATGTGTATTCACAGCAAGTTGAAGAGGGAGGACCGATTCCAACATCGTTCAGTTTCCGGAAAAATTCGAAAGTGAAATTTATCGGCAACGTGGAAGAGCAGGGCGCGTATATGACAGAGGGCATGGACACCGTATTTAATGTTTATGTCAAATACTACAAGCAAAAAGTTCAGTTCATTCAAAAAGTGAAAACGGATAACCCAAAAGCGGTTATCAGGGGCTCGTTGGAGTTTGCAGCTTGCAATGAAATCGGGTGTTTGCCTCCCGAAACAATAGATTTTTCATTCAATGCAGATCCTGATGAGGACGAAAGAAGCTATCTCGGAATCTTCATTGGCGGCTTTCTGGGCGGTCTTCTTGCATTGCTCACTCCCTGCGTGTTCCCGATGATACCGATGACCGTCAGCTTCTTTACAAAAACAAGCAAGACCCGCAGAAAAGGTATCATCAATGCTTTTGCTTACGGACTTTCCATCATCGTCATTTATGTTTCTCTGGGGATAATCATCACAGTTCTTTTCGGCTCTGATGCACTCAACAGGATGGCAAGCGATTTCTATTTCAACATGGCGTTCTTCTTCATCTTCATCATTTTCGCCATTTCATTTTTTGGTTTTTTCGACATCACGCTGCCAAGCTCATTTGTAAACAAGGTTGACCGGATGTCTGACAAAGGCGGCTGGATTGGAATTTTCTTCATGGCTTTCACACTTTCCCTTGTGTCGTTTTCTTGCACAGGTCCTATTATCGGTTCACTGCTGGTACAAGCTGCGGTGCAGGGAAGCACCATTGGTCCGATGGTGGGAATGTTCGGGTTTTCCCTTGCGCTTGCCCTTCCGTTCGGGTTGTTTGCCGCTTTTCCCGGCTGGCTGAATTCACTTCCAAAATCAGGAGGCTGGTTAAATGCCGTAAAAGTTCAATTGGGATTTTTGGAAGTCGCGCTCGCACTCAAGTTCATTTCTACCGTTGACCTCGCCTATCACTGGAACCTTATTAAAAGAGAAATTTTCATTGGAATCTGGATTGTTGTTTTAATCGGAATGTTGGTTCATGCGCTTGGATTACTTCGTTTTCCGCATGATGGCGCTGTGAAAAAATTCTCACGCTCCCGTCTTGGATGGGCTGTGCCGATTGTAATTGTAATCCTGCTTCTTATTCCCGGATTGAAAGGAGCGCCCCTGAAACTTTTAAGCGGATTTCTTCCACCGGGCTATTATTCAATTTACAGCGATGATACCTGCCCGCTCAAGCTTGAATGCTTTCACGATTTGCACGAAGGAATCGCTTATGCCAAAAAACATAACAAACCCGTCATGATTGATTTTACCGGGTATTCCTGCGCCAATTGCAGATGGATGGAAGACTATGTGTGGTCGAAGCCGGATGTGCTGAAATACATCCGGGAAGAGTATGTTCTTATTTCGCTTTATGTTGACGATAAGGCCAAGCTTCCTGCGAATGAGCAAAAAATGTCGAAGTGCACCAGCAAGAAGCTGGAAACACTTGGCAACAAGTGGCATGATTATCAGCAATGCAAATTCGGGCAGGCTGCACAACCTTATTATGTGCTGATGACGCCCGATGAGGAAGAGTTGAACAAACCGCGCGGAATGACCCGCGACAAAGATGAATACATCGAATTCCTCGAAGAAGGATTGGTCAATTTCAAAAACGGAAACCGGCTTTCATCTCTTGAATGAGATGTTGTAGTTGTAACTCTTCTTATCCTCTTTTTTCTTTTCCACGTAATCGTAAACGTACTGGGTACTTTGCTTTTCAGGCTGCGGCAGCCTGAAATGGATGTTGATGGTTTTGTGAAACGTGACGCGCAGCTTGTGATGCTTCGCCACTCCGAATTTCAGCAGCTTCACCACGCGCATCGCTTCTTCATTGCAGCCATAGCCGATGCCACTTTTAATTTTCGAGTCAATCACATCGCCTTTGTAATCTATCTCGTAAGCAACCGCAACGGTGCCCTCGATTTTATTTTTCAGCGCTTCTTCAGGATAGCGCAGATTCTTGCGGATGAATTCCCGCAATGCTTCTGTTCCGCCCGGATAGCCGGGGTGATGGATAAACTGTTCAGGTTTTCGTTCTTTCTTCACGCGCATAAAAATAATTATTTCGTCTTTCATAGTAGGCGTTGGTCGAAATCGAAAACAGGATTAACACCTTTTAACCTTTTTTAGAAGACAACCGGGAGAATGAAACATATTTTCGCGTATAACATTTCATCACAAAAAATGGCGATTCAGTAGTCTTTTCGTAATCGGTTGTTAGCAGGAGAAGGCGCTCAGGCAGGGGCGCCTTCTTTATTTATGGCAAACACTGTCAAATCAGAAAATTGAAAAAATAAATCCAAACTCCTAACTTAGCCTAACACTTGTTAGGTTAATGCCTGTTGTAATATCCAGCACCAAAAAACAGATTCTGAATGCAGCCCGGAATTTCTTCAGGGAAAGAGGCTACGCTGCCACCTCCATGCGGGAGATTGCAAAAGAAGTGGGCGTGGAGCCGGCAAGCCTTTACAGCCATTTCAAATCGAAGGAAGCAATCCTGCAATACATCTGCTTTCATATCGCTGATGAGTTTTTCGAAATGCAGGAGCCCATTCTGAATTCCGTGTCCAATCCGATTGAAAAGCTGAAACGCCTGGTAACGGGGCACATTAATGTCATCATCGAAAACCTCGAAGCATCATCGGTATTTTTTAACGAGTGGTGTTACTTGAAGAAATCAGAACTCAAAAAATTTGCAGAAATGCGGGAGCGGTATGAAAGGGGGTTCAGGAACGTTATTCTCGAAGGAATCACCAGTGGTGATTTCAGGATGATGGATGTCAGCTTCACGGTGCGGTTGTTGTTTTCGGTGATGAACGGTATTCACGAATGGTACAAAATATCAGGCAAAGTGACTCCCGATGAAGCGGGTGAAAAGATGAGCGAGTTTATTTTAAATGGATTGGCGATAAAATAAAATAGCCTCAAGCTACAAGCCTCAAGCTACAAGCGGAATTTGGCTTGTGGCTTGTGGCTTGTAGCTTGAAGCTTGAGGCTTGCAGCTTAAAACTTAAACCATGTACGGCAACCTTTCAATAACTGACGAACCTAAAGGCAAAAAGCCTGCTATTCAGGAAGATCCTCAGAAGCTGGCGCAGTTTCAGGCAAAGATTGATGCGGGCGAAAAAATCGAGCCGCACGACTGGATGCCTGCCGAATACCGCAAGCAGCTCATCCGCATGATTGAGCAGCATGCCAATTCCGAAATCATTGGCGCGCTGCCTGAAGGAACGTGGATTACACGGGCGCCCAGCCTGAAGCGCAAGCTCGCGCTGATTGCAAAAGTGCAGGATGAAATCGGACATGGACATTTATTATACAATGCGGCAGAGACTCTTGGCAAGTCACGCGAGCAAATGATAAATGATTTGCTCACGGGTAAGGCGAAATATTCAAACGTATTTAATTATCCCGCTGAAACATGGGCGGATGTGACTGTAATTGGATTTTTGATTGATGCGGCTGCGATTGTGAATCAGTTGGCGAATGCAAAAGGCTCTTATAGTCCCTACTGCCGCGCGCTGGAAAGAATTTGTTATGAAGAATCATTCCACCTCAAGCAGGGACACGAAGCATTTGTCTGTCTCGCAACGGGAACAAAGAAGCAGCGCGACATGCTGCAGGATGCGGTGAACCGCTGGTATCGCCCTATCATTCATTTCTTCGGACCGCCTGATAAAGTTTCTGTCCACACCGAACAACTCATGCGCTGGAAAGTGAAGATGGATACCAATGACAATATGCGCAATCAATTCTTTGACACTTATTTTCCGAAGGTGATGGAAGTGGGAATCACTTTTCCTGACAAGAATTTGAAAAGGAATCCCAAGACCGGAAACTGGGAATTCTCCGACCCTAATTGGGATGAATTTTTCCAGGTGATCAACGGAAATGGTCCTTGCAACAAAGAAAGATTGGACGTACGCAAATGGGCAGAGGAACATGGCAGGTGGGTGCGGAAAGCGTTGCTGAATCCGCAGGAAAAATATTTGATGCCGTTATCATGAAAATGCTAAACAGCGTTGGCTTCTCCCCTCTTAGGGGAGACACAGAGGGGTATCTTCGGATGAGTATTTACCTTTCTTTTGAGTTACCCCTTTGTATTTCCCCTAAAAGGGGAAACGCCTACGCACAATTGCAAACAATAAAATGAAATCACTCGACCCGCGGATAAACAGAATTGAAGTTCCTGAAAGCATCGAGCCTGTAAAGGAGCACGAGTGCTGGCAGACTTATGAAGTCTTTCACCAGGAGAAGCGCGGGAAGCAGCATGTTCATGTCGGCTCGCTTCATGCGCCAAATTCAGAAATGGCGCTGCTTTTCGCGAAGGAGCAATTTGCAAGAAGAAAATGTTGCGTAAATATCTGGGTAGTGAAAACAGCTGACGTCTTTGCCACGAGTCTTGAAGATGAAGACATGTTTGAAACCACTCCTGAAAAAATTTATCGTGAAGCGGGGGGATATAAGGTGGCGGAGAAGATTGCTAAATACAAAGAGAGTTTGAAGTCTAAAGTTTGAAGTTTAGAGTTTTATTTGAATTGGATGAAGCTATGTGTACATCGAATTTAATAGCCCCGCCTTTCAAGGCGGGGTTAGAATGAAACCCTTTATTCACCCGGGGCTTTAGCCCCTGATGCTTTGAAATCTGTAAACCATGAAAGAAGCAATTAAAGACCTCTTGTTCAAAATGGCGGATGATGCTTTCATCCTCGGTCATCGTAATTCGGAGTGGACGGG
>Ga0247727_10020276_pt1 | contig 10184 bp, 5 predicted proteins | sample WisWelCaveWW1625_FD_202498 | JGI IMG/M metagenome (GOLD analysis project Ga0247727, IMG submission 202498) | Biofilm microbial communities from Wishing Well Cave, Virginia, United States - WW16-25 | ecosystem: Environmental > Aquatic > Deep subsurface > Groundwater > Cave microbial mat | place... | reverse complement strand
GTACACCACCGCGCGCCACGGTCGCCCCACCCAGCGGGACGCCGCGCGCGCTGCCAGCGCCAGCGCGAGCAGCACCGCGAGCGCCACGGCGTGCCGTGGGAGGGTCGTCGCCCCCAGCACATCCACCACGGAGCGCGAGAGCGCGCTCGCGCCGATGGCGGCCCCGAGCCCGCAAGAGACCAGGACGAATCGCAGCCGGCTGGTCATGGGCTGCCGAGCCGGAGTGGCTCGCCCCTCCCGTCGGCGTGAGCCAGCCAAGCGCCGACCGCGCGGGCGGCGCGGTGGTCGCCCGCGGCGTGCAGCGCCTGTCGCTTGATCTCCAGCAGGCCGGGTTCCAGCGGGCCAAAGCGCTCGAGCTCGGCGAGAACCGCGAGGGCGCGGGCGTCCTGGCCCAGCCGCATGTGGAATCCGGCCAGGATGTGGGATCGCGCATAGCGCGCCATCTCGCCCCAGGCCGGCAGGCGCAGCAGGTCGGCGCCACGACGCCAGTCCCCGGTTTGCTCGGCCAGCGCGGCCACCTCGTGCACCAGGCGACGCGCCGTTTCCCGCCGGTCCGCCTCGCGTTCCTCGCCGAGCTTGGCCAAGGCCCGGTCGATCGCGCTGTACGCCCCGGCGGTATCCCCTCGGTCCATGCGCGCCCGGGCCATGACGACTTCCGCGCGCGCGCGCGCAAGCTCGGGATGGGCCGAGAGCAGCGCCTCGACCTCGCCCAACCGCCCGCGCGCCAAGGCGGCGGTCAGGCGCAGGCTCGGCTCGTCGCGGCCCGTTCCCGGAAGCGTGCGCTCGGCCTCGTCCAGATGATTGGCCTCGATCAACTGCTTCACCAGCGTAGTGCGCGCGCCGGGATCGGCCGGGGCGAGGGCGACGGCCCGGCGGGCGGCTTGCAGCGCGGTGGGGGGATGCGGGCAGCCACGCGCGATCGCCAGCCAGCGCGCCGCGAGCGAGACCTCGCCTTCGGACAGGGGCGGCACCAGGTCGCCCGCGCGCAGCTTGATGTCCCAGAGGCGCCGCAGGTGATCGGCGCTCTGGCCGTGCAGCCCGCGGGCGGCGCGGAACTCGATGGGGTTGCGATCGTCGGTGGCGACCACCGGGTCCGCGCCGACGATCTCACGCAGCAGTCCGTCGGAGAGCAGGTAGCGCCCGAAGATGTCCTCGATGTGCTCCACGCCCCACCAAACGCGCAGATCCTCGGTGAGGAGGGAGGACGCCGCGACCTGCTGGCGCATCCGTGCCAGCGAGAAGCGGATCGGCGTCGGCGAGCCGAGCAGGAGCAGATCGCCTTCCTCCAGGTACCAGACCTGCGTGTGGGGAAAAGACGACGCGAACGTCGCGAACAGCAGGCGCAGCGTGTCCGCGTCGAGCAGATAGAGCTGCATCCACTGCGCGAACAGACCTCCCTGGGTGAGCCGGCGGCGCGCCTGGTCGTAGTAGTCGCGGCTGAACAGCGCCGAGACACCCGCCATCCACGGGTTGGAGGGCTCCGAGACGATGAGGTCCCAGCGGCGGTCGGTCGCGTTGAGGAAGCTGCGGGCGTCGGTGAGATGCAGGTGCACGCGCGGGTTTCGCATCACGTCGTGGTTGACGTGGCGGAAATGGACGCTGGCCCGCACCACGGCCTCCTCCAGCTCCACCAGATCGACGTGCTTTACGTTGCCCACGCCGGCGATGCGGTCGGCCGTGACGCCGCTGCCCATGCCGACGACCAGGGCGCGCCGCGTATCGGGTCGCGCCAGCAGCGGCAGCGCGCCGATGAACGCCTGCGTCGGCATGTCCGAGATGTCGCTGGCGTCCGGCTTGCCCCCGACGTAGAGCGTGACGTTTCCCGCCGCGTGCCGCCGCACCGACACGGTCGCGTTCTTGCCCTCTTCCCAGAAGAGCAGCTCGCTCGGGCTGGTGCGCAGAAGTCGCTGAGCGTCCAGGCGGGTGCGGAAGCGCGGGTTGCCCCGCCAGCCGATACCGCAGTCCATCACGTTCCGGTCCCAGCGCGGCGCAACCACGGCCAGGGCCACGAGCAGGAGGCCGCCGGCGAGAAGACCGTGCCGCAAGAGTCCCCGGCCGAAGAGACCGCCGGCAAGACCGAAGAGCGCGCTCGTGGCGATGCCCAGGCGCAGCGTGTTCTCGGTGCCCAACACCGGGACCAGCAGGAACCCGGTCAGCACGCTTCCCAGGATCGCGCCCCCCGTGTTGCACAGATACAGGTCGCCGACATCGGCGCCCACACGACTCTCGTCGCTGCGCAGCGAGGCGATGCAGAGCGGCAAGGAGAAGCCCGCCAGCAGTGCCGGCGGCAGGAAGAGGATGGCGGCAAACAGCACCTGGCCCCAGAGGAAGTGCGTGCCGGAGAGCCCCGGCAGCCTGCGGGCATAGAGCGTCAGGGTGGGCAGCGCGTCAAACACCGGAATGAGCAGGGCGACGGCGGCGGCCGACAGGATCTGGACCACGGCGAGCGCGGTGGCGCCTCGGGCCGCGCTCTTGGCCTGCAACGCGCTGCCCAGACCGAGACCGACGAGGAAGACGACCAGCACCGTGGAGAACGCATACGTCGACGGGCCCAGCACGAGCGTCAGCAGGCGCGTCCAGACGATCTCGTAGAGCATGGCGAGCGCGCCGGAGAGCAACGCCCCCACGCCCAGGTACCAGCCGGCCGCATCCAGCGTCCATTCGCGTCGGCAGGGCGGTGCGGGTTCGCGCGCCCGCCCGCGCGCGAGCGCCAGCGCCCCAAGCGCGATGCCGAGGTTGCACAGCGCGGCGAAGAGTAGCGTGCGCCAGAGCCCCGCCGCTTCGATGAGCACGAAGCCGGCCAGCGCCGTTCCGCCGGCCGCGCCCATCGTGTTGGCGGCGTAGAGCCGTCCGATGGACCGCCCGCCCTGGGAGCCCAGCGCCGCGCGCAGCGCCGGCAGCGTGCCCCCCATGAGCAGGGTGGGGGCGAAAAGCGCGATCACCGACAGACCGATCTTGAGCATCGTGGAAGGGCCCGGCGAAAGATCGAGGCGCCCCTGGACCGCCGCGTAGGCGGCCGCCACGCCGCGAAACAAGAGCGGCGAAGCCAGCGCGAACAGGCCGACGCCCACCTCGAGCAGCGCGTAGAGCCGGGTCGGGTTCGCGCCGCGGTCGACGCGCCGCCCGATCCAGGCGGCGCCGATGCCGAGCCCGGCCATATAGATGCACAGCACCACGGCCACCGAGTCGGTGGCGGAGCCGAAGACCAACATCAAGTAGCGGCTCCAGACGACCTCGTAGATCAAACCTGTCGCGCCGGAGAGAAAGAAGCAGACCACGAGCAGGACACGCGCGCGAGCGGTCAGCAAGCAGCGCATGCTGTACGCCACCGCGTCACGCTGTCAACGAAACAGCCGGGACACGAAACAGCCGGGAGGAATCAGCCGAGCGGCTTCACGGCGACTCGGTCAAGGTGAGGGTTGGATGCGGCGGAAGAACTCGTGCAGGCCGCGGTCGTGGGGGAACCGTCTGAGGCCGTCCTGCGCAACGGCGATCGCGTCCTTGGGGCGGCCGGCGCGCATGTAGGCGTCGGCCAGGGCCGCGATCCAGCGGGGGCTGGGTAGGCCCTTGCGGTTGGCCGTCTCGAGCAGCGGGAGCCCTTGATCGAGATCGCCGGATGCGACGCGCATCGCGCCCAGCGCCCCGAAGCCGTGCGAGCGGTCGGGCTGAGCGCGGATGGCGGCGTGAAGAACGTGCTCGTTGTCACGCCAGTCGGGAAGTGAGGTGATGTGAACGAAAGCGAGTGCGCCCAACCAGACCGCCATGACGATGCGCCGGCGCCGGAGCGCGGCGATCGCGTCCACGAGCCCGGGAAGCAGCAACGCGGCGGGCAGGTAGAGGTAGCGGCCGAAGCCGATCCAGCGCATCGGCACGACCAGCGCCACCGGTGCGAGGAGCAGGATGAACGCCGCCGCTCCAAAGAGCAGCAGGCGGCGGTGTCGCAAGCGCCACAGCAGCGCGGCGGCGCCGAGCAGGACGGCGACGTGGGCCGCCCACGAAAGGCCGGTCGCGAGCCGTACGTCCTCCATCAGGAAGCGAACCGTCGTCTGTCGGGGGAGCAACAACTCGGCGACTCCCTCGGCGAGGATCCAGGGGACGTATCCCAGCGCGTCGATCAGATCCGCGCCGGATCCGACGCGGACACCGCGCAGAACGACCGTGCGGACGCAGAGGTAGGCGGCGGCGGCCGCAAGCAGGGAGAGGCACACGGCGCGCCCGCGCAGCGAGAGCGTCGCCGGACGCAGCAGCAGCGGGACCGTGAGGACCAGCGCGGTCTCCTTGGAGAGACAGGCCAGGAAGAGCAGCAGCCCGGCGAGTCCCGCGTAGCGTGCGCGGCCGTCCGCGCGTTCGAGCGCCAGCAAGGATCCCAGCGCGAGCACGCACGCCAGCGCGTCGGAACGGCCGTTGATCCAGACGTACGCCTCGGTGAGCAGGGGGTGGACGCCGAAGGCGAGAGCGACCGCACAGGCGCGGCGGCAGGATCCGAGCATCTGCTCGGAGAAGCGCATGACCAGCGCCGCGGCCAGAAGGTGCAGCAGCAGGCTGGATAGGTGGTAGCCCAGCGCGCGCTTGCCCCATAGCGCGTGGTCCAGCGCGAACGTGGTCATGGTCAAGGGGCGGTAGGTGTCCAGGCGCGAGGTGCGGGAGAACTCGCCCAGGTCGGTATTGAACATCGTGTCATGCGTCCACAGGCGCGGGAGGTTGGCCAGGGATCCCACGAGTTTTCCCTGGACGATGACGTGCTGATCGTCCGAGACGAAGCCGAAGTCCAGCGCGGGAGCGCAGAGCGCGGCGACGATGCCGAGCGTCAGCAGGCGCCAGGCGCGATCCGTCATCCCTTGCGCGTGATCAGCAGGAGGAAACCGCCCAGCTCGCGGAACAGCGGAGCGCGGGCGGCCCAGCGCTCGACCGCGCACAGCACGCGGCCCAGCAGGGGCACGCGGATCAGCGCGGCCAGCGGCGTCACGACCCGGATGCCGCGCGTGGCGACCGGCTGGAGCGCAGCGGGAAGGTAGGCGTGCATCGCGGCTACGTCGTCGTAGCGCGTGAAGACATCCTTCTCGGTCGTTCCATTGGCGATGTGGCCGCGTCGCAGCCGGAAGGCCAGGTAGCGCAGGCTCCGCTTGTTGTAGAACTCCAGTGCCACGTGCCCGCCGGGCCGCACCACCCGAGCGACTTCGCCAAGCGCTTCACGGATCGGCGGCACGTGCGCAAGCACCTTGAACGAGCAGGCTGCATCGAACGCATCGGCGCGGAAGGGCAGGGCGTCGACGCGGGCCTGCACGACGGTGAGGCCGCGCGCGCGCGCCTTGGTGAGCATGCCGCGCGACAGGTCGGCGCCGACGGCGCGCGGGCCCAGCCTGCGCAGGATGAGGCCGGTGCCGCAGCCGGCCTCGAGCACACGGCCGTGCACGGAGATGTACGGCGCGATGGCCTCCGTCTCCAGCCGGTCGATCATCGCGTGGTAGCCGCGATGCCGCTCGCGCTCGTAGCTCGTGCTGAACGCGTCGTAGTAGCCCTGCGCGTCCTTCACCGGGCGATCTCCAGGTAGAGGTCCTCGTAGTCACGCGACATGCGCGCGACGTCGAAGTGGCGCTCGGCGGATGCGCGGGCCTGCGCGCCGAGCAACCGGCGGTGGCTGTCGTCGGCCAGCAGCCCGGAGATGGCGCGCGCCAGGGCCTCCGGGGCGCGCGGCGGGACCGCCACGCCGCCCCCGCCGCGCAGCACCTCGCGCAACGGATCGACGTCGGCCACCACCAGCGGCACGCCCCGGGCCAGCGCCTCGAGCAGCACCAGCGGAAGGTCGCTCTTGGCGTAGAGCGACTCGCTGGGCATCACGCACAGCGTGCTCGCGGCCACCAGGTCGAGGATGTCGTCCACCTCGCTCTCCATGCGCACGCACTCGCGGATCCCTGGAGCGGAGAGCAGCTCGGCGACACGCTCGCGTTCACGCGCGGCGCGGCGCGTCTTGTCGCGGCATGCCAGGACGAAGCTCGCCGCGCCCTGCGCGAGCACGCGCGGGATGGCCTCGGCCAGGGTGCGCGCGCCCGAGGAGAACTCGTAGTCGCCGGCGAACAGCACCAGCGGCGCGTCGTCCAGGCCTCGGCGAAGACGCGCCTTGCGCCGCTGCTCGTCGCTCGGCAGGGGAGGGATGCCCACGCCCGGCGCGATGTGGCGCAAGCGGGCCTCGTCCACGCCGGCACGCATCAACCGGCGCCGGCCGTGCTCAGACAGCACGGCGACACGGTCGCCGAACAGGAGCGCTCCCAGTCCGCGATCGCCGCGCGGGAAGCTGACCACGGTCTGCAGCGTCGGGACGCGACGCCAGGCGCACGCCAGACGGGCCGCCAGCGAGGCGCGCGGGTTGGGGGCGAAGAGGAAGTGGCGAACCGCCGCCTGGTCGCGGCGCAGCAGACGCGCGAACACGCGCAGGTTGGCGGACAGCGCCGGGGCGAATGACCCACGGTCCCGGTAGATTGGCTCGGCGACGACGGCTTCGCCCTCCGGCGCATAGCCGGGGACGGTGAGCACGTGGTAGGCGAAGCGCCGGCCGTGACGCGCCAGATCGCGCGCCAGGTTCTTGGCGCTGTCGTTCCACGGCGGCGCCACCGGTTTGGACACGAGCAGCACCCGCGGGCGCGAGCTCGTCTCGTCCGCGCGCTCGGGCGCGGCGATCGCGGCGGCGGGCATCATCGGCGTCGGGACCGTATCAGCAATCCCGCGCACAGCGCCAGCGCGCCCGCCGAGATCCACGCTCCCGGCACGAGGCCCGGCGTGGCGTAGGTGAACGTGACCGTGTGATTTCCCGCGGGGACCAGGACGGCCCGGAGCGCGAAGTCGGCCCGGTGGATCGGTGCGCGACGACCGTCGAGAGTGGCGCGCCATCCCGCGAGGTGTTGCTCGGCGAGCACGAGCAGCCCCGGCTCGGGCGCGGAGCAGCGCACGTCCACGCGCTCGGAGCGGTACGCGGTCACTGCGCAGGGGACCGCCTTGCGCGACGAGCGCAGCGCGGGACCCATGGGTCCGACGATCGCCACCTGATCGGCGGGGAACTCGGGGTCGGCGATCCAGTGAAGCGCGGCGGCGTCGTGCGGCGCCCTGGCGGTGTGAAAGTAGAGGCGGGCGCGCGGCATCGCGTCGCGGTTCTTGCGCAACGAGACTCCGAACAGGGAGGCGCCGGTCGGCACGAGCGCGGGATTGGCCGGATCGTCTTCGGTCATGAGCACCCACTCGACGTCGAGCAGATCGAGCATGCGCTTGCCGTGGCCGTGCAGCGCTTCGATCAAGGCGGCGCCGCTGGCGGGTTCGGCGGCGGTGAGGCTCTGCAGGTGCTGGAGCCGGCCGACATGGCGGTTGGCCAGCGCGAGCGTCTCCGCGCGCCGCTCCATCTCGCGGACGGTGCCCGCCGCATCGATCCGCGCGCGGGCGCTTGCCGTCATGAAGCCGCGCGGCGGGTAGGACCGATCCCGTCCGTCGGCGATGGCCAACGGGAGGGGCCGGCCCGAGGGTGGCGGCAGGGCGTCGACCAGGCGCAGCGCGTGGGCCGAGAGATCGAGGGCGATGCACAGCGGGAGCAGGCGCGGCGCCCAGGCGCCGCCGAACGCGAGCAGCAGGCCCAGCGCCGTCGCTTGGGCGCCGGCCATGGCAAGCGCCCCGGCCATTTGTCCGCCCAGCTCGCCGCCTCCGGGAAGCAGGCTGCGAAAGCACAGCGCGGCGCCGGCGCCGATGCCCAGCAGTGCGGCGCCGATCCACGCGGGTCGCGCGGCGGCAGGTCCATCGCCGCAGCGATCGGCGCCGAGCGCCACCAGCATGGCGGCGGCCAGCGTGAAGAAGCCGATCATCTTCTCCGGGTAGCGAAACACCGACCAGAGCGGGAGCGCGCGCCAGAGCAGCGCATAGAGCGGCGTGTAACGGCCCAGCGCGAGCAGCAGCGCGACGGCGGCGATACCCAGCAACGCCCGGCCGAACCGTCCGCGCGCCCCGCGCGGCAGCAGGACCACGGCCGAGGCCCCCAGGTAGATCGAGAACGCGAACGGCCAGGAATGCCGCGACTCGAGCAGCGCACGTCCGAGGTACCGGACATCCGGGGGGGTGGTCCCGAGGGCCGCGGGAGCGACCAGCTCGATCAGCCGGAGGGGGTGCACACTGAACATCTGGGCGATGTGAAGCGGCACGCCGGCTTGGCGAACCGAGTCGGGGGCGTAGAGCAGGGCTGGAACAAACTGGATCGCGGCGACGCCCAGCCCGAGGGTGGTGGCGCCCAGGATCACGCCGAGGCGAACGAGGGCCGGGCGCGCGGCCGGCGCGGTCGACGCCGCGAGCGCCCCGGCAAACGCGGCGGTGAGCAGCGCGGCCTGGGGATCGCCGGCGAGCACCTGCAGCCCGAGCAGCAGCGCCAGCACGGCCAAGCTGGACGAGGGCCGCCGCTCGCTCAGCGCCACCTGGATGGCCAGGGGCGCCCAGCAGAGCGCGCACAGGTAGACGACGCTGGTGGTCATCGAGAGCACGTAACCCGACAGCGCGAAGGCCAACCCTCCCACTGCGGCTCCTACGTCACCGGCGCCGAGCCGGCGGGCCAGCGATGCGGCGCCCCACGCGGCGACCAGCACGTGGCCCACGACGAACACGGTCAGCGCCTGTGGCCAGGGGAACAGCAGCACCAGGCTGGGAGGGTAGAAGACGCCGCCGGAGGGATCCGCGGAGAGCGGCAGCCCCAGCAGCATGTGCGGCATCCATTCGGGGAGCCGTCCGGAGAGCAGCGCCTCGCGGACGTGCGCGCGCAGCGGCAGGACGAAGTTCCCCACCTCTCGCAGATAGAGGGCGTCCCCGCCGAAGAGGGGGTGGGCGAAGAGCGCCAAGGGCGTCACGTAGAGCAGCAGAAGCGGCGACAGACGCCTGCCGGACATGGCGGTCAAGCTAGCGACTTCCTTGACATCCGTCGAGCATGCGGTGAGGATTCAGCCGATGCCGCGGACCATCCTCATCTGTGATGACAGCGCGACCATGCAGCAGGTGGTCCGCATGACCTTCGTCGGACAAGAGTTCCAGGTCGAAGCGGCGGGCAACTGTGACGAGGCGCTGGCGCTGGCGCACCGCATTTCTCCCGTCCTGATCCTGGCGGACCTGTCGATGACCGGAAGGACCGGCTACGACCTGGCCGAAGCGGTGCGCCGCGACGGGCAGCTGCAGGTCACCCCGGTGCTGCTGCTCAGCTCGACGCACGAGCCGGTCGACGAAGCGCGCGTGCAGCAGTGTGGCGCGGACGGCCACGTGGTCAAGCCGTTCGACACGCAGGCGCTCATCGATCGCGTGCGCGACCTGGTGTCGCGTCCGAGGCAGGCGGCGCCGGCACGCGCACCAGCGCCGAGCCCGGCGGCGGCCGGGGACGATTTCGAGCTCGAGATCGTGCTGGACGAGCCCGCGCCGACGCCGGTGCCGACTCAACGGGCCCGCGAGGCGCCGGCGCATCGAGTCGCCGAGGAGCCGATGCTGTCCTTCTCGCCGCCACCGCCCGCCGCGACACCGGGCTCGCAGCCGGCGCGTCCTTTCACGCCGCAACAGACCGCGCCGGCCCCTGCTCCGACGCCCACGCGCCTGCCGTCGCCGGCGCCACCGTCGGTGTTTTCCGCTCCGCCCCCGTCCTCCGACCCGGTCTTTTCCGCCCCGGCCCCTGCGGCTGCCGCGCCACGACCCGCGCCGGCTCCGGGCGCGCCGATGCGTACCGGAGTCCACGCTGCGCCGGGCCCGCGGGTCGCGCCGACGCCGGCCGCCGCGGGCGCCCGGCCGATGCCGGGACCGGTGCCCGCGCGTCCGCCGTCGCGGCCCGCCACGCCCGGCGCGCAGGCCCCGGCGCCGTGGGTTCCCCCGCCCACCGCCGCGCCTCGACCGACGGTGGCTGGTGTACAGCGCAGTCCGGCGGCTTCGACCGCGCGTCCGGCACCGGCGATTCCCGGGGCGCCGGTCAGGCGCACTCCGCCCGTGCCCGGGGCCGGTCGACCGTTGGCGGCCGCCAAGCCCACCGGGCCCACCGCCGCGACGATGATCGGCATGGCACGGCCGGCGCAGCTCTCGCCGACGGGCGGCCCGCAGGCGGCCCGTGGCCCGGTCCCGGCCGCGGCGCGCGCGGCGGCGGCGGCCGCGGCGGGAAGAGGTCCCGAGCAGGAACTGGTGGCCAGGCTCTCGAA
>Ga0247727_10020275_pt1 | contig 10184 bp, 5 predicted proteins | sample WisWelCaveWW1625_FD_202498 | JGI IMG/M metagenome (GOLD analysis project Ga0247727, IMG submission 202498) | Biofilm microbial communities from Wishing Well Cave, Virginia, United States - WW16-25 | ecosystem: Environmental > Aquatic > Deep subsurface > Groundwater > Cave microbial mat | place... | reverse complement strand
GCTCTCTCGGCCCAGGCGGGAAAGGCGTTCGACTCCGAAGCTGTGCGCGAGAGCCTGAAACAGCTACATCGGACGGGTCTCTACGCCGAGGCACAGGCAGAGGCGACAATCGTGCCGGGTGGGGTGCGGCTCGATTTCGTGGTGAAACCCAATCTCTACGTCAACCAGGTGCGTGTGGAGGGACTGCGCGAGCCGCCGAGCGTGGGCGTGGCACTCTCCGCGTTGCGATTGAAACTGGGTGTGGTCTTCCGCGAAATGGAGCTCAAGGAAGGACTGGAGCGGTTGAGAGAGGTGCTGCCGGCGGACGGATTTTATCAAGCACAAGTGTCATACCAACTTATTCCGATTTCTGAGACACGGCAGATGGACATTCTAGTGCGTGTAATGCCAGGCCAGCGTGCTCGACAGGGCATCATCACCCTACATAACAGAACAGAGTTCCGAGACGAAGAGCTGCTCAAGCGTTCACGCTTGAAGAATGGGCGGCCGGTTACGGTGCGCCGGCTGGCCAACGCCGCGGAGCGAATCCGGACATTCCTCATCAAGAAGGATCATTTGAGTGCACGTGTAGATGTCCGTCGAGGTGAATATGACGCACAGAATCAGAGTGTCCCGCTGAGTCTGGAGATCATGGCGGGTCCGGTGGTACGTCTGGAAGCAACAGGAGAGAAGTTTTCAACCAAGGAGTTGCGGAAGCTGGTGCCCATCTATCAGGAAGGAACCGTGGATGAGGATTTGTTGCAGGAGGGGCGTCGGCGAATCCGAGACTTTCTCGAGCGAGAAGGGTATTTCCAAGCGCGAATTGACACGCCCGTAGTTACGGAGGCGGGCGCGAGAGGGTCAGACACGACGAAGGCGGCGACACTGATCAGTTACCGGATTCAGCGTGGTCCCCGACAGCGGCTCGTGGGTATCGCCATTGATGGCAATCAGTACTTCGGCGACGAACTCTTGCTCAGTCGGCTGCAAATTCGGGCCGCTGGGTTTGCAGATCGCGGGCGATTCAGCCAACGCTTGTTGGCAGCCGATATGAATTCCATGCGAGAGCTCTACATTGCCAACGGCTATCGTGACGCCCAAGTGACGCCCGTGCTGGAACAGGATTATCGCGGGAAAGAAGATGATTTTTATGTGCGCTTCCGCGTCCAGGAGGGGCGGCAGACCCGCGTGTCCGACCTGATGATTGATGGGAACAGCGTCCTGAGCGAAGAGCTCTTGCGCGACGTGATCGGGTCGACGGCCGGGCAGCCCTACTCGGACTTCAACATCGCAAGTGACCGGGACAACATTCTGGCGCTCTATTACAACTCCGGATTTCCGGAGGCGAGGTTTTCGGCGACTGCAGAAGAAGTGGCCGCGCCCGACAACGCGCAGCCGGCCACTTCCGTCGGCGGCTCGCCGAGCTCAGAGCAACAGGCCGGTGCAAACGGGCCGCTGGTGCGACTTACTTACAGGATTTCAGAAGGGCGGCAACTGCGCGTCAAAGAGGTCTTCGTCAGCGGCTATGAATCAACGCGACGAAGGGTGATCGACCGAGAGATCCGGCTCAGGCCCGGGGACGCCTTGAGCCAGGAGGATGTGATCAAAAGCCAGCATCAGCTGTACGACCTGGGGGTGTTCCGCCGCGTGGAGATAGCCCCGCAAAACCCGGATGGTGCGGCAACTGAAAAAACGATCGTTGTGCTGGTGGAGGAAGCGAATCGCTTCTCGATGGCCTTTGGATTTGGTTTGGAAGTACAGCGGCTGGGCGGCACCGCGACAAACCCGGCGGACAATCAATTGCGATTCGGGCCACGCGGGCTATTTGAAATCGCCAAATCCAACCTGACCGGTCGCGCCGATACGCTGGGCTTCAAGATTCGCGGCGGCACACTGCAGAGCCGCGGCCTGATCAGCTACACGGCGCCCAAAACCTTTGGAAAGCCATCGCTGAGCCTGCAACTGACGGCGCTTGCGGACCGCGCCCGCGACGTGCGGACGTTTACTTCCACGAAGTATGAAGGAGCGCTGCAGCTGGCCCAGCGCGTCACGACCTCGACGTCGATGCTCTATCGCTACGTTTTTCGGCGAGTGATTGTGGACGATTTGCGGATTTCGCCAGGGCAGATTCCGCTGTTTGACCAGCCGACATTGGTCTCTGGCTTTGCGGCTACCTGGGTGCGCGATCGTCGCGACCCACCGACGAATCCAGCGCAGGGCAACTTCAACACGGTAGACGTCGCGTTCAACGCGCGGCGCCTCGGATCGAGCGCGAGCTTCATCCGATTCTTCGCGCAGAATTCGTCCTATCACCGGTTGAGCCGACGCCTGGCGTTTGTGCGCTCGGCACGCATTGGATTCGAAGAGCCGATAGGAAGCAGCTTGAGCTCGAATATCCCGCTCCCCGAACGATTTTTTGCTGGAGGCGGAACATCGTTGCGAGGCTACGGTCTGAATCAGGCGGGCCCGCGTGACCCCGTGACCGGCTTCCCGATCGGGGGGAGGGCGGAGCTGGTGTTTAACCAAGAGCTGCGGTTTCCCATGCGGCTGCCCTGGCTGGGAAGCCGGCTGGGCGGGGCGGTGTTCTACGACGCAGGCAATGTGTTTGCCAGCGCCGACCGAATCACATTCCGAAGCTCGCCGACTCAGGCAGAGGTCGCGAATGGGGGGCTAAGCTATTTTTCGCATACGGTGGGGTTCAGCATTCTGTACAGCACTGCCGTGGTGCCGATTCGGGTGGACCTGGGATTACTGCTAAACCCGGCGAGATTTCAGTTCTGTGCGCCGGACACAACTGGAAGCAGCCCAGGTTGCCCAGCTGGCCAAGTCCTGCGGACCGCGCGGCTGCCACGGTTCCAGATTTTCTTTAACCTGGGGGCGGTGTTCTAGTGCGACGACAGTTCATCATACTTGCCCTGATGATGATGGGCTTTGGTGTGTATCTGCCGGAGGTGCGGGCGCAGCAAGTGGTGGACCGCATTGTTGCAAGGATTGACGGCGACGTCTTGACGTTGAGCGAGATGCGCGAACTGGCGGCCTTTCAACAAGTGATGGGTGAAAAGCCGGCCAGCGACGCCGAGCTGATCCGGCAACTGGTGGACCAGTGGATGATCAACACAGAGGCTCGAGCGGAACAGTTCTCGCGACCCTCGGAAGCGGTGGTGGGCCGGGCGATGGAAGAGCTGGAGAAGCAATTTGGTTCGCCGGACGAATTTCGCAAACGCTGGACGGAGGTAGGACTCACGCCGGCCGCGGTGCGGCGCCTGCTCGAGCAACAGATGCTTACGCTGCAGTTTCTCGACCGGAAATTTCGAGCGGTGGCGCAAGTGGAGCCCAACCAGATGGAGACGTATTACCGCGAGGAGCTCGTGCCGCAGATGAGCGCCCGCGGCCAGCAGGCACCGCCCATCGAGTCGGTGCAAGAGCAGATCCGCGAGCTACTGGTGCAACGGGTGATCAGCCGACTCTCGGCGCGATGGCTGGAGGAGTCGCGCAACAACATCAGGTTAGAGATTCTCGAAGCGAAAAGCAGACCATGAAGGCGACGACGAAAAAACTCCTGAGTCGCACGCTGCTGAGCCTCGCGCTCCTGGCGGCAATTGTCGTTGCGGGAGCAGCAGCCCTGATCTGGACGGGCCAGGCCGAGAAATGGATGCGCGATGCGATCGTGCAACAGATGGAGCAGGTAACCGGCGGGCGTGTGGAATTGGAGACGTTTCGCCTGGACTGGACGAACCTCCGCGCAGAGATGCAGCAACTCACCGTGCATGGGACCGAGCCGGAGGGTACACCACCGTTATTCCAGGTGGAGCATCTAGTGGTGGATCTGCGCATTGTGTCTCTGCTGGGTCGCAAGATTGCGCTGGATGAGGTGACGCTGTTGCGTCCGCACGTCTACCTGCGAGTCGAGGCGAATGGCCGAACCAACTACCCGGGTCCGAAGGTGAAGAGTGCAGCCGGGAGGCCGTTGCGGGAACGCATCTTCGACCTGACTACGCAGCAGATGCACATTTCTGACGGCTTGATTGCATTCAACAAAGTTCAGGTGCCGCTGATCGTGGAGGGCGGACAGTTCGATCTTGCTGTGAACTATCACCCAACCGCCCCAGGCAAGGAGTTTTATGCAGGAGAGTTGAGCTGGAAGGGGATCAAGATTGCGGCGCGACGCTTCCGGCCGTTTACGTCGGAGGTGCAGGCTAGGTTTACCTTGGGGCGCAATGCCTTTTCTCTGGATCAAGTCGTGTGGAGGCTGTCCGGCTCGAGCGTGGACGTAACGGCGCAGCTTGCGGATTTCGCGCATCCGAAGTGGAGCTTTCGCTACCGGGGGCGAATCGCTCTGGATGACGCTCGCACGATTCTGCGAAAGCCCAATGCACCCTCGGGGCCGGTAGACTTCAGCGGAGAAGGGAGGTACGCCAAGGGGCAGGTCGAGGTCACGGGGCGGTTTGCGGCGCAAGCCATTGATACGCGGTGGGTGTGGTTTGACAGCTCCGAGATCTCTGTGCGCGGCAGCTATCGATCTGATAGCCAGTGGTTACATGTGCCTGACTTGGAAGTGCGCCTGTTGGGTGGACGCCTGCAGGGGGAATTGAGCCTGGCGTTTGACGGATTGAAGTTCCGGGTCGAGTCACAGGCGCGGGGAATGAGTCTGGCCAGGTTGCTGGCCGCTGTCGGCCACACTGAGTTCCCGCTGGAAGCGCTTCACTGGAACGCGGCTGTGGATGTGGATGCGCTCACCACGTGGCGAGAAGACTTCAAAGAGGTGGAGGCACGCGGGGTAATGCAGTGGTCGCCCTCCGTGACGCCGCAGCCAAGCGAGATTCCTTCGATGGCCAGGCTTCCGTTTGACTACTCGATGGCGAAAAGAACGGTACGCATCGAAGCCGGGGAGATCTCGACCCCGTCGTCGCAGGTGAAGATGAGCGGAAAGCTGGGCGCACAGGATTCAAACTTGGAGGCGATGCTTCGGACGGATGACCTTGCGCCGTGGAATGGCTTCATCAACGAGATCCGCGGCATCAAAGCTAAGCCACAAGTGGTGAGCGGAAAGGCGATTTGGCAGGGACGCGTGACTGGAAAGATCGATCAGCCGAATTTTACGGGGCGGATCAAGCTCACGGAATTTGCGTATGACGGGTACAGAGCGGATGAGATTGAGGGGCAGATGAGCTATTCGCCAGAGGAATTCCGGCTGACGCGAGCGCGGATCCGACGGGGCAGCGCGGGGGCTCAGGTGGATCTGGCGCTACAGTTTGACGATTGGGGCTTCTGCCGGGGATGCGCTTGGAACCTCGAGACAACGCTGGAACGTGCGCCTCTTGATGAATTGCAATCGTTGGTTGGGTGGGACTATCCGGCGAGGGGATTGTTGAGCGGGCACTTTCGCGGGGGCGGAACCCGGGAAGCGCCAGAGCTTGCCGGCTCGTTCGATGTGTCCGGGCTGGAGGCATTGGGAATTTCCCTTGAGCGCGCGCGGGGACAGCTCAGCCTGCGGCGAAACGAGATCCGCATCTCCAACGCGGAGCTGCGCGCGGCGACGCGAGGCAACGGCGGACGGCCAGCCGGCGTAATCACGGGGAATTTTGCATACTATGCAACCGATCATACGGTGGCTTTTGAGTTGACCGGCGCAGTGATCCCGCTCGAAGATATCGCGCGGATCCAAACGGAAAGGCTGCCTTTGGGCGGGCAATTGAGCTTTCAGGTAAGCGGAAGGGGGCCGGTGACAGCGCCGACCGCAAAGGGCTCGTTGCGGCTGGTCAATTTCAGAGTTGGCGACGAGGTGCTCGGAAGTCTGGAAAGCAAGGTAAACTCGGATGGGCAAAGGCTGCTCTTCGAGCTTGGTTCGGCGATGCCAGTCGCGCGCGTGCAGGGAAAGATAGAGCTCGGGTTGAGCGGCGACTATCCCATCCAGGGTGATCTGAACACAACGGCTCTGGACCTCGATCCGTTCCTGCGGACGGCGCTGCGCCTGAAAGGTCTGAGCGGGCACAGCAGTGTGGATGGACAGTTTCGGTTGAGCGGTTCTCTGCGTCGCCCAGAAACACTTACTGTGGATGCGGAGTTATCGCGACTCCAGTTCGGGTATGAACAAGTGAAGCTCGAAAACGTTGGTCCCATCCGGCTGACCTACCGGCGCGACGAGATTCGCATCGAGCAGGCTGCCCTGCGCGGCACGGACACGGATTTCAAAATCTCTGGTACGGCACGCTTCGCCGGCGATCGGGGGCTGAGCATGAACATCGCCGGTACGGTAAATCTGCAACTGGCCGACGGCTTCCTCCCCGGGATCGAGGCGCGTGGGCCGGCGCAGGTGAATGCGTCGATTGCAGGGACGCTGAGCCGGCCGCGGATCAACGGAAAAGTAATCCTGAAGGACGCGTCGGCAACATATGGAGAGTTCCCTACGGGATTGAGCCGGGTGACAGGCGAGTTCAATTTCGACACCAGCCGACTGAATTTCGAAAACGTCTCTGCCGAAGTTGGCGGAGGCAGAATGCTGCTTGCCGGCGTGCTGACCTACGGCGAGGGACCACTGCACTACGATCTGTCGGCGCGCGCCTACCGCGTACGCGTACGGTATCCGGTTGGGATGAGCTGGCTGGCCGGCGGGACGTTGCGCATGGTCGGGTCCACGCGAGGCGCCATACTCTCCGGCCAGGTGGTGGTGGAAAAGCTTTTGATGAGCGAGGGACTCGATCTGGGCGTACTTTTCGCCGGCACGAGAGATGCGGTAAGCGCGCCCTCGACCACCTCACCCTTTTTGCGCAACCTGCAGTTTGATATTCATGCCGTGTCGAGTCCTGATGCGAGGCTGGAATGGACTGGTTCGCGCTTTGACACGGAGGCCGACCTGCGCGTGCGCGGGACGTGGGAACACCCGATCCTGCTCGGGCAGATCCGCCTGCTGAACGGGGAGATGAACTTCCGCGGGAGCCGCTACCGCCTGACCCGCGGGGAGATCACTTTCTCCAATCCGTTTCGACTCGAGCCCACACTGAATGTCGAGGCGGTCACGACTGTACAGCAGTACGAGATCACGCTGGCCATCAGCGGGCCAGCTAGCAAACTTGCGCTTTCCTACCGGTCGGACCCGCCGCTGCCGTCGGGAGACGTAATCACGCTGTTGGCACTCGGACGCACCGGTGAAGAAAGCCAGTTGCGCTCGGCGGCAGGCCAGGCGGCGGAGACAGGCGCGGGGACAATTCTTTCGGAAGCGATTTCGAGCCAGTTGGGAGGTCGGCTCGAGCGACTCTTTGGGATCAGCCGATTCCGCGTTGACCCGTTTGTGCCCGCTACGGGCGCGGACCAGAACGCTGGCGCGCGCATCACGATTGAACAGCAGGTGCGACGCAATCTGGTGATTACCTACAGCACGAATGTGACTTCGTCGCAGCAGCAGGTGATCCAGGTGGAGTACAACGTCAGCCGCGACATTTCGATTGTCGGGCTGCGCGATCAGAACGGCACGTTTGGCATCGACGTGAAATTCAAGAAGCGATTCAAGTAGCTCCTCTCACAACTAGGAATTCTCCCAGAATGGCCGACAGGTGCAGGGTGTGTTAAGTTGAGGCGCGGCGGTGGGGTGGCGAGCCGAGAGTATGTTCCTGAATCCATGAAGCTGATGATACGGCATACGGTGCAAGACTTTGCCGAGCTGCGGCGCATGATGGTGGAGCAACAGATTCGTGGCCGGGGTGTACGTGACGAGCGCGTGCTCGAGGCGATGCTGGCGGTGCCCCGGCATGAGTTTGTGCCGCAGACATTTGTGGATGAAGCGTATGCGGACAAACCGCTGCCCATCGGCGAAGGTCAGACGATTTCGCAGCCGTACATGGTGGCGGTGATGAGTGAGGCGCTCGAACTCGCGGGCACGGAGCGAGTACTTGAGGTGGGCACGGGCTGCGGTTATCAGGCGGCCGTGCTCTCGCTGCTGGCGCGCGAGGTGTACTCGGTGGAGTCGAATGCCACGCTGGCGTTGGACGCGCAGAAGCGGCTTGAGCGGCTGGGCTATGCGAATATCCACGTCCGCACGGGCGACGGCACGCTGGGGCTGCCGGAGCTGGCGCCGTTTGAGGGCATTGTAGTGACGGCGGCGGCACCGCGTGTGCCCGAGCCGCTCGCCGAGCAATTGGCCGAAGGCGGGCGCCTGGTGATTCCGGTCGGGTCGGAAAGCGAGCAGGACCTCCTTGCGTTGCGTCGCGAAGGGGAGAAAACCATCGCGCGTGTGGTGAACCACTGCCGGTTTGTGCCGCTGGTGGGGCGGTACGGCTGGCGGAGCTGACCTTTGCGATGAGCGCAGTCTTCCCCCGTACGGCTGACGCACACTCCCCTGAGCTGAGCATCGTTATCCCGGCCTACAACGAAGAGCGTCGGCTGCCGGAGACGCTGTGGCGCATCCGCTCGTACGTTGAGGCGAAGCGTGCGGACGCAGAAGTAGTGGTCGTGGACGACGGGTCGACTGACCGCACGGCGTCAATCGTCATCGAGGCGAGTGCAGGGTGGCCCGCGCTGCGGCTGGTGCGCAACGAGAAAAATTCGGGCAAGGGGTACGCGGTGCGTCACGGTGTCCTCGAAGCGTGCGGGCGGATTGTGCTCTTTACGGATGCCGATTTGTCAGCTCCGATTGAAGAGGCAGACAAATTGTTGGCCGTGCTGGGCGCGTATGAGATTGCCATTGGGTCGCGGGCGATGGACCGTAGCTTGATCGAGGTGCATGAGTCGAGGTTCCGCGAGATAGCGGGAATCATCTTCAACAAGATCGTGCGAGCGGTGACAGGCGTGGCATTTGAAGATACGCAGTGCGGATTCAAGGCGTTTCTCCGCGCGCCGACGCGGATTGTGTTTGAGCAGCAGAGGATGTCTTGGTTCGGCTTCGACCCGGAGATCTTATTTCTAGCCAAGCGTCACGGACTGCGCGTGGTGGAGATTCCTGTTCGCTGGTCGCATAACCCCGATACCAAAATCAAGCTTTTCAGCGACAGCCTGAGCATGTTCGGCGAAGTACTGAAGATTCGCTGGAATTGGCTGCTGGGGAGATACCCGCGTCGCGCGGATTCCTTGTAGGCAGCACCGCGTCATACGCACAAATATTCTTTCTCCATTGACATAACCGCGTGGTAATAGGTAGAGTCCCCGCATCCAATTGCGGTTGGTCTCCCTCCCCGCATTGGCATTCGCATCCGGAGGTGTCCAGTGGCCCAGCGTTACGAAATTCGGAAGAACGATACGCTCGCTAAGATCGCAAAGCGTTTCTACTCTGACGCGGCCCTCTTCCAAAAGCTCGCTCTCTACAACGGCATCCAGGATGCCAACCGCATCATCTTGGGCCAAGTGATTGAAATCCCTTCTCGCAAGGAACTTCTAGGTGGCACGGCCGTCCCCACGGCTCAGACTACTGCTGTAGCAGTGCGCGCCGTTGCTACCAGCGGTGCCGCCGCGGCGCCGGCACCGATTCTTCAACCGCCCAACGGCCTTGAAGAGGTCCTGGCCACGTTCGGGGACATCAACAAATTCATCGCCGCGGACGGGTCGATCACATCCGCCTGGGAGTCGCAGTTTATCACGCGTGTGCCGCTGCCCTTTCCGATCCCTCTTTCGTGGAATCTTTCCGCACAGGCAACGCAGATTCGCTGTCACAAACTCCTCGCCGGTGTCTTTGAACAAGCTTTCCAAACCATCGATGCGCAGGAGCTTCGCCAACAGATCCAGACTTACGGCGGCTGCTACGAATTCCGTGCCAAGCGAACCAGTGCAAAAATCTCTGCCCATGCCTGGGGAATTGCTCTTGACCTCAATCCCCTCACCAACGCGCAGGGGACTCCAGGCAACATGCATCCCGGCGTCGTCAACATTTTCCGCAGCTTCGGCTTCAAGTGGGGCGGCGACTGGACCGGCAAGTCCAAAGACCCCATGCACTTTCAATTCTGTACAGGCTATTGAGTTGTGAGCCTCGGCACGGGCTGTGCGTGGCGCAGATTCCAGTTCACTGGTGACACAATCCGGAAACTCGGACTTGCCTGTTTAGCGACTGCCCGCGCATGATCGGCAGCAGTCTTCCGCTCGAACTGCTGCACAGCTTGTCGAATGCGCGATAGCGCTAATGCACGCACGGACAGAGTCAAATCGTGGAGCTTGGTGCGCAACACAACCTGTTCGGACCGAGTGAGCGCCCCTCAGGTATCCGACAAGCCATCCTGGTCCGC
>Ga0247727_10020274_pt1 | contig 10185 bp, 10 predicted proteins | sample WisWelCaveWW1625_FD_202498 | JGI IMG/M metagenome (GOLD analysis project Ga0247727, IMG submission 202498) | Biofilm microbial communities from Wishing Well Cave, Virginia, United States - WW16-25 | ecosystem: Environmental > Aquatic > Deep subsurface > Groundwater > Cave microbial mat | place... | reverse complement strand
TGCTTGGCGAGCACGACCGCTCGCTGTGGGGCAAGATCAGGCAGGCGCTGCTGGCGCTGGCGCTCGAGCGGCGGCTGTCGAAGGATGAAATCCTGCGGCTCTACCTGCGGCTTGCGCCCTTCGGCGGCAACCTGGAGGGCGTGCGCGCCGCATCGCTCGCCTATTTCGGCAAGGAACCCAGGCGGCTTTCGGTGGCCGAGGCGGCGCTGCTGACCGCCATTCCCCAGTCGCCCGAAAGCCGGCGCCCGGACCGCTTCCCGGAGACGGCGCGGCGGGCGCGCGATCGCGTGCTCGCCCGCATGCTCGCCGCCGGCGTGATTTCGCGCGACGACGCCGCCCGTGCCATGGCCGAGCGAGTGCCCGTGACCCGGCGGGAATTTCCAATGCTGGCGCCGCATCTGGCCAACGCCGAGGTGGAGCAGCACGCAAATCGCACCGTCCACCGTTTGGCGCTCGACTACGTGGTCCAGGCCAATCTCGAGGCCGTGGTGCGCGACTACGCGGCTACCTTGGGTGCGCGCCTTTCGGCGGCAGTGGTTGTGGTCGACCATCGCACCGGCGAGGTCGTCGCCTACGTTGGCTCGCCAGGGTTCCTGGACGAGGAGCGCTTCGGCGCCATCGACATGGCGATTGCGCTGCGCTCGCCGGGTTCGACTTTGAAGCCGATAATCTACGGTCTCGCCTTTGAACTTGGGCTCGCCCATCCTGAGACGCTGGTTGAGGACGGGCCGGCGCGCTTCGGCACCTATGTGCCCAAGAACTTCGATCACGACTGGCACGGCACCGTGTCGATCCGCACCGCGCTGACGCTGTCGCTCAATATTCCCGCCGTGAAGGTGCTGGAAGCCGTGGGAGCCGGCAAGCTCTACGCCCGCCTGCAGCAAGCCGGCGTCACCCCGGTGCTGCCCAAGGCCACCGATCCGTCGCTCGCCATTGCGCTCGGCGGCGTAGGACTGAAGCTCACCGACCTGACCCAGCTCTACGCCAGCATGGCGCGCGGCGGGGAGCCTGTTGTGCTGAAATACCGCCGCGACGTTGCCGCCCCCAGAGGTCCGACCGAGCGGATGCTGTCCGCGGTGGCGGCCTGGTATGTTGCCGACATCCTGTGCCACGCCTTGCCGCCGGCCAACGCCAAGCCTGGTCTCATCTGCTACAAAACAGGCACCTCGTACGGCTACCGCGACGCCTGGTCCGTCGGCTTCGACGGACGTCACACGATCGCGGTATGGGTGGGCCGCCCGGACGGTGCCTCCACACCGGGCCTTTCGGGCCGCGCCTCAGCCGCCCCATTGCTGTTCGACGCCTTCGTGCGCGTTGCCATGCGTCGCGCGCCGCTAACTCCCGCCCCATCCGGAGTGCTGCGGGCCACGAGCAACGATTTGCCGCCACCGCTGAAGCGTTTCCGCGAGACGGTGGCGGATGTCGGCACCGGCGACACTCACGCCGAGCCGGCGGTCAGGATCGCCTTCCCGCCGGACCGGGCCGAGATCGAGGTAGACGAGAGCGATGGCGGCACGGTCCTCGTCAAGGCCGAGGGCGGGGCGCTGCCGCTGGTTTGGCTGCTGGACGGCGAGCCCATCGCCTCCGACCCGCAACGGCGCGAGGTGGAGCTGCCGGCTGGGCGCCGGGGCTTTTTCCGGCTTTCGGTGATCGACGCCAGGGGGCGCACCGACCGAGTGGTCGTCAGGCTCAAGTGAGCGCTGTGTGTCACCGAATCCGGTCAATCTAACCCAACCTACACCACGGCCGTCGCTTCGATCTCGACCTTGGCGCGATCCTCAACGAGCGCCACCACCTGCACAAGCGTCATGGCGGGAAAGTGCCGGCCGATGACGCGGCGGTAGGCCTGGCCTACCTCGCCGAGGCGCGAGAGGTATTCCCTCTTGTCCGTGACGTACCAGGTCAGGCGTACGAGGTGCTCGGGCCGCGCACCGGCCTCGGCCAGCACGGCGACGATGTTGGCGAGCGCCTGCTCGACCTGGGCGACGAAATCGTCGCTCTCGAACTGTTGTTCAGCGTTCCAGCCGACCTGGCCGGCAACGAATACGAGCTTCCCCTCGGTAGCCACGCCGTTGGCGAAGCCCTTGGCGGGCGCCCAGTGCTTGGGGTGAAGGAGCTGCATGTGTCCGTCTCGCTAACGCTGGCCTTGTGACGGGAGCACGACACTCGCCCGGATGCAAATGTCGAATCGCTGTAGCGCGCCCTCATCGACGATTTGAGGGGTATTTGAGGGGTCGAGGGAGGTGCCCGAGCGCCCGACGTTTGACATCTCTGCATTGCCTATCTGGGGATTGGCGCATACAGTGCTCCTGGACAATCAGCCATCGCGCCAAATCGTTGGCTGGCACATCGAGGGCAGGTCTGTATTGCCGACGACCAGGGGGTGATAGGGTGCCGCGTATTGCTATATCCGTCAACGTTGCTTTGATGCTCACAGTCGGCCTTACTGGCATCTCACGTGCGGCCGAAATCAAATGTCTGTTTATGTATCAACCAACGGAGACGACATGCCTTCGAGTTGCAATCCTCGGCACTATTCAGCACGGTGACGCTGCGAAGCTTGAACAATTCCTGGCGGATAATTCTGCCGTTGGCACTGTCCATCTACTATCGCCCGGTGGAGACCTCTTTGAGGGAATGAAGATTGGCCGGCTCATCAGGTCCCGCTTTTTGGTCGCCAGCGCCAAATCGCCATCCAGGATCGAGAGTAAGAACGTTACGCACGAGTGCGGGGTAGTAGGCCTACCGGTTTGTTGTGCGAGCGCTTGTGCGCTTGCATATTTCGGAGGAATTGAATGGGACCGAAGCGAGTTCTTTGGCTTGCATCGCCCAACACTCCGCGATTTGGGTGATCGCTCATATGCAGAATCTCAGCAAGCGCTGAGAGACGCGGCGACCAAGATAAAGGAATACCTTCTCGAAACGGAAATTTGCAAGAGGGCAGCGGGGTTGGGACCTAACCAAGGAAAGGGTATACAAACGTATCGAAGAGCTCACGGGTGACAGGTTAATCGGAGACCCCTCTGTCGATTGCGGCTGGGCCCTGAATGTCGATGTAATCATCTCGACTTGCACGATCGTTATTGAGCGGGGTGATCGGGAGGCGAGCAGAGCAAGAGCTGCTGCGTATAAGAGGCGAGCCGAGGTGTATGATATATGGAAAAAAGATGTTGACCGGGCAGTCTTCGATTACACAAAAGCAATTGAGTTGAGCCCTCCCCTGAGTCCTTTTTCAACAACCTCAGGGCTCTTCGAATGGTCGGACGTGATCGCACTGTATCGTAGTCGGGCGCGAGCTCTTTCAAAGAGGGGTGATCTCGATGGAGCCATTGCAGACTACACGAAACTAATTGAAGTTGACCCAAAAGATGGGCTCCATTACATCGATAGAGGACACCTTTATGAAAAGAAAGGTGACAAGGTGGGCGCTATTGCGAACTATAGGCGGCTGCTGGAAGTTTCGCCCTCAAGCGGTGATTATGCGCGCAAAGCCCTTGCACGTCTTGGTTTCTCACCTTGACTTCTGCAGCACCCACCAAGAAGCAAGCTGAGTAGCCGTAACCCAACATAGGTCGCGCATGTTCATGTTGGGTTACGCGCTATCGCGCTAACCCAACCTACGATAGCTACGATAGCGCGTCCGCCGGCGAAGTGCTACAAGGCGCTCCGTGCACAATCCAACCGTGCCCGCCAGATGCGTTACCGCCGCGTGTTCATTCCCGGAGCGTCCTATTTCTTCACGCTTGCCACGTACGAGCGCTCGCCAATCTTTTCCGACCCGACCGCAATCGATCTCTATCGGCGCGCGGTCTACAGGGTGCAGACCGCCTGGCCCTTCACGCTCGAAGCGCAGGTCATACTGCCGGATCGTGTCCATCTGCTCTGTACCCTGCCTGAGGGGGACACCGACTATCCGACACGCGTACGCCTGATCAAGGCTGCATTCACGCGTTCGTTCCTCGGCCACCGAGAGCGGCCCGGCGAGCGATCCGGCAGCCGCGTTGCAAGGGGAGAGCAGGCGGTCTGGCAGCGGCGGCGCAAGGTTGCGATCGAGTGGGGAACGTGGCGCTCAGGCCGGAGCGGGGGAGCCTCTGGGTCTGTAACCGGCGCCTCAACGCCGGCCTCGTTGTGACCTTGTCGCGATGCCCGTGCTGTGCGAGACCGATCGGCACCCGCCCTCGACGCCGAAACTTATGACACAGTACGACTAACCCAACCTACAAGATTACAAGATGAACTTGCTCAGGTCCGCGTTCTTGGCGAGGTCGCCGACGCGGGCCTGCACGTAGGCTGCATCGATCAGGATCGTCTCGCCGCCCTTGTCGGTGGCCTCGAACGAGATCTCGTCGAGCACCCGCTCCATCACCGTCTGCAGGCGCCGCGCGCCGATGTTCTCGACCGTTGAGTTGACCTGCGCCGCAATGTCGGCCAGCGCGTCGATGGCATCGTCCGAAAATTTGAGCGTGACGTTTTCCGTCGCCAGCAGGGCGACGTACTGCTTGATGAGGCTCGCTTCCGGCTCGACCAGGATGCGCCGCAAGTCCTCCGTTGTCAGGGGCTTGAGCTCGACGCGGATCGGCAGCCGGCCCTGCAGCTCCGGCAGCAAATCGGCCGGCTTGGCGGCATGGAACGCGCCCGAGGCGATGAACAGAACGTGGTCGGTCTTCACCGGCCCGTACTTGGTGGAAACCGTGGTCCCCTCGAGCAGGGGCAGAAGATCGCGCTGCACGCCCTCGCGCGAAACGTCGGCGCCGATGCGGCCCGCCTCCGAGCGCGAGCAGATCTTGTCGATCTCGTCGAGGAACACGATGCCGTCGTTCTCGACGCCGCGCACCGCATCCTGCACCAGCTGATCCTGGTCGAGCAGCTTGTCGCCCTCTTGGGCCACCAGGATCTCGTAGGCCTGGCCGACGGTCATGCGGCGCGGCTTGGTACGCTGGCCGAAGGCCTTGCCCAGCATCTCGTTGAGGTTGATCATGCCGACCTGGCCGCCGGGGATGTCGAAGGTGGGCAGCTGCACGCTGCTCTCGGCCACCTGGATTTCCACCTCACTGTCGTTGATCTCGTTTCCCCGCAAACGCTTGCGCCACGTCTCGCGGGTTGCAGGCTGGGCGTTGGCGCCCACGAGAGCGTCCAGCACGCTCTCCTCGGCGTTCTTCTCGGCTTGTGCTTTCACCTCCCTGCGCCTGGTCTCGCGCACGAGGCCGATGCCGACCTCCACCAGGTCGCGCACGATGGAATCCACATCGCGGCCGACATAGCCGACCTCGGTGAACTTGGTCGCCTCCACCTTGAGGAACGGCGCGCCGGCAAGCCTGGCCAGGCGGCGCGAGATCTCGGTCTTGCCGCAACCCGTGGGCCCGATCATCAGGATGTTCTTGGGCAGCACCTCCTCCTTGAGGTCATCCGCCAATTGCTGGCGCCGCCAGCGGTTCCTGAGCGCGATGGCCACCGCGCGCTTGGCATCCTTCTGGCCGACGATGAAGCGGTCGAGCTCGGAGACGATTTCGCGGGGGGAGAAGCTGGTCATGGGCGCACGGGCACGGGTGGAAGGCGGTTTGCGATCGCGGGAGAGAGCAGGGCCAACAGGCGCCGGCGCAGCGGCACCCAGCCGGCGCCGAGCGTCAGCACGAAGGCGCCCAGGATGACGAGGGTGGCGGCAAAAACGAACGCCTGGTCGCTAGGCAGGCTGCCGCCTTTGGCACTTGTCAGTGCATAGCCGATGGCGCCGCCGAGGTAGGCAAGGCCCGAAACCAGCAGCGCCCGCCGGTCGATGAGGACGGCCACGACCGCCAAAACGGCAACGATCAGCATGACGGCCAGCGCCAGCACGGCATTCATATCGGGCGTGAGAGGCCCCGCAGCCCGGCCGACGTCGCCCGCAAGCGGCGACAATACCAGCAGCCAGATCACCGAGTGCACGGTCAGCGGCGCCGCCAGCAGATGCAACCAGAATGCACAGTCCGCGCGCCGGGTGAGGCGCTCGCGATCTGACGCGTCGAAGACCATGGCCGCTGCAAAAACGCCAAGGCCGCAGAGGAGGAGAACGATCGCGTCCGAAAATGCAACGGTTTGCGGAATAGCAGAGGCCGCCAGGCCCATCGCCGCGACGACCAGGCTCGCAGCGAGCGGCAGCAGGGCGAACGGCAGCTTGAAACGCCAATAGAACACCGCGGCAGCGCCTGCAGCGACCAGCGCCCTTGCTGCGAACATGAGAGGCCCGCCGGGGTAGTACTGCAAGGCTTGCAGCATGCTAATCGCTTTAGGCATTCGCGGCCGGATCTGCATGCCCAGCCACGTCTCTACCGGCAGTTGGATGGACGCGGCGAAAACAAACACGACGAACGCGGCGGCCAGCAGGATGCCCGGCAGCACCAGCCGCATGCGGCCGACCAGCAGCTCGGCAAGCGCCCACACGACCGCTGCCATAATCGCGAAGTGTGGCATGAAGTACCAGAATCCGCCGACGAACAGAATGATGCCGATGGAAAAGAACACATCGTTGAAGCCCCGCATGAAGCGGAACCGCTCCTCGTGGCCCAAATCGATGGCGCGCTCCCGCTCGCGCCGGCGCGCGAGCTCGCGCAGGGAGCTAGCCTGCGCCTCGCTCACGATTCCAGCCGCGACCGCGGCGTCGAGATCGGTATCCTGCAGCATCTAGGCTTTCCCCGGGTTCAGCGACCGCTTTCGAGCGTTTCGAGCACGATACTGGTGTTGGTATAGACACAAATCTCGGCAGCGATCGCCATGGCCTTGCGTGCGATCTCCTCCGCGCCAAGGCTCGTATCCAGCAGGGCCTTGGCAGCCGCGAGCGCAAAGTTGCCGCCCGAGCCGATGCCCATCACGCCGCTCTCCGGCTCGAGCACATCGCCGGTGCCGGTGAGCACCAGCGTGACCTGCCTGTCGGCGACGATCATCATGGCTTCGAGCCGTCGCAAGTAGCGGTCCGTGCGCCAGTCCTTGGCCAGCTCGACACAGGCGCGCGTCAGCTGCCCGGGGTACTGCTCGAGCTTGCTCTCCAGCCGCTCGAACAGCGTGAACGCGTCTGCCGTGGCGCCGGCAAAGCCGCCGATCACGTCGCCTTTGCCGAGCGAGCGTACCTTCTTGGCGTTGGCCTTGATGATGGTGGCGCCGAGGCTCACCTGCCCGTCGCCGGCGATCACGACCTTGCCGGCTTTGCGCACCGTCAGGATGGTGGTGCCGTGCCAAATGTCTGGAGATGATACCGGATCTGTCATAGAGAGCTTCTTCAGGGATGTCGGCATGAGTGGCCCGTCAATCAAGGCGACGTATTGTGCGCTGCCGACTGTGGAAACCGTAAGATCAAGCTGATAAACGCTTGGGTGCGGCCCGGCAAGCAAGACGAGACCCGTGAAACGCCAAGCGACCATCGAGCGCTCCACCAAGGAGACCAAGATCAAGGCCAGCGTCGACCTCGACGGCACCGGCGCCTACGATATCGCCACGGGTATCGGCTTCCTGGATCACATGCTGGAGCAGCTGGCGCGGCATTCGCTCGTCGACATCACCCTCGAGGCCAAGGGCGACCTGCACGTCGACTTCCACCACACCACCGAGGATTCCGGCATCGTCCTGGGCCAGGCCATCGCCAAGGCGCTCGGTGACAAGCTGGGCATCACCCGCTATGCGAGCGTCTACCTGCCCATGGACGAGACCCTCACCCGCGTCGCCGTGGACGTCTCGGGCCGCCCCCATCTGGTGTGGAAGGTCGCCTTCTCGCGCCCAAAGCTCGGCGACATGGATACCGAGCTCTTCCGCGAGTTCTTCCAGGCGTTCGCGCAGAACGCGGGCATCACCCTGCACGTCGAGAACCTCTACGGCGAGAACAGCCATCACATCGCCGAGACCTGCTTCAAGGGCCTCGCCCGCGCCCTGCGCGAGGCTATCGCCATCGACGCGCGCCAGGGCGGCCGCGTGCCCTCGACCAAGGGAACGCTGTAGGGCGGAATAGGCTGCAGCCGTATTCCGCCGTTATCGGGTAGTGTCTCAGTTTGAAATTTGACCGTCCTTATGAGTCATTCTATCGCATCCGGGACGAAGGCCGAAACCTGGTCAAGCGAGTTGCCATGCCAAGTCGCCAACGCGTTCAAGAATTCATCTCGCTTGTCGAGCGAGGCGAATACGTCAGGGCGATCGAGGATTTCTACCACCCGAACGCATCGATGCAGGAGAACGGCCTGCCGCCGCGGGTGGGGCGGCAGACGCTCATCGAGCACGAGCGCGCCGTTCTGGCGGGCCTGCAGGCCATGCGCACCCACCGCGTCGAGACCTTCCTCGTCGACGGCGATCGCGTGGTCATCAATTGGGTGTTCGAGATGACGGGCCCGGACGGGAAGGTGCGGACGCTGGACGAGCTGGCGCTGCAGATCTGGCTTGGCGACAGGATTGCCGCGGAGCGGTTCTACTACGATCCGGCGCAGATCAGGTCGCCGCGCGCCTAGTCTTTTCCTGACGCCGGCCGCTTCCTGCCCTACTTGCACCAAGCCACATTCTGCTCGGTCCGCGCTGACAAAGATGTGGGGGATGCCGAGCGTGTGGATGATTGCGGCTTCATAGGCGACATTCGGCCGGCCGCCGCTGAGGTCGATCACAAGCAGGTCCGCCTGCTCGATCTCGTTGAGCACCATTTCCTCGATGACGGTCTGGGCCTGGCCCTCGGGCGTCACGATGCGGAACGGCGGCACGCCGTTCTCGGCGAGGCTTTCCGACATCTGCCCGAGGATTTCACCGAGCCGCTTGACGTTGCTTCGCCTGATGACGGCATCACCCTTGACAACCTCCATTGGTCCAAGGACGAGCAGATTATATTGCATAAAGCAAACCCTCATGAAACGCCATCTGCATGCGTGCGTCCGCGCCGCCCTGAAACAGCTGCAACTTGTCGCGCAGCTGACGCTGCCTCACGCTCTGTGTGCCGGGCGTGAAATCGTCGTCGAGGTTCAGCCCGGAAATCACCTGCGCGCCGGAGAAGTAGACGGTTATCCTGACGCGGCACTACGGGCTGCCTCTGGTCGACCTGGCGGGGCCTGCCGGCCTGGCGGTGGGCTATCATATCAACGCCGTCAGGCGTTTCATCGAGCCCGGCGGCTACTCCGGGCGGGAGTGCACGCTGACCATCGAGCAGAGGAGGCTCTCCCGGCCGATGGACATTTTCAAACCGCGCAGCAAGGTGGTCGAGGTAGAGGCGCTGGTCGTTGTCGAGCCGCCGAGCCTGCTCAAGAAAACCTGGGGTGAGGACTGGAAGGAGGTCCAGCGCATGCTTGCCGTCCGCAGCATCGAGGTCGAACGCGGCTCCATAGACTTGGCGGGCGCGCCGGCAAGGCGCGGCTTCTCGGGCTGGTTCTACAGCGGCGGCATCCGCAAGGGCACGACCTTCTGCATCGATCTGCCGACGACCGTGTATCCTCTGAAAGAGTCGCCCCGCATGAGCAGGCTGGCCAAGCTGCGAGGCGCTTTTTCCGGTCCGCAGAGGGAGATCATCGAGGAGTTCGAGGGACGCGCGCTAGAGCGGATGCTGACATCGTTCAGGCACAACCTGCTCTATCACGTTGGGCAGGTCCAGGACCGGCGCGAGGACGGCTACTACTACACCAAGCTGCGCGATCTCGGTGACGTTCTGTCGAGGCTGGTCAGGTAGTACCCCGCCGGGGCGTCGCGCGGGGAGCAGCGGTGGCCGGTGCCATGACCGCCTGCAGCCAAGCGAGCAACGGGCAGCTGTAGCTGCCGTCACGGCCAACCCTTGCACGATTGGATTTTGCCCGATGGGCAGAGTGCCGATGCACAGCCTGTGGACCGCCCCGCCGCCCCATCGAATCGGCCCGGCAAGGACTTTTGCACGCTTCCGGTCGAGATTTCGCAGGTGGCTCGGTCCCACGCCCTTTGCCCAAGCGTTGGCCCTCAGGCTCGGTAACCCTCCCGACAAGTTTCGGCTCCGACTCTTGCTGCTGCGGAAGCTTCCGTTCAGCTTGGCCGGGACCTGGGGTGACCACCGCCTGCGGCTGGTTGAGCGCGGCGACCTGCTGTTCGGCCTCGCGCCGCCGCCGGTACTGCTCTGCCCAGCGGTGGGCATCGGCGAGCTTGCGCCCCTCATCCTGCATTTGCCTGGCGGCCTCCTGCTGTTCGGCGTCGCGTTGCTGCTGCTCCCGTTCGGCTAGACGACGGTAC
>Ga0247727_10020273_pt1 | contig 10186 bp, 8 predicted proteins | sample WisWelCaveWW1625_FD_202498 | JGI IMG/M metagenome (GOLD analysis project Ga0247727, IMG submission 202498) | Biofilm microbial communities from Wishing Well Cave, Virginia, United States - WW16-25 | ecosystem: Environmental > Aquatic > Deep subsurface > Groundwater > Cave microbial mat | place... | reverse complement strand
TGGAATGAAAAAAGATTCCTACGGAATGACAACCCTTTTTATGCCTGAAGAGCTGCTAATTTTTATCATACCGCCAAGCCGTTATTTTGCCTCATGCCCTCACCGCTTTCGCCAACTCCGCCGCATAAACCGAAATCGCGTTCGGGCCTTCGCCGGTGATAAGGTTGCCGTCGCGTTCGACTTTGCGGCCCGTGTATTTCGCGCCGGCGTTGCTCAATTTTTCAAAAATAGAATTATGGCCGGTGACGGTTTTTCCCGGCAATATGCCGGCGACGGCGAGGGCAACCGGGGCGCGATCATTGGCGGCAATGAGCTTGCCGGATTTCGCATACGAACGGATGATCTCGTGCGCTTTGTAATCATGCCAGTACTGACTCGCGCCGTGGCCGCCGATGAAAACCACGCCGGCGTAATCATCGGGATTCACTTCGTCGATCAGCATATCGGGATTGACACTGTTGCCGGCATAACCTATTGCGCCCTTTCTCATCGTCGAGGCCGTCACCACTTTCGCGCCGCTTTTTTCCAACGCCTCGCGCGTGGCGTTGTATTCTTCTTCACGGAAACCCTCGGTCGGTATAATAACTAAAATCGCTTTGCCGTTGTCGGCCATTTTTTCCTCCTCCGTTGTCGCTTCATAAAATGACGCCATCGTGTTTGCAGAAAAATTAAAGAACCGCACAAAAAATTAGCATTTTACGGAGAGAAAAGCAAGAGGATTGTTGGGAGGCGGTTTCCGTATTAGCCTTTAGCCTCAAAATCATCTATATTAAATTCTTTAAAGAACTGTACCAGAAAAGATGATGATAAGACACTAATTTTATAGAATAAAAAGTTTGAAAAAATTTAAAATTTTTCTTGCTATTTATGTTAATGATTTGTAAATTTCTCTCCTCAATTTATTCATCCAGTTGGCGCGACTTCTTGGGGACAACCATCAAAGACTGGAGAAAGTATCAAAACATGTTTCGCAAAACAGGTGGTAAAAGGGTATATAAAACATGTAGGAAACACCTTATGATGGGTCTAAGTTTTAACCACCTCGTATTATTTACATTCGTGGGGGGGACGACATGTATTTAATTAAACAATTAGCCAAACAAATGTATTTACGGAAAGAAAATAGGGAAAGGCCATATATATTATTCTTAGGGGCGGGGATTTCTGTTTCTTCCGGTATTTCAAATATGAACGATATGATCGATCGTTTTCTGACTGATACTGGCAATGTAAGTCGTGATGATTTAGACAAAATGGACAAAGATCAGCGATTTGAAAAGTTTTTTTTAGCGATCCAGAATCTGAGTGAAGTTGATCGATACCATTGGCTGCGCGATGGCTTCAAAAATGCTGCACCCTCCTTTGGCTATCAAGCCCTAACTAAGTTGATTGAAGACGGCTATATTGACACGATTTTTACAACCAATTGGGATGAGTTGTTAGAGATGAGTTTAATGAAATCAAATAAAATAAAAGAAAAAAAAGATTATAGAATCTATGCACGTGGTGTTGATCGTGACGATTTCATTATAAGTCAATTTAGAAGCCATGCCTTTCCCAGCATAAAAATTGTAAAGCTGCATGGCGAATTGGAAAGCAGAGTGATTTTAGTGACGCCACAAGAAACCTCTGAATTCCCTACGGAGTTCGCCCGTTTTTTTCGCGAAGAGATCTTTAGATCGCGTGATATCATTATGGTTGGCTACAGTGTATCAGATCAAGACGTGAAGAACTGTATGGAGCCCGAGCACAATTCATTGTATTATGTCAATCCCAAACCGCCCAATGACGATTTGTTGAAAAAGTTTAATCATCTTGAACAAATCACCGGCGACGACATCAATTTCGATACGTTCATGAGCAATCTTGCCGAAGCTATTTCTCAGGAAGAAATTCGAATGCGAGCAGGTGTGCCGGATAAATTACTGGAAAAATTTAGTGAGGATATTCAAAAAATCCGTGAGGATTTTGATTTGCTGGTCGAGTTTTTGAAAAACCCAAAAATGAACTGAGGAGATCACCATGGAAATGAACAACACCGAAACGACTCCTGCAACTGCGTCCAGAGACACTGGGTTCAACATTATTAATCGCGAAGACGAATTGAACGACATGCAGGAAGTTCTATACCGCCTAACTACGCCGGGCCGATTAGTGACGAAACCGATTCTTGAAATTAATGGCATAGGAGGAATAGGAAAAACGGTGTTGCTTAAAAAATTCTGGCAGGAATCCAAAGCCCATGAGGAGTTGTTTTGCGCTTTCGTTGACTTTCATGAATTTGCTCAAGAACGATCCGCCAGTCTCAATAAGCTGATTCTTGACATCGTTCGGCAGATCGGAATAAAGAATGACGCGTCCACTCGCATTGAAGCCGAAGCCGGTAATCCCGAAATAAAACACGACTTGACTGCAGATCTTATTGATTATCTGACGGCAGTTTTAAATACGCCTCAAAAAGAAGTGCCTTTGTCGCTAATTTTCGATTCGGTAGACGAAGTTGATAAAAATAAGACAGACATTAGAAAATGGTTGATCTCATTAATCGAAGGCACGGTAGAGGCAGGTAAGATCCTTTTTACGATTGCTAGTAAGACCTCGTTGGGCTTTAAACAAGAATCTAATTTAGAAAAAAAAGTTTATGCTTTGCGACTGAAGGAGTTTGACCAAGAACTTACTTTACGCCATATCGAAGGAGTCATGAGAAATATAGATCCTGGTGAAAGTTTACAAAACTGGGCTAATGTCGTTTTTCGTCTGACGCATGGTCATCCCATGGCAAATGAAATCGTTGTCTCCGAAGCTCGAAGGCGAGAATACGTCCCGCAAACAATAAGGAATAATCTTTATGAATTTGCACAGCTTATTGATCAAAAAGTTGTTATTCCAAAGGTTTTTCATGGATACAATACTGAAGAAATAAATCGATTCCGCCAGATGTTGACACATCTCTCTATCCCACGTATGTTTAATCTTGTGAGCATGGGAAGAATTATTGGTAAATTTACGCCGGAATACGCCTTGAAATCAAGCTGGCACTATAGCAATTATGTTCGTGAGCTTCAGCATGAAACCTCATTCGTTAGCTATTCAAAAGAGAAAAGCGCTTATGTCGTCAATCCCATCCTGCGAAGTGTCTTTTCGCTCACCCTAAAAAATGAAAGCCCAGAAAAATTCATAAAAATACACCAATCTCTTGCAGACCTTTATTCGGATTGGATTAAGGATGCTAAAGGCACGGATAAAACCAAATATTTTATAGAAAAAATATATCATCAATTGTCCTGCGATACTTTACCGGATGCTCTGATTCCACAATTTCGGGAATTTGCTGAAATCATCATCGTGCAAAACGTCGACGAAGAACGGCAACGTGATGCCAAACAGCAGTTTATAGAAGAGTTTAAGAGCGATCCGGATTTTGGCGAATATTTCAATGAATTGACGCGCGCGAACATTCTGAAACTGTTCGAATAATTCTACGTCGGTAGCTCACCTCTTTTTCAGGAAAGATGAAGCCATGACAAGTGGTTTTAGTGGTTTTATCGGCCGGCAGACTGAGCTCAAAAAGTTTGAAGCCGCACTCGATAATTTTACTCCCGATTCGCCGCATATTGCTTTCATTTATGATACAGCGGAAAAGCTGGAAGATAAGGGCGGCATTGGCAAAACCAAGTTGGTTTATGAATTTCTCCGTATTGCACAATTGCCTAAATACGGAAAAAATTTTATTGTGATTGATGAGGTTTTCGACTTTTACGAGGCCGTCAATCGTGATCAAATGAGCCGGCTTTCCCGCCTCGTCCGGCATTTGGAAGAGAAGACAAAAACAAAGGCGTTTGACCGGTTTTGGAAAAATGTCCGTGATTATTATCTGAAAAATGTTTCGATAGAAAAAGTGCTGGAGGATTATTGGTCCGGATATAATCAAATGTGCGAAGAAACCGGAAAGAAGGTTATACGTTTCTTTGATACATTCGAAGCCGCGGAAAAAACCCTCAACTATCTTAAAGAATCCTACCGTTTCATCGAAGATCAGATATTAGCCAATTCTTTCATCATCATTTCGGGCCGCAACCAACCGAATTTTAATGCGTCAATTTGGAGCGGATTTGCCGAGAAGATAATACATTTTCCACTTCAAGGTTTTTCCAACGAAGAGGCGAAAGTATACTTTCAAAGCGCCGGTTTTCGTGAGCTAAAGGATCAGCAAATTGCGGCTCTAAACCATAAGGCGCAAGGACGCCCCATTCTGCTGGCGCTCATGGTTGATTATTTAAGAAATATTTTGACGGTCGAAGCTCTTCTTCAACTCGAAGACAAGGATTTCAAGGAAAGGTTAGTCGCATTTATTAGAAGTTTTCGCAACCCGCCGATTGATCAAGCCATCTTGGCCATGGCCCACCTCAAACATTGGTGCAATAAAAACTTCCTTCAGCGTTTTGTTGATCCCAAACAGAATTTCGAGGATAATTATCAGCTACTAAAATCTCTCTCCTTTGTACGCTCGCTGGGTACACAGGAAGAATATGTCGTCTTGCACGATCAAATGCAAGAAATGGTTTCGGATTATATTTTGGACAAAGATTTTGCGGACGGCTCATTTCGCCGTGAAATCAGCGAATGGGCGATGACTTTTTATCAGGAAGAAATTGCCAACTATAAAAAACGCGAAGAGGAGTTCACCCAAAAACATGAGCTGGGTAAATATCAGGTGGCTCGCGACGAAAGATTTATTCTGAAGGCGGAGGAATGGTATCATAACCTGTTTGTCAACCGCGCGCAAAATATCAATGATTTCTTTTTCGAGCTTTATGACCCCAGCCTGGAAAGAGGCTACCTCGACTATTGTTTTATTTTGCTGAGCCATCTTGAAGATTTAAACAAGTTACTGTCATTGACGGCGCATACCCAAAACCGTATCAAAATGAGGGCAGCGCGTTTGCACGCCGAAAAGTTTTATTTCACCAATAATCAATATTATCGAGACGAAGCGGGGAAGCTCTTTGAAGAACTTCTCCAAGAAGCCAGAAAAAGTGGATCAAATATGTTCATAGGGGGGGTGCTTTGTGATTATGGCGCCCTGCTGTTTTATTTGCGGGAAATGTCCGAGGCCGAAAAAGTATTGCAGGATTCCATCGACGCCTTGCAAAGAGAATTGAGTCCCGGCAACTATGACATATATTATTTTTTAGGAAAATCCCAAAACTGGCTTGGCTATATCCTTTACCAACAGGGGAGATTCACGGACTCCATTAAAATCCTTGAGGACGCAGAGAAAAGCTTATTTACCGCTGACCGTCTTGTTTTGGAAGCTCCTGAGCTTAAAAGCAAAGAAGATTTTAGAACTTTGCGTCGCGAACAAATTGACGCATGGATTGCGCAGGTTCGCGGCAATTTGTGCCGGATTTATCGCGAGGTCGGCGATATCAAGAAAGCAATTTATTATGGCGAAAGCAGCCTGAAACGTCGCAAGCGATTGGGCAATTTGCGTGAAATCGTCAAAGGGCTTAATTCTCTCGGACTAGTCTACTCCCGCAATGAAGAAATGGTCAGAGCGCGCGAGCTTTACGATGAAGCCGAACGCTTTTTGCAAAATGTGCATGACCCGATCCTGAGGGGTCGCATTTTAACCAATAAAGCGACTTTACTTTTTAAGCGCGATAAATTCTCCGACTCATTGGCAAAGTATACCAGAAAAATGTTAATGGCGGCGAAAAATGATCTTGAACTCGACGCCGATGATCTCAATGAAGCAAAAAATTTGTTGATTGGCGTCATCAAAGCTTTAGAGAATACGAATTTGCGCGAGTTGGCGACGGCCTATCATAATTTAGGGGAATTATTTTTGCTCGAAGAGAAATATGAAGAAGCTATTAATGGATTCAATAATGCCGTCCAGGTGGCAAAAGTCGAAAACGACACTTATACCCTGCTCAACTCCAGACAACGACTCCTGCAGACGGCTTATCTGAAGGAAGATACCGACCGTTTTTATAAATTCAGACAGGCGTTTGAAACCGACAAAAAGAAATTGGTGGGATTTGAAGAGACCGCTCGTTACGTCATGCGCTTTTATATTACGGTTGGCGATTTTTACTATGATCAACTCTTCACAGACGATGAAGCGGCTGATTTTGATGAAAACTTCAGATCCGCATTTCAAGCCTACACGGAAGCAATCTTATACACACGAAGCTATGCTCAAGGCAGCGCCGCTTTTGCCCAAGAAGTTTTCGCCGAGCGAATCTTTGAGTTGTTAAAATCGAAAACGATTTCACAAGACCTGCGTGACGAATTAGTCCAAGAATGGCAGCAACAAGGGTTGGATACGAAGGAGTTGCAGCGTTACTTTGATTTCTAACGCCATGAAAAGGAGCCGGTGATGAATCAAGCAAATCAGCCAAGCTTACAGCGCTATCACTTTGCCTGGATCAATAATACGATGACTGAACGAAAACGTTTCAAAATTCAGTTGACCGACAGGCGCGAACAAGAACCGAAAAATAATACTCAGCGCTACAAAAATCAATTTCGGCGTTTTTTGGTGCGCCTACGCAGCGATTAAAGTTTTTTTCTAAACAGAGCGTGGAAACTTTTTAACCCGGCCCGCTTATCTATATGGCTTTGTTCAATATCCGTGCTCCTCTCTATATCTCTCTCGAAATCACCTACGAATGCAACAATTATTGTACGGGTTGCATTAATGAGCTTTCTTTTTCAAGGCGGCGCAAAACCCCGCCTTCAAATTGGCAAAAGATTATTGACGCTATCGCCGATACCGCCGCGCAGATTCGTGTGACCGGCGGTGAGCCCACTTTGCATCCTCACATCAATGAGATCGCGGCGTATCTTGATGCGAAAGCCCTGCCGTTTGTTATTTTCAGTCACGGTCGCCTCCCCACTATTCATCACCTATTACCAACTTTGCAGCGCGCAACTTATTTTTGGGGCTTTCTCATTTCCATGCACGGACGCACGGCAAAGACGCACGAAAATTTTACCAATGTCAAACATTCTTATCAACAAATGCTGGACGGCATTGCCGCCGTTCGTGAACTGGGTTTGCCGTTTTTCACCACCACTGTCATTCGCGACGAGGTGATGGACGAGATCGAAGCGATTGCCGAGCTCGCCTATAGTTTGAGCGCTGAGACGATCAATTTCAATCGTTATCTGGGATTAAAAAATGGGAAATTCGTCGCGACGGATGAACAATTGCGTTTGGCAATTCGCAAAGTCGAGCAGCTTCGCAAAGACAAGGGCTATCCAACTTATATCGGCAATTGCATTCCCCAATGTTTTGAAGCGTACGAATATCCGGAATTTCAAATCAGCGGTTTAACGAATTGCACGATTGATCCGGACGGCAATGTGCGGGCCGGCCATGATCCTAAAATTTTTGGTAACGTCTTGCAACAATCCTTGGAAGAAATTTGGTGCAATCAGGCCGTGGCGCGTTACCTTGATGAAGTTCCCGCAACGTGCAAAGATTGTATCTATGCCTATACTTGCCCAGGCGGCAGTCGTGCTTTGGCAAATAAATTGGGCTTGCCGCAAGATCCGCTGATTACAAAAGCCATTCGACGCTCTGATAAAAAGGAAATCGTCATTCCACGAGGATGCATTCCCACCCTGAACAAATTTGCCAAAATTCGTCAAGAAAATTTTGGTTGCATTATTTATGACTTCAACACGATGTATCCTGTCGCGGCTTCCAATAGCTGGGTAGAAGAGTTGTTTAACCGCCGGCAACCGATAGAAAAGTTGACGGCAGAGCATGGAAACACGGTTTTAGAATTTATGGCTGCATTAAATGATGCCGGTCTCGTTGAATTCAACGACTCCGCATCCATGTAAAAAGAGTTCTTCGCTCAACTCATTGCTGAGGAATAATTTAAATGCCCGCCAAAGCTAAAAAACTTTGCTTTGTTCTCATGCCTTTTAAAGAAACGCTAAAAGAAGTCTATTGGAAATCCATAAAACCTGCCTGTACGAAAGCGGGCTTCGAATCTTTAAGAGTCGATGAGTTAAAAGGGCCTTTTAACATCAACCGGAAAATCATCGAACACATATTCTTGAGTGACGCCATCATCGCTGATTTGACGGAATGGAATCCCAACGTGTTTTATGAGATGGGGGTTGCCCATACGATTGACAACAAAACCGTTATGATTATTCAAAAGAAGGATCGGTTACCCTTTGATGTCAGCACTTATCACTGCATCCTTTACGAGCAAACCATAAACGGCCTAGAAGAATTAAAACATGGAATAACCGAGGCATTAAATGGCATTGCCGAATGGCGAAAGCACCCAACGAATCCGGTGCAAGAATTTAAACCATTTGAAGCATTGATTCCGAAAAGTGTCGTCACTGAGTTACAGCACGAATTACGCCAAAAAGATGAACTGCTGGCCCAGGCCGTGTCTAAAACGGATTATCAAGCTTTACAAAAAAAGTTGGATACCCTTGGCGCCCAATTGATAAGCAAAAAAGCGGCTAAGCTGCCGCCAAAAGTTTCATCGCGGATTCAACTGCGCTCGCAGCCATTGGAAAATTTTTCTCATGAAGAAGTTAAAAAGATGCTCGCCGAGAAAAAATTTTTTGATAACGATTGGAATGAAAACGGCGGGGAATTGCGCCATCAGTATGAGAGCATAGAACGCAACAACAAGAAATTGGTTATTGATCATATAACAGGTTTGACCTGGCAGCAATCAGGCTCGGAAGAGCATGTCGACTATAGCAAAGCCAGGAATTACATCGCGGGATTAAAGTTGGGTGGCTTTGGGGGATATAATGACTGGCGTATGCCGACGCTTGAAGAAGTCATGTCAATAATGGAGCGGGAGAAGTACGACGCATTACATATCGACCCAATCTTTGATCGTAAGCAAAGTTGGATTTGGACAGCCGATAAGGAAAGTGCGGGAGTGGCCTGGGTTGTCAATTTCAGTTATGGTATTTGCCTTGGCCGCCCGATCAATGATAGCCGTTACGTTCGCGCGGTTCGTTAAATAAATAAACGCGCACCAGAGGGAGCATGTCGAGTTCCTCTGATGCGCGTATGCCGATGACCTTGTTTACCTTGTTCGATGGTTCAGGCTGCTTCCTGCATCCTGACATTTCTTATTAGAGACAAACTTAATGCCACGTTGAACTAACTGCGAGTGCTTGAGAATAAAATGAGGGGTGCGGAAAATGCACGTTGTTTACTAAGCATTTAATATCCGGTGAAGACGAAAACTCATTTAGCAGAAAACCGAGCGGAGAAATTGCGCGCAAGTAAAGTGGGAAAATTCATCACACAACTGAACAAATTTTTCGCAGCAAAATCACGCCTGTACGGCGAACCAATTCGTTTCTAAACCGCGACGCAGCAGGGCGCGGGCGCGGTGCAGCATCACCCAGAGATTATTTGGCGTAATGTTGAGAACCTCGCAAACTTCGTCGCTGCTCAAACCATCCACTTCGCGGAGGGTGAACGCTTCGGCGAGGCGCGGCGGTATTTGCGCGAGGCAGCGGTTGAAGATTTCCCAGAATTCTTTTTGCTCGACGATCTGGCTTGGATCATCCGACCAGGTTTTAGGCGCGCCTTCTTGTGTCCAGTGATCGGCCCACTCGCCGGTTTGGCGAAAGGCGTCGTCGTCATCCATGCTGATTTCAAAATCGGCGACCGGACGCTCGCGGGTGCTGCGGCGAAAATGATCGACAATTTTATGTTTAAGAATGCCGACGAGCCACGTGCGCTCGGAAGATTGTTGCGCAAAATTTTTGTAATTCTTCAGCGCCGCGAGAAAAGTTTCCTGCACCAATTCTTCGGCGAGATCGCGCCGGCGCAGCCGGAGCAACGCGTAGCTATACAGATAATCGCCGTATGCCTCAACCCAGGTGGCGGGATCCGGCGCGGAGGCAATAACCGCGGCCTGCCGCTTGCGAGTTTTGACCTCGGTAATCGTTTGCGGGTATTCCATTGCGATTGCTGACATGACGACCAACCTCCTCCTGCGTGAAGTATTGAGAACACAAAAAAGTTTTATCTTATTCCAACACCCGTGCGGCAAGTCCGGCGGTGTGCAGCATGTTCCGAACGTCCATGCCGGGGTTGATAATGTGAATATCAAAAACTTTGCTCGACAAATAGGCGACGAGAAATTCGAGCGCGGTCGCGTTGATGGACCAG
>Ga0247727_10020272_pt1 | contig 10186 bp, 7 predicted proteins | sample WisWelCaveWW1625_FD_202498 | JGI IMG/M metagenome (GOLD analysis project Ga0247727, IMG submission 202498) | Biofilm microbial communities from Wishing Well Cave, Virginia, United States - WW16-25 | ecosystem: Environmental > Aquatic > Deep subsurface > Groundwater > Cave microbial mat | place... | reverse complement strand
CCGGTGGTATTCTCATCTGCCTCATTCATTAGCATTACGCCCTGGGCCTTCAACTTGCGCTGCAGGTCGCGAACGTCGGTGAAGGTGCTTAGCTTTTGTGCGTTGCTGTCCCACCCAGGGTTGAAAGTGAGGATGTTTTTTTCAAATATCCCTTGGAAAAGTCCAATGGCGTGATTGCCGTTCTTCAAGATCAGCCAATTCTGCGCAGGTTCTCCAGCAAAGACCGTGAAACCAAACTTCTCATAGAACTTCCTCGATGCCTCAAGATCCTTAACGGCCAAGCTGATTGAAAACGCGCCGAGTTCCATGACCTCGCTCCTTTCGTGTGTCACGTATTGCGATGTCGATCATCGTTGTCGGACCAGTGCCGTTCGCCGTGGAAGCCGAACGCCATCGAGCTCGGCGGCGCGGCGTTGTGTGCCGCGTCCGCTGCAGCGAGTTGTTAGGCGCGGGAGGTGGCAGGGAGGCGGTTCCCAGCCGCCGGCCCTTATGGCTCCGGAGCCACTCCCACGCCTGTGGAAGGGGCTAATCTGATCCTGTCACCTCAGGCGGAACGTGTGATGCGCTGCTGCTCCTCGCGGCTGATGCGGCGCAAGTGGCTTTCGGGTTCATGGCCACGGATGTACTCCGCCGGGACGTCGTTAATCAGCGTTGGGTAGCCACGCTCACCGGCTAGGTCGCGGCACAGTCAACCGTGCTGTTCGTATCGCCGCTTACGCTTTGCGCAATTGGATCTGCCGCTTCTTCTCGTCGATGTTGATCCCCCACAGCCTGGCGGCGTTGTGGCCAAAGATCTTCTGCTTCACCTCATCCGTCAACTGTGGGTATCCATGCCCCTCCACAAGCTGGTCGGGAATGCGGAATTTTCGGAACGCTTCGATCTGCCACTGGGCAATTCCCCAGAGCGGCGTATCTGTGCCCCACAGCATGTAGTCGGCTCCGATATCGCGTAGCAGTGTGCCTAAGATGTGAGCGCATTCCAGGGGGCGGTTCGTGACCGTCGCCGCAAACACGCTCCCCAGCTCACAGAAGAGGTTCTTGCGTTGAGGTTTAAAGGATTTCAGGGCTGCGAGCTCCTGGTGGTACGGCCATGCTGAATGAAACGCAATCCAGTTCAGGTCCAGGAAGTCGTCCGCGACTCGGTCAAAATCCCCTGGGTGGGCGTAGCGGGCCATGAACTGGCCAAACGGGATGCCTTTGTGGCAGCCGATATTCTTGACTCCCAGCTTCCGGCAGCGCTCCCAGATGGGATAGGCCAGTTTTTCGTCATCGAACCACCATCCCTTCTGAACAGTGCTGTCAAAGGTGTACAGCTTCAGCCCCCGGATCTTCATGTCTTGGACGAAGTAGTCCAACCGCTCCAGCGTCTGGGCCAGACCTTGATTCGGGGTCAAGCCGCCACCGAGGAGGATCGTGCGCTCAGGCCAGCGGGCTCGCGTTTGGGCGACCTCCTCAATGGGGTTCATGTCGTGGCCGCCGTAATCCTCGCGAAAGCCGAACGGATTGACGATGGCCATGGCCGTATCGCTTTCCTTGTACAGGGTCCGCCCAAACCCCTCCACGTCCATGTCGCGGATGCCGTTCTGGAGGCCCATGGTCTTGCCCAGAGTGTCGAGCTGATCTACGAACCACATGCCGCGCTCGGTGGTGTTGTCCTTGGTGAAGCCAGCCTTGCGCCAAGCCACGTGAGTATGCGCATCGATGATGAACTCTGTGCCTGCAAACGCTTCTCGGGCTGCGGCCTCATCCACGGCGGCCGCCTCTGAGACGTCAAAGAGTCGCAGTCCTGTGACTTTATTGACGGCAAACAGGGCGGCGGCAAACCCGCTAGCTGTCTTCAGAAACGTCCGGCGTGGGAGGCGTCGTTTCCGTGCGCAGTCATCGATCGGGCCAAGCAGGTGTTCACCGAGATGGCCTGCTGTGAAGAATGTCACGCCCTGTTCGTAGTGGTTCTTGAAGTTGAGCAGGCCCACATCCACATTGCGAAACAGGGTTAAGAAGTTAAATTCCATCGTCCGTCCCTCCTCAAGGCTAGGAAGTGAAATATCCCGAGCGCCTAACTCTTAATTAGGCTGACCTGGATAAAACTGGTCCTGGCCGCCCTAAGACGAAACTCCCGACGGCGAGCTGGAGCGGCAACCGCATTGTTTCTAATGACTACTTCCATGTCCACGAACTTTCCTCCCAGTTTTTAGGCCGACCGCAGGCTCCCGATAATCCCGCCGCGCCCGTTGAACGCGGCATTCCGCAGGCGGTCGAGAGGGCTGTGGACAGCTCGCCCACCACCATTCAATACGTGCGTGTACACCATCGTGGTCTGGACGTTCTTTTGCCCCAGTAGTTCCTGGACCGTTCGGACATCTTAACCGCCTTCGAGCACATGAGTTGCGAATGAATGCCGGAAAGTATGGCAAGAGGTGCCCATGGTGACGGCTGACTCCCAAGGATTCTGGCCCTCTGAGAAAGTAGGACCCGATTCAAGCGCCGCTTAGCGGTAATGTCAATTTGATTTCTTAGGAATGGGAACGGCAAGCTATTTATGTAAAAACTCAGCGCCTCGCCACTCCCGCCCAGCGGTTTGCGCTCCTTGGGTGTTCGCGAGATACCGCCTGTCACCGGAAATGCCGGATGATCCCCTGTAACGCCCCAATGTTTGCAAATTCGACGACACTTGGACGTATAGTCGGCAAATCGGAAACTTGAATGAAGCTGCGCACGGACTGGTTCCAGGACCTAGCAAGAAGAATTATCAACATGGCAATCTGGCGCTGGTATCCAGAGGTCAGAGAGCACTCCACAATCCCATATGCCACCCCGAAAGGTGTTGCCCACAATGCTCGACGTACCGCAGCTAATTCTTTGGGATTGAGGCCAATAGGTGCTGAACTAGCCAGCGGCTGCATGTCATATGTTTTTGGGCAAACTAGAAAGCGATCGCTGGGCCGTCCCCTTGCTGATTCCCGTTTCCGCGCAGATCTCGCGCCACGAGCGCCCCTGTACACGAAGGGTGGCAATCCTAGCGGCGTCCACAACCACCCGAGGCCTTCCGAGGCGTTTTCCCTTGGCTCGGGCGTTTCGAAGGCCGGCCCTAACTCGCTCGGCAATCAGGCTGCGCTCAAGTTCAGCCACGGCTCCCAAGACGGTGAAGACCATCTTGCCGGTGGGCGTCGAGGTGTCCACCTGTTCTGAAAGTGAGACGAACTCGATGCCGAGGGCGCGGAAGGTTTCAAGGGCGCGGAGCAGGTGGGACACCGAGCGTGCGAAGCGGTCGAACTTCCAGACCACTACGGCATCAAAGCGCCGGCGGTGGGCGTCGGTCAGCATCCGGTCAAGCTCAGGGCGTTTCTCCTTTGTGCCGGAGATCCCCACGTCCACGTACTCGCCGCCGACCTGCCAGCCGCGCCGCTCGCAGTACTCCCGAAGCTCGCGGGTCTGCATAGTGGGGTCTTGGCCGTTGTTTGCGGTCGAAACCCTTGCGTAGATTGCCGCGCGGAATGATTGGCGGTGTTTTTCTTGGAGTAGAATCAGGTCAGCCATCGGAGCCTCCTTGAAGGCGATGGTGGTTAGGGCTGCCGAGTAGTTAGCGCTACGCGGCAGCCCGCTTTGTCTCTATCGCTTCCGCTTCGGCTTGCGGCCTCTGCCTTTGCGATAAATGCTGTTCTTGATTTTCTGCAACGCCTCAACGTCCCTGGCGGCCCAGAGCCGATACCCCACCGCCCCGACCAGAACAGGCTTCGGCGCTTTCACCCTGCGCGCAGCAATCCATCGCTTGAGAGTTACGGGATGCAGACCAACCCTCTTTGCGGCTTCGCTTGTCGTCAGCTTGCCCTTAATCATGCTCCACCAGTAGCATATTTCTCTTGTGCCGTCAACTCTTATGTGGGAGAATTTCAGTCGTAAAGAGGAAGCCCCGGCTGGCACGCCGGGGCCAAGAGGTCGCTGCTCGTGAGTTATCGACAGGATACTACACCGGAATCGGTATGGGCGGCAAGGCTCGGCCTTACCGACGATATTCTCGACGCGCTCCAAGAGAGAACCGAAGAGGAGTTTCGCCGCCGCGCGAAAGCGTTGGTGTCGGATTCCGAGTGGGCATTTTTCCTTGCCCGCGTCAAAAGCGAGCCCGGCCGCTTCGAGGCTGTGATCCGTAAATTCGCGGAGAGATTTGCCTGCCTTCTGGCTCGCACGGCGGTAACTCATGCCGTGCGCCTGACCGAGATCATCATTCACCGACGGCAGAACACTCAGAGGATCGTCCGATGGGAAAACATCCTGGGTGAGGCGGTCGGGCTTATTGACGTGTTCTGCGATTGGGAACGCTCAAAAGAATGGCTCGCTGTTTGGTTGCAGAGCCTGGGTTACAAAAAGCGGGTGATTCATCCGCGCTGGAAGGTGTTGTTTTTGCTTCCCTGGCAAAAGGGCTTGCACCGGGGCCTTGCCATCGAGGGGATTCAAAAAGAAATTCGCTATCTTGCGAGGATCGGGGATTGCGCCATCCCGCAAAAAGTAGACATAGAACACGCCAAGCCTGTTTACATGCGCGCGGCGGACGGACTGAGCGCGGTGGTGCTGGAAAACAAAGCCATTCGCGGAAAGGGAAGTGGATGGGTATCTTTGGCGACTCCCTTGCCTACGCTCGAACAATTGCGCGCCGCTGGCAAGGAATCACTCAGCTATGCGGAAGCGGGGGCACACCTCAGATACGCAAAGAGAACTATCCGCCTCAAAGTGAAAGCTAGAAAACTTATCAAGACTCCGAACGGAAGGATTTTCTTAGATCGGAAATTCGAGAAACTGTACCGCGACAGGAACGGATTAAAGGCGGGAAGTTCACCCGATTGATTCCCTCTCCATTTCTTGCCTAATTTTGCCTAGTTTTGCCACAAATCTTCGCTGAAACCGCCCTTCCCGATTGACGAGTGTTTCCCTGCCCCTATCCTAGAGGTGTGGCTGTGGCATCAAGAAAAATTCCGCAGCCCGAGGGAGTGAGATGGCGGACCATTTGAGCACATCTGAAGCAGTACGGACTTACGACACACATCCAAACGTGTTGTGCAGACTCATCCTCATGGGCAGGCTGTCTGCACGCAAAGACGAAAACGGCCACTGGCGCATCAGTAGGGCGAGCCTTGAAAAGTGGAACCGCCAGCGTCGGCGTCGAGCCAAGAACGTAGACGGATCGCCTACGGTTGAATGTCGTGCGGGGGTCTCCCCGAGCGGCTGAAGAAAGTTTTGGGCGGGAGTGCGAATCCCGCCCGGATGGTTTGGAGAGTTTGCGATGCGTGAACGAGGAGGAAAGTTTTATTGGTGGTAGCCAGCAGCGGGACCGGCTCGGGGGAACCGGCCCCGCGACAACGAAATGGAACCAGGGATGGCGAAGACTAGTACAGAACAAATCCCACGCGGTAGGCCGGCATTTGCCGAGACGCAGCGCTATGAAATTCTCAGGATGCTGCGCGAGGCCGGGCCAAAAGCGGCAGGTACGCGCCGATGAGTTCTGCTCCCGCTACGGCGCTTGTGGTAAGCGCACCTGAGCGCCCTAACTTGGCTTGGATTAAGCAGAAAATCCTAATCCAGGATGTTGCGAGGGAGCTTGGCCTGCGCGTCGTTCACAATCGAGCGCAATGCTGGCGCACCGAGGACCACGCAAATGGAGATGCCGACCCATCGCTTCGATTCTATTCCCGGAAGAACCGCGTGCGCTGTTTTGTCTGCGATCTGCGCGGGGGCCACTCGAATATTGACTTGGTGATGGGCATTTTAGGTTGCGACTTTCCCGCTGCGGTGTCTTGGATTTGCGAACACTTCCCCGTCCCTGGAACCAAGCCGGGGCGTCCGATCGGAGCGCGGTCAGCGTCGCAGCCGCAATACCGAGTTGGGGTAAGCGGTTCAGATCTTGAGACGTTGGTCCGCTCTGGTCTGTTGGCACAACTCTCGTCACCAGAGGTAAGAATCCTTCTGATCTTGTATCACTTTCGCGACCCTGACACCGGTCTAACGACGATGAGCTACCGGGCGATCATGCGCTATGCGTGCCTGGCAGAAGCAGCATCCGCGCGTCCATTTTCACTTCACGCCCACCTACTCCTCCTGGCTGAACCAGGTGGAGATTGGGCTGGGCCTGATCACCCGCGACTGCATCCGGCGCGGCATCTTCCGCTCGGCAGCCGACCTGATGCACAAGATCATGAATTTCATCCGGCTCTACAACCGCAACGCCCAGCCCTTTCGCTGCACGTACTCGAACCCAAGGAAAAGAATCCGTGTGTCACTTTCTTCGGTAACGCGACACTAGTTCCTAAGCGGCACACCCTTGCATATTGTGCAGGCGTTACTCACGGCCCACCGAACGGGTGCTGAAAACTTCCCCCAAGCTGTCATCCCGAGCGAGGCGAGGAATCTCTCCTTTGCAATCCTTTTAGAACGGAGAGATTCTTCGGGCCGGCAAACGTCGCCGGCCGCTCAGAATGAAACTGAGAAGGTTCTTGCCACACCTGGCTAATAGACAATCTGAATTTTCATTCCTGCAGATGATTCCGGCAGTGTCAACGTCACGTGATTTCTCCCCGCGTAGTAACTCCAGCCGGTGACCGGACGATTGCCCAGGCGCACTTCTTTGGGCGCTTTTTCCATTCCGAAGATTTCCAGCCGCACACTCTGCCACCAGGGTTTGAATTTGCCCTGGTAGGAGGAGAGCGTAATCCCGAGCGTTTCTCGCCCCGGCTGGCACGTGTACTGAACGCGCAGGTATTCGCCGCGGGTGTATGAGTAGGTCTTGCCGTCATCCAGGTAGAGCGAGCCGCGGCAGTCCTCTCCAGGGTAAACACGCAGCTCGAGTGAGCCGTCGGGCTTTTCTCCGGTGTGCTGCACGACCGGCTGTTGCGGCAGGATGGCGCCCGCGCGCACATAGACCGGCAGTGCGTCGAGCGGCGGCCTTACGTTGATGGGCTTGCCGCTGGCGTGAATTGTCCCCGTCCAGTAGTCGTACCACGTGCCGGGCGGCAGGTTGACGTCATACGGATCGATCATCTCGAAGACGGGCGGAGCCACCAAGAGGTCCGGCCCGAAAAGGAACTGCCGGTCCTCACCGTAAAACCACGGTGCCTGCGGGTACTCTAGGAATAGCGGCCGCATCAGCGGGATGCCGGTGCGAGTTGTTTCCTCGAAATGGGTGTAGATGTAAGGCAACAGTTGATAACGCAGCGCAATGTAATGGCGGCGAGTGGCCTCGTGCTCGGTGCCATGCACCCAGGGCTCCTGGTCGGCGCTGCCTTTCATGGTGTGATTCCGAAACATCGGTGTGAAGGCTCCGAGCGCAATCCAGCGCGTCAGCAAGTCGGGTGGCGGGCTGCCGTTGAAGCCTCCGATATCCACACCCACAAAGGGATAGCCCGAAAGGCCCAGGCCCAGCAGAGTGGGAACGGTCAGTCGGAAGTGGTTCCACGAGCTGGTATTGTCGCCCGTCCAAGAGGCCGCGTAGCGTTGCGCCCCGGCGAAGGCCGCGCGGGTGAGCACAAAAGGTCGCACCTCGGGCTGGAGGCGTCGGAGGCCCTCGAAAGTTGCGCGTGCGTTCTGCATGCCGAAGACGTTGTGAACGGCCCGGTGGTCGCGGGTAGTGCCATCGTCCAGGCGGTGAACGGTGCCCAGCGGCATGGTCTTGTCGGCGCGTTCAAAGATGGCGGGCTCGTTCATGTCGTTCCAGAAGCCGGCGATGCCCATGTTTACGAAATCCTTGTATAGCGTGCCCCACCACTGGCGTGTGCGCGTCAAGGTGAAGTCGGGAAAGACGCTGTCTCCTGGCCAGACCTTTCCCACGTACACGCTCCCGTCCGGGTTTTTCACGAAATGGTCGCCGGCCATGCCTTGATCGTAGGGCGGGTAGCCCGGCTCTTTCTTCAGGTGTAAGTCCGTGATCGCAATTACTTTGAATCCTTGCGCCCCCAGGTCGCGGATCATGCCTTCGAAGTTGGGAAAGTACTCGCGATTGATGGTGAAGGGCCGGTTGCCATCCTGGTAGTCGATATCGAGGTAGATGACGTCGGCGGGGATTTTCTTTTCGCGAAACAGGCGCGCAATCTCGCGCACGCGCGCCTCGGGGAAATAACTGTAGCGGCACTGCTGGTAACCAAGTGTCCAAAGCGGGGGCAGCGGCGTCCGCCCGACCAACGCGGTGTAGTCCTCCAGCACTTGCTTCGGGTGCGGGCCATAGAAAAAGTAATAGTTCAATTCACCGCCTTCCGCCCCGAACGATGAGAACTCCTCAGATTCCTTCCCAAAATCGAAGCTGCTGCGATAGGTGTTGTCGAAGAAGACGCCGTAGGCCACACCGCGACGCAGGCCGATGAAGAATGGAATGCTCTTATAGAGCGGGTCGGTGGACTCCTGCCAGCCGAAGGCGTCGGTGTTCCACATGGTATAGGCCTGATTGCGCCGGTTGAGGGGCCCGGCTTTTTCTCCCAGGCCGAAGTAGAACTCGTCCGCTGGCATTGTCTTCGAAACGCGCAGGTGGCCCTGGTTCCAGGCCATGGGGCGATGCGGGTAGTCCTGCTGGATCACGTTTCCCTGCGGGTCGAGGAAAGCAATGAGCAGCGGCGATCTCTGGATGCGCACGCGCAGGCGCTTCGTGGAAAACTCAATGGCCTGTGAAGTCTGCGTCACCCTCACTCGCGGAGCCGGCGCGTCGCTGGCGACCACCGCCCAGGAGAAATCGGGTGGAAAGGAGCCGTCCGGGGCCACGCGCACGCGAATCACTGATTTGCCTACTGCCACGACCCGAGCTTTCGTGCGTCCCGCTTCTAGCTCGACGCCGTTCCGAAGCACCTGAACACGCGTGACTCGGCCAACGTGCTTCCATCCGACCTGAGCTGCGGCCGGCTGGCTTCCCAGAACCGTGACGACGACCAGCAGGAAGCCTCGGACTACGCTCATGCCTCCCCCATTCTTGCATCCCTGCGATAAAGTTGTTGGACAGACTCGCCGCGCATTATAAACCCGACCGGCTCGCCGGGGCGGAATTGGTGCGCCTGGCCAGCACCGAGAGACCGCCCAGCCAAGTAGGCGTGTTGTTGTTGCTTCTGGGCGGTTTGACCACGCTGCCGCAGCAGATCCGTTTTTTCCGACCCGGAGGAGTCTAAATAGGGGGCCGCTGCCATCCCCCGCAGGCCCTTTCGATCTCAGCGGCCACGGCAAGGACAGTTTCCTCTTCCCAAGGTCGCCCAACGACTTGTACTCCGATCGGCAATCCCTCGGGTGACTTGCCGACCGGAACCACGACAGCCGGATTGCCCGTAAGGTTGAACCACTGCGAATATCGCATCACGTCGCGGTACGCACTGCCGCGCCCATTGAGCCTCCACGTCCCTGCCGCATGTCGAAAAGCAGGAGCCGAGCTAACCGGGCAGAGGAGGATCGGGAACCGCTCCATCTGTTGGAGCAAATGGGCGCGGCACTGGTCGCGTTGCATCCACGCATTTAGGAGTAGATCCCGAGTCAGCGGTGCATCGGCGCCAACACTTTCGATAAAATCCTTTAGGATCGGGCTCAGCTCCAATTCATGGCCAGCCAGCATCGGTCCCAGCACTAACCCAGCAGTCTGCCCGAAAAAAACCCACCAAAGCTCGCTCATGCGCTCCAGCCCCTTGGGCCGGAATGGCTCGACCACGAATCCCTCTTTCTCGAGCGCACTCGCGGCTGCCCGTACCGCAACGCGGGTCTCTGCTGTGGTACCTGCGATCTCGTCGTCCTCGAAGTAACCGATGCGGAGCTGGTGCATTCGACCTGGGTCAGCGCGACGATAGGCCACCGGCGCCGCGTTTGCGTCAGCAGATTCTGGTCCGGCCATCACGCGAAGCAGCAAAGCAAGGTCAGGCACAGTGCGTGCCATCGGCCCAACCACGCCAAGCAGGGCGAACGGCCCTTGGCACGGGGGAAAGTGGCCCGTTGCCGGAATGCGCCCTGGAGTCGGTTTCAGCCCGCAGATTCCGCTAAAATGTGCCGGGACGCGGATCGAGCCGCCGCCGTCGCTTCCGACCCCGGCCGCCGAGAAGCCCGCAGCAATCGCCGCGGCTTCACCGCCGCTCGAGCCACCGGGAGTGCGTCCTAAGTCCCAGGGGTTGTTCGTCCTGCCGTGCAACAGGTTGTCTGTTTCGTAGGCCACGAGCATTTCGGGCACGTTTGTCGTCCCCAGGAT
>Ga0247727_10020271_pt1 | contig 10186 bp, 11 predicted proteins | sample WisWelCaveWW1625_FD_202498 | JGI IMG/M metagenome (GOLD analysis project Ga0247727, IMG submission 202498) | Biofilm microbial communities from Wishing Well Cave, Virginia, United States - WW16-25 | ecosystem: Environmental > Aquatic > Deep subsurface > Groundwater > Cave microbial mat | place... | reverse complement strand
CAAGCGGCCAGGCTAACCCTCGCTCATTCGACGCGCAGACCACGCGACCTGGATGGTGTCCTCCACGAAGCCGGCCACGATTTCTTCTTCGCGCAGCGCGGCGATTTGCAATTCCAATTCCTTGACGCGGTGACGCAGCGTGCGAGGCTCGTGCGTCTCCGTCAACTCCCCACGCAATCCCGTCAGGCGTTGCTCCAGTACCGTCCTCATCGCCCGTAGTTCCGCTGCGCGTGCGCCCTCGCCCAACGCCTCGGCAATGGCGGCCTCGAGTTGTTCGGGTTGATCGGTCATTGCTGCGGCAACTCCACGCCCACGAAGTACTTCCGCAGGATCGCTTCGTGCGACCAGCCGCGGCGGGCCAGGTTCATCGCGCCGTGCTGGCACAGGCCCACGCCGTGACCAAAGCCGCCGCCGATGATCGTCGCTTCGATGAGGTTGCCGCTCTCGTTCCGTTTGAGTTCGAGGTCGAACAGCGTGCTGGGCAATTGCATCGTGCTGCGGATCATGCCGTCGCCGCGTAGGCTCGTCGCCTTCAGACTGCCGATGAGCTTAAGCTCTATCACCCGCCCGGAAGTGCCGCGCTCTGCAACTAACAAATCGGTCAGGGCGCCGAGTCCGACGGCAGTGAGTCGTTGATCGAGCTCCGCCGCCGTGAAGGTCCGCTTCCAACGAAACGCCTCCGCGCGCCTGGCCGCGCTGGCACTCGTCACTGTCGTCGCGGCCTCGGGCGCGCAGTTGGCGTCAGCGCCGTTGCGCAGCAGCTTGCTCAGCGCTTCGCTCGTCATCGGCAATGCCAGTCCTTCGCGCGGTTCGAGGAAGTCGAACGTTGGTCGCACAAAGTCAACCGGCTTGTTCAACCAGACTTCTTCGTTGCCGGCGGTGACGCCGCCGCAATTGGTCGAGTAGACGGCATCCACCGGGCGGCCCCCTGCGATGAGCACTCTGCCGCGCGTGTCGAAGACCGCCGCGCTGGTGGTTGCGCGCTCCGGGTCCAGTCCGCCGTACTGTTCGCAGTGCGTTGTGCCGCAGAGATCGTAGCCCTGGGCGCGGTGCCGTCCGCTGCGCGCCAGTGCAGCGCTGCGACTGGCGATGGCGTGCGCTCGCAGATACTCGACATGCGCCGAGGGCGCGGCTTCCATGGGCAGCACGCCTTGCAAGTAGTCTTCCAGCCCAACTCGATTGATGGCCGTCACCGCACCTTGCTCGTTGCGTAAGATCAACTGGCCGCGAAAGCCACGGGACTTGCCGGGCGGTTGCTCCAGCTCGAATCGACCGGAGGCGTCGAGCGTCAATTGCAGTCCGACGGCGATGCGCCCGCCGGCAGCGTTGACCAGTTCCACTCGATCCTCGACCGGCCGCGCCACGAGCCGAGTTTCTTCGGCGAGACCGCTCACCGTGCTGCCCGTGTCATCGGTGACAGTGGCTTCGTCGAGCGCAAAGCAAACCACGATGGGCCGGCGGCTGAGCAGCAGAACGGAAATTGCAGCCGGCGTTGGCTGGCGGTGAAGTAGTGGGCCAACGAGGGCGGCCAATGCGAGTGCGATGAAGCTGCGATGCATGGTGCGATGAATCAGGAGAGGAGTCGCGTGGTGTCGCGCGCGATGACGAGTTCTTCGTTCATTACGACAACCGCTACGCGCACTCGACTGCCGGGTGCGGAAATCAATCTGTCTTCACCGGGAGGCTCATTGGCAGCTTCATCGAGCCGGAGACCGAGAAACTCGAAGTCGGCGCAGATGCGCCGGCGCACCAGCGGCGACTTCTCGCCGATGCCGCCGGTGAAGATCAGTGCGTGGAGGCCGCCCATCGTGGCAGCGTAAGCGCCGACGTACTTGCGACAGCGATGCACGAATGTGTCGAGTGCAAGTTGGGCCTCGCGATTTCCATTGCGCGCAGCGGCAATTGTCTCCCGGAGGTCTGGGCCGAGTCCCGACCGTCCCGACCAGCCGCTGCGTCGGTACAGCAGTTCGGACATCTGCGCGGGCGACAGACCCTCGCGTTCCATGAGCCACAGAATCATCGCCACGTCCACATCGCCGCTTCGCGTGGATTGCATCAGACCCTCGAGTGGTGTGAAGCCGGTGCTGACTTCGACCGACTCGCCGAACAGCAGCGCGTTCGCCGTGCAGCCGCTGCCCAGCATCAGCGTGACGAGTTTCAATTCGCGCAGCGACTGACCCAGCAGCGCCTCGGCGCGCTCGGTGGCCCAACGGAATGCAATGCCATGAAAACCGTAGCGCCGCAGGCCGTGCTGCTGGATCAGTTCACGCGGCAACGCGTACTCGCGTGCCGAGGGCGGCAGCCTCTGGTGAAAGGCGCTATCGAACACCGCCACTTGCGGCACACCCGGCAAGGCAACTCGGCAGGCCTCGATGCCGGCGAGATTTGCGGGGTTGTGCAGTGGCGCGAGTTCAGCGAACTCGTGGAGCGCGGCGATTACCTCGTCATCAATCTGCACTGATTCACGATAGCGATTCCCGCCGTGGACGACGCGATGGCCGACGGCGTAGATTTCGTCGAGCTGATCGACTGCCCCGTGGTCGCGATGGCAGATTGCACCCAGCACCAGTTCCAGACCCTCGGCGTGATCATTGACCGGTTGCTCAATCATCACGGTGCTGCGGCCGAAGACATCGTGGGTCAATCGCGCGTTTGGCTGCCCCACGCGCTCAAGCAGGCCGCGGGCGAGGGCGCGTTCATCCGCCATGTCGATGATCTGATACTTTATCGACGAGCTGCCGCAGTTGAGGACGAGGAGCTTCATCGGATCGTGATTCGTGCGCGCTGGCGCAAGGAGTCGAGCAGCCGGCTGCGGGTCATCGGATGCTTTTCGGCCAACAGCCGTTGGTGGATTTCTGCGCGTACGTCGGTGAGTGACTTCTGCCGTTCCGGCTTCAATGCCTCGAGCTTGAGGAGATGCCATTCGCCGCTGAGCTCGATCGGCTTCGACACCTCGCCGGGCTTGAGTTGACCGACCGTGTCGCGCAGTGGAGTAACCAGCGTGTTGAGGCGCAGCCAGCCGAGGTCGCCGCCGCGATCACGCGAGGCCTTGTCGATCGAGAAGGTCCTGGCCAGTTCCGCAAAGTTCCCGCCGCGTTGCAACAGCGCCGCTAATTGATCGGCGTTGTCCTGCGTGGTGAGCACGAGATCGCGGACACGCACTTGCGTCGGCTCGACGAAGAACGAGCGATTCGATTCGTAGACCAAGCGAATTTCCTCCGCGCTGACAACGGTGAGTCTCGGGCTGAGTTCATCGAGCAGCCACTCGCGCCGCGCCTGCGCAGCGGTGAACTGTCCGCCGGCCGCCAGCATGCGGCGGACGACCGCCATCTCGTCTACTTTGAGCTTGAGGCGCTTCGCCTCGCCAAGCAGTAGCTGGTCGTCGATGAGTTCCGCCAACGCGACGGACTCATAACGTCGCGTCAGTTCTGCGCGCCAGTATTCGCTTTCAATCGGCTGGCCGTTGACCACGACGAGCGGAGACTCGGTCAGAGTGGAACCGGCGAGGGTAGCGAGGAAAAAGGCGATGACCACGTGGCAGCGAACTTACGGCGTGAAGGCAGCAACGCTCATGCCGCCATCGACCGCGATGAGTTGACCGTTCACATACGCGCTGCAAGTGGCGAGGTAGATCGTGGCGGCGCGCAGGTCTTCGAACTCCCCGTCGCCCAGTCGACCGGCCGGTGTGGCGTCGAGTATCTTTTGCAGCCGCTGCGGATCGCGTTCCATGATCGGACGATTCAGCGCAGTGAGAAACAGCCCGGGCGCGATGGCGTTCACGCACAGTCCGAACCGCGCCCATTCCGAGGCCAACTCGGCGGTCAGCGCGCGCACTCCGCCCTTGGAGGCGCCGTACGGCGCTACGAACGGAAACGCCAGCAGCGCGGTTTCGGAGGCGATGTTGATAATGTGCCCTCGCCCGCGTGGAATCATCCGCGCGCCCACCAACTGGCACGCCCGGCCGACGCTTGTCAGGTTGGTGCCGATGATCGCCTCCCAATCCTCGCGCGTGAGTTCGATGGTTGGCTTCTTCCGGTTGATGCCTTGTGCGGTGACGAGAATATCGATCGGCCCGATCGTTGCCTCGGCCCAATCCAGACAGCGCGTTAACGCCTCATCATCACAGGCGTCAAAGGCCAGCGGCGTGGCGTCGATGACCCTTGCCTGATTGAGCGCCGCCAGAGTCGCTTCGACTTTCTCGCGGTTGCGCGACGAAGGCAACACCAACGCGCCTGCGTCTTTCAGGAAGCGGCACATCGCTGCGCCGATCGAGTGGCGGCCATCGCTGGCAGTTCCGCCTAGGACGAGCGCGATGCGGTTGTGGAGTGGTTTGATGGAATCCTCGATACTCATTCGGTGGTCCAGATTGTAGCATGATTCGACGGCGATGATCAACGAAAGAAACCACTTGACACCGAATTGGTGTTCGCCATACTTTTCAATATGTGGAGACGCAACGGACAGGGGCGGGCATTGATCGCGCGACTACGCCAAACTCGGCAGCGGCAAAGTGTTGCCTTTAGGTGCCGCACGCGAGATGGCACGACATTGCTCGAAGTCCTTGTCGTCATTGCCATTCTCGGCGTTCTCATGAAGTTCCTCGTTTTCCCGCCGATACAGCGCGCACGTGAAAGCGCGCGCCTCCTCGTTTGCCAGTCGCAGTTGCAGCAGCTTGCGCTCGCGATTAAGAAGCACCGAGACGACAAGGGAAGGCTGCCGTTCTTCTACGCAGAGAAGGGTGAGAACGAGTTCATGATGCAGTTGGCTCAATATCTCGGCGACAACCAAGCCATCTGGATTTGCCCCTCTGACCCAAAACACGGGAGAGGCGGTGGCGGTATTGGCAGTTACTATTATATGTGGGTTAGTTTTTGGAGTGCGAGAGGAAAGGAAAGCGACTTGATGCCGAACTCGCCAATGGTTAGCTGTCGGCACCATCGCTACCCAAGTGGCCCGGTAGACCCCGGCGTTTGGCTGATAGGTCGAATCGATGGCACGGTCACAAAGAAACCAGGATCTGAAATGAATCCGTTTACGCCAAAGTTCAAGTAGGAGACGAACGATGACGAGGAAAGCACTTGCGCGTAGCGTGATCGGCCTACTGGTTGCGACCAGCGCATGGACGCTGGTGCGCCCATCGCAGCGGTTGACGAGTGGTGACGGAACATGTGGCGTGCCCTCGGCGCCCTGGACGGCTCCGCTCTTTTCCGGCAAGGACAAGGAAGGCAAGCAACGTTCCCTCAAGGATTATCGCGGCAGGTTCGTTCTACTTTGTTTCGTGTCAACAGACAAGCACAGTCCCTTTTTGCTTTTCGACATTCGTGACTTGATAACGACCGAAGAACTCAAGGCGCGTGTCCAAGTTGTGCTCGTCGCGCGCGCGCCGCTGCCCTGGCGTGATCAGGTCATTCCGAACTCCCAGGACATTCCCACAGTCATTGACCGCAAAGGTGAGGTATTTGCTGCTTACCGAGTCCGAGAAACCCCGTTTTGCTTTCTCATCAATCCAGAAGGAAAAATGGTTCGGTTCAATTCTGGTTTTTCCCGGCCAACGGGCGAAACCAGAGTGCGATCATGGCTCAGAGAAACCAACGTGGAGGGTGTGAGAACTGTATTTGCTCCACAAGTCATTCGTGCCAGCGGCCCAGAAACAGGACGCCCGGCGCCCGAGTTTATGGTGATGAAGCACGACGGCAATCTCGTGAGCCGCGACGATTTTCGTGGGAAACCATTCATTATCGTCGTCGTGGACGATTTGAATAGTGACTCCGACAAGGTCGCTGAGATCATTAACTCCGAATTGGCTGCCATGCGCGATGCACTGGTCGTGGCCCGAGATAGCACGAATGCTGCCAGCCACGCCCGTCCGCGGGACAACGCGGCGGAAGACTACGACTTCGGAAATTACATTGCCGAGCGGTACCTCGCTAATCGCGAACCGCCCGTTGCGTACTTGGTCGGCAGCGACGCCACAGTGACCAAACGCTACGACATACGCCAATCGTTGACTGGCTTCATCCATGAAGCCAAGCGTGATCTCACTTTTATTCGCAATGGGCAAACCAAGACGAAAGGAGGTGAAAGAGATGATGAACACACACAATAACGCACGGCGCAAGGCTGGCATGGTTGTCCTCCTCGTAGTGGTCTGTTTAGGCCACTTGGCAACCGGAGATAACACTTGTCAAAAGGTGTGCACCCCCGGCAATGTCGTAGGTTATGTCACCAGCGATTGCTGTAAGGACAACAGCGATAACGCCGGGGGACAGTGCTGGAGGTACTTTCCGTATATCGGCCAGCCGTGGTACTGTTATTCGGCAAGCTGCCAGGCCCATCTCATCGGTTGCGCTCCAGCGGTTCCTTGTACTGGTGGAGCAACCACGCCTTGTACCCAGGTCATCGGCGGCGTCGATAGTCAACCGCAATGCACAGTGTCAGCCAACGTCTGCACCTGGAACGATACAGATTACATGGCTGTCCCCGCGCCCAGCGTTTCAGATGACACGGTCTGGGAATAGGCATCACAGAATTAATGCTCGAAACTCACTACTGCGGGCCTCCACAGCGGCGGAAGCAGTTGTGAATTGCTGTACGAGCCGGTGTCGTTCACTTACATAAACGACACCGGCTACGTTTGTCACTCTGTTCGCATCTTCGTTTAGTTAGAGTCCAACCCTTGGCTCCCACCCATTCCGGTACTCCCGCGACCAGAGCCTTTGCTGCTCCTTGTCACCGACGGGTTGGTGCGTCGTCGCGTCGAGCTTCACGGTGCGGCCGGTGCGATAGGCGAGGTTGCCGAGATGACAGAGCAGCGTGCTCTGGTGGCCGTCTTCAATATCGGCGGCCGGACGCTTGCCGCTCTTCACGCAGTCGAGGAAGTTCTGAATATGCGGAGCATCGCTGCCGCTGCCTCCGCCCTTGTCGACTTCCTTGCCCGTGGGATCGAGTACTCGGTAGTTCGCGCCGTCGATGAGCATCGTGCCATTGTCGCCGTAGAAGGCGATACCGAACATCGAACCCTCGAAACCCCGGCGGTGCCAGTTGCGGCCCTCCCAGGTAATCGCGGTCGTTCCGAAGTCGAAGGTGACGACGTGCGTGTCGGGAGTCTCTTGGTCGTCGTCGAAGTGATACTTGCCCCCGCCGGCGGTGACGCGTTGCGGGTAGTCCACGCCCAATCCCCAGCGGCACACATCGAGCGAATGGATACCGTTGTTGCCGCACTCGCCGGTGCCCCAGTGCCAGAACCAGTGCCAGTTGTAGTGGACGACATTGTCGCGGAACGGACGTTCGGGCGCGGGACCTTGCCAGAGTTTCCAGTCGAGCCAATCAGGCGTCGGCGCTGGTTTGCCGTGGCCAATACTGACTCGGCCGTTGTTGTACCAACCGCGCGAGAACAGCACGCGACCAATCGCGCCGCTCTTGAGCTTCTGGATCGCCTCGATCACGCCGGGCATGGAGCGTCGCTGCGTTCCGGCTTGAACGATGCGCTGGTACTTGCGCGAGGCCGCCACCGCCAGTTCGCCCTCGCGCGGATTGTGGCTGACCGGCTTCTCGACATACACATGCTTCCCGGCCGAGCAGGCGAGAATGGTGGCGGGCGCATGCCAATGATCGGGCGCAGCCACAATCAACGCATCGATGGACTTGTCGTCGAGAATCTTGCGGAAATCGGTGACGCTCTTCGGCTCTTTGCCGCCGCGATCCACGACTGCCTTCTTCGCTTTGTCGATGGCTCGACTGTCCACATCACAAACGCAGGCGACAACGGACTGCGGGTTGGCCGTGAAGCTACGAGCGAGGTCGGTGCCTCGTCCGTTGACGCCCATGATCGCAACGACCACGCGTTCATTCGGTGATTCGGCAGCCTGCCCGCGGGCAAGTCCGGTCAGAGCCAGCGAACTGGAAGCAACAAACTGACGACGAGAGAGAGCCATGAAGTCCTCACTGCGTGGATTAGCAATGATTGTATCAAGGGCAATCTGGCGAGGGTAGTGTCTTAGCTCCGCGTAGCTCCGTGAAATCGGCCCCGGCACACCCGTCGTCACTGTGTTTCCGGACCGGGCGGATCGATATCTGGCGATGGGTGGCGGAGTGCCAGAGAACAGAGAATGCAGCATCTGTAGCTCGGAAGGTCTGGCCGTTCTGCGCAGCCATATCGGCCCAGCGCTGGCCAGCTTTAGCGCCGATTATGCCACACTGCCGCCGTGAGTCAACTGGACCTGATCTCCTTCGGCGAAAGCATGGTGGAGTTCTTCGCCGAGCAGCCGCTCGCCGACGCCCTCGTGTTTCAGAAGGCTTACGGCGGAGACGCCATGAATGTCCTGGTGGCTGCGGCGCGATTGGGCGCGCGCGGCGGCTTTATCAGCAAGGTGGGCGACGATCCCTTCGCGCGCTACTTGCGGGCCGAATGGCAGCGGGAAGGTCTCGACCTGACCCACGCGCCCGTCGTCCCCGGGTTCAACGCGGTCTACTTCATCACGGTGCTGGAGGGTGGTCAGCGTGAGTTCACCTACTACCGAGCGGGCTCGGCCGCTTCGACCTTTCGAGCCGAGGAACTACCGCTCGCCGCGCTCACCACCGCGAAAGCGTTTTACACTTCCGGAATCACCCAGGCGCTGGGGCCAAACTGCCGCGCTGCGGTGCTGGCCGCCGTTCGCGCTGCGCGTGCTGCGGGAGTTTTCGTCGCTTTCGATCCCAACCTTCGCCTAAAACTGTGGACTCTGGCGGAGGCACGAGCCGCCTTCGCCGAAGTGCTGCCCTACACTGACGCCGTGCTCATCTCCGGTCCCGAAGAAAGCCGCACACTGCTGGAACTGGACGACCCGGTGGAGATCGCGGCCTCGCTGCACGCCCGGGGCGTGCGCATTGTTGGTGTCAAGCAGGGTGAGCGCGGTTGCACCGTGAGCACGGAAGGGCGCTGCGAACAGGTTCCGGCGCTGCCGGTGGCAGTGGTCGACACCACGGGCGCTGGCGATGCATTCAACGGCGCATTTCTCTACGGCATGACGCAGGGGTGGGATGCCATTGCCTCCGCGCGGCTGGGTGTGGTCCATGCGAGTCTGAAATGTCGCGGGCGCGGCGCCGTCGCTTCGCTTCCTGCAAGGGACGAGACTTACGCGGCCGCGCAACTCAGATCTCTTTGATCTTCAACCCCAACATGACTGCACCGCCGATCATGCCGGCGAGACAAACCAGGCTACCGATTTGCCAGTGCAATACCGATTCGATGAAAGTGCCCACGAGAATGCCAGCCACCATCACTGCCGCGGCGGGTCGCGCCTCACGCTGTAACTCTTGCAGGAAGTAGCTGGCCTTCATGTAATGATTGCACTCCGGACAGCGCACCAGCCCCGGTGGATTTTCGGCGCGACAGCCGGGACAAATGTCGATGGCATCCTGATGCCCCTGCTGCTTCGCTTGCGCCCGCTGCAGCTTGTATCGCTCCGTCTGGCTGGCCTTGGGAAGGATGTCAATTGCGCGCTGGTACGACTCGGTCGCTTCCGCATAACGAGCGCATTTCATGAAAGCATCGCCGAGGTAGGAATGCGCGGCGGCGTTGCGCGGATCGCGCTCGATCATGGATTGATACTTCGCGACATCGTCGCTGATCATGCGCCGGTCGTGCCCTTTGTCGGCGACCGTGTTGAGGGCGGGCAGCGCGAAGTTGATTCCCAGCAGCAGCAACAACAACAACCAGCACATCGGACTGCCCCAGAACGAGATCATCGCCATCAGTGTGAGCAGCACGGCAGCCAGCGCGACGATGGCCATCGGCGTGTCCATCGTCCGGTCCACCATCCAGGCGTTGAGCACGGAGAAGAACGGAATCGCGGCGAGAAAGCTGGTCATCACGACCATGAGCACTGTGAGCATCGGCGTCTCCGAATCAACTCGTCAGGCGATAACGCAGCAGAGTCCAGAGTGCGGCCAGGCCATCATAGGGACGCAGCTTCTTGCCCTGCTCGCGCGTGCGCGGGCGGTAGGTCACTGGCACTTCGATAATGCGATGGCCGGCGCGGATTACCTTCGCCGTCACCTCGGGACAAAACTCGAAACGGCGACAGTTCAACGGAATCGACTTGAGCAGGTCAGCGCGAAAAAGCTTGTAGCCGGTGGCCTCGTCGGTGAGTCGAACTCCGAACAGCATGTTGGTCGCGAGCGTGATCCCGCGGTTGAAGAGACGGAT
>Ga0247727_10020270_pt1 | contig 10187 bp, 6 predicted proteins | sample WisWelCaveWW1625_FD_202498 | JGI IMG/M metagenome (GOLD analysis project Ga0247727, IMG submission 202498) | Biofilm microbial communities from Wishing Well Cave, Virginia, United States - WW16-25 | ecosystem: Environmental > Aquatic > Deep subsurface > Groundwater > Cave microbial mat | place... | reverse complement strand
TCCATCGCCGCCGCGCCGAGAAATCCAGCCAGCGCCAACGTCGCGGCGATCGTCCCGGCAGCCACGGCAACGCCGCGTCCGGCCCGACCCACGACATGGCTCCGACGCGGGCCGTCGGCCATTGAGCCGAGCGCCACGGCACAGAAGAGCCCCGCCAGCGTGACGGCAGGCATCTCCCAGTCCCAGTCAACGCAGGCATGAACCGCATACGCACCGAAAGCTCCGGTCGTCGCCGGGGCGAGCGAACTGGCTCGCGAGCGAATCCCCCACATGAGAGGCGCGCCCAGCAGGATCACAACGAGGACAAGCCCAACGACGCCGAGCTCAGAGAGCGCCTCGACGACGAGGCTGTGGGCATCACGGACCGACACGTCATCGGAACGGCGCTCCAGCCAGACCTGCGCGTATGTGCCCGCGCCGGACCCGAGCAGCGGATGCTCCCGGAACTCGTCGACTGCGACGCCCCAGAACGCCGGGCGATCTCCTGCCAGATCTGGCAGTCGAAGGATCAAGCCGCCCAGGACCACTACGACGAGCGCCGCGAACAGCACCGGGCGCAGCCGCAGTCGGGGCACAAGCCACCCGTCTGCGACGCGACGCCGGGATGTCACAAGCAATGCGGGCCCAACTGCGACCGCCGTCAGCACGATCACGGTCGCGAGCAGACGATCACCGAGTCGATCCGCCGCCGCGCCCGTTATTCGGGAGCTCGTCACGCTCGTGCTCGACACGAGCACCACGGCTGAGGCGGGAACGAGGAGTGCCCCCGCCCACGCTTTCAACGTCCGCGGGCGATTCGGCGTGAGAGCGAGGCTTGTCGCCGCCCCGACGCACAGCGCACCCCACGCTGCCCGGCTCCCGGTCAGCGCAAGCGCGGACGCCAGAGGAACCAGCGAAACCGCAGCTCCAATCCGTGCGGGACGCCACGATCCGTCCGACACCACCCCGAGCGCAAGCAGGAGCGCGATCGCGGCGACGATTGCCATCGCGTTCGCGTATCCCGTCGGGCGATGGAGGAACGAGCCTTGGAAGACGTCCGTCACCTCTTCGCGGGTCACGAGGTACGAGATCAGTCCCCAGATAGCGACCGTCCCGGTCCCGAGACAGACACCGAGAACGAGCACGGGCGCCGTCCGCCGACGGATCAAGAACGCCGCCGCGCCGACGCCGGTCAGATATACAAGAAGCCGCTGGAGCTCGAAGACGCCTGAGCCGACGCTCCGCGTCCAGACGAGCGAGGCGGCGATCCAGGCTCCGAGCGCAAGGAGAAGCCCGAGCAGGAGAAGCGGCCGCCGCGAGAGCACGAGCTTGCGCCGAGCCGCCGTCGCAGCGACGGCGGCGCATGCGAGACCGAACGCAGCCCAGCCCCAGGGGCGCGGATAGAAGCCGCCATCAGCAAGGCCGAGCGCCACGACCGGGAGCGATCCCAGCCCAAGCGCTGCGGTTGCTTCCATCGGCGCGTGTGCACGCATTCCCCCCAAAAACCCCCCAATCACGTTTTACGCCCTGCTCAGGATTGGTCAATGGGCCGACGGTGCGTGCTCTGCGCGCACCCGAAGGCGCTCGTTCGAAGTCACGAACGGCGTCGACTCGGGCCGCCACGTCGGCTCGCACTGCTCGGCGCGATACACGTCGACCGCAGCGAGGTAGCGCGTGATCTCGAGGAACAGCTTGGTATCGATGTGGATCTGCTGGTTCATGGCTCGACTCTCCCAGGCTCGGTTCAAGATCCGCTCAAGCTCAGCCGCGAATCTCGGATGTCGATGCGGAGCCTGCGCTCGGAGCGGTTGCCGACCGTGTCGGCGGCAGTCACGATGAGTTCGTACGCGCCGTTGCGCAGCTTGCGGATGCAAGTCGGCTGCACCGTGAGCTCGAACACGTACCTGCCGGTGGTGAGCTGGAGCTTGCGACCCGCGAAGACCGGCCAGTTCTGGTACGTCCCGCGACCGAACGTCTCCCAGAACCGGTCGTTCTTGGGCACCGAGCGGCGGACGTCCCGGGCGACGCGCATCGGAACTACCACCTGCCCCCCGCGCTCGATCCTCCAGGTCACGAACGCCGGAGTCACCGGGAAGCCGTGCCAGCGGCCAGGGACGGACATTGCCGGCATGTCGACGACCTCAGCCACGAAGCTCACCCGTCCTCCGGCTGCACGGCCGATGGTGATCTCGGTCACAGCCGGAACGGTGGAATCTCGGTAGGGAGCGAGGTGCCCCGACGCAAGCGGATTCACGGCCCGCCCGCGCTCGAGGTGCGTCAGGTGGACATGCTCGCGCTTCGGCTGGATGAAGCCGACCACGGTCTCGCCCGCAACGGCGTGCTGGCCGACGCGAACGACGGGATCGACGTGCCAGTACTGGAACGAGCGGCCGTTCCCGCAGTCGATCGTGGCCCGTCCCCCGCGCGCTCGGACAACGGTTCCCGACGCGACCGCGTACACGGGCGCCCCGTCAGGCGCGGAGATGTCTACGCCCTGGTGGAACGAGAAAGTGCCGTCCCCCGCCATCAGGACGTCATCGGTGTTCGGACCGGCGAATCGCGTGCGCGGATCTCCGAAGTTGGCGCGAACCGGGTGCGGTTCGGCGAAGGGCCTGACAGGCCAGCTGTACGCGCCTGAGCAGCCCTTGCCGGGCGCACTTGCCAGCGCAACCGTCTGGCCGGCCAGCGCGAAGGAAGCGATTGCGATGAGCGGGGCAGCGAAGGCGACGAGCGCCTTCGCCGGGCGGATGTTCCATGAAGTAGTCATGGCCGGCACGGTCGGAGGGGCCTCCAACCGGCCGGCAACCGGCCGCTAACAGCGCGCTAACGGCTCGTACCAGCGGGTTCCTGTACAACCCGCTGGTCATGCTCGAGTTCCGCATCCTCGGGCCGCTCGACGTCTCCGACGAGACAGGCCCGATCGCGCTCGGCGGCCAGCGACAGCGGGCGCTTCTCGCAGCGCTCCTGCTCGAGGCGAGCAGGGTCGTCCCGACGGAGCGGCTGGTCGATCTGCTCTGGGGCGAAGACGCGCCGAAGACGGCGACGACATCGCTTCAGAACTCCGTCTCACGGCTACGGAAGGAGCTCGGGCCTGACGTCCTGGAGACGAGAGCGCCCGGATACATCCTCCGCGTAGGCCCGGAGCAGATCGACGCGCGCCGCTTCGAGACGCAGCTCCACGATGCCCGCGGCGTCGGAGCCGAGAAGCGCCGTGAGCTGCTCGAGCGCGCACTCTCGCTGTGGCGAGGACCGGCGCTCGCGGAGTTCACGTTCGAGCCGTTCGCGCAGGCGGAGATCAGGCGTCTCGAGGAGCTGAGGCTCGTCGTTCTCGAGGAGCGGATCGAAGCCGACCTCGAGCTCGGGCACCAGGGTGACGTCGTCAGCGAGCTCGAGTCACTCGTCCGCGACCATCCGCTGCGAGAGACCTTCCGACGACAGCAGATGCTGGCCCTCTACCGCTCGGGCCGCCAGGCGGAGGCGCTCGAGGCCTACCAGGACGCCCGAGCGCGCTTCGTCGAGGAGCTCGGCATCGAGCCCGGGCCGGAGCTCAGGCAGCTCCAGTCCGAGATCCTGCGGCAGGAAGCCGGGCTCGCCGCGCCAGGCGCGCCCGCGAGCGCGGCGGATGAAGAGGGAGAGATCGTGAAGGCGCTGCTGGCGGGTCGCATCGTGCCCGTGCTCGGGCTGGACGGCGCGGGCGACCTCGCAGCCCACCTTGCGCACGCGTTCGACGTGCCGAAAGACCGGCCCGTCGACCTGGCACGCGTCTCGCAGTACGTGGCGACAATGCAGGGAAGCGGTCCCTTGTATGACGAGCTCCACGCGCGTTTCGAGGCCGCTGTCGAGCCGGGGCCGCTCCATCGCTTCCTCGCGCGGATGCCTGCACTCCTGCGAGAACGCGGCGTTCCTCATCACCTCATCGTCTCGACGAACTACGACCTCGGCCTCGAGCGCGCCTTCGAGGATGCGGGCGAGGAGCTGGACATCGTCGCCTACGTCGCGACGGGAACCCATCGCGGGCGCTTCTGGCACCGGCCACCCGGTCACGCGCCGCGCCCGATCGACGTCCCGAACACGTACGCGACCGAGCTCTCGCTCGAGCGCCGCACGATCCTGCTGAAGCTGCACGGTGCGGTCGATCCGCTCCCCGAGCGCGAGTGGGAGAGCTTCGTCATCACCGAGGACGACTACATCGACTACCTGGGCCACGCGGAGCTCACCACGGTCGTCCCGGTGTCCCTCGCCGCGAAGCTGAGGCGAAGCCACTTTCTCTTCCTCGGCTACGACATGGCCGACTGGAACCTGCGTCTCATCCTCAACCGGATCTGGGGCGAGCGGCCGGTGGCGTACCGGTCGTGGGCGGTCGAGGACTCGCCGAGCCCGCTCGCCCAGGCGTTCTGGCGCCGCTACGACGTGACACCCCTCGACGTCGACCCCAAGGCGTATGTCGAGCTGCTCGAGCGGCGGCTGGAGGCTGCCGCGTGACGACGCGTCCTTCCTCGCCGTTCAAAGGCCTCAACGCGTTCGCCGACTCCGAGCTCGACGCGCTCCTGTTCTTCGGTCGGGAGCGCGAGCGCGAGATCGTCGTCGCCAACCTGATCGCCTCTCGACTGACCGTGCTCTACGGCCCCAGCGGGGTCGGGAAGTCCTCGCTTCTGGGCGCCGCCGTCGCGCGCTCGCTGCGAGAGCTTCCAGAGCAGCCGCTGGTCGTCGTCTTCTCGCGCTGGAGCGACGACCCGTCGGAGGCTCTCAGCCAAGCGGTTGCCGAGGCGAGCGGTGGCGCTGCGAACGGATCGCCGCTCGAGACCCTCGAGCATGCCCAGCAGGGTCGCGACGTCTACCTCGTCCTCGACCAGGCCGAGGAGTACTTCCTCTACCACGCCGACGACGGCGGGCCGGGGTCGTTCGCCGAGGCGCTCCCGGGGATGCTCACGGCGCCGCTTCGGATCAACGTCCTCGTCTCGCTCCGCGAGGACTCGCTCGCGAAGCTCGATCGGTTCACGGGCCGCATTCCCGGCCTGTTCGCGAACACGCTCCGGCTCGACCGGCTCGATCGCAGCGCTGCGCAAGCGGCGATCACGGGGCCGATCGCGCGCTATGCCGAGCTCACCGGCACGGCCGTGAGCGTCGAGCCCGAGCTGATCGAGCGCGTCCTCGACGAGGTGGGCGCGGGACGAATCGAGCCTGCGCTCGGCGGGCTCGGTGCGGTGGAGGGAGCCGAGGACGGCGCGCGCATCGAGGCGCCCTACCTGCAGCTGGTCATGCAGCGACTCTGGGAGGAGGAGCACGCAGCCGGCTCCGACGTGTTGCGCCTCGCGACGCTCGAACGTCTCGGTGGAGCACAGCACATCGTCGAGGAGCATCTCGAGGGTGCGTTGAATGCGCTGTCGTCGGAGCAGAAGGACGTCGCCGCGCGTCTCTTCAACCATCTCGTCACGCCGTCGGGGACGAAGATCGCGCACGAGACCTCGGACCTGGCCGACTTCGGGCAGGTGCCCATCAGCGAGCTGCAACCCGTCCTCGCGACGCTTTCCGAGCGCCGGATCCTTCGCTCGCTCGAGGAGGGCGGTGGCGTCCGCTACGAGATCTTCCACGACGTGCTCGCACAACCCGTGCTTGCCTGGCGCGCGAGCCACGAGGCCGAGCGCGAGCTAGAGCGCCAACGGGAATCGGCGGATCGGCGGCACCGACGGTTGCTGGCCGTCATCGGCGTGGGTGCAGTGCTGTTCGTCGCAATGGGAGGAGTGACGGCCTACGCGCTTTCTCAAAGGACTGAGGCTCGCCAGCAGGCGCGGGAGGCGCGGGCCAACGAGCTCGTGGCGAACGCCGATGCCGAGCTCGGAAGAGATCCCGAGCTCAGCCTTCTACTGGCACTCGAGGCCGCGGGGCTCGCACCGGGCGATCGTGCCGAACGAGCGCTGCGTAACGCGCTGCTCCACTCTCGCGCCCGAGCCTTCGTCGACGTGGGTGAGCCGGTCGTGAGCGCGGTTGTTCGTGGGAACGGCCTCCTCGCCGTAACGGCTGACGGAGCGCTCGTTGTTGCCGACCCGCGAAGCGGCGAAGTCCTCCGCAGAAGCGAGACCGGGACACCTGCTGCCGAAGCGTCATTCGCCGACGACGGAACGGCTCTCGTCACGAGTCGCGACGGCCAGGTTCACCTTGTCGGGCCGAACGGCGAGGTCGCCACGATCGCAGGAGTCAGCGGAGCACTCGGGGCAGCGATCTCGCCAGACGGCACGCTCTCCGCAGTGATCGAGAGGGGAGGCGTCCGGGTGGTCGAGGTCGCGACCGGTCGCGTGCGGCACGCATACACGCACCGCGGAGCAGTGTCGGCTGCAATCTCCTCGAACAACACGCGCGTGCTGACCGGAGGTCGAGACGACACCGTGCGTGTCTGGTCGGGACAGAGCGGGAGACGTGTTCATACGCTGACCGAGCAGAACGGGAGCGCCGTCGCAGTCGCGTTCAGCCGGGACGGAACCCATGTCGCGAGCGCCAGCACCGACGGCGTCGGGCGCGTATGGCGGTCCTCGGACTGGGGCCTGAGCGCCTTGTTCACTGGGCACACCCACGCTCTCACGAACATCGCCTTCAGCGGGGACGGCGAGCATGTCGTCACGACGGGCAGAGACGGAACTGCGCGGGTCGCCCACACCGAGAGCGGTGACGAGTTGTTCGTCATCTCCGGCCACGAGGACTCGGTCACCGCGGCGACATTCACCGACGGAGTCGGCAGCCCCGTCATCACTGCGAGCCAGGACGGCACGATCAGAGTCTGGGACTCGGTGTTCCAGCCCGAGCTGACGGAGCTCGCGCGACTTCCCGCGCCGGTGACGGCGATCGAGATGACGGACGACGGTCGTGTAAGCGCGACGACGAACGAAGGTCAGCGGCACATCCTCGACGCGACGAGCGGAGAGACGCTAGGCGTGGAGCCTGGACCGGCACGAAGTCCGCGCCGAGTCGTCGGGCCCGACGGCACCGTAGCGAGGATTCGCGGCAGGACAGTCGTCCTCCGCCGAGACGGGCGCACGACGATCCTGAAAGGGCACCGCGACCGCGTTACCTCGGTCTCGTTCTCCCGCTTCGGCACGCTGCTGGTGACGGCCAGCCTCGACCGGGACGCGCGCATCTGGAACGTCGCCACAGGTGATCTCGTTCGTCTCCTGCGGCACAACACTGCCGTGCGCGACGCCCAGTTCAGCCCTGACGGACGCTTCGTGATCACCGCCGCGAACCGAGGCGGACTCTGGGACAGCTACGACGGCGCAATCGTCGTCCGACTCCAAGGGCACGACGGCACCCTCACCGCGGCGACGTTCGATTCGACGGGACACACCGTCTACACGGGCGGTTTCGACGGAACCGTGCGGGCGTATGACTGCGAGATCTGTGGCGACCTCGGCGAGCTGGTCGAGCTCGCCGAGCGCCGGCTCGCCGCGACCCGTCGCGAGCTGACGCCCGGCGAGCGCGCGCAGTATCTCCCCTAATTGCGAGCGAACTGGGCCCAGAGGTTCTCGACCAGGCGCGAGACCACGGGATCCAGGTCGATGAGTCGCGTGAAGTAGAACGCACCGGCCGCGAACACCTGCGCGCCCGCCCGCGTCTCGTAGTAGCTCATCTGGGCGGTCATCCCCGGCCCGAAGACGTCCGGGACCTCGGCCACGACCTCGACGCCGGAAGGCGATGCCTGCGACGTCCGGTCGATCTCGACGCCTCCGCTCGCGAACGCCGAGCCTTCTCGTAGGCCGGTGCCGGAGAAGATCCACGAGCCGGAGCGAGACCTGCGGACGATCCAGGGCTTCTTCGGCGCCTTGCCGTTGGCGAGGTACTGCACGCCGATCAGCGCAGCCTCGGGCCGGCCGAGGTCGCGCCAGAGCTTCGTCTTCGTCATGACGTTGCCGTGCTTCACCACCTGCCAGAAGAAGTTGTTCGCGGAGAGGAACATGAGGTTGCCGCCGAGGTTCCGGTAGCCCTCGACGAGGTCGTACTCGCGGGTCGTCACGTACTCGTGGTGGCCCGGGAACACGATGAGGTCGTAGGCCGCTGCGAGAGCGCGTGGACTCGGCGCCGATTCCAGGTCGGACTGCGCGAGTACGTCGACTCGCTTCCCCTTTCGGGCCAGCCAGTGCAGGAACGGCAGGTCGTAGCGGCGGAAGTTGTACGGGACGCCACGGCTCAGATAGGGCCGCCCGAGCCGGACGGTCTTCGTCTTCCAGTCCCCGTACCAGGAGTCACCCTTGCCGTCGCCGTCCTCGTCGCGGAGGTTGTAGGCCTGCCAGGTGAGCGTCGGCAGGACGATGGCAACGCGGTGCTCGCCGAGACGGCGCGGCCGGACGACGAACGGCGCGAACCCGACGCGGCCGTCGTCGGCGCGGAGGCGCGCGAAGTAGAGCCCGCTGGGCCAGCGGCCGATCGTCACGCCCACGACCCTGCGCCCGTTGCTCGAGCCGATTGCGACCTTGGGCGTCACCGGCACTCCGTTCATCGTGCTGTTGCTGCGCGTGACGGCGCGCTCTGGGCCGGAGTGAAAGACCTGGAGCTTGATGCCCCGCGCGCCGTTGGAGATCACGAGCCTGGCGGTCTCGCCCGGCGCGTAGCTCTCGCGCAGGAAGGCGGCTTCGACGCTGGGCATGAGCTCGGCGCGGGTCGGCGCCCGGCCCTCGAACGTCGGTTCGGGTGCCGGCCGCGAGGCGGCGAGCAGCGTTGACGCGGCGAATCCGGCCGCGAGGAGGGCGGGTACCGAGTGCATGAGCGATCGAGCAGCCATGTCGCGGCTCACGATCGGAGAAGCCGCTCAAGATCGGCTCAACCCGCTGGTGCAGCCGTGATCGCGGCCCCCCGCCGTTCCTCTAATGGGCAGCGTCGAATGTGCTGAGCGCTTTATCGGCGGTTACCTCGGGGCCTCCACGCGGGCGCGTAGTCCCCACCGAACCCTCCACCCGTCGTCAACGTTCGCTGACCGGTCCCATCGGCATTGATGACATAGATCCCTGCCTCGTAGTCGCGGCGCTCGATCGTGAAAGCGATCCTTCTCCCGTCGGGTGACCAAGCGGCGCTGCGCGCGCACGCCCCAGTCCTCGTCAGCCTCCGTTCGCCGCTCCCGTCGACTCTCGTGACGAAGATGTCGCAGCTGGGGTAATCCCCAGGAACGTCCCGATCGAAGACAATCCTGCGACCGTCGGGCGACCATGCCAGGCGGTCGTCCTCAACCGGTGTCCGCGTCAGTCGCCGCTTCCCGCTGCCATCGGAGTTCATCACGTAGATGTTGTCGCCGGGGCCTAGATAGGCGATCTGTCTCCCGCTCGGAGACCAGACGGGACCGGCGTACGACGCCGAATCCCGCGCGAGTCTCCGCTTCCTCGTACCGTCGGCGTTCATGACGTAGACGCCCTTGCCGAGGAACGCAATCTGGCTCCCGTCGGGCGACCATGTTGTGCAGCAGTACACGTTGCTCGTGAGTCTCCGCGCGCCGCTTCCGTCGGCCCTCATGATCCAGACCTCGCCGCTGCCGCGATCGCTCGCAAAGGCGATTCTGCTCCCATCAGGCGACCAGGCGGCGAAATAGTCGCTCTCGTCATTTCTCGTTAGCCTCCGCTGGCTGCTGCCGTCGGCGTTCATCACGTAGATCTCGTAGTTGAAGGAGCCGTGCTCCCTCGTAAAGGCGATCTTCTTTCCGTCCGGCGACCAGGAGTTGAAGTCGCCCCGTGAGGTCAGCAGCCGCTCGCCGCTGCCGTCGGCGTTGGTCACCCAGATCTCGAGGGAGTCTGTGCTGGGCGCAAGGGGGGCAATGCGCGTGAAGGCGATCTGCGGCCGCACCGAGACAGGGCTGGTGGACGCGGCGGTCGCGGCCCAGACGGCGCTCATGACAGCTGTCACAGAAAGCGCTCCGGCGATAAGCGCGCCTTTCACCCTCAGATCGAACGTCATCCCTGCTTGCATGGCCTATGGCTGCTCGTCGTGCACGACGAAGTTGCCATCCGTTAGACGGATCTCGGTCGAGATTTCCTGGAGCGGGATCGGACATGCGCGTGGGTCGGAAACGTTGAGGTAACTGATCTGCGAGTCGACGCCTGCACCGGGTTCGCCTGCGTCGGTGAATGCGAAAAGGACGCCGCTTCCGACGGCAAAGCTGGGCTCACTGGACTGCTCGACGATTCCGCCGACGCTCGCTCGCTGCCCCGCCACCGTCAAGCAGACGACCCGGCCGC
>Ga0247727_10020269_pt1 | contig 10188 bp, 8 predicted proteins | sample WisWelCaveWW1625_FD_202498 | JGI IMG/M metagenome (GOLD analysis project Ga0247727, IMG submission 202498) | Biofilm microbial communities from Wishing Well Cave, Virginia, United States - WW16-25 | ecosystem: Environmental > Aquatic > Deep subsurface > Groundwater > Cave microbial mat | place... | reverse complement strand
AGCCACGTTGCCCAAATGGTGAAGGGATGGAACCCCGACTTCATCATCACCACCGGAGATAATAATTATGGCAAGGGCGAGGAGTCAACGCTGAACGAAAACATCGGTCAGTATTACTGCGATTTCATCTGGAACTATGATGCCCCCGAGGGGCAGCGATGCAACGGCAAAGCCGCGCAGGACTTGCAGCACCGTTTCTTCCCCTCACCCGGAAACCATGATTTCAACCGTAGGAACGACCTCGTGCCTTACCTGAATTATTTTACCCTTCCCGGGGAGGAGGTGTATTACGAATTCATCTGGGGTCCGGTGCATTTCTTTTCACTGTGCAGCGGTGATGACGGAAACCCGTTTGATTGCTGCGAAGACCAGTTCTATTGGCTCAGGGACAGGCTCGGCAGCTCAGACCGTCCCTGGAAGCTGGTTTATTTTCATCATTCCACCTACTCGCCATCCAATCATGGCAGCAATTACCACATGCGCTGGACCTTTGACGACTGGGGCGCTTCCACGGTGTTCAGCGGGCATGACCACGTCTATTCGCGCATTATCAAGAAAAGCACCGGCTTCCCTTACTTCATCAGCGGGCTGGGCGGCAGGTCAATATACGGTTGTAACGATCATCCGCTGGATGCAAAAGAGTTCGATGTGTTTTGCTTCAATGATGATTACGGTGCCATGCTCGTAACGGCAAACGATTCCGTCATCACGTTTCAGTTTTTCTCCATTGCCAATCCTGCTGTCCCCGTTGATGAGTTTGTACTTAAGTCGAAATGAACTAATCCCAAATCCCCTCCATCACAATCTCCACCAAATGCTCATCCGGGTCGCGGAAGTAGAATGATTTCAGATTGCCGTTCCAGGTGGCTTCGTGTTCAATGCTGATTCCTTCGCTTTTGATTTTTTCCTTCCAGGCATCATACAGCTCGTTTGCGGTTTCAAAAGCAAAATGAAGATTGCCGCTCCCGAAATGCGGAGGTAATTCAGATTCGTTTTTTGTCGTTTCAGAAATAAAACAAAGCAATACGCTATCGCCCACCCCGAAAAAGACGTGGCGATTTTTCGCATATCCAATCACCTTCAACCCAAGCTTGCCGTGATAGAATTCTTTGGTCCTGTCAAGGTCTTTCACGTAGAGGCAGGTTTCTTTGATGCGGGTGAAGTGGAGTTGCATTTGTGGGAGCAGCGATGTCATCCTTTGGAAGGATGCCATCGCTAACTATCTTTGAAACTACAAAATTCAACTCATGGAATTAAACGGAAAAACCGCCATCGTCACCGGTGCCAGCAAAGGCATTGGCAAAGCCATTGCTCTCGCATTGCTCAACAAAGGCGTGAAAGTGGCAGGATGGAGCAGAAGCAATCCGAATATCGGGCATCTCTCCTTCACATTCGTGCAGGCTGATGTGAGCAAACTGGAGCAGGTTGAAATTGCCTTTGAAAAAACGATGAAGCAATTCGCAAATCAAATTCACATTCTCATCAACAATGCAGGCTTGGGAAATTTTGGAAAGATGGAGGAACTGCCTGTTGAAAAATGGCGCGAGATGTTCGACACCAATGTGCATGGCTTGTTTTACTGCTCGCGGAAAGCAATCCCCGTGATGAAGGAGCAAAAGCTCGGTCATATTGTCAACATCGCATCCATCGCGGGGATAATGGGCATCGAAGAAGCATCAGGCTATTGCGCCACCAAGTTTGCGGTGAGGGGCATTTCGCAATCATTATTTAAAGAAGTTAGAAAAAGCAATATCAAGGTAACTTGTATTTGCCCGGGTTCGGTGAACACGGATTTTTTCAACAACGTTGAGGACATCACGGCTAATGAAACCATGCTGAATCCGAAAGATATTGCGGATGCCATCGTTCATATTTTGGAAACACCGGATAACTTTCTCACGGTGGAAGTGGAACTAAGACCGATGAATGTGAAGTATAGCTGAGAGTTCCGGCTTTCTGATTAGCTTAGTAAGCTCTTAAGATGTTCGGAGGAAAAAAGATAACGCTGATTCTAACGTGCCTGCTCTTTGCTACAGGCTCCTTTGCTCAGCAATATTCTACTTATGACCTAAGGTTTCCATCAATCAGATGGAAATTAGCAAGTACGCCAAGAAACGCTCCTGATTCTTCCGGCAATCTTCTTTTTCCTGAAGCTGAATATGTAAATTATCTATGGTACTCCTTCAACAAGGCAAATCTTGCATGGTATAATATTGACCCGCTTTTCCTTCGAGATAACAGTGCTACCCCGGGTCACATTGTAAACACTCCACAGCAAAAAAATCATTACGCAAGAGAGATTCCGGAAACGGAAGTCTATCCTGGTTCGCAATGCCCCGGTTATCAAACAAATATTCTGACTTTCGACCTTGCCTACTATCCTGACGAAAGAGGGCAATACAACTATGAGCATTCACTTGGCGGTTCCATGTTTTCAGCAGGACTTGATTCAAGCGGACGGTTGAAAGAGCCGGGTTCGAGATGGGGAGGTATCATGCGAAGTCTTGATAACACGGATTGGGAAGCTGAAAATATTCGCCACATCGTTTTCTGGATTCTTGACCCGTTCCTCTACGATACGACATCAAACGGAGGCAGCCTGTATATTCAAATAGGATACATTTCGGAAGACGTCATTCATGACAGCAGAATGACATCTGAAGGATGTCTTGATTGCAACATGCTAAATCCCGATACATCTGTTTGGGGCATTTCACTAAAGCCTGCCCTGTGCAATCCATATGAATTTTCTCCAGAAGTGGATGAACGTCAATGCCAGGATATCGGGCTTGACGGGCTTAATGATGAAGATGAAATAGTTTTCTTCAACCGGTATCTTGATAGCCTTCAAACATTTTTATCACCGGACTTTTTACTGCAATTTATGGAGGATCCATCAGGAGATAATTACCACTACTATCGGGGTGATGATTATGATGCAGAACAGGTATCTATTTTAGGTCGTTTCAAAAAATACAATAAGCTTCAAGGCAACTCGCCTGTTTCAAGTTCAGGGCAAACAATTACTCAAGGATACGGAAGCGCACCTGATAATGAAGACTTGAACGGAGACCACGTCTTAAATGAAACAGAGGCATATTTTCAATACGGGATAGAACTAAAACCAAACATGGATGAAGGTCAAAACTTTATTGTGGAAAAACATCAGCCGGTTGTGACAGGATTGAATCCCGGTGACCCGCTGCCGGTGTGGTATCAATTCAAAATACCGATTGAGGATTTCGATGCAAAGGTTGGCAGCATTCCCGATTTCAGATCCATCAGGTTCATGAGAATTTTCCTCACCGGATTTGAAGAGCCTGTTGTTTTACGGTTTGCGCAGCTTGGCTTGGAAAGAAGCGACACGATAGAGCCGGTATTAAACACGAATGTCAGAATTTATCCCAATCCGAATAATGGGAAGTTTACGCTTGAGCTGAACGATGCCAATGTTACCGGAATTTACATTTACAATGCTTTAGGGCAACTGCTGCCGCCTTTAGATTACAGCTTGAATCAATGTTTTTCCCGGCATCTTGATTTGGATCTCGGGTATCAAAGAGGAGTTTACTTCATCAGGATTCAAATGGGAGATGAATTTACAACAGGCAAAGTTGTTGTTCGATAACATAATAACTTTACCCGAAATAAAAACTTATGAGAGAAATCCGTTTTCGTGAAGCCTTGCGCGAAGCCATCAGCGAAGAAATGAGGCGCGACCAAAATGTTTTTTTAATGGGGGAAGAAGTGGCTGAATATAATGGCGCTTACAAAGTAAGCGAAGGAATGTTAGCCGAGTTTGGCGAGAAAAGAGTGCTTGACACCCCGATTTCAGAATTAGGTTTTACGGGATTGGGCGTGGGCGCTGCCATGAACGGATTACGCCCCATCGTTGAATACATGACGTGGAATTTTGCGGTGCTGGCGTTCGATGCAATTATTAACTCTGCCGCGAAAATTCATTCGATGTCTGCGGGGCAGTTTAAAGTGCCGATTGTTTTCAGAGGTCCCTCCGGTTCTGCCGGGCAGTTGGGTGCGCAGCACTCGCAGTTGTTTGAAAGCTGGCTGGCGAATTGTCCCGGATTGAAAGTGATTTCCGTTTCCAATCCTGCTGACGCAAAAGGCTTGCTGAAGTCAGCCATCCGCGATGACGACCCGGTGATTTTCATGGAATCGGAATTGATGTATTCCGACAAGGGCGAAGTGCCCGAAGAAGAGTATTTGATTCCCATTGGAAAAGCGGAGGTGAAGCGTGAGGGAAAAGATGTCACGCTGATTTCATTCAACAAGATGATGAAGGTGGCGATGAAAGCTGCCGAAGAATTGGAAAAAGAAAACATCAGCGCGGAGGTGATTGACCTGCGCACGATTCGTCCGCTGGATATTGACACGATTATTCAATCGGTGAAGAAAACAAATCGCGCAGTGATTATTGAAGAATCGTGGCCCTTCGCTTCCGTTTCATCGGAAATTACTTATCAAATTCAAAAGGAAGCGTTTGATTATCTCGATGCTCCTGTAAGACGTGTGATGGGCGCTGACTCTTCGATGAATTATGCGCCTACTTTGGTGGAAGCTTTTCTGCCGAATCCGGAGAAAACGATTCAGGCGGTGAAATCGGTGATGTACTTGAATTAGTGATTACAGTATAACTACTTCAACAGCTTTTCAATTCTTCTTGCCACTCTTTCCGCATCGGGTTTTGTAAAGTGAAAAAAATAGTCAACAACGTTGCCTTGCTTGTCAATTAGGTATTTGTGAAAATTCCACCTTGGCGATGAAGAGACTTTGCCGTTGAGCTTTTTATCGGATAGGAATTTATAAAGCGGAACCGCCCACGAGCCTCTGACATGAACTTTTTCAAATACAGGAAACGTCACTCTGTAATTGACTTCGCAAAACTCTTTTATCTCGTTTCCATCCAGAGGCTCTTGCTTTCCAAAATCATTGGAAGGAAAGCCGAGCACCGCAAATCCCCTGTCTTTATATTTTTTGTAAAGCTCTTCCAGTGATTTCAACTGCGGAGTATAGCCGCATCGCGATGCTGTGTTTACGATAAGCAAAACTTTTCCCTTGTAGGCTTCCAGCTTGACTTCTTCGCCCTGAAGATTTTTTACGTTGAATTGGTGGATGGTCATGTATGAAGTTTAGAGTTTACAGTTTAGTGTTTGAAGTTTGAAATTTTGCCGTTATTAACTCTAAACTCCAAACTTTAAACTCTAAACTATTCAAGCATGTTCTTTCGCAGCCAAATATCTTTCCGCATCCAGCGCAGCCATGCATCCTGAACCGGCTGCCGTCACCGCCTGCCGGTAAGTTTTATCCTGCACATCGCCTGCGGCAAACACGCCTTCAATCTTCGTTTTGCTGCTGCCCGCCTGCACCTTGATGTACCCTTGCTCATCCATGTCGAGATAATCTTTGAAGATGGATGAGTTGGGCGTGTGCCCGATTGCGACAAAGAAACCTTTAATGAGGATAACGGTTTTCTCTCCTGTTTTTCTGTTCATAATACGGACGCCCTCAACCGTTTTTTCACCCAGCACTTCATCCGTTTCGGTGTTCCAATAAACTTTGATGTTTTTGGTTTTCAGCACCCGGTCCTGCATCACTTTGGAGGCGCGCATCTCTTCCCGCCTCACAAACAAATGAACGGTGCTGCACAGCTTCGAGAGATACAATGATTCCTCCGCAGCGGTATCACCGCCACCAACGATAGCTACTTCCTGCCCCCTGAAGAAAAACCCATCGCACACAGCGCAAGCAGAAACCCCAAATCCGTTCAGCCTTTTCTCAGAATCTATTCCCAGCCATTTGGCAGATGCGCCCGTGGCGAGGATAACGGCTTCTGCATGAATCTCTTTTTTCTCATCAATTATCACTTTGTGTTCAGCGCCCGAGAAATCAACTTTTGTTGCGATTCCGAAACGAATCTCCGCGCCCATCCGTTCAGCCTGCTTTCTGAAATCCTCCATCATCTGCGGACCCAGGATTCCGTTCGGGTAACCGGGATAATTTTCAACATCGGTCGTTATCATCAATTGCCCGCCCGGCTCCAAACCTTGATAAAGCAATGGTTTCAGATTAGCGCGGGCTGCATAAATTGCTGCGGTGTAACCCGCAGGACCCGAACCGATAATCAGCAGTTTTACTTTTTCGATATTATTTTCCAATTCTTATTCTGTTTTTCATTTCAATAATTAGCGCAAATCCCCCGCACGTGCGCGCAATTCCTACGCTTGCCCCCTTTGGCTTTTCGCTCATAACATCCGCACAAGGGGGATTTTAAACTTCAAACTTTAAACTTCAAGCTCTAAACTTCAAACCCTAAACTCTAAACTCTATTTCGGTATAAATAGCGTGTCATAATTCGCAGCGTATCCGCCCCAGATTCCCAATCCTCCGCTGATATTGGATTTTATCACCGTAGCTGAACCAAACGGACCTCCGCTGTTTGTTTCATAGTCAAGTGTGCTCCAGAAATCATAGGAGGGTTTGTCAATAGCCGCCCATTTGATGATTGCCGTGTCTCCCTTCCAAAAATAGCCATAGGTGGTTTCATCGAAACCCTCATCGGGGTCTTGTCCTCTTCGAAGCGGAAAATTGAAGGTTTGCCCGTTGATAAAGCGGTCGTCTGTGACGAACACGTAATAAAAGTCCTCTGAGTTTCGCTTGGTTGAGTAGCGGATGTAATTGCCTAAAGTATCCGGGTCATGCACACGCGCATAAACGAAAACCAGGCTGTCAATATCCGGGTTTTCATGCGGCTCATACCATAGCGAATCAAACTCCAGCAAATCAGGAATGGAGGTACGCGCTGTTATGATTTTTCCTTCTGCTTCCACGCGCAAAGAATATGACTTTCGCAACTCGCCTTTAATCAATTGAGAGTTTGAAACGTAAAGGCAAACCGTGAAAGTGCGGTTGCCTGACGTCACATCAAAGCAAACTTCATCGAGCGTGTCAGTAATGATTCCATCAGAAACGGTGACCACGGCATCGTGCACCAGGTATTTATCCACCTCATTCAAATCAAACCCGCCAAAGAATGGAGAATTTTTGGTGAGCAGCACATAGGGAGTTTGCCCGTTTTCAATATATCCTTCCACCACAATTTTTTCTTCCGGGTCGGGCAGGTCAACGGTGATGTTTTTGGTGCAGGACGATAAAAAGAAAATGATTACCGTCATTGCGAGTGCTGATTGCCAAGCCAAATGCACTGCATCAGTACGAAGCAATCCCCAGATTATAGTTACTTTATTTTGGGGATTGCTTCGGGAATAGCTTCGCATGGGGCTGTTCATTCCCTCGCAATGACGAATAAAAAAATTAGGCACTGTCATTAACTCTTTCTTCATTTCACCCATTTAAAATTCCAGGTGACGGAAGGCAAAACAGGAAACAGTGAAACTTGTTTCGCCTGCACCTCAATGCTTCCGTCATTAATATTTCCTTCTGTATCGAAATAAATGAAAAAAGGATTCTTGCGGTTGTAAGCATTGTACACCGAAAACACCAGTTCATGCTGAAATCGTTCCTTTTTCTTTATAGTGAAAACTGCTGCGAAATCAAGACGGTGGTAAGGCGACATCCTGTATCCATTGCGCTCCGTGTATTCGTTAACAATTCGTCCCTCTATAAAATATCTTCCGTTGGGCAGCGTAATTGCCTGTCCCGTACCATACACATAGGTGGACGAGAGTCTCCACTTTTTATTGATTTCATAAGACAGCACCGCAACTCCGTCATGACGCCTGTCGTAGCGTGCTGGAAATGTGTTGCCGTTGTTGAGGCTTGGAAATTTTTTCCTCGTGTATGACAAGGTGTATCCTAACCAGCCTGTGAATTTTCCTTCGCGCTTGTTTAGGAAAAATTCAGCGCCATATGACCAGCCTTTTCCGAAAACAAAACTATTCTCCACGTCAATATCCAATTCCGGAACGTAACTCTGCCCAAACTCGATTTGGTTGCGCAGGTCTTTGTAATAAACTTCCACGGATGCTTCATATTCGTTTTGCTTGAAGTTGTGAAAATATCCGAGCGCATAGAGGATTCCAATCTGCGGCTTCACCAGAATTGAACTGGGCACCCACAAGTCTGTAGGCAAGGTAGTGGTAGCATTCGAAACAAGATGGATGTACTGATTGCTGAGCGTGACGCTGCCTTTGAGTGAGATGTTAGGGTTGATGGAATAGCGCATATTCAATCGCGGCTCGATACCCCAGTAGGTTTTAATCAGCTCGTTTCTGCTGTAGGAGATGCTGTCAACGGGGCGCCTCTGTTCGTCATATTCATATTGCACGAAAGGACCAACCTGCATGAAAACACTTCCGCGCACACCGACATTCACCCTGAAGTTTTTTGTGATGTCAAATTCATCCTGCGTATAGAGCGCCAGCTCGTGAGCGTATTTTTTATTGAGCGTGTCATTGCTGAAGGTCGCATCGCCCGTGCGCGCATTAGCCGTATAAGGCGTGAAGATATGATACGTGTAATTGACGCCAAACTTCATCTTGTGCTTCAGGCTGGTGTAATAATCAATGTCTGACTTCACGTTGAAATCGCGGATTCCTGAAAACAATTCGAAGGAAAGGTCGGAGAATGCTGACTCGAACGCGAATTTGAAATCGTTGAAGATAAAGCTGGTGTTCATGAACAGCTTATCGCTGAACAAATGATTCCAGCGCAGCGTGGCAGTGGCATTTCCCCAGGGAATCTTCACTTCAAAATCATCTTCCGGTGAGTTGAATCTAAACACATCCCTGCCAAAATATCCGCTGAGATACAGCCGGTCTTTGTCCGTGAACTTGTAATTGATTTTCGTATTGAGGTCGTAGAAATAATAGGAATTGCCTTCGGCATTACCATCATTGATGCGCGGTAAAATAGGAAGCAGCAGTAAATCAATATACGTGCGCCTGCCGGAAATCATGAACGAACTGACTTCTTTTTTAATAGGTCCCTGTACAGTGAAGCGTGACGCAATCAACCCGATGCCGCCATCCAACTGGTATTGCTTGCTGTTGCCGTCTTTCATCGAGATGTCGAGAACGGACGAAAGCCTGCCGCCATATTCAGCCGGAATTCCGCCTTTGATGAGTGTGACGTTTTTCAGCGCATCAGAATTGAACACAGAAAAAAACCCGAACAGGTGACCGGGATTATACACCACCGCTTCATCCAGCAAAATCAGGTTCTGGTCAGGACCTCCGCCACGCACATAAAAACTGGAATTGCCTTCACCGGATGATTGCACACCCGGCAAAAGCTGAATGGTTTTCAGGATGTCCACTTCACCCAGCAGCACGGGCAGCGATTTTATTCTTTCAACCGATAACTCGACCGCGCCCATTTGAGTGTCGTAAACATTTCTGTCTTTTCTTTCGGAGGTGACCACCACCTCATTTGTCATCTTCGCCTCTGAGCGAATGTCAATGTTGAGGCGAATGTCGCTATTGAGAGTAATCAGCGTATCGAATGAAGTATAGCCAAGGTAAGAGGTGACAAGAGAATATTGTCCCGCAGGAAGCGTCAGCGAGTAAAAGCCATATTCATTGCTGGTCGCGCCTCTGAAGGATTCCTTTTCATAAACATTCGCTCCCAAAAGCGTTTCACCATTGTCTTTGTCTTTAATGTAGCCGCTGATGGTGAATTTTTCCTGGGCGGAAAGAAGCGAAGAATGCAAAACTAAAAGACTAAGAGTGATTTTTAAAAAACCGGGATAAAAATGCCGCATAGAATCCTGTCAACAAAATTTTTCGGAGGCTCAAAGTTAGATGATTTGAAATGTCGTTGCACAAAATCTTGCCTCACTATAAAATCAAAGAAGCGGGCAAAGAAAAGTTACTTCGTCCCCGAGCTGTCTTGAGCTGCCGCTGCCAGTTGGAAGAATTGGTCGAGCTTGGGCAGTATGATGATTTCCGTTCTGCGGTTCGTGCTGCGCCCTTCCGCTGTTTCATTGGAAGTTTTGGGAACAAATTCCGAGCGTCCGCCTGCCGTCATGCGTTCGGGAGCGATGGTGAATTTTGTTTGGAGCAGCCGGACAATGGCAGTAGCCCTCATCACGCTCAAATCCCAATTATCATCCAGGCAATCGGTTTTGATGGGAACATTGTCGGTATGACCTTCCACCAGAATATCCAGCTCATTATGGTCATTCACGATTTGAGCGATCTTGCCCAGCACCCC
>Ga0247727_10020268_pt1 | contig 10188 bp, 3 predicted proteins | sample WisWelCaveWW1625_FD_202498 | JGI IMG/M metagenome (GOLD analysis project Ga0247727, IMG submission 202498) | Biofilm microbial communities from Wishing Well Cave, Virginia, United States - WW16-25 | ecosystem: Environmental > Aquatic > Deep subsurface > Groundwater > Cave microbial mat | place... | reverse complement strand
CAACGTCGAGGACCTTTATCTGGGCGGGGAAACCTATACCGAGAACCTCAGCGGCACCGGCAACGAGCTCGACAACCTGATCGCCGGCAACGACGGCGACAACCTGCTCATCGGGCTTGCCGGCAACGACGTGCTCGACGGCGGTGCGGGCGGCGATGTCATGGACGGCGGCGCGGGCGACGATACCTACTACGTCGACAGCGGGTTGGACGTCTCCACGGAGCTGGCCGACCAGGGCCACGACACCGTGTACGCATCGATGTCGCACGTGCTCGGCGACAACCTCGAGGACCTTCACCTCACCGGTTTCGACGACATCTCGGGCGAAGGAAATGCGCTCGACAACCTGATCGTCGGCCTCTCCGGCGGGCAGCGGCAGCGGATCGCCATCGCACGGGCGCAGCTCAAGTACCCGCGGGTGCTGATTTTTGACGAAGCGACGAGTAACCTCGATGCGCCTACGGCCGAGAGCTTTGCGCAGACGGTGAACCAGTTGAAGGGGAAGGTGACCCTGCGCTTCATTGCTCACCAGTTGCCTCGCGGCCTGAAGGTGGACGAGGTGCTGCAGTTTGGCGCCCCGGCTGCCGCGCAGCCGCCGACGCAGATGAGCGTTATTGAGGATGAGAAGGGCAAGCCGTAAACAGGAAGCAAGGAGGCCAGATGGTCGCAGTGGCAGAGCGTAATAACGTGAAGCGATCAAGCGCACAAATCGTGATTCTTGGAGTGCTGTTCGTGTGCGCAGGCAGCGCCTCGACGCAGCCGAAGCCTGCGTTCCGGATTGTGGAATCGGGATATGCGTCGCCTCGGACAGGCGCGACGCTCGTTTGGCTGGACGAGCGTCGAGTGCTTTTCACGGGTGGCCCGCTCTCGACCGAAGCCAAGGCACGCTACCCCGAATCCGGCGAGGCGGCGAAATGGGCCAATCCGTGGACGTTCGCCTGGGACACGGCAAGCGGCGCAGTGGAACGCATCAGTGACTGGAACACTGTCTGCTACAGCCCGACTTACATCCACCAGTACAAGCGACCGAAGAACGATCCGGTGAACGGACTGTACCGGATCGGCCCGCCGGGGCAGGAGCTGGAGTTGGACGCGGAGGCTATGACCAAGCGCGTAAAGAAGGACGAGGCAAAAAAGCGAACCTACCGCAATAGTTTCAACTGCCGATCATACGCACCCAACGAGCTCGTGCCGCCAATTCCGGAGGGGAGAAACGTTGTACTCCTGCGCCAGGGAGATGGGTATCTGGACTTGGGCGCACTCGACCCCGTGCAGCGCTCGATTGAGATGAGAAGTGGCCGCGGCGTTCTCTGGCATCACCCGAAGGCTGAATCTGGAGTCGAACTGATGATGCCACTTGCGCACGACTTTGCTTTGCACTCACCCCGCTTTTCGGCCTATGGCAACGGATATGTACTGGCGCCTGCAGCACAGGACGCCAAGACGCGAAAGGGTGGCGCGGAGGTTATCTACTACGTATTACATCCATCGAGCCTTGCGGCCGAAAAGGCAACGGTTCCGACCTTTGCGCCAGCTGGGGGCTTTACGCAGGGCCGAATCGAACACTCGAAGTCTGGACTGGTCTTTTCGGGAAGCGGGCATCCCTGGCTGGAGTGGGCAGGCATATATCACTATGGGTCGGGAAAGGTAACGCGCATCGAACGAGGGTCAATTACGGCGCTCGCTGTTGCGCCTGATGGTTGCAAAGTCGCATACGCGATCAACACGCGAAATGCAGAGATGGGTACGCCCATCGAGGTCAAGTACGCAAGTCTTTGCGCGCGCTAGAAACGGGGTCACCTATGCCGATCACCCAGCAACGCGACATTCTCACCAAGATACTCTTGGTCGCCTGCGACCAGAGCTATCAACCGGGACCAGGATCGAACGCGCCGCCTGCTAACGGGACTGTGATACGCGTTGGCGACCCGCTACAGCCCTATCCTGACAACGATGCAACCATCGACGGCGGATTCAATAACCAGATGCCGGCGCAATGGTACGACTTGCAACTTGCCGATGGAACACGATTCACGGATTGGCGAGTCGAGCAGCGCTTCGACGACCGATATTCCGGCTTTGGGGCGACCGTGTATTCGCGAGTCGCGGGCGACGGCAAACGTGACTATATTGTTGCACTTCAGGGCACACGAGGACCAAATATCCAGGACTGGTCCGGGAACCTGATCTATGGGTGGGACAAGTGGACCGCAGATACCCAAGGTGCGAATGGTCCCGATCTGATGGTGTTTCTCCTTTCCATTGGAGATATTCGTAACATTCACTTCACCGGTCAATCATTGGGCGGCGCGCTGGCGCAGTACGCGGCTTATGATTTTATTGACAATGTCTCGGCTGCCCAACCGGATATTCGCAGCCGGACGACGCTCACGACGTTCAACGGACTTGGAGGCGTGGAGGCGCTGACGCAGCACGCAAGCGATCCGAACAGAAATGGATTCAACGCAAATCTCCTCTCCGGGGTCGACACCGCGCACTTCGTCACCGACAACGATCTCGTAAACCGTTTTGGGATGGGGAACCTAAACGGGGCCGGGAAGGAATACGTACTACGTACGGTGAGCACGAATGACGACGGCTCGCCCGTCACGCGCTCGAATGGAACCTTTGTAAAAGTCACCCCGATCCCGGCCGCGCACCGCATCGAGACCGGGTTTTATTACACGTTCAACGCGGCGGCGCGCAATCGGGCGAACCGCATGCCTCTGGATTTCACGCAGGCGGTCGCGCAGCCAATCCAGCACCTTCAGATTGCGGGATTTGCCAACGCCGGCACGGCCATCGCGTGGGCGAGCAACAAAGATGGAGTGAACCTCACGACCGCCGAGTCTTGGGCGCGGCTCGTTGCGGCGGTTCTGGCGGGCACGGCGTACGGACCCAGGGATCAAGCGGCGGCGATGCTGCGCATAGTGTCGCAGCACATCGGCGCATCCATGGGCAGCGAGCTATCCGAGTACGCTACGCGCAGCCTCGGTGAGTGGGCGCCCGGCCTGCTAAGCACGTTTTCGCAGACGCCCTCCGGGGCGTCATTGCAAGAGGGGGCGCTGATCGCGGCAGCCATCATCGAATCGGCCAATTTGCTTGCCGCGCGCGCAAGCGGTGCATCCGAAGCGGTAAACCTCGAACCGCAGATCGCGAGCCTGATCGAGCAGATGTTGACGACCGTCCCCGCAGGGACGGGCAACTTCGATCTGAAGACAGCCGAGAGCGAGGCCCGAATTATCCTCTCCGGGGCGGCCGGGGCCAACGAGCTGCACGTGCGCTTCGTGCTGAAGATGGCGTGGGCCGCGTACACGTTCTTGCCGAGCGTCGGAGTGTCGGTGGTTTCCGCCACGGCACAGCACTTGAATGAAATCGCGAAGCTCTACATTAATGATCCCAAGGGGTTCGTGGTAGCGCTCGCACAATTCACCGCCACTTCGGTCCGCGATGCGTCAGGCGGGGCGGTCGATCCCGAGGCGGGAATGCAGCGCGTCGCGATGGCATTGACCCAGCTTTCCGCTGTCGTGCTGGTAGAGGCGAGGAACGCCGCGCGCGCGGCGATGGCGGGCGCGGCAGAAGCGCAACGCTTTTACGACGACATGGTGGGGTATGCATCGGACGGAATCGAGCGCGTGGTGAACGCCGTGGCGAACGGCTACAGCGAGTTGATCGTGAAGCGCAACGACGCTTTTGAGTGGGGAGCGAACACGAGCCGCTCGCTACTCACCGCGCTGGCCGAATGGTTCAAGAGCGCCGCTCGCGGGGTGACAGCACTGGTAACCAAAGACGCGGTGCGCGCTGCGCAGAGCGCAGGGCAGACGCTGATCGTGGCTCCCGGCACCGGACCCAATCCGTTCGGAGTCCTCGGCCAGAGCGGCTCGGTCGCGGTGAACCCCGATGGCGCAGCCTCCGCAGTATTGGTCGAGCGTGCGGGCACTGTATTTACGCTTTACCTGCCGTTCGATGCAGGTCCTGGCGGGCAGAAGGTGCTCTTGAAGGTGAGCGGACCGAATGTGGCGACGCTGCGGCTCCTGGTGGGGACGGAAGTACCGAACGTGAACGGCACGTTCACGGTGACGGTGCCGGAAGGCACCCGCCAATTGATACTCGCGTTCACGCAACAAAGCGACCTCGACTCAGATTCGGTGCTCGAACTGAAGGCGCAATTCGTGGATGCGAACGGCAATCCCACCCACGAGGAGCACCTGGAGGCGACGCTGACGCTCGACGGCGAGGCGGAAGTGGAGATCGCGGAAGCGCCAGGGCCCACGAGCGTGACGGTGTTGGGCGACCGGCACTACCAGGAGTTCACCGATGTGGTCGACGCCACCGGCGGCCCGGCGGGAACCGGGTTCATTCCGGAAGTTCCGCGCGGCCCGTTCGAGGCGCACGACTGGACCAGTCCCGGTTTTGCGCCGGCTGCAGACTGGGTCAACCTGGAGATTACCGACTCCACCTATCAGATCGAGGGATCCGACTTCGACCCGGATACGGGGATCACTACGACGTATTACACGGTCACCGAGTACACAGTACTGCACAACAGTCTGGATGAACTCGGCAATGTAGTCACGGATGACGCGCCGCAGCCCGATCAGCCCGACTCTCTATTCGGGAGTGCGGGCGCGGACCTGATCGAGGCGCGCGGCGGGGATGACAACGTCGAAGCGAAGGCGGGCGATGACGCCGTCTATGCGGGGACTGGAAACGATGACGTTGATGCGGGCGCCGGCAACGACTGGGTGGAAGGGGAAGGCGAGGACGACTATCTCTACGGCGACGCAGGAAACGACCGTCTGATTGGCGGCGCTGGGATCGATTTCCTCTCCGGAGACGTGAGCAGGAACTATGTTGTGAATCGCGGCTTCGCGCCGGATGCGAGCACCCAGCTGGCGGGAGAGGACGTGCTCGAGGGCGGCTTGTCCGCAATAGACATGCTGATCGGGGGCGGTGGCCGGGACAGTCTTTACGCAAAGTTCATGCTCGACACCGACCTCGCGATCGAAGAGGGGGAAACCTTCTCCTCGAGCGGCGAGCGCGGCGACTGGCTCGCGGGTGGGGGCGCGGACGACCTGGTGGTCGGGGCGCAGGACAACGAGGCGCTGTTCGGCGGCAGCGGCGGCGACCTGATCGTTGCCGGCGCGGGAGACGACCACGTCAGCGGGGACCAGAGCTACGTCAGCGAGTTCTTCGACTGGCAGATTACCGAGACCGTCTCCACCGTCGGTAACGAGACGACCTACAGCTATCACTACGGGGTGGTGTTCAGCGACGGCGATACGGAAGGCGAAGGCGCGGACCGGATCTACGCCGGCGCGGGCAACGACGTGGTGCTGGCTGGCGGGGGAGAGGATTTCGTCGACGCGGGCAGGGGCAACGACAAGGTCTGGGGCGAAGCCGGCAGCGACGTCATCATCGGCGGGGCGGGCGACGACCTTCTGCACGGCGACAACAGCACGTTGCAGCTTGCCGCGAACCAGCACGGCGACGACTTCCTCGACGGCGGCGAGGGCAACGACCGCGTGGTGGGCGACGGCGGCAACGACGCGCTTTATGGCGGTGCCGGCGACGATTTCCTGCAGGGCGACACGCACAATGTTGTCGGCGGCGCCGACTACCTGAACGGCGAAGCGGGCAACGACACGCTCTCGGGCAATGGCGGCATGGATGTGTTGGTGGGCGGCACCGGCGACGACGAGCTGTTCGGGGATTCCGACGACACGGCGCTCGCCGAGCAGGCGGCGGACGAGCTCTACGGCGGCGAGGGGAACGACCGGCTGCAAGGGTATGCCGGCAACGACTACCTGGACGGCGGGTCCGGGCAGGACGAAATGTTCGGTGGGGCGGACGCCGACACGCAGATCGGCGGGGACGGCAATGACCGTCTGTTCGGCGAAGACGGGACCGGTGTGGGCGCTGGCGGCGACGACACCATCCTAGGCGGTTTGGGGGACGACCAGATCCGGGGCGAGGGGGGCAACGACACCATCGATGGCGGTGCGGGCGCCGACATCATCGGCGGCGACGTCGGCAACGACACGATCTACGGCGGCCTGGGACTAGACCAGCTGGTGGGCGGCGAGGGCGACGACATCCTTCGTGGCGATGGCGGCAATGACATCATCCTCGGCGATGCCGGCGCGGACGACATCGAGGGCGGCACGGGCGACGACAACATCGCGGGCGGCGACGATGCCGACCGGATCGCCGGCGGCGAGGGCGAGGACACGCTTCAGGGCGGCGCGGGCAGCGACGTTCTCCTGGGCAACGAGAACCGCGATCTTCTCTTCGGCGACGGCGGCGAGGACTTCCTGGATGGCGGCGCCGGGAACGACCACCTGCAGGGCGGTGCCGGCTTCGATACCTACGTATGGGATTTCGGCTCTGGCGAGGACACGGTCTTCGACGTGGGCAACAACGCTGTGCGCTTCGGCGCGGGGATCTCGGGTGATTTCCTGTCGCTCGGCATCGGCTCGCTGCTGATCCGCGTCGGGGGCGAAAACGCGCTGCACATTGAGGGCTTCGACCAGCAGAATCCTTACGCCAGCGTCGGCATCAGCGAACTCCAATTCACCGATTTTGACGGCAATGTCGTCGACACGATGACCTGGGGCGAGTTGATCGACCTCGGCTTCGACCTCACGGGCACGCCGGACCGGGACTTCATCTCCGGCACCGACGCCGCGGACCGTATCTACGGGCTCGAGGAACAAGACGTCCTGCTCGGCCGTGGAGGCGACGATACGATCTATGGCGGCGAAGGCGGCGACACGATCTATGGGGACGATGGAGACGACACTCTTTTTGGCGAAGACGGTGACGACAATATCAGCGGCGGCGTAGGCGATGACACCGTATTTGGCGGTACCGGTGATGACCTCATTGACCTCGGCGATGGCGACAACGTGGCCGACGGCGGGGCGGGCGACGATGAGCTGCTCGGCGGCGAAGGCGCCGACTCGCTGGACGGCGGCATCGGCAACGACGCCCTGTATGGCGATGCGGGCGACGACGTACTCACCGGCGGCGAGGGGGATGATTTCCTCCGCGGCGGCGAGGGGACGGACGTCCTCGCGGGCGGCGTTGGCGACGACACCTACTTCCTCGACGACAGCCTCGATCTGTACACCGAGAACGCGGCCGAAGGCGACGACACCATCGTTGCAACCTTCGACTATGTGCTCGGCGGGAGTTTCGAGAATCTCGAGCTCGCCGGCGGAAGTGCGGCGATCACCGGCACGGGCAACACCGGCGGCAACGTCATCTCCGGCAATCAGGGCAACAACCTGCTCCTGGGCCTGGAGGGCGACGACACCCTCGACGGCGGCGAGGGCGACGACGTGCACGACGGCGGGGCGGGCGGGGACGTCATGTTCGGCGGCGTCGGCGACGACTTGTACTTCGTCGAGAGCGAAGACGACTTCGTGCAGGAGCAGTACGACTTCTACCACCGCGAGTTCGTCGAGAACGGATTCGGCAACGTCAGCTACGGGTTCCTGGAGTCCTCCGGCGGCACCGACACGGTCCAAGCGAGCGTGTCCTTCGCGCTCGATCAGTGGACCGAGGCACTGGTTCTCACCGGCAACGACGCGATCGACGGCGTGGGCAACGTCGAGGCGAACGCCATCCAGGGCAATGACGCGGACAACACGCTCTACGCCTACCGCCTGAACGGGCAGACGGATCTCTATCCGACCGGCATCCCGTTCATCCAGCAGTTCACGGTGCGCCGCAACGCGGCGGAGGAAATGCTGGCCGACAAGGCGAACGCCGCGATCTACCGCGCTGAATTCCCCTGGTTCGTGCCGCAGCAGGTGGATCTCCGTGCGGGGGCCGGCGACGAGGTCTACGGCATGGGCGGCAATGACCGCCTATACGGCGGCCTCGACGACGACACCTTGGTTGGCGGCGACGGCGACGACCTGCTCTACGGCTTTGCCGGTTCTGACTCTATGGCGGGCGGGGCGGGCGACGACACCTATGTGGTGAGCGGCGCCTACAGCTTTCGGTTCAATTACGCCGGCGGCGAGTACGTCAGCTATGTCGACGACAGCGGCGACGATCTATTTGAGGCCGAGAACGAAGGCATCGACACGGTGTACTCGGAGGTGGACTTCGCGCTACCCGATAATTTCGAGAACCTGACGCTCATCTTCGACACGCGCGACTTCGATCCGGACGTGCGGATATCGACGCTGCGCTTTGGCCACGTCATCGCGACGATCGGCGAGGGCAACGAGCTCGACAATGTTCTCACCGCCAACGACGGCGGCAACGATCTCTACGGCAACGAGGGCAACGACACCCTGACCGGTGGCGCGGGCAACGACCGGGTGCTGGGCGACGGCGGCAACGACGCGCTCTACGGCGGCGCGTGGGACGCAAGAGAAATGAAATATCAGTCTAGGGAAATCAACGTCCTGACGCAATTCGCATGTCTACTCGGTAACAGGAGAAGTCACCATGAATTCGTCAATTTGGCTCCACCAGTTGATCCTGTGGCTGACACTCGCGACCGCTTATGTCGTCGGTGCATGCGCGGCGGGACCTGAAGTGGTCGATCATAGTTTCCAGTTCGATGCAATTCGGGATAGCCCAGGCATAAGGGTCCTCGACTATCGCTATGGGGACTCGAAAATCCCCGGCGCGAGAAGCGACCCGGACTACATCAAGGCAGGGAAACCGCTGCAGGCCACCAGCATCACCGGTCCCATGAAGCGCGGAGATTCCCTATGGGTTAAATGGAAAATTCTTGCCGAGGACAATATCTACGAAGACACGGTCGACCTGAAAAGGCGTCTGCCGCGAAATATTGAAGACCACATTGTCTACTTCAAAGTCGATGGCACGCAACTGTATGTGTACCTGATTTCTCCCGAGCGCCTCAAGGGTGGTGAGCAATCGACCGGTCCAAGAACGTACCGTTTTCGGAAAGTGACGATCGTGTATCCGGATCAGAACAAGAAGTAGCACCACGAGAGCGAGGGAACCATCATGACCGCTGTCGTTAATCTTACGAACGAGCAAGAGCAATTTCTTCGCGAAACGAATGATGCACAGAGGCAGCTGATTACCAATGCCGCGGTACCGGATGCAATTTCGCCAAGCCAATTCGTGTTCGTTGCTGCATTCGACGGTTCCAACAATGATCAGACTGCCCCTCGTGGCGAGCTGACGACGAACATCGTGCAGTTGCGCAATCAGGTTACGACAGCGCGGACGCTGAGCGCGGGTTTTCAGGTCCAGGAAAGGTACTTCGCCGGTCCCGGAACCAAAGGGTCATTGACCGCCTCCAGCTGGTTGCCATCACAGGTAACAAAGCAGGTCATTCGGGCAGCGGAGAACGCGTATCAACTATTTATAGACGATGCCGGGGCCTGGATGGTCGACCATCCAGGCGGGTCCGTCACCGTTGCGCTGACTTCATTCAGCCGCGGCGGCGCGTCGGCGGCGATCTTCAGCCAGATGCTGTACGAGAGAGGCCTGCCGGACCCAAGAGACACAGCGAAATACCTAATCGCGCCGGGGAGGGTGCGCGTACAGGCGGGCGTGATCTTCGACCCGGTCTACTCAGGCGTGTCAGGCAACATGGCCTTCGCGCCGATCGCAAGCAACATGGTGAACATCTTTGCGGTGAACGACTATCGAAGTCTGTTTCTACCTGTCGACTACCGCGGCCAGCCTGGCATGACCACGATAGGGATGTTCGGTGCCCATGCCGACATTGGCGGTTCCTACGACCGGGGCATCGGCGCGATTGCATTGCAGGCCGCGACCGAGTTTTTGTCGATTTCGGGTGTTCCCATCGCTCCCGTTATTGGAGCCCGTGCGTTCGATGGGACGGTCGCGCTTCATTCGGAGGGCGACAGCTGGGCTCAATACTTCATCTTCGACGGACTGACCCTAGCGGTTCCGGGGCAGCGGCGTTTCTCCGACGCGGTTATTCCAAGGTATGCCGAGGACACCACCCTTGAGGGCGCCAATGCTAGAAAATTGGAGCTCTTCGACGGCAGGATCATTACCGTTTCCGGCGAAGGCAGCCCGACCGAGAAGGTCAAGCTTGACACGAAGCTAACTGCGAAATATGAGAAGAGCGAACTCACGGTCTTTCGTGTGCAAGTCGGTTCGACTTCGGTCGTCGAGAAGATCAAGACAACAACCAACTCCCGCAGTGGCGCGCAGACA
>Ga0247727_10020267_pt1 | contig 10188 bp, 7 predicted proteins | sample WisWelCaveWW1625_FD_202498 | JGI IMG/M metagenome (GOLD analysis project Ga0247727, IMG submission 202498) | Biofilm microbial communities from Wishing Well Cave, Virginia, United States - WW16-25 | ecosystem: Environmental > Aquatic > Deep subsurface > Groundwater > Cave microbial mat | place... | reverse complement strand
CGCCGGTTGCGCTGTGACTACGAACAACTTCTGACGACCAGTGAAACGATGATTCACGTGGCGATGATTCGGCTCATGTTGAAGCGGCTGCACCCGTAATCACACCTTTCAAAACACGCTCTCAGCACGTGTTTGCCATTGGCTTCGAGAATGATCGACCGCTTCTGTTTGCCGAGCCAGACCAGATAGCCGCCGAGCACGCCATTGATGACCATGGCCAGCGCCGTCAACCCGGTGCCCAATCCCAGGTTCTCCAGATGCAAACCCGCCCGCCACTTGGCGACAACCTCATAGATGATGTACAACGCGGCGAGGATGATCATCGCGCCTTCAAACCCGGCCGAGAAGAAGCTGATTTTCGTGTGACCGTACAGATGCTGGTCGTCGGCCGGCCGAAAACTCAGGCGCAGACTGTACGCGGCGAACGCCACGGCGGCCACGTGAACCACCGACTCCGCGGCGTCACTCAAAATGGCCGCCGACCCGGTGAGGAGATACGCCCCCACTTTCATCACAAACATCAGCACGCCGATGACGAGTGACCACCCCATCGCCAATCGCAGCGGGCGGCGATCGGCCTCCCGGCGCGTGGCTGGTGAATCCGTGGGCGTGGTCACGATGCCGGACACGCTAAAGCCAGTATTACCTGCCTCGCAAGCTCCGGATTGGCCCAACGGTTGGCTTGCAGTCGGTGAGGACTCCCGGTATGGTGCGGTCGCCGCCAAACCCCGGAGGGGTGGCAGAGTGGTCTAATGCGCACGCCTGGAAAGCGTGTGGAGTCGCAAGGCTCTCGCGAGTTCGAATCTCGCCCCCTCCGCCAGCCTCACGCCGATGCCGAGACGTTCTTCATGTCAGGACGCACGTCCTCGTACGTCGTGTTGTACGCGAGAACTTTCGGATCAGGCTCGACGCCCCAGTTGGCGCAGGCGGCGCGGTAAACGTCCGGCCACCAACTCTCGTGTCGGGTCAGGCCATCCTCCAACACCTTGCGCCAGTTGCTGGTGACGCGCGACCAGCATTGGTCGCCGTAGGCGAGGGCCTTGGCGGCGTCGCCCACCGCGGGGATGTACCAGTCGCGGCCGATGCGCGCGTGCAAGACCTCGTCCGCCCAGTCGTAGTCCTGGAACAACCCCGACAGTGCATCGCCCGAATCCCGCCCCACTTCGTACTCGTAACGTTTGCCGGTCTTGCTCATCAAGCCCTGCTCGATGAAATACAGAACGGCGTGACGTTCGAGCGGGGTGCACTCGGTGTTCAGCCGGTAAGACCAGTTGTGGGTGATCCGCGCCCGTGTCCAATCGATCCCGTTGGCGACGAATCCGACCTCCCCCATCATCGCGTGCCGGGCTTCGTCCCAGAGCTGGCGCGACATGTCGCGGTAATAGTCCCACGGTTTGTCTTTGGTCTCGGCGATGATGCTGGCCATCATCTCCGGCACGTCCACTTCGCGCAGCCGTTTGAAATACATCATCAACGTCTTCGGTCGCACCGGCATGTTCGGGTCGTAAAGAAACGCCTCGGGATTGACGCCCTGATTCCACAGATCCTGCCAACGCTCATCGCGTTTCGGCACCAGCGCGAAGGTGTACGGTTTGGCTGAATACTGCTTCCTGAGCGCCGGGTTTGCGCCCTCGGCCGCGAGGCAATCGTCGAGCAACTTCAGCCACTCGCGCATCGCCTCGCGCGCCTTGGCGTCCACCAACTGCCCCACTGCCTGCCGGCCAAACGCCAGCATGTCCGCCAGCTCCAGCCGGGCGAACCGGATCAGCCGCACGGATGGCGCGTCCGCCAGCAGATTCGTCTCGGCGAGATGCCGTTGCATGGCTTCATCCAATGCCGGCAGCGCTTTTTCGTAGACCCCCACCAAAAGCTCCGCAGTCGTCGGCGCGGCGAGGATTTCGTCGAAGAACACCGCCAGGTTGGCGTCGGGCACCACATCCAGTTTCAACGGCGGCTCGCGCATTTCGCCGATGCGCTGCCGCAACGCCGTCACGTGTTCGCCACAGAGATACGCCTGATGGCTGAACGCCATCTTCAACTCATAGATCGACTCACCCGTGATCCGCGCGGTCAGAATCTGGTGCAGCCGCTTGAACGCATAGTGATACCGTTTCAACCGCTCGACGCATTTCTCGACCGACAACCCCGGCCGACTGGCTTCAGCAAAGTCGCACACGCCGCCCAGCGGCGGCAGTCCACAATAGCTTTGGTATTCACTCATCCGCATGTCCACATCTCCTTTTTCGCCATCATACCAAATCACCATCACTTCTGCACGAACTCTGCGTGCAACCCGGCGTAAACCCCTCCCGCCTCAAGCAACTGTTTGTGCGTGCCGCGCTCGACGATCCGGCCGTGGTCGAGCACCAGAATCAAATCCGCCTGCCGGATCGTGCTCAGGCGGTGCGCCACTACGAAGCTGGTGCGGCCCCGTAACAGTGTCACCAGCGATTCCTGGATCCGGGCTTCGGTCACGGCGTCCACCGAACTCGTCGCTTCATCCAGGATCAGAATCCGCGGATCGGCAATGGACGCCCGCGCAAAACAGACGAGTTGACGTTGACCGAGCGACAATCCCGCGCCGCGTTCGCCCACCCGTGTCGCCAACCCTGCCGGCAGCGCGCCGATCAGGTCGAGGAAACCGAGTTGGCGCACGGCGGCGATCACTTCCTCGTCCTTGGCGGTCGGTCGTCCCACGCGGATGTTGTCCATGATCGTGCCGGTAAACAGGAAGTTCTGCTGGCTGACCAAGCCCATTTGGCGATGCAGCGAATCGCTCCGGAGCCGCCGAATTTCCAAACCGTCAATGAACACCTCGCCCGCGTTGGGCAGATAGAACTTCGCGATCAGGTTGATGATCGAACTCTTGCCGCTGCCGGTCTGGCCGACCAACGCCACGGTCTGACCCGGTTCCGCCACGAAACTGACCGCTCGCAGCGCCGGCCGGTCCGTGCCGTAGCCGAATGAAACATGGCGGAATTCGACGGTTGGCGCGGCCTTGCTCCCCCACTCCACCGCCTCCGGCGCATCCTCCCACTCGGGCGGCGTGTCGAGCACTTTGAACACGCGCTCGGCGCCGGCCATCGCGGCCAGCGACTGGTTGTACTGATTGCCGATGACGCGGACGGGGTCGAAAAACAGGTTTGCCAGAAAGAAAAACTGCACCACCGTCCCGACCGGCACGTGCAAATCCGGCGACAACACCCGGTAGCCACCGAGCACGACCAGCGCCGCCATGAAAAACTGGGTGTTCAACTCCAGCAACGGCAGAAACACTCCCGACGTGCGCGCCACGCCGAGGTTGTACTTGGAATGATCGGTCACCAACTCCGAAAAGAACCCGGCATTCAGCTCCTGCCGGACAAACCCCTGCGTCACCCGAATCCCGCTCACCGACTCGGCAATGGTCGCGGTCACCCGGCTCCAGCTTTCCTGCACCATCCGATGCGCTTCGCTGAGCCGTCTTCGGAAAAACCGGTTGGTCACCCAGATCGCCGGCGCCAGGCCGAGCACTACCAGAAACAGCACCCCATCGTACCAGCACATCAAGACTGCCGCCACCAACGCCTGTCCGCCCTGCACCAGACTCATGAACAACACGTCTTGCACGCCCGTGCGCATGGCTTCCGCGTCACTCGTCACCCGGCTGATGATCCGGCCCAGTTTCGTGCGGTTGAAAAAGCTCATTGGCATCCGCAGGAAATGGTGGAACAGATCGCGGCGCAAGTCGTGCACGACCGCCTCGCCCAGTTCCAACGCCAGCCGTTGCCGGAAATGAAACGTGAAATGCGTGAACGCCGCCAACGCGAGAAACCCCAGCCCCGCCCACATCACCCCGCGCGGATCGCGGTTGGCAATCGGTCCATTGATCACCGCGCCGATCGCCCAGGCCAGCGCCGGCAGTTGCAGTGCGCGCAGCACCACGGCAAACAACAACCAATTGCGTTTTCGCGCATACGGCCGCGTGTACCGGAACAACCGCCCCAGCAACGTCAGCGACAAGGGCCGCTTTTCCGTTTCGTAATCCTCGTCGCGGAGAATGCGGGTGATGGGGACCGGCTTTGCCTTCATGCGGGCTGCCCAGTGGGAGCGACATTCCTGTCGCGAGGGTCACAGGGAATTCTCCAGTCCGGTCGCGACAGGAATGTCGCTCCCACCAAATAAAGGATTCCTTCGCTCATCCCGCACCCCCCGCCGCGAACTGCACTTCGGCGGTCTGCCGGTAGAGGCCCGGCTGGCTCATCAACTCGCGCGGCGTCCCCCGTTGCGCGATCCGGCCCTTGTCGAGCACGAGCACCACGTCGGCCCGTTGCAACGTGCTCAACCGGTGCGTCACGATAAACGTCGTGCGGCCGCGCATCGCATTCTCGACCGCCACCAGGATTTCCTGTTCCGTGTGCGGGTCAACCGCCGCCGTCGGATCGTCGAGCAGCAAGATCGGTGGATCGACCAGCACTGCCCGCGCGATGGCCAGTCGTTGACGTTGGCCGCCGGACAGATTGCCGCCGCCCTCCCGCAAGACCGCTTCGTACCCACCCGGCATCTCGTGGATGAATTCCTCCGCCGCGGCCACGCGCGCGGCGCGTTCGATCTGCTCACGGCTGGCGTCGGGATGACCGAACGCGATGTTGGCCGCGACGGTGTTGCTGAACAGGAAACTCTCCTGAAACACCAGACCGATGTTGCGCCGCAAATCGTCCACGTCGAACTCGCGCACGTCCACGCCGTCCACCAGTACGCGCCCGCGGGTCGGGTCGTAGAACCGCGGGATCAAACTCAGCAGCGTGCTCTTGCCGGCTCCGGTCGCGCCGAGGATCGCCACGCACTGGCCGGGCACGACGGAGAAGTCGAGGTCCTCCAGCACCGACTCGCCGCGGTGATACTCGAACCGCACCTGCTCGAACCGGATCGCCCCTTGCAGCCGCGGCGCGCGCCGGGGTTGCGGTGGACTGTGGATCTCTTCCGGCGTATCAAGCACTTCGAACACGCGCTGCGCGCCCACCAGACTTTGCTGGGCCGTGTTGGCGAGGGCGGCCAGGTTGGCGACCTGACCCGAAAATTGTTGGAGCAAGCCGGCCATCACCACCAGGCCGGTGCCGAGCGCCAGTTGCTCGTGAATCACCAGCCAGCCGCCGTACAGCAGCAACACCGTCAGATTGATCTGCGTGAAAAAGGAGAGCGTCGGCGTGAACCGGCTGACCTTCCAGAAAATCTGTTGTTGTTGGTCGCGCACGGCGCGGTTGGCGGCGGCGAAACGGGCGATGGCCTCCGGCTCGCGCGCGAATCCTTTCACGACGTGAATGCCCTGCACCGTCTCGGCCAGCTTCCACACCATGTCGTCCACCAACTCGCGGTTGTGAACGTATGCCGGTTGGACCTGCCGGGAAAAGAGGTGCGACAACCACCACAACAGCGGCGTCGTCGCCAGACAGGCCAGCGTCAGCCACGGATGGATGCCGAGCATGTAAAACAGATACACCGTCAGCGACAACGCCATGATCAGGCCCTGCAACAGCACTTCGCGGATGAAATTACCGACCGACCGCGTGTCGCCCGTGACGCGGTTGATGATCGTGCCGCTGGCGTTGGCGTCGAAAAACCGGAACGACAACCGCTGCAGCTTCACGTACACCTGCGCCCGCAACGCCGCCACCACGTCCATCTCGATCAACCGGCTGGCGCTCACCGTAAACAGATAGGTCAGCACCCCGCGCATGAGCGCCAATGCGAGCACCGCGCCAGCAATCCCTGCGAGAACCGTCAATGGCGACCACTCCACCGGCGGCGACCAACCGAACGGCCAGTGCGGCGCGCGCGCTGCCGGCAGGACTTGCGCGTACAAATAATCAATGGCCAATCCGGTCAGGCTCAAGCCGCCGATGCCGCTGGCCAGCACCAACACCTGCAACACCAACACCTGCAGACAGCCCGCCCGGTAGCGCCACGCCAGCCGTAGCAGCCGGCGGATGAGAGTGTCGTTCATGTCGGGTGCGCTACTGCGCACCGCTGGGGGGAGGCGAGGCCGGCGGTTTCTTCTCGCGCTGGACGGTCAGCGCGGCACTGATGAACATGATCAGGGAGTAGATCAGCATGACGCCGAGGATGCTGGCGCCGATGCGGTTGAACCCGACGTGCTCCAACATCTCCGGGTCCTGGTTGAACCAGCCGTCGTACCCAAACCAACAAAACAGAGCGCCGAGGATGAGACTGCGGATGCCGTACTTCCGAAACGCCTCCGCGGCGGTCAGTTTGGGTGGCGGCGGCGGCTTTTTCTCCGGCGGCAGCTCCGGCTCGTGCAAATCGAGTTTCTCTTCCATGCGCACGCATTGAAACAAAGCCGGCCACAGGGGGCAACACCAAAGATGTTGCGCGCGCACTGCCGGCAACCCTAGTATTCCCTTCGCCATGGAGAGTGCCTCCTCGTTCATCGCGCGACTGCGCGCCCGGTTGCGGGCGCAGTTGGCGAAACGCTCGCCGGCGGAGAACACCTTCCTGGCCTTGATCCCGCTGGCCGGCGCGGCCACGGGGTTGACGGCAGTCGCGATTGCGCACCTGATCGCCTTCCTCCAGAGACTGTTTTGGGGCAGTGGCCGTGATCTGCTGGATGCCGCGTCGGAGCGATCGTGGAACTACCGGATCCTGATGCTGGCCGCGGGTGGCGCCGTGGTGGGAATGATCGGCTATTTCTTCAAGGTCGAGACCCGTGGGGCGGGCACGGCCGGGATGATCCAAGCCCTGGCGTTGCGCGGCGGAGCAATCTCGCTGTTGCGGACGTTGCCGCGCGTGTTGGCCGGGGTCTTCACCGTGTCGTCGGGCGGCTCGTTAGGTCGCGAAGGGCCGATGACGCAGCTCGGCGGGGCGCTCGGTTCATGGCTGGCGCGACGCTGCCAGCTTTCAACCCAGCAAGTGCGGGTGTTGACGTGCAGCACGGCGGCGGCGGCGATCGCCGCGGTCTATAACGCGCCCATCGGCGGAGCGCTTTTTGCAATGGAAGTGTTGATCGGCAGCTTCGCGCTGGAGATTTTCGGGCCGGTGGTCGTGGCCTCGGTAATCTCGACGTTGATTTTTCGCAGTTCGATGGGTGATCTGCCGCGGTTCGTGATTCCCGAAGCGTTGAAGGAGGGCTACCGGCTGGTGTCAGGCTGGGAGTTGGTCGGCTATCTGGGACTGGGTGTGCTCGGCGGCATCGTGTCAGTGTTGTTCGTGAAGGCGTTGTTCTGGACGGAAGACCTGTTCGCGAAGGCGCGTGTGCCGGAACCGGTCCGGCCCGCCATCGGGTTTGCGCTGGTCGGGATCATTGGGTGCTGGTATCCGCACGTGTTCGGCAACGGGTACGAGCCGGTCAACCACGCCCTGCACGAGAGCCTCGATCTGCAACTGTTGTTGATCCTGCCGCTGGCGAAACTCGTGGCCACTGGTCTGACGCTCGGCTCGGGCGGCGCCGGGGGACTGTTCATGCCGACGTTAATGATCGGCGCGATGCTCGGCGGGGCGTTCGGCTTTGGGATGCATCACCTGTGGCCGGACCAGACGGCCAGTCACGGCGCGTACGCGCTGGTCGGCATGGGCGCGGTTCTGGCCGGGACGACGTTCGCGCCGTTGACGGCGATCATGATGATTTTCGAGCAGACGGATTCCTACCAGATCGTGTTGCCATTGATGTTTGTGTGCATCATCAGCACGGTGGTGGCGCGGGGATTCATGAGCGCGCCGGTGCATCTCCAGATTTTGAAGCGACGCGGCGTGGTGCTACCCAAGGGACCGGAGGCCGGCATCATGCAGACCTTGCGCGTGGCCGACGTGATGCACGAGGACGTGGACATCGTGCCGGCGCAAGCGCCGTTTCACGTGCTGGCGGAAATGTTCCTGAAAACCCGGCACCAGAACGTCTATGTGATCAACGACCAGCGCCAGTTCCTGGGGGTGGTGTCGCTACACGCGATCAAGGACATGTTTCATCGCGGGGAGGAATTGAAAGCGATCATTGCGTACGATTTGGTCGAGGAACAGTTCGAGTTCGTCACGCCACCCGAGAAGCTGGCAGACACGATGGAAAAGTTCTGGCGGCAAAACTCCGAGCGGTTGCCGGTGCTCGCGGACGCCGACAGCCGGAAGCTGGTCGGCTGGATTTCCAAGCGCGACCTGATCGGCATCTACAGCCAGGAGATTCTCAACAAACCGCAGTTGCTCGCCCGGTTCACCGTGCCCGAAGAAGAAGGCGAACGCTCCGCCTACGTGGCGTTGCCACCCGGCTTCCAAGTCCGCACGCTGGTCGTGCCCGAGCACCTGGCGGGACGCACCCTGGCCGAACTCGCACCCCGCTCCACCTACGGCGTCCACGTCCTGCAGGTCACGCATGCCGACCCCGCCAGTGGCCGCGAGATGGTCGAACTGCCGGGACCGACCTCCCGCTTGCGCGCGGACGACCGGCTGGTGGTGATCGGCCGGGCCGACGGCATCGTGAAGCTGCAGGAATCGTTTGCGACGACGATTGAAAAACCGGCGGTTTGATTCTATGCTGGGCGGGTCATCATGAGCGTTCAAGACACCGAGCAGCCGTTGCCGTCGCCGGACGAAATCCAGCGCAAGCTCGCCGAGTTTATGAAGAAGGAATTCGGCGACCGCGTTGTGTTCGCCGGCGCGCCGCAGGCCGAGACCGTCGAGACCGGCCCGACGGAACAGCCGCGCCCGCGCAAACGCCACAAGTTCGATTTCAAATACAAACCCAAAGACCTCAAAGCCCACCTCGACCGCTTCGTCATCCAGCAGGACGACGCCAAGAAAGTCCTCAGCATCGCCGTCTGCGATCACTACAACCACGTCAAAGCCTGCGAGCGCGGGGACGACCTGCCGGACTACGTGAAGCAAAACGTCATCCTCATCGGCCCCACCGGCGTCGGCAAAACCTATCTCATCAAAACCATCGCCGACCTGATCGGCGTCCCGTTTGTGAAATCGGACGCGACCAAGTTCAGCGAAACCGGCTACGTCGGAGGCGACGTTGAAGACCTCGTGCGCGAACTCGTCCACCGCGCCGAGGGCGATGTCGGTCTTGCCCAGTACGGCATCATCTATCTCGACGAGATCGACAAGATCGCGGCCGCCCCGAACCTCGTCGGGCGCGACGTGAGCGGGCGCGGCGTGCAGACCAATCTGCTCAAGTTGATGGAAGAAACCGAAGTCCCGTTGCGCTCGCCGACCGACATTCAAGCGCAGTTGCAGGCAGCGTTTGAGTTCCAGCGCAAGGGCAAGGTCAAACGCGAGACCATCAACACCAAACATATCCTGTTTATCGTCAGCGGCGCGTTTGACCAGATGCTCGACATCATCCGCCGCCGGCTGCGCGAGTCGCACATCGGCTTTGGCGCGCCGACTGCCGGCGACTACACCGAAGCCGACCTGCTCCGCAAATCGCAGACGGAGGACTACATCAAGTTCGGGTTCGAGCCGGAGTTCATCGGCCGGCTGCCGGTGCGGGTGGTGCTCGACAAGTTGAGCGTTGAGGACCTCTACCAAATTCTCAAAGGCAGCGAAGGTTCGGTCGTCAAACAGTACGAGGCCAGTTTCCGCGCATTCGGTATCGACGTGATCTTCGCCGACGACGGCCTGCGGACCATTGCCGAGAAAGCCGCCGTGGAAAACACCGGCGCGCGCGGTCTGCTCACCGTGTGCGAGCGCGCACTGCGCGAATTCAAGTACGAACTCCCCTCCTCCAATCTCCGCCAATTCGTCGTCACCCCGCAACTCGTCGCCCAACCCGAAGCGGAACTGGAGCGCATCCGCCACGAACCCGAATACGAGCAACGGGAACTGATGCGCCAACTCGTCCACGAATTCGAACGGCGCTTCGCCGACGCCCACGACCACCGCATCCGGTTCACGGACGAGGCGGTCGAAGTCATCGTCGATCGCGCCCGCAAGGAAGAGAAATCCGTGACCGATCTGCTGACCGCGTTGCTGAAGGACTATCAGTTTGGTCTGAACCTGATCAAGACCAACACCGGCCAGGGGCAGACCGAGTTCGAAATCCCCGCCGCCGCGCTCACCGACTCCGACAAGTTTCTTAGAGCGTGTTTCAAAAGTCTAAATCTTTCGTAAGTGGTTGGTACGATTTTACTTCCGGACTGTCTCCAAATCTGTTTCAAGATCGGGATGCAAAATGTATCCCTGTATCCCAGCAGTCTCACT
>Ga0247727_10020266_pt1 | contig 10189 bp, 11 predicted proteins | sample WisWelCaveWW1625_FD_202498 | JGI IMG/M metagenome (GOLD analysis project Ga0247727, IMG submission 202498) | Biofilm microbial communities from Wishing Well Cave, Virginia, United States - WW16-25 | ecosystem: Environmental > Aquatic > Deep subsurface > Groundwater > Cave microbial mat | place... | reverse complement strand
GTCCCGGCGTGATGCTGTTGAGCTGCCGGAACTGTTGTAATTGTTCCATCGGCACCTTGTAACCGCAAAGGTGGAGCAGGCTGTAAAGCAGCATGCAGCCGTGGCCGGCGGAGAGAACAAAACGATCGCGATTCGGCCATTGAGGATTGGCGGGGTTGTGTTTCAGGAATTGCGTCCAGAGCACATAAGCAAAATCCGCGCAACCCATCGGCAGGCCGGGATGACCCGAATTGGCCTTCTGGACCGCATCGATCGAAAGCGTCCGGATGGTGTTGACGCAAAGTTGATCCAGTTCCTTTCCCTTGAGTCCTTGTCCGAAAGAGAGATGATCAGTCATAGGCCGCGCACCCTAACAGACCATTGGCCTTTTAACCAGCGCTGATCGCATCCGGTCAATAAATATTCAAGGATCGCTCGCGTCTTTCAATGCGTGAGATGGCGCTTCGATCCGTCGTGATGCCTTGTGCGGCAAGGCGTTGATTCATGTGCCGCCTGGACAAGACGGGGCGCGGATCAGTTCGCCGGCGGCAACGGCGGCGATCATGGGGGACGTGGTGGCGATGCGGGTGGATGGCAAGGGAATGACGCAGATTGTGGCGTTGGAATCTCCCGGAAAATTGGTGGCCAAAAACGATGCCAATACCATTGTCCATTCCGCAAGTGTGAACAATATAACGGTTCAAGCCAAGACCAGCGGCAGTATTGCCGGCAGCTTCTCTGGGACTTACGCGACCATAGGCGGAGTGAATTTCAGAGGCCCCTTTCAGATGAATGTTGAGACGGACGGTTCCGTGACGGGCAGTGGAACCGATTTCGATGGATCGTTCATTTTTAGCGGAACCATTGACAATAGCGGATCCGTAGCCATCAAAACCAACATTACCAATAGTTCACAACAGTTAAACGGGTCTATCACATTTCAAGACAATTCAGCCACCGGTCAGATCACCGGAAGTGATGGTTTTACTTCCAATGTGACTGCGACCAAACAATGACACCCTTCTCAAGGTCATTCCGCCCTCAATAATCAATGATTTGGGATTCATCTGTATTCCGCGTTCAGCAACGCGGCTGCTGCTGCGTCACGCAGCATCACGGTTTCACTGAAAGTTTTCCGTCCTTTTCCCACCACTCGCGCCAGGGCTTCGAGTTCCTGCCAAGCCGTGCCGTTTCCTTTTTTGGCTGTGACAAGCGTATGGATGTATCCGTCCAGCGCCTGCGCATCTTCGCGGAGAGTGACCGTCAGTTTTGTTTCAATCGGCAGGGCGGGCAGTGTGTCCTCAATATGATCAAAAAGACTGTCAGGATCGGTCCTCAGGTTAGGAGCCGTTAAACAATAAACTATACAATCTCGGGAATGTGGCACAGCCGCCTCCGGCTGTGTACCGAGGGAAACCACAGCCGGGGGCGGCTGTGCCACACATCAAACTTGTAAATGTTATTTATTTCCAAGCCCTTAAGGGTGCGTTTGCAGGTGATCGTGTACTTGCCCGGTTTTGCAAAGGCGCACCACGCGTTGACAAGAAGCGCTTCAGTATAGGTTTCTCCAGGGTCTGGGCCCAGATTACCGCCAAGGCCGCCACCCATCCCGGAAGGAGGGATTGGATCCTCAACTTTCCTGCCGCTCTCATCCGCTGCAATGAATGAGAAACGTTCATGGCGACCAGTGCCGCGGTAATCGCCGCCCGTCGGAAAGCGAATGGTTGTTTTAGCGGCTTCATTCTCAAAGCCGAAGCTGACTCGGTAGTCGCTGAGTGCTGGCATTGTGTTCCTTGGATGGGATCGTCTTTTCTTCCTTTGCCTCCATGTTCAGGCAAAAAGTCATCACCACCGCGAGCGTGATCATCCCGCCCGACCATAAGCTCGATTTGAAGTTTCCCGTCTTCATTTTTTTAGTTCGCATTCCTCATTCTTCAATCCTGTGCATCCTGTCCGACTCCGCCAAAGCGCTCTCGCCTCGCCGACCCAGGCTACGCCAGAGGCTACGCCGTGGCGAGAGCCTCTGGCGTAGCGCGGGTCGTCGCGACGGCGAGTTAATCCTGTCAAAAACATCTGTATTCCGCGTTCCACATTCCGCGTTCAGCAACGCGGCTGTTGCTGTGTCACACAATGAAACGCGCCCAGGCCCCAAACAAGGTCGCGACAATCCACCGCGTGAACTTTTCGACGGGAAAATAATTTTTGAAGGGTTCGTTGCGCGACCGCGTCATTCGCATGACCATAAACCGGCAAAAGCACGATTTTATTCGCGATATAGAAATTCGCGTAACTCGCCGGCAAGCGCTGTCCCTCGCGCTCAATCACCCCGGGCATCGGCAGCGTGACGATCCGCAGAAGTTTTCCATCCTGATCCTTCATCGCGCGAAGCCGCTTGAGATTGTCATGAAGCGGTTTGTAATTCGCATCACGGGGATCTTCCTCGATCACCGTTACCACGGTCCGGGCATTCACAAAACGCGCCAGATCGTCCACGTGACCATCGGTGTCGTCCCCCTCGATCCCATCCCCCAGCCAGAGCACATGAGTCACCCCAAGATAATTTTCAAGGCATTGTTCAATTTCGCGTTTCGACAAATGCGGGTTGCGGTTTTTGTTGAGCAGACAGCTTTCTGTTGTCAGCAAGGTTCCCCGGCCATTGACATCAATCGCGCCGCCTTCCATCACGATCCCAGGTTTGAAAATCGGAACATTCAACAACCGGGCGATATGCTCCGGCACGGCGTCATCCAGATCGTAAGGCGGGTATTTATTGCCCCATGCGTTGTAATTCCAATCCAAAATTGCCAGCGGCGCCGCCGACAATTTTGAACTTTTCACAAGAAAAGTCGGTCCATGATCGCGGCACCAGGGTTCGTAGGCCGGAAAAGGGTGAAGGAAAATTCGTTTACCAACTTTTAGTCCGGCCTTCGTCAGATGCCTGCGGATGATTTTTTCCTGGGCTTCATCGAACACATTGATATGCACTTTCTCATGGGGACTGAGCAACTTGCACATGGTCACCCAGTAATCGGGAATCGGTCCGAAGGCGTCTGGAAAGCTGATGCCTTTCTCACGCGGCCACGTCAGCCAGGTTGCCGAATGGGATTCCCATTCCGCCGGCATGCGATAGCCGGTGACGGATGGAACGGGGAGCGCGGAACGGGGAACGCGGAGTTTAGAGCGCGGAACTCGAAATGTTGAGTTGCCCATCAAGATTTACGACTTTTTGCGGTTTTGATGGAAGCAACGGCAATTGCTCGATTGGCAGACCGATAGTTTGCTCCAACTGAGGTTCCACTTCGGAGAAGCTGCCTGCCAATCACATCGGCCGTTCTGGTACGAGGAAGAGACTCCACTAGGTGAATCACGCGCAGCGCAAACTTTTTTGTTCTTTTTTTGAGATCATTTTCATTCATTCCGTCTCCTTCATTCCGCGTTCCGCGTTCTCCGTTCCCCGTTTGAATCAGGCTTCTTCGTCCACATACCGCTTGGTCATGTCCCCATAGGCGTCAATCCGTCGATCGCGTAAAAAAGGCCAGTGCGTCCGCGAGATGTCCACCTGGTTCAGGTCCACCTTGACAACCAGAACCTCCTCGCGATTCGCGCTGGCTCGGACGAGAATTTGTCCCGAAGGGTTCGCAACGAAACTCTGGCCGAAAAATTCGATTCCATCGCCGCCCGCCTGTTTTTCATGGCCGACACGATTGACCGACACCACGTAACATCCATTCGTGATGGCATGACTGCGCTGAACCGTTTCCCATGCGTCGTGTTGCGTCGCGCCATATTGGTTTTTTTCCTTCGGATGCCAGCCAATGGCGGTGGGATAAAACAGAATCTCGGCGCCCTGGAGGGCCGTCAGACGCGCGCCTTCGGGATACCATTGGTCCCAACACACGAGGACGCCGATTTTACCGTGACGCGTGTTCCATGTTCTGAACCCGATGTCGCCCGGCGTGAAATAAAATTTTTCGTAATAAAGCGGATCATCGGGAATATGCATTTTGCGATACTTTCCAAGATACCGTCCATTCGCGTCAAGGATGGCCGCCGTGTTATGATAAAGCCCGTGGGCGCGTTTTTCGAAAAGGGACGCAATGATCACCACCTTCTTCCGGCGCGCGACCCTGCCCAACGCCTCGGTTGTGGGGCCGGGAACCGACTCCGCAAGTTTGAAGTTTTTGTGATCTTCGCTCTGACAAAAATACCGCGATCGGAACAATTCCGGGAGACAAACGATCCGCGCTCCGCGTTTGGAGGCTTCGTCGATTCGTTCGATCGCTTTCTCCAGATTGTGTCCGGGATGTTCGCCGCATCGCATCTGGACAAGTCCAAGCGTGACAATCCGGGTTGATGATTTTTCGCCCATTCTTTCTACCTCGCAGAAAAGACCGGTAATCGCAAGCAGAGACCCGTCAAAAAACAAATTTCAATTGATTTGCTTGAGAATGAAAGGAATCTTCATCTCAATATGAGGGTTGAACCCATGCCTTTGGGTCAGATAGATTCAATTTTTCAAAGCTAAAACCCTAACCAAAGATATTTGAAATTTAGACAGTCCCGCCGAGGCGGGATACAGAATTCCGTTAATCCTGTAATTCTGTCAAAAAATCCGAGAGATCGAGAAAAAGCCGCTCGTCGTTTATAATCTGGACGAAAAAGGCGAGCCAAAAGGCAAGCCCCGCGCTTATGAAATCGGTAATTTTCACACGGGCATTTCACACATGCTTCTCGATCCCAAATTGCCGCTCCTTTACACAATCGGCTGGGGTGGCAACGGGCTATTCACCATGCCGCTGAAGAAGGATGGAGAACCGACGGGTGAACCCATGTCTTATCCCTTTGGTTACAATGCAAAATCAGCGATGATCCCCAGCGACAAGTTTGATTGCCTGATCTTTGGCGGACATCCCTCCACGGTCGAAGTGGGCGATCTGAATACAGCAGGGGATCTGGAACAGTCGGTTTCCAAATTCAAGATTGTCGAATCCCCAGAAGTTGTCCAGCTCGCGCGCGTGGGCCGCTCTATTTATTTTACAAGAGAAAAACAACTCTGGGTGTGGCCTCTCGACCGGGATTGGAGGCCGGTTGACGCCCCCAAGCCAATTCCCAAAATAAGCGCCGTCGGGCTATGGGAAGGACTTCATCCCTTTTTGTATGTCGTCCTCGGTGAATTTGAGCCGAACGCGAATCCCAAGGACTCCAAACTCGCGGCCACCCGCCTGGCGCGGTTCAAACCAGATGCCGCCGGCCAGCCTGGCCAGCCCGAGTTTGTTTCCGAGAGGTTCGAAGGCAAAACGATCCGGAGGATCGCGATGGACGAATCCACCGGCGTCATTTATGTCGGCTTCTAAACCATGCCTCATTTTGATGCGATTCTTTTCGACCTGGATGGAACGCTGATTGATTCCGTGGCGGACATTGCCGGAGCGGTCAATCATGTTCGCGTGGAAATGGGCATGCCCCGTTTGCCCCTGGAGGTTGTTCGTACTTATATTGGCGATGGCGTCCATATCCTGATGGAACGCGCGCTGAAAACGAAGGACCCTGCTATCATTGACAAGGCCATTGCCTTGTGGCGTCCCCATTACACGGCGCATTGCCTTGACCACACCTGTCTTTATCCCGGTGTCCGTGAGATGCTGATCGCGCTGACGTCCAGCGGTATGCCGCTTGGCGTTGTCAGCAACAAACCCGTTGCGCCCTCCGAGACAATTCTTGCGGGATTGGAAATTCGTAAAGTATTTTCCGCGGTCGTGGGCGGGGATTCCACACCCAAACGCAAACCCGACCCCGAACCCCTGCAATTCGCGCTTGAACAAATGAATATCATCTCGAAACGTGTTTTGGTGGTCGGTGATAGTCCAATTGACATCGAGGCGGCAAGGCGGGCAGGCTGCGCCAGTTGTGGCGTCCTCTGGGGCATCGGCCAGGAGAAAACCATTCACGCCGCGCGCCCCGATTATCTTGCGCGTGCCCCGGATGAAGTGAGTAAAATTGTGTATATCTAATCAGCCGCCCGTCAGCACGCCCGCAAGCGTCTCCAGCCCTTCATCAAGCTGGGTGTTGCTGATGCAAAGCGGCATCAGCGTGCGAATGATGTTGCCGTGCGCGCCGGCGGAAAGAATGAGAAGACCGCGTTCCGCGCATGCTTTTACGACGCGCGCCGCCAGTTCCGGATCCGGTTCCCTGCTCAAGCGCGATTTCACAAGCTCGATGCCGACCATGGCGCCCAACCCGCGAACATCACCGATCCATCGGCATCGTTTCCGAAGATTGGCCAGTCGGGACTGAACTCGCGCGCCGATTTCACGCGCGCGCGCGCGCAGGTGCATGGATTCAATCAATTGAATCGTGGCAAGCGCCGCCGCGCAACTCACCGGATTGCCGCCAAAGGTCCCCCCGAGACCGCCCACATGCACCGACTCCATGATTTCCGAGCGGCCGGTCACCGCGGCCAGAGGCAGCCCGCTCGCAAGCGATTTGGCCATCGTCATCAGATCGGGAACCAACCCGTAATGCTCGCAGGCAAACATCAACCCGGTCCGCCCAAACCCCGTCTGCACCTCGTCCACGATGAGCAGAATTTTGTGTTCGCGACAAATTTCCGCGAGACCCCGGACATATTCGCGCGGCATCACGATGAATCCACCCTCGCCGGTCACCAGTTCAAAAACAACCGCGGCGACCGATTCGGACGCGACATGGGTCTTGAAAAATTCGCGTGTGTGATCCAGACACGCCTCGAGATATGATTTTTCCGACATTCCTTTGGGACGCCGATAAACATAAGGATAAGGAAGACGATGAATTTCCGGCGCAAAAGGCCCAAAACCGAATTTGTAGGGCTTGACCTTGCTGGTCAGCGACATCGCCAGCAGGGTCCGTCCATGATACCCATGTTCGAAAGCGATGATGGCCGGACGCTTCGCATGGTAACGGGCGATTTTGACGGCGTTTTCCACCGCCTCAGCTCCCGAATTGACAAACAAGGTTTTTTTGGCGTGCGAACCCGGTGTGATCGCGTTGAGTTTGCGGGCAAGGTCCACGTAAGGCTTGTGCATGGCCACGTGAAAACAGGTATGCAACGATTTGTCGGCCTGATGCTTGACCGCCTCCACCACCGTCAGTGGAGTATGGCCCGCATTCAACGCGCCCAGGCCGCCCGCAAAATCCAGGAAACAATTTCCGTCCACATCCTCCACCACGGCCCCATGCGCATGGGCCACAAAAAGGGGCGCCACCTGGAACACCGCGCGCGGCACATGCCGTTCGCGTTCGCGAATCAGCCTCTGACTGTTCGGTCCCGGTATTTTGGTGCGAAGGAGGATGGAACGCATTAAACTACTTTCGTCCATGGGCGAAAGTAGTTTAATACCACCCAATTGGCTTTTCGCTCAAATTGACGTGGACCTGTTTGGTCTCGAGAAACTCCTCCACTCCGTGCAGGCCCAACTCGCGCCCGTGACCGCTTTGTTTGTAGCCGCCCCACGGCGCTTCAGCAAAACAAGGTTGCATGGTGTTCACCCAGACAATCCCCGCGCGAAGATTTTTGACGATCCGCAGACACTTGAAGATGTCGCGCGACCACACGGCGGCGGCGAGTCCGTAGGGCGTGTCATTGGCGATCTGAAGCGCGTCCGTCTCGTCCTTGAACGGAATGCAGGCCACCACTGGCCCGAAGATTTCCTCGCGGGCAAGGCGCGTGGTGTTATCGGTCTCAAAAATCGTTGGCTCCACAAACCAACCCTTCCGATGCTCGCGGGACGCGGAACGGTTTCCTCCCGCGACCAATTTCGCCTCCGTTTTGCCAAGTTCAAGATAGCGGGTCACCTTCTCCAGATGTTCCTCGCTCACCAGCGGTCCCATCTTGGTGTCGCGCTTCATCGGATCGCCCAGTTTGATGCGCCGGGTCTTTTCCTTCATCCGATCCATGAATTTTTTGAAGATGTCCTTCTGGACCAGCACGCGGGAACCCGCGGAGCAGACCTCTCCCTGGTTGATGAAAACCCCAAACAATGCCCCGTCCGTGGCGGCATCCAGATCGGCGTCGGCAAAAAAGATGTTGGGAGATTTCCCTCCGAGTTCCAGCGAGATTTTTTTGAGATTGGATTGGGCGACGCCGCGCAGCACTTCGCGTCCGGTCTCGGTGCCGCCCGTGAATGAAATCTTGTCCACATGCATGGATTCGACCAGGGCGCGCCCCACGGTGGCGCCGTCGCCCGTGACCACATTGAACACGCCCGGCGGCAGATCCGGAATATGGGCGTGAACCAGACGCGCAAATGCGAGAGAGGTCAGAGGAGTTTGTTCCGCCGGTTTCAAAATGACGGTGCAACCCGCGGCAAGGGCGGGACCGAGTTTCCATGCCGCGAGCATCAACGGATAATTCCATGGCACGATCAAGGCCGCGACCCCAAGCGGTTCCTTGAGCGTGAAATTCAGCGCGTTATCCGGAACCGGCAATGTTTCGCCATGAATCTTGGTGGCCAGACCGCCGTAATATTCAAGACAGGTGGCTGTATCGGCCATGTCAAATTCGCTTTCGACAATGGGTTTGCCACAGTTCTGGGTCTCAAGTTTCGCCAGCATCGCCGCGTGTTTCCGCACCAGGTTGGCCATTGTGAATAGGATCCGGCCGCGTTGTTGCGCGGTGCTTTCACGCCAAGGACCGGTGTCAAACGCCGCGCGCGCGGCCTGGACAGCGGATTCCACATCGCGCGACGAAGCCTCCGGCACAAGCGCCAGTGTTTTGCCATTGGACGGGTTGATAACCCTCCGAGGCGCTTTTTCCTCCGCATCGACCAACTTTCCCCCAATGAACATTCGGAAGCCCATCTGTTTAATATGACATGGGAAATGCTGACAATCAAGACGTTCCAACCCGCTTTTGAGCTTACCTTCTTCTTCTGGCCCTGATCCTGATGGTGTGGAGAGTTTTTATCGCTTCAAATGCGCTTCCAGGGCGGCAAAAAGTTCGAGCGGAATGCGGACGGGTTTGCCATCCAGGTTGGTGGCGGCATGGCGCGTGGCGGCGGTGACCAGGGCTTCCGTTCCCCGCATGACGCGATATTCCATCGTGAACTGGATGTTCCGCAGTTCCGCCAGCGCGGTTTCAATTTCCAGGAGATCGTCGTATCGGGCCGCGCCATGGTAACGCAGGTTGCACTCGACCACGGGGAAAATGACGCCCAGTTCCTGTAGTTTCAACAGCGGCTGCCCCATCTGGCGGAAGGCTTCGTTTCGCGCGATTTCCAGCAAATCGAGGTAGCGGGCATAATAAATGTGGTTGCCAACGGTCACATCACGGTAGGCAACGCGCATTTGGAGCTTGAACATGCCCTCAAAATGCCAAAAATGGGGTGTTCTGAGAATTGAAATCGGAAGAATAAACCGTGAACCCCGTAAAGGGGACGTGGTCCCCCACGGGGGATTTTACGTCCCGTGAACCTGATAACCTGAGTAGAATGCCCACTCACGACGAAAGTTCTGGAATTCAGGTCGGGGAGCGAAATGACACTGTCCTGGTCCGCGTGGAGGGCCGGGGGACTCATCTCAACAGTCATTTGCTCAAACAATTTCTTGGACAATGTCTGTCGGAAAATAGCCGCTCCTTTCAAATTGATCTCTCCCGCTGCACCTATATGGACAGCACTTTTTTGGGCATGCTCGCGGGAGTTGGCGGCCGGGTTCTGGAACGTTCGCTGCCGCCGATCCAATTGTTGAATGCGACGGAACGGGTGCGCGACATGATTGATAACCTGGGAATCTTTCATTTGTTCGAAATGGTGCGCGAAACAGGTCCATCCTGCGCGCTGGACGCATCCCGGACGCTTACGGGAAAGGTCAGCGCCGAAATCAAGACTCATGACATGCTGGAAGCCCATGAAAAGCTTGTCTCCATTTCCCCGCAAAACGAGGCGAAGTTTCGCGATGTGATCGAGTTGCTCCGGGAAAAGACGTCGAAATCCAAGTGAATTTTTTCCATCTTCTTTTCATGGGATTGACAGGGGTGTTTGCCTGGCTGTGGTGGAAGCAAAACAAGCGCGCCGAGCTGATGCAGGCCAGCCGTCATCGTCTCATTCAGGAACGCCAGCGGGTGCTGGGGTTTTTGCACGACGTGGGGGAGGCGTTCACCGAAAATTTGAAGGTCGAGGAAATTCTGAAGATGATCATTCGCTGTTCGGTCCGCACGGCGGAGGCCAAGTCA
>Ga0247727_10020265_pt1 | contig 10189 bp, 8 predicted proteins | sample WisWelCaveWW1625_FD_202498 | JGI IMG/M metagenome (GOLD analysis project Ga0247727, IMG submission 202498) | Biofilm microbial communities from Wishing Well Cave, Virginia, United States - WW16-25 | ecosystem: Environmental > Aquatic > Deep subsurface > Groundwater > Cave microbial mat | place... | reverse complement strand
CTCGCGCGCGGTGGTGAGATCGCGGCCGAACGGCTTCTCGATCACCACGCGGGAGAACCGGTCGTCGCCGATGGCGCGGATGAGGCCCGCCGACTTCAGCATCCCCAGGATCACGGGGAACGTGCTGGGCGGCGTGGCGAAGTAGAAGAGGCGGTTCCCGCGGGTGGCGCGCGCCTTGTCCAGCTCGTCCAGCGTGGTCTTGAGCGCGCTGAACGTCGACGGATCGGAGAAGTCGCCGCTGACGTAGCGGAGGCCGGCCTCGAAATCGCGCCACACCTCGTCGTCGAGCGGCTGGATGCGCGAGTGCTTCTTCACCGCCTCGCGCATGTCGACGCGGAAGAGGTCGAGCCCCTGTGGCGTCTTGGCCACGCCTACCACGCCGAAGGCCGCGGGGAGGTGCGCGCCCAGCGCCAGGTTGTAGAGCGCGGGCATGAGCTTCCTGTGCGTGAGGTCGCCCGAGGCGCCGAAGACCACCACCGCGCACGGCTCGGCATTCGCCTCGGCGCGCAGCCCGGGGCGGAGGGGATTGGGGACCTCGTCATGCTCCGGCCTGTAGGGCATCGATCGCTCCCCCGTTCGGCTCCGGCCCGTCCACAAGACAGCGGCCCTGCGCGGCATGCTACCTTGCGCCGTCGTTCTCCGGGAGGGACCCATGCAGATCGCGATGCTCGGGCTGGGGAAGATGGGCGGCAACATGGTGCAGCGCCTCTTGCGCGGCGGGCACAAGGTCTTCGCCTTCGACGTCGACGCGAAGAAGGTGGACGAGCTGGTCAAATACGGGGCCACGCCGGCGCTGACGCTGGACGAGCTGGCCGCCGGCATGCAGCCGCCGCGGGTCGCCTGGTGCATGGTGCCGGCGGGGCGCATCACCGAGGAACTGATCACCTCGCTGGCGTCGCGCTTCTCGCCGGGGGACGTGATCGTCGACGGGGGCAACTCCAACTTCAAGGATTCCATGCGCCGGGCGCGGGAGCTGGACGCGCGGAACATCGGCTTCCTCGACGCGGGGACGTCGGGGGGAATCTGGGGATTGCAGAATGGATATTGCCTGATGGTCGGAGGCCATTCCTCGGCATATCGCGTCGTCGAGCCGGCATTGAAGACGCTGGCCCCGGAAGGGGGGCTGCTCCACGTCGGCCCCGCCGGCAGCGGCCATTTCACCAAGATGGTCCACAATGGAATCGAATATGGCCAGATGACCGCCTATGCCGAGGGATTCGAGATCCTCGCCACCGCGCCGTTCGACGGGCACAAGCTGGACCTGGGGGCCATCGCCTCGCTCTGGCAGCACGGCAGCGTGGTGCGCTCGTGGCTCCTGGAACTGCTCGCCTCGGCGCTGGCGAAGAATCCGCGCCTCGAGGGAATCAAGGGCCACGTGGAAGACAGCGGCGAGGGCCGCTGGACGGTGCAGGCCGCCATCGATCAGAACGTGCCCGCGCCGGTGATTACATTGTCATTGCTGATGCGCATCGCTTCGCGGCAGGACGAGAGCTTCGCCGCCAAGGTGCAGGCCGCGCTGCGGGCGGAGTTCGGCGGGCACGCGGTGAAGAAAGGCTGATCAGCGCTCCAGCTCGGCCAGCGCCTCGCCGCAATAGACCGCCATCCGCTGCAAGTGGGGCAGGCGGTCGCGGCAGCCGATGAATCCGAAATTGATGGTCCCGGCATATCCGCTGACGGTGATGTTCAGCGCCAGCCCGTGGATGGGAATGGACATCGGATATGCCGCCTCCAGGCGCGCGCCGCGGAAATAGAGCGGCGCCTCGGGCCCGGGCACGTTGGAGATGACCAGGTTGAACGCCGGACGGACGCGGCCGATGGCGCCGGGGATCATCTGCAGCATGAACGGCGCCAGGAGCAGTGCGCTGTACTGGATGATGGCGTTCTTCGTCATCCCCTGGAGCTGCTCCTTGGCGCTCTTCGTCGAGGCGACGATGGCGTCCAGCCGCGCCCGGGCGTCGTCGAGATGCGTGGCCAAAGACGCCAGGATGGCGCCCACCGCGTTGCCGCCGCCCGCGTCGTCCTTGGGCCGCACGTTCACCGGCACCATGGCGATGAGCGGATCCTCGGGCAGCGCGCCCAGCTCGAGCAGATAGCGCCGCAAGCTCGCCGCCGACAAGGCGAGGACCACGTCGTTGACAGTGCCGCCGGCCTTCTTCGCCACCGCCTTCAGACGCGCCGTCTCCAGCTGCACCGTGGCCAGGCGCCGGCTGCGGGTGATGCGGGCATTCAAGATCGATTTCGGCGCGCGCAAGGGGCCGACGATGTCGTCCGAGCGAACCAGGTTGAGCAGCGCCTTGCCCAGGCTGCGGGCCGCGCCGAACTGCTCGCGCACCATCGCCAGGAGCGCGGGGAAGTCGAGCGCCTCGGCGGGCCGTTCCTGGCGCGGCGGAGGCGGCAGCGCGAAGAAGAGGGGCCGGTCGCGCTCGCCCACGTCGCGCGAGAAGCTGTGCGCCAGCATGCGCGAGGCCGTGTAGCCGTCGACCAGCGAGTGGTGGACCTTGACGTAGACAGCGAAGCGGCCGCGGTCCAGGCCCTCGATGAGGTGCGCCTCCCAGGGCGGCCGGCGCAGGTCGAGCGGGTGGCCGTGCAGCCGCGACACCACGATGCCCAGCTCGCGCTCGTCGCCCGGCGCGGGCAGCGCGGTGCGGCGCACGTGATAGTCGAGGTCGATATCGCGGTCGTCGATCCAGGCCTGCAGCGGGTTCAAGAGCAGGTCCGGCGTGCGCAGCTTCTGGTTCCACGGCGGATGGACCGCGCGGCTCTCGCGGATCTCGTCCATCAAGCGGCGCAGGTGATCGGGCGGCGCGTCGGGCGGGGCGGAGAAAGGCAGGAGCGAGGAGACGTGCATCATCGTCTCGCGCGACTCCATGTAGAGGAACATCGCGTCGGTGGGGCCGAGCCTGCGCATGGATGAGCCCCGACGTTCCGCGACCGGGCGAGCGGGCCTACTCGGCGGGCTTCTCTTCCGCCGGCTTCTCCTCGGCCGGCTTCTCCTCGGCCTTCTCTTCCTTGGCGGCGGGCTTCTCCTCCTTGGCCCCCGCTTCCTTCGCGTCCGGGCACTTCGCGGCGTCGACGCGCGCCACCGCGTACTCCGCGCCCGATTCGTCGACGTAATGGTCGATGATCTCGGCGTCGTCCGGCTTCACGTCCTTGCAAGCGGCGGCGGCGCTCTCCTTCGCCTTCTGGTCGGCCGACTTGCGGCGCGCGAGCTTGCCGCCGGCGGAGACCACCTTCTCCACGCCGTAGTACCACTTGCCCTGGTCGTCGACCGTGCCCGAACCGTTGGTCACCCAGTCGGGCCTCCTGACCTTCGAGCCACCTCCGCAGGCGGCGCCGAACAGGATGAGCGAGGCCAGCGCGACGATGCGAGACGCCATGTTGCGACCTCCGAACGAAAAGTTACTGCGCGCCCGGCGAAGCCGGCCGCGCCAGAGTCAACGGGCCTTCTTCGTCGGCCCTTTTGTAGCCGCAGTCTACTCCGAACGACCCACCAGGCGCGCGGCTTCGTGCAAGAGCGTGATGAGCTTGCCGGCATCGCCATCCTCGGCGTGCAGCCGCAGCGCGCGCCGGCCGCGGGCCTGCAGCACCTCGAGGTCGCCGCGGGCCTGCGCGGCGAAGAGCGTGGCGAAGCCGTAGGGAATGCCGGGGATGGGAATGTCCGCGCCGCCGGCCACGGTCAGCTCGACGAAGAGCCCGGTCGGCGGGCCGCCCTTGTGGAGCTGCCCGGTCGAGTGGAGGAAGCGCGGGCCGAAGCCGGAGGTGACCGTGAGCTTTGTCGCGTCGCGGATGGCGCCCTGCGCGCGCCGCAGCTCGGCGGCGATGGCGGCGCCGGGCGGCAGGTACGCGAGCAGCGCCACGTAATGGCCGGGCTCGCCCAGCGCCAGGTGCGCCGCCAGCCAGTGCGCGGGCGAGCGGGTCGCCTCCGCGCCCAGGACGCCGGCCGTGCGCGTGAGGATGCTCGCGTGCTCCGGCGACGCGAACACGGCGATTCCGCCGGCGCGCAGCGCGGGCTCCTCGGAAGCGGCGCCGCCCGCCAGCACCGCCCTGGTCTTCTCCTTGCTCTCGGTGACGTTGGGCTCGTCGAAGGCGTCGACGCCCAGCACCGCCCCGGCGATGACGGTGGCGATCTCCCAGCGGAAGAACTCGCCGGCCAGCGCCTCCTTCGAGGGCAGCGTCCAGCGCACCACCGGCTGCCCGGCGCGCGCCAGTGCATCGATTCCGTCCTCGCCGTCGGAAGCGAGCGATATCGAAATGAACAATCTATCTCCGCCATATGCGCCCGGCTTGCCCAGCGGTTCGCCGTCGACGGGGAGCACGCCCTTGCCTTCCTTGCCCGTGCTCTCGGCCACGAGCTGCTCGATCCAGGCGCCGAAGGGTTGCAGCGTCTTCGACAGCACCAGCGTGGCCTTGTCGGCCCCCTGCGCGGCCAGGCCGCCCAGATACGCGCCCAGGCGCAGCGCCAGGTTGTCGCGCGGAGGCACCGAGGCGTCGGAGGCGAGCGCCACGCGCTCCGCTTCGTCGAGCATGCCCATGACGTCGAGGCCGAGCAGCGCCGCCGGAACGAGGCCGAACAGCGACAGCGCCGAATACCGGCCGCCGATATCGGCGGGATTGAGGAAGACGCGCCAGTATCCCGCCCCGCGCGCCGTCTTCTCCAGCGGAGAGCCGGGGTCGGTGATGGCGATGAACTGCTCCGGCTTCGCCAGCGATTCGAAATGGCGGCGGAATGAATCGACCTCGGTGGTGCTCCCACTCTTGGAAGCGACGATGAAGAGCGTGCGCTCGAGCTTCCAGCCTTCGACGGCGGCGCGCACCGCGTCGGGCGCCGTGGAGTCGAGGACGCGCAGCGCCAGCCGCCCCGGCTGCTGGCCGAAGATGCGCGCCAGGACGTCGGGGCAGAGGCTGGAGCCACCCATGCCCAGGAGCACCGCGCCGTCGAAGCGCTGCGCGGCCTCGCGGGCGAAGGCTTCGACGTCCTTCACCTGCTCGCGCATCTTGCGGTGCACGTCCAGCCAGCCCAGGCGATCGGCGGCGACGTTCTTCTCTCCCCACAGCTTCGCGTCCCGCGACCAGAGGCGCGCGCCCATCTTCTCGTCGCGCACCTTCTTCAGCCCGGCCTCGGCCGCCGCCATCCTCCTGCCCAGGCCCTCCTGCCAGCGCAGGTCGCGCTTGTGGCGCATGGCCTCGGAGCGCGCCGCGATGACGTGGAGCAGCCCGTCGAACGCCTTGTCGAAGAGCACCACCCCCTCGGCGGTGAGCTGCTCGCAGACCTTCTCGATGTCGATGCCCAGCTCGGCGATGCGGGAAAGCTGCCGGCGCGCCTCGGGCAGCCCCTGCGTCACCGTCTCGGCGACGGCACCGTGATCGTTGAAGGCCTGGAGCGTGGCCAGCGGGAGGGTATTGACGGTATCTGGGCCGATCAATTCATCGACATACAGGGTATCCTTGTATGCCTTGTTCTTGGTACCGGTCGACGCCCACAGTGGCCGCTGCCGCGACGCCCCCTGCGCTTCCAGCTTCTTCCAGCGATCGGAAGCGATGCTCTGCTGGTACAGCGCATAGGCCTCCTTGGCGTTGGCGTTGGCGATCCTTCCCTTCAATGAATCGTCGCCCAGCAGCTTGTCGACCGCGGTATCGACGCGGCTGACGAAGAACGACGCCACCGAGCGGATGCCCTGGATGGGCAACGCGCGGGCGATGCGATCTTCCAGGCCGGCCGTGTATGCGTCGATCACCTGCTCGTAGACCTTGACCGAGAAGATGAGCGTGACGTTGACCGAGACGCCCTCGGCGATGGCGCGGCGGATGGCGGGGATGCCCTCGCGCGTGGCGGGGATCTTCACCAGCAGATTGGGCCGATCGACTTCCTTCCAGAAGCGCACCGCCTCGGCCACCGTGCCGTCCGCGTCGTAGGCGAGTTTGGGCGATACCTCCAACGAAACAAGACCGTCGCCCCCGCGCGTCTCGTCGAACAAGGGCCGCAGCACGTCGCAGGCGTCCTTGATGTCCTGCATCGCCAGGCGCTCGTAGATCTCGACCGCGGATTGCCCGCGCATGGCCAGCGGCGCGAGTTGCTCGTCGTAATCGTCCGATTCGGCGATGGCCTTCTCGAAGATCGACGGATTGGCTGTGACCCCGCGGATGCCGTCGTCGCGGACCAGCCGCGCCAGCTCGCCGTTCTTGAGGATCCTGCGCGCGATGGTGTCGAGCCACGCGCTCTGCCCCAGCTCGTGAAGCCTCGCCGCTGCCTTCTTCATCGCCGTCTCCCTCAGGCCTTGAGCCAGGTCGCGATGCGGGCCGCGATCTTCTGCGGCGTCAAGTCGTACGCGTCGGCCAGCGCCTTCTCCGGCGCGCTGGCACCGAATCGATCGACGCCCACCACCAGCCCGTCGCCGATGATGCGATGCCAGTCCAATCCCACCGCGGCCTCCACCGCCACCCGCTTCGCCTCGCGAGGAATCAGCTTGCGCCGCTCGTCGCGCGGCCAGGCCAGGAAGCGCTCCACGCAGGGCATGGAGACGAGCCGCGTCCGCGCGCGCAGATCCTCGGGCAGGTGCGCGATGGCCCCCGCCGCGGCCGCCACTTCCGAGCCGGTGGCGATGAGCACCAGCTCCGGCTGCTCCGCGTCGATCACCGTCCAGGCCCCGCGCAGCGCGGCGCGGACGTCGGCCTGCCTGGGCAGCGCCGGCAGCTTCTGTCGCGTCAGCGCCATCACCGTGGGCCCGTCGCGACGCTCCAGGGCCGCCGCCCAGGCCGCCGCCACCTCCACGCCGTCGGCCGGCCGCCACAATTGGATGTTCGGTATGGCGCGCAATGCGCAGAGCTGCTCGACCGGCTGGTGCGTGGGGCCGTCCTCGCCCAGATAGATGGAATCGTGTGTATAGACGAAGATCGATTGCAATCCGCTCAGCGCCGCCAGCCGGATCGGGGGGCGCATGTAATCGCTGAAGAGCAGGAACGTCGATCCAAATGGAATGAAATTGCCTTCATAGGCCAGCCCGTTGAGCACCGCGCCCATCCCGTGCTCGCGGACGCCGAAATGGAAGACGCGCCCTTCGTGCTTGCCGGCATCGATGTCGCCGCCGTCCTTGATGGCGGTGAAGCACGACGGCTCCAGGTCGGCCGAGCCGCCGGCCATCGCCGGAACCAGCGCCGCGGCCTTCTGGATCACCGACTGCGAGAGCTTGCGCGTGGCCTCCGGCATCTTGGCGCCCGCCACCGCGCCCGCGAGTTGCTCGGCAAGATCCTGCGGCAGCGTCCGCTCGCGGGATAGCTGCGTCCAGAGCGCCGCCTTCTCCGAGCGCCTGAGCGCCGCCAGCTTGCCCTGCCATTCCTCGTAGGCGCGCCGGTTCTCCTCGAGGCGCTGCTCCCAGGTCTTCTTCACCGGCTCGGGGACCAGGAACGCCGGCTCCTGCGGCCAGCCCAGGTGCTCCTTGGCGCGCCTGGTCTCGTCCTTGCCCAGCGGCGAGCCATGGACCTCCCCGGTATTCGCCTTGTGGGGCGCGCCATATCCGATGGTGGTCCGGCATTGGATCAACGAGGGCCGATCCCTTTCCGCCTTGGCCGCGATCAGCGCCCGATCGACGGCTTCCGGATCCATTCCGTCGACCTTCTGCACGTGCCAGCCGTAGGCCTCGAAGCGCTTGCCCACGTCCTCGGTGAACGTCACCTCGGTGGCGCCTTCGATGGAGATATGGTTGTCGTCGTAGAGGAATATCAAGTTGCCCAGCGCCAGGTGCCCGGCCAGCGAGCAGGCCTCGGAGGCCACCCCTTCCATCGCGTCGCCGTCGGAGCAGATGCCATAGACGTAATGGTCGATCAGATCGCTTCCGAATCGCGCCGCCATCATCTTCGAGGAGACGGCCATTCCCACCGCATTTGAGATGCCCTGGCCCAAAGGCCCGGTGGTGGCCTCGATGCCCGGCGTGAGTCCGAACTCCGGGTGCCCCGGCGTCCGGGAGTGCAATTGCCGGAACTGCTTCAGATCGTCCATCGACACGTCGAATCCGCCCAGGTGCAAGAGCGCATAGATCAGCATCGAGCCGTGGCCGGCGCTGAGCACGAATCGGTCGCGGTTCTGCCAGCGCGGGTCGCGCGGGTTCCAGCGCAGGTGGCGCGACCAGAGCACGAAGGCCATCTCCGCGGCGCCCATCGGCATCCCGGGATGGCCGCTGTTGGCCTTCTCCACCGCGTCGACGGCGAGGAAGCGCAAGGTGTTGACGCAGGACCTGTGCAGGTCGGCGGTGAGCTTCATGCGGGCCTCGGGTCTGTGGCGGCCAGCGCGGCGGCGCCGTAGAGGGCGGTGAGGGGATCGAGGACGACGTGGACGGGGATCGATTCGAGGAGCCTGCGCATCCGGCCCTTGCCCAGGAACGCCTCGCGGAAGCGGCCGTCGGTCAATTCGGTCAATATTCGCGGCGCGATTCCCCCGGCGACGTAGATGCCGCCGGTGGCCAGGATCTTGAGGCCGAGATTGCCCGCCTCGGCGCCGTACAGCGAGCAGAACATGCGCAGCGCCTGGCCGCAGATCGGGTCGCCCGCCCGCGCCAGTTCGGTGACGCGCTCGGGGGCCTCCGAGCGATCGAGCGCGATCTGCTCGGCCAGCGGCCCGGGCACGGGAACGCCCTCGCTCCACGCCAGCGCCTCGGCGATGCTCACCAGGCCATCCCCGGAGAGCACCCGCTCCCAGGAGACGTGGTCGAAGCGCCGGCCGAGGAAGCGCAGCACCGCGATCTCCGCCTCGCCGCGCGGCGCGAAGTCGCAGTGGCCGCCCTCGGTGGGCAGCACTTCGCGGCGGCCGTCGGGCAGCGTGAGGCAGATGCACTGGCCCAGCCCCGTCCCCGCGCCCAGCACTCCTTGCGGCCCGCGGGGATCGGGCGCGGCCTCGTTGAGGGCGACGAGATGCTCGGGCTGGACGAAGGGCAGCCCCAGGCCCAGCGCGCAGAAGTCGTTGGCCAAAGCGACCCGATCGGCGCCCAGCTTCTCGCGCAGATCCCCCTCGTCGAGCACCCAGGGGAGGTTGGTGGTCCGGCAGCGGCCGGAAGCCACCGGCCCCGCCACGCCGAACCCCGCCCGCCGCGGCAGCGCCCGGCCCGTCTCGGCGGCGAAGGCGCGGCAGAGCGCCTCCAGCCCGGGAAAGCGGCGGCTCTCGTAGCGGCGGCTGTCGAGGACGCGGGCGCGCGGGTGGCCGCCGTCGAGGTCGACGTCGAGGATCGCGACGATCACCTTGGTGCCGCCGACGTCGCCCGCGAGGACTTCCATGCCCCTCTCCGCCGGATGCCTCCGGCTCCGGTCCGTCGGCCGGCGAAGCCGGTCCTCCCCCGGAGGTGGGGCGCACCCTAGGAGGCCGGCGCCGTAAAGGCAAGGCGGCCATGCTCGCTTGCGCGCCGGGTCCCGCAGCAGGACCAGGGCGGATTCAGAAGATGCGCCGCAGGCCGTACCTGGCGAACGTGCGATCGGACGACACCAGCGCCAGGTCCTCGACCAAGGCTTGTGCGGCGATCAAGCGATCGAACGGATCGCGGTGATGGAATGGGAGATCCCCAAGCTTGCCCAGGTGAGCCAAGCCGATGTCGAGCAGCTCGAACTCGTTGACCGAGACATGGTGCCGGACGAACGGCCGCACGGGCCGGTCGAGCCGCAGCTTGCCGATGGCCGACTTGATCGCCATCTCCCACACACTCGCCATGCTCAGGAGGCAATCATTGGCCGGGGCGCGGATCACGTCGCGTGATTTCCTGGGCAGCCGTGGATCGGCCGCGACCCACCAGAGGAACGCCTGGGTATCGAGCAGCACCCTCACTTCGCGTACTCGTCGAACTCGCTCGGCGTCTCGCCGAAATCGGGAGCCGTCCAGACCTGGCCCTTCGCCGACCCAGGGGCGCGCGGCTTGCGCTTCCGGGGGAGTGGCACCAGCTTCACCAGCGGCCTGTGATCGCGGGCCAACACCACCTCATCGCCTCGCAGCGCCTTCCGCACGAGCGAGGAGAGCCGCGCCTTGGCGTCCGCAATGTTGTACTGGGCCATGGACTTCCTCGTGCCGGGCAAATCGATTGGTCAGTTTAGCTGGTCCAGCCATCGATCGCCAGCCCCGGGTCTGGTCCGGACGGCTCAGATCTTCTTCAGCGAGGCGGAGTTGATGCAGTAACGCAGCCCCGTGGGCTCTGGGCCGTCGTCGAAGACGTGGCCG
>Ga0247727_10020264_pt1 | contig 10189 bp, 6 predicted proteins | sample WisWelCaveWW1625_FD_202498 | JGI IMG/M metagenome (GOLD analysis project Ga0247727, IMG submission 202498) | Biofilm microbial communities from Wishing Well Cave, Virginia, United States - WW16-25 | ecosystem: Environmental > Aquatic > Deep subsurface > Groundwater > Cave microbial mat | place... | reverse complement strand
AGGCGCTCCGCCGGGAGACGCAAGCGCTACGCGCTCAACTCGCAGAAGCGCAGGTCGCGTTGGCCGCCGAGCGCGCCAGGCTGGAGTCTGAGGGCAAGCACCGATCGGAGCTGGAGGCGGCCGCGGCATCCTCGCGGCAAGCGGCGGTACGCTCGAGCGCGGCGGCCGAGGCCCGAAAGCGCGAGGCGGAACAGTTCGAACGCCGCGCGGCCGACCTCGCCTCCGCCCTCGATGCCGAAAAGGGCCGGGCCGCCGAGGCGGAGAGCCGCCGCCGCGACCTCGAGGCCGAAGCCCGCAAGACGCAGGCCGCGGTCGACTCGGCCGGCGGCGAGGCGGCGGGGCTTCGCAGGCGGGTGAGCGACCTCGAAGCTGACCTTGTCAAGGCGCGCAAGGAACGGGACGGGGAGCGCGGGCAAGCGGGCGAGGTGGAGCGGCTGAAGGCCGAGATTGAACGCCAGGCGAAGCTCGTGGAGGAGTCGGCGCAGGACTCGCTGGAGGCGCGCTCGCAGTCCCACCGCCGCGTCCTCGAGTTGGAGCGCAAGGAGGCGAAGCTCCAGGACCAGCTGAAGGCGCAGGTGACGACGGCGGCCGCCGCGAAGGCGGCCGAGGAGGCCGCGCGCTCGCAAGCGCTCGTGTCCCAGCTCGAGGCGGAGCACGCGCAGCTCCTGGAGGCGCGCACCCGCGCGGAGTCGATGCGCCGCCAATTCGAGGAGGCCCTCAAGGAAGCGGCGATGACTTCCGAGGAGGCCCAGCAGGAGAGCATCGCGCTGCAGAAGGAGGCCGACGAGGACGATGCGCAGATCCGGTTGCTCGCGGACCAACTCGAATTGGTGCGGGCGGCGGTGGCCGAGGCGCGCAAGGCGCAAAGCGGGTTGTCGATCGTGGAGTCGGCGCAGATCCGCGCGATCGAGGACCAGGTGCGGCGCGAGACGGACCGGGCGTCGTTGGCCGAGAAGCAGCTCGAGGCGCTTCGGCTCGAGGCGGACAAGGAGAAGGCCAAGTCCGAACACGCCGAGCGCGAGGTCATCCGCCTGAAGGAGACGGTCGCGCTGCGCACCGCCGCGGCGGAGGAGGCCGAGCAGAACGCCCGCGCGAAGGCCGCCGATCACGCCAAGGTGCACGAGGAGTGGAAGATGGTCAAGGCGCGCGAAGCCGCACTCATCACCAAGGTCGACGCGCTCTCCGAGGAGCTTTCGGCTGCCCGAGTACAGGCGCAGGGCTCTTCGAAACGCGCCGAGCGTAGCCGCGCGCTCGAGGAGCGCGAGAAAGCACTCGCCGCGCGCGAGGAGAAGGCGCAGGCGCAGGGAAGCGAGCGGGAACAGCAGCTCAGCGAGCGCGAGGCGCGCCTCTCGAAAGACCGGGAGGACTTGGAAGCCGCCCTCAAGGCCCGCGAGCGGGCGCTTTCGGCCGACCGCGATGTGGTGGCGCGCGAGGCAAAGGCCGCAGCGGAATCGTTCGCGCGCATCCGCGCGGCGGGGGAGGGCGACTTGAAAGCGCGGGAGGAGGCGCTCGCGAAGAAAGGCGCCGACCTCGAGCGGCTTGCGAAAACTCGCGAAGGCGCCCTCGCAAAGCAGCAAGCGGACCTTGAGGCTGGAATTCGCAAGGCGCAAGGCCTGGAGGCGGAGGCAAGCGCGAAGTTCAACGAGGCCAGGGAAGCGGCCGACCGCCAGCTGAAGGCGCTCGCGGCCGTCCAGACGAAGGAGAAGGCCGCCAACGACCAGATCCAGAAGCTCGAGCAGGCGCTGCGCGAGCGCGAGTTGGCCTTGAGGTCGCGCGAGCGCGCGGTGGAGACGTCGCGGGCGGGCGCCGAACGCGACACGGGGGAGGCGCGCCGGCTCCGCGATGTGGCCGAGGCGCGCGAGAAAAAAATCGCGGGGCTCGAGAGCGATCTTGCCCGCACGCAGAGGGAGATCCGCGACCGCCAGTCGCAGGTGGAGATCCTTGAGCGCGAAGCCAAGACCAAACTGGAACTCGCCTCGCGGAGCCAGGGAAACCTGGAACGGATGAGCACCGAGCTTGCAAAGCGCGAGGCTCGCGCCCGCGACGCCGAAAAGAAACTCAACGAGGCGGAACGGCTCACAAAACTCACGGCGGATGCCGACGACAACCTCGCGCAGCGTGCGGCGACGATCAAACGCCGGGAAGGGGAGATCGAAGCGCGGGAGGGCGAGCTGAGGCGGAAGGAGGCGCAGGCCGCGCGCGCGCTTGCCGATGCGGAAGGCCGCGCCGCGGTCGCCGACGCGCGGGAGCGCGAAGCGAAGGCGACCGTTCAGGCTGCCCAAACCGAGCTGAAGTCCGCGGAGGGCCTTGAGCAGCAGTTCGCCGAACGCACGAGGGACGCCGAAGCCCGTGAGGCGGCGGCGCGCAAGGTCGAAGAGGCGGCCGTGAAGCGCGAGCGCGAAGCCCTCCAGTCGGTGGGCGCGCTCGACCAAAGGCAGCGCGATCTTACCGGCCTCGAGGAGGAGGTTCGCCAGCGCGAATCTCAAGCGGCGAAGGCCGCGGCGGCCGTGGCCGAGCGGGCGCGCACGCTGCAGAAGCAGGAGGTGGAGTTCGCGCGCAAGGAGGCCGCAATCTCCGGCTCCAGCAAGACGCTCGCCGAGCAGCGCGAGGACATCGCGAAGCGCGAGCAGCGCCTGGAAGAATTTGCAAGGCGCGAGGCGGGAGCGGAGGAGCTCGAGCGTGCGCTCAAGGACCGCGAGCGGAAGGCCGCCAAGGCGGAGCTGGATGCCGCGAAGGCGCAGGCCGCGCTTGCCGACCGCGAGGGGAACCTCGAATCCGCGCGCGTTGAACTTGACGCCGCGCTGAAGGCGCGAATTGCCGCCGAGGCCGAGCTCTCGGCGCGCGAAGAGCGCATCCGGGGGCTCGAAGCGCGCGAGCGGGCGCTCGAGAAGGTTGATTCGGCCTCGGCCAAACGCGAGGCGCAGCTTGCCAAGCGCGAGGAAAAGGCCGACGCGCAGGAGCGCGAGCTTGCCGAGTACCGGAAAGCGCTTGAGGGGTCGTCCAAAACGCTCGACGAGCGCAAGCGCGAGGCCGACGCGATGGAAAAGGCGTTCGCGCAGCGCGAGTCGGCGGTGGCGGCCCGCGAGGCCGACGCGATCAAGCGGGCGGAGGACCTCGACACTCGGATCAAGCGGATCGACAAACGTGGCGCGGAACTCCAAGGGCTCGACGAGAAGGAGGGCGAACTCAAGGAGATCGAGGGCGAGCTGAAGCGCCTGCAGGGCGACTACTTCGCGCGCCAGCGCGCGCTCGAGGAGCGGGAGGCCTCCGCCAAGGACGAGGTCGGGCTGCTCGAGAAGCGAGTCGCGGCCGCCGAGGCCAAGGAGCGCGCCGCCGAGGGCAGGTCCAAAGAGTTGGAGGCCAGCGAAAAGCGCCAGGCCGAGGGGGTGCGCGAGGTCGAAGCCCGGCAGAAGGAGCTTGCCGTCGCGCGCAAGGCCTTCGAGAAGGAGCGCGCGGAGGTGCTGCGCGCCCGCGAGCTCGAAGAGATGCGCCGCGCCACGCTTGAGAAGAAGGTCGCCGAAGTGGAAGACCTGGAGCGCGCGCTTGTCGTGCGCGAGAAGAAGGCGCAGGAGGACGGTGCGCGCGCGAAGGCCGACCTTGAGGCGAGCGGCCAGCTGCGGCGGGAGCTCAAAGGGGGGCGCGCGGAAGTCGAGCGCCTCCGCGGAAAGGTGGACGAGGAGCGCCTCTCTCTCGAGGAGGCGCGGGAGCGCGCGGAGGGCGCGGAGGCCGCGGCCGCCCTGCGGGAGCGCGAGGCCAAAGGGGTCATTGCCGATGCGGAGAAGCGCGTGAAGGAGGCGCACGCGTCGCAGGAGGAGGCGGAGAGCGCGCGGAAGGCGGCCGACGGGGCGGCAGGCAAAGCCGAACGCGCGCGGCAGGAGCTTGAGGGAATCCTCGAAGTGCGGGAGCGCGAGGTCGAGCAGCTGCGCGGGAAGCTCGCCGAGCGCGAGCGCGTGATGAACGAACTCAAGTCGTCGACCGAGGCGCGGTCCCGCGCCATCGACGAGTACGCGACGGACGTGGAGCGCACGGAATCCAAGGCGGAGGCGGCCCTCGAGTCCGCGGAGCGGCGCGAGAAGGAGTTAAAGGCGGTCGAGGCCGGCTTGAAAGCGCGCGAGAAGGAGATCGACACCCGCGAGGACCGGCAAGCCGAGCGCGAGGGCGTCCTCAAAGCGCGCGACAAGGAGCTGGAGAAGGAGGCCGCCCTTCTCGAGCGGCAGGCCAAGGGGGCAAAGGCGGAGCAGGACAAGGCGCGCGCGGCGCTCGCAGCGGCGCTTGCGGCCGAGCGCCAGGTGGAGGCGCTCGAGGAGCGCGCGAAGCGGCGCGAAGCTGACCTCGAACGGCGGGACGGCGCGCTCGCGCAGCGCGCGAAGGAGCAAGGCGAGGACGCCAAGGCCCAGCAGGGCGAGACCCGCCGCCGCGCGGCGGAAGAGGCCCGCGTCAAGTCCGCGGCAGCCGACCTTGCAAAGGAGCGCGAAGCGCTCGAACGCGAGCGCGAAGCGCTCAAAGCCCTCAAGGCGGCGGTTGAGCAGGACCGCAAGAAGGCCGACAGCCGCGAGGACCGGCTGGAGAAGGCCGAGGCCGCCCTCGAGGCCCTGCGCATCGCCCTCGACGAGCGCGAAGGGGAGGCCGAGTCGCGCGACAAGAAGGGCGACGCCGAGGCGAAAGACATCGCGCTGCGGCAGGCGCAGTTGCAGGCAGCCCTCGACGAGGTTGCCGAGCGCCAGAAGACGCTCGCCGCCCGCGAGGAGAAGCTCTCGCGCGCGAAGGCGCTCCTGCTCGAGCGCTTGAGCCGGCCCAAAGAATAGGCGGTCTCAGCGGCGTTTCGGGCCGCCTCCGGCCTTGCCCGTAAGCTCCCCCAAGTCGAACCCCTCGAGCCCCTCGGCCCCGCCGTCCTTGAGCATCTTCATCAGCTGCTTCTGCAGCCCGCGGTTCGACCGGAACATGTTGACCTGCTTCTTCAGCATCTCGTAGCGCTGCATCATCGCGCGGATCTCCGCGACGGAGGTGCCCGCCCCCCGGGCGATGCGCTCGAGGCGCGGACCGCGGATCACATCGGGCTCGTCCAGCTCCTCGGCGGTCATCGAGTCGAGCATCACCCGGTATTTGCGCATGGTCTCCAGCGAGACCGCCATCTGCTCGGAGCTCAGCCCGCCTGCGATCCCGATCCCGGGAATCGATTCGACGAGCTGCTTCAGCTGGTTGTCCTGCATCCGGCTCATGATCTCGAGCTGGTGGTAAAAGGTGCGGAGCGTGAGCCGCCCGGAGAGCAGCTCCCGCCCGGTGGCCTCGAGCTCCTCCTCGGAGGCGACCTCCGTGGCCTTCTCGAGGATTCCTTCGATGTCCCCCATCCCGAGCATGCGCCCGATGAACCGCGTCGGGTGGAAGCGCTCGAGGTCGTCGACCTTCTCCCCCACCCCGATGAACACCACGGGGGCCTTCACCGTCGCGACCGCCGACAGCGCGCCGCCCGCCTTCGCCGACCCGTCCATCTTCGTGATCACCACTCCGGTGATGTGGACCGCTTTGTGGAAGGCCTCCGCCTGCGGGCCCGCCTGCTGGCCGACCGTCGCGTCGATCACGAGCAGCTTCTCGTCGGCCTGCGACTCGCGCGCGATCGCCTCCATCTCGCGGATCAGGTCGTCGGAGAGCGCGTCGCGCCCCGCGGTGTCGATGATGACGACATCGTGCGCGAGGAACTTGTCGAGGCCGTCGCGCACGACCTTGACCGCGTCCTTCTGGTTGCGCTCGAAGTAGACCGGGATTGCGAGCTTGGCGCCGAGCTGGGCGAGCTGGTCGATGGCCGCCGGCCGGTGAACATCCGCCGCGATGAGGGCCGTCTTGATCCCGCGCGTCTGGAAGTACTTCCCGAGCTTGCCGGCGGTCGTCGTCTTCCCCTGCCCGTAGAGGCCGACGAGCATGATCCGCTGGCGCTTGAGGCGCACCTCGCGCGCCTCGCCGAGCAGCCGTGCGAGCTCGTCGTGGACCACCTTGATCACATGCTCGCGCACCGACATGCCCGCCTTCGGGTCGGTCTCGAGCGATTTGCGCGCGATCTCCTTCGTGATCTCGCGCGTCAGCTTCACGTTCACATCCGCGCGGATGAGCGCGACCTCGATGTCGTGGGTGACTTCCTTGATGAGCGCCGCGTCCACCTTGGACGCGCCCGCGACCTTGCGGAGCGCGCTCTTTAGGGACGAGGACAAAGCGTCAAGCACCACGGCGGTCGCCTCGCTTCCGCGTTAGCCCGGCGCCGCCTAAGATGATTCGGTCAAGCGGCCTGCCCTCGGGGTGGTACGAATGCGCCGCCGCCGTCCCCGAGACCGTCGCGGCCGGCGGCACGCGGGCTGCATCTGAAAGGGTGTAAGGGTAGGGGCTAGCCTTGTCAGAAGGGATGGGATGCACTCTAACTCAAAACCAGCTCTACCCTTACGGTCTTCAGATTCTGGGCGCCATATATATAGATTGTCGGCTCCGGATGAAGCGCTTGCGTCCGCTCGTTTTGCACCCAGGCTCCGCTCCCTTCGACCTGGGTGGGTGATGCGAGTCATTCGCCCCGAAGTTGCAACGCCAGCAAGTCCTCGGTCGACAGTTTCTCGCCTTTCTTGAAGCGCTCCATCATCGAGTCGGTTTTCTTTTCTTGGCGCCTCTCGGTCTCCGCCCGGCGCACTTCCCGCCTGCGCCTCCGGATCCCCGAAATGACCTTCTCGTAGTCCTTCACGCGTTTGATGAGTTCGATGTGGCGGAAGTGCTCCTCGTCGGCCGCGCGCTTGTTGGCGATGAACTCCCCTTGAGCGTCGTCCGCGTCCCGCCGCATCGCGTCGGCTTCCTCGTAGAGCTTCATCATCGCGTCGTGCTCGGCCTGCGCCCCCCGGGCCAAGTCGGAGAGCGCCTTGTGCTGCAATTCCGCGTCCTGCTTCGATTTGCGGGCCGCGCCGACCGCGTCGAAGACCTCCTTGTCCGATTCCATCATGGATTCGGCCTGCCGCACCTCATGCGCGAGCCTCTTCAACTCCGCCGTGAGCTCCTTCTCCTTCGCAGCGGTGTGCACCTGGGTCTGAAGCCGGTATTCGAGCGCCCGCATGTCCTCGCGAAGGCGCGGGACGGGGACCGCAACGTCGCGGTGGCGCTCGCGCTTCAGCTTGGACGCGACCTCGCCGTGCTCGTTCGCCTTCTTGTTGAGTTCATCGCGGGCGACTTTCGCCGCCTTGACTTCCTCGTTCAGCTTGTTGCGCTTCTCGCGGTGTTCCGCAGCCTTGTTTACGCGGGTTGCGACCTCGCCGTTCAGCACATCGCGTTTCTCGGCAAGCTCGCGCGTGCGGCCGTTCAGCTGGTCGCGCTTGGCCTTGTGGTCCTCCGCCTCGTTGTTGAGCTCGTCGCAGACCTTCTCAAGCTCGGCGAGTCCTTCCTCACCCTCCAGCCCCTCGATCTCCTGCGTTATTTTTTGCAGGTACTCCTCGTGGTCCTCCGGCGGAGAAGTCGTGAGGTCGGACTCGGCGAGCATCGCGCGCCGCTGGATGTCAGTAAGCGGGGGCTCCCCCTCTGCGGAAGCAGCAGGCTCCGCCTCCGGGCCGGCTTCGGCGGGGGGGGTGGGTTTGGGAGCGGGCGGCGCCGGCTCGGCCTCGGTTCTTGGGGGTTCGGCGGGCCGGCTGTGCGGTTCCTTGTCAGGGTCGGAACCGGATTCCTCCGGGTCCTTCGAGATCGGGTCCGCACTGCCTCCCAGTTTTCCCACCTTCAACGAGTCGTTCACAACACGCAAGCCGTGCAAAAGGAATGAGCAAGCCAGAGATGCTGGCAATCGCGCTAAAACAGCTTGTGATATTTATACGCATCGAACCCCGCGTGGAAGCAGTATTGGACCGTCGAAAATGCCCGCTTGAACGAGGTGACATCCGCCTTCACGCGTGCGGATTCCTCGGACTTGATCGCCGCCCGCGCCATGAAGCGCGCAACCTCGCGCATCTCGCCCTCGCGCATCCCGAGCCGCGTGCATTCCTGCACGCCGACGCGCACGCCGGACGGGTCCTGCGGGCTGCGGCTGCGGTCGGACGGCAGCATGTTCTTGTTCGTGATGATGTTCGCCGCCTCAAAGACCTTCGAGACCTTCGCGCCCCCGCCCATCGCGCGCACATCGACGGCGACCTGGTGGGAGCGCGTGAAGCCGCCCGCCTCGCCAAGCACGCGGAACCCCTCCGCGTGCAGCGCCTCGCCGAGCGCGCGCGCGTTCCTCACGATCTGGCGCGCGTAGGACTCGCCGAAGGTGAGCCATTCGGCCATGGTCACGCCGAGGGCGGCCATCGCGTGGAGGTGGTGGTTCGACACAACGCCCGGGAAGACGCGCGAGCGCAGCTTTTTCAGCAGGTCGTCGTCGGGGCTGTTTGAAAGGACGATCCCGTGCTGCGGGCCGGGGAAGGTCTTGTGCGTGGACCCCGTGACCACATCCGCGCCCTCGCGCAGGGGGTCCTGGAACTCTCCCCCCGCGATGAGGCCGAGGACGTGCGCCCCGTCGTACCAGCACCGCGCGCCCACCTCTTCGATCGCGGCGCGAAGCTCCTTGAGGGGAACGGGGAAGAGGAACAGCGACATCCCGAACTGGCAGACCTTGGGGCGCTCCTTGCGGATCAGCTTCAGCGCGCCGTCGACGTCCAGATTCATCGCCGCCTCGTCGAAGGGGTAGTTGACGGAGCGGAGCCCGCGCAGCCCCACCGCCCCGAACTTGGCGGTCGAGATGTGCGCACCGTCCTGCAGGTTCGGCGAAGCGATGAGGTCGCCCGGCTCTGCGAGCGCAAACAGGGCCGCGAGGTTCGCGACCGTCCCGGATATGGGCCGCGGGTCCGCAAGCCGCGCGCGGAAGATGCGCTCCCCGAGCGCAATGACGCGCTCCTCCACCTCGTCCACGAACAGGTTGCCCTCGTAGTATCGTTTCCCCGGCATCCCCTCCGCGTACCGGTCCGCGAAGTCGGAGATCATCATCTCCTTGGCAAGCGGGCACATCACGTTCTCCGACGCGATGAGCGGGATCGAGTCGCGGAACCACGCGCTGTGGCGTTCGACGCGGTCCCGGATGAATAGCGCATCTTCTTCGCCCGGGCGCATGCGCAGGGTAAACGGCGACGGATTAGAAAAGGCCGTCGCGCGGCCTTTGGCGCGACGTCCAGCAAGCGAAGAATCTGGGGCCGAAAAAAGGCTTAAATACGCTCAACCGCTACGCAAATTGACCGCCTTGAAGACGTACCTGAAACTCTCCTTCCACAGCGAGGGCGAAAAGCCCTCGATCATCGTGGACCGCCTGTGCAACCTGGGCTTTAGGCCCACCCAGGGCAACTACGACCTGGTGTACGACTGGGACACCGAAGCGACGATCAAGGACATCATCTGGTTCGGCGACAAGATTCACTCGACCTTGAAAGGCGCGAAAGTGTCCTTTGAGCTTGAGACGGTGTAGCGGCGCAGCCCGGCATTTGGACGCAATTGAGAAGCCTTGCACGAGGCGGGGCCTTCCATCACAGTTGCCGTCTAGGCGGTCGGGCGCCCGTCCGCGCGGATTCGCCGGCGCCACTGCGCATTGCAACGCGGGCAGAATGACAATTCGAGCTGCCGCATCGCCGCCGGTTCGTGGGTAGCGTGCATCAGGCACCCCTTGCTCCGACAATGGACCATCCCCAAGTTGTGCGCGAGTTCGTGGAGCACCGCAGCGCAAAGCTTGTCGAGTACGCGCTCTCCGGAAAGCCCGCCGCGCCGGAATGGCTTTGCCGAGAACACTGCGCACCGCCCGTTCATTTCGCTCATCCCGTAGACCCATTCCCTCACGCCGTCGGTCACCTCCAATTCGGTGATCCCGAGCACGAGGTCGCCCTTCTCCTGGCGCAGCGCCGGGATCGCGCTTTGCGCTTGCAGCCGAGCGAGGCCCGGCCCGACGAGCGCCCGAACGGCAGGGCCCCCTTCGCGCACCCTTGCGGCGAATCCGTGGCCCGAAAGCCTGCGCGCCGCGCCAGCAAGGACGGCGGGCTGCACGGGGCCGATGCCGACGATGTCGAGGGCGGCGCCCATCGCGCGTCACCCTCGTTACGGTTTGTATTCGACCCGCACCGTGCCGGTCACGGTCACGCTGGCGCTCGGCTGGCCGCCGACGGCGGCCCGCGCGTCCACCCGGAGCGTCCAGGTTCCTTCGACGGTGATGTTTTCCCTCGCG
>Ga0247727_10020263_pt1 | contig 10189 bp, 10 predicted proteins | sample WisWelCaveWW1625_FD_202498 | JGI IMG/M metagenome (GOLD analysis project Ga0247727, IMG submission 202498) | Biofilm microbial communities from Wishing Well Cave, Virginia, United States - WW16-25 | ecosystem: Environmental > Aquatic > Deep subsurface > Groundwater > Cave microbial mat | place... | reverse complement strand
TTTCTTTGCCAGACGCGCAAAGGATTTTAAAGAAGAAGATTTTTTGGCCGCGCTGCAGGAAGTGCCAAAAATTAAACCTGAAAAACGCGACAGGTTGGATTGAACCTGCCTTCGCTTCCCATTAGCAGCAGTTGTTTCAACTGGGGCACAAATTGTACCCCAGTTGAAATTCAATTCGGGATCACGCTGCCGCATTCTCTTGATGTACTGTTTGACATCGTTGCTATCCGTCAAAGCTTCCACCACATCTGCCACCGAAAAATACCGCTTCTGATCGGCCTCATTCCACGCGGAACGAACTTTTTTTCTTTCAAAAATTTTGATGTTGCTCATCGCGCTAAAATCCCATCAATGGCTTTTATTTCATCTGCGGTAAAATTGAGATTATTCAGCGCCGCCACGATCTCCTCGATCTGGCTCACGCGGCTCGCGCCGATCAATGCTGAAGTCATGTTCGGGTGTCGCAAGACCCACGCAATCGCCATCTGCGCCATCGATTGGCCGCGTTGCTGCGCCATCTGATTCAGTTTTCGCACCTTCTCCAATTTATCGGCGGTGACGTCTTCACGGTGCAGATAGGCTTTCGGCTTGACCGCGCGCGAGTCCGCGGGAATGCCGCTCAAATATCTGTCGGTGAGCAGCCCCTGCGCCAGCGGCGAGAATGCGATGCAGCCAATGCCCGCTTCTTGCAATACGTCGAGCAGCCCCTCTTCGATCCAGCGCACAAACATGCTGTACATGGGTTGATGAATAAGGCACGGCGTGCCGAGTTGGCGCAGGATTTGAGCCGCCTGTTTCATTCGCGGCGCCTCATACTGCGAAACGCCGGCATACAACGCTTTGCCGCTGCGGACGATGTGATCGAGCGCGCCCATCGTCTCCTCCAACGGCGTTTCCGGATCGGGGCGATGATGATAGAAGATGTCGACATACTCCAATCCCATGCGCTTGAGGCTTTGATCCAAACTGGCGATGAGATATTTGCGCGAGCCCCAATTGCCATAAGGCCCCGGCCACATATCCCAACCGGCTTTGGAGGAAATAATCAACTCATCGCGATGGCCGGCGAAATCCTTCTGAAAAATTCTGCCGAAATTTTCTTCTGCCGAACCGTACGGCGGACCATAATTGTTCGCCAGATCGAAATGCGTGATGCCGAGATCAAACGCGCGGTGCAGCATGGCGCGGCCATTTTCAAAGACGTCGGCGCCGCCGAAGTTGTGCCACAGACCGAACGAAATTGCAGGCAGTTTCAATCCACTGTGCCCGCAGCGATTGTAGCGCATCGTGTCGTAACGGGAATTGGAGGGTAAGTAGGTCACGTTATTTTCCTATTCAATTTTATTCTCACGTATACTCGTACTTTTACTCCTACTCCTACTCCTACTCCTACTCCTACTCGCTTTTAATGGTCTGAACAGCGAGTAAGAGTAGGAGTAGGAGTAAGAGCATGAGTAGAGTTGGTGCTAATCTACATCTACAATCGCTTGATAAACCATCACCGTAAATTTGTCCATCACCTCCACCGCCGCATAAGGATACAACTGCGTGAAAACAAGAGTCACCATCTGCTCGCGAGGATCGATTAAAAATTGCGTGTTCCAAAAGCCGCTCCAGCCATACGCGCCCACCGAGCCCAACTCGCCGCCTTCGGGAAAGGCGCGCCGGATTCCAAAACCCAATCCAAAACCGTTATTCGGATTTAAGCCGCCCGCAAAATCCGCCGTCATCAGCTCGACAGATTTCCGGCTCAATATCCGCACGCCTTCCAGCTCACCGCCGTTTAGCAGCATTTGCGCAAAGCGCGCGTAATCCGAGATGGTCGCGCACAATCCCGCGCCGCCGGCGTAAAATTTTTTCGGCCCGCTGTATGGATAAGCCGGAGAAAACTCCAGGCTTCCTTCAGAATTCGCCTCCGGCAGCTTCGCCAAACCTTTTTCCGCCGAATATTGATAAACCGTGGCGAGACGCGCGACTTTGTTTTCGGGAAGATAAAAATGGGTGTCGGGCATTCTCAACGGCGCAAAAATCCGCTCTTTAAAAAAGTCGTTGAGCGATTTTCCGGAAACCACTTCAACGAGATAGCCCAATACATCAACGGAAAGTCCGTATTCCCATTTGTCGCCCGGATGAAATAGCAGCGGGAGTTTGGCGAGCTTCTTCATGTTTTCGGCGAGCGTCTCGTTGTGCAATCCGAGGCCGTGCGCGATGCCGGCTTTTTTATAAGGCTCGCCCAACTTTTCGTTCCAATGATAGGTCAAGCCGGAGGTGTGCGAGAGCAGATGGCGAATCGTGATCGGCCGCTTCGCCGGCACGAGTGAATCAACCTTCGCGTTGGTCTGGCCGTTCGTCGCGCGCTCCGGATTGAGCACCATCATGTCTTTGAACTCGGGCAGGTATTTATGAACGGGGTCATTGAGCAGAAAACGGCCTTCTTCATACAGCATCATCACCGCCACGCTGGTGATCGGTTTCGTCATCGAAGCGATGCGGAAAATCGTATTGTCCGGCATCGGCTTTTTCGTTTCGATATCCTGCATGCCGGTGCTTTTAAAATACGCCACTTTTCCTTTGCGCACCACCAGCGCGACGGCGCCGGCAATTTGCTTCTTCTCCACGTATTGATTGAGCGCCGCTTCCACACGCTGCAAGCGCGCGCTGGAAAGTCCGACATTTTCGGGCGAGGTGACGGGCAGGTTTTGGGCGAAGATCAGAGTGGTAAAGCCGGGGTAAAAAACTAAGATTCGAGTAAATGACTTCATAATAGCGCTCTCCAAATTTTAACTACAAACAAGTTACACACGGATCAAAAACGCCCGCAGATTTTTAAAAGCTTTTTCCGCGTGCGTTTTTTGATCCGCGTGGTTATTTATTTTTCATCCAACTGGACTCCAAGTCCCGGTTCGCGCGCTTTCAAACAACGCCGCGATCACCTGCATATTCGCCAGCGAATCTTCGAGCGAAACCAGCGGCGGCGCATCATTGATAATCGCCAGGCTGAACGCATCGCCTTGCAGCGTGAATTGATTGCAAATGTCGCTGAGAATTTCTTGCGCGCCGTTTCCGTTATGGAGGACAATTTCTGCGGTCCGGTCCGGCAGCGGATTCAACGGCAGCTCGATTTCAATCTTGCCATCAGTTCCGAAAATCGTCACATTTTGATGCCGCGCCAATTGTGTCGAGCAGGTGAAGTCCGAGGTCCGAAGTCCGAAGTCGAGGATGCCGGAAGTCAGGCGATCAACATTGAAAACAGGGTCAACATCCATTCTTGCGAAAACGCGCTGCGGCTCCGCGCCGAAAATGAAACGCGGCATCGAGACGGCATAGCAGCCGACGTCAAACAAAGCGCCGCCGCCCATGTCGGGATGATTGCGCACGTTCTTCGGATCGTTGTTGAAAAAAGAGAAAAAGCTGTGCAGCGTGCGCACCTCGCCGATTTTGCTGCTTTGCGCCAGCTCGCGCGCTTGCAGCCATTGCGGGTGTTGGCGATACATGAACGCCTCCATCACTTTGATTTGCGGATGCGCATTTGCCACGTCGAGAAGTTGCTGCAACTCACTCACGCTCGTCGCAATCGGTTTTTCGCAGAGCACGTGCTTTCCCGCTGCGATGGCTTTGATCGACCACGGCACGTGCAAATGATTCGGCAGCGGATTGTAGATCGCTTCAACGTCCGGATCGTTGAGCAGTTCTTCGTATGATCCATAAACTTTCGGAATGCCAAGCGGCGCGGCAGCTTTTTGCGCCGCGGCCAAATGGCGCGAAGCGATGGCGATGATTTCACAATGTTCGGCTTGCTGCATCGCCGGAATCACTTTTTGAAGGCCGATTCTCGCGGTGCTGAGAACGCCCCAACGGATTTTACGCATAGAATGAACTCATAAAATAATTCTAATCCTAAACAGGCTTTAAAACCGTTGCCCCAACGGATAGATGAACCCAACTGTAAAGCTTTTTTTGTTGGGTTTCATCTCCGTTGGACAATAACTTTAAAAATTCTTTTCTGAATTTGTTCATCTACTCACACTTTGATTCCTCGAATCTCCAATTTTGATTTGCCAAAGTTTACGAGCAGACCAACCGATAAACCCAAAGCTTTGAGATAGGTTTGTATCGTGGTAATTTCGTAATTGACTTCTTGTTGAAGCGCAGTTACACCCCAAATAACCAAATTTTCAACAAGTAAAAATCTCATTTTGAAATTTCGGATAACCTCGCTATTATATTTCACCTCGATCCGGCTATGCTTTTCGAATTGAATTTTTGAAAAGCTAATTCGGTTTCCACAAGCTTGCGGCCAACAACTTTTCCATATCCCAAGCCATGACATTGATAGACGAACAGAATGGCTTCACGCAATCACAAAAGCAATTGACGCTCTGATTCGATCATGCGGGTCTGAATATAGCTGTAATCTTCCCATAGCTTTTTCTCTTTCTCGGTGAAGGGAATCCGTTTGATATTGACTTTCGGCAATCCAACGTTAACCATCAATCCCAAATGCTTCTGCCAAAGCTTTAATTCGGAAATCATTTGAATGTAGTTTGGCTGAATGAAGTCGCTTTGAATACACTTTAACAACAGAATGATCTTGTCAAACGTTAGAAGATCAAGCTTAAACATTCTCACAGGAAGGTTTCTGTGGAGAAGCCATTTTCTTTCTTGCGATACAAAAGGAATATCACCTTCTTCTTGAAATCGCCGGATCAAAGCTTCATGATAAGTTTCTTCATCATACCCGACACCCAGCGTGTTGTGGACATCAAAAATGCACCTGCGAAGCTTTTCCGTCAAATCTTGATAGATAAGTTCCATGTCTGCTATCCTCCCATTCTGTCATGGGTTTTAATGGAATTTATTCTGCGTCAATTTATGAATCAAAATTCCATTTGAAATAAAATCCGTTGGGTTTTTCTGTCCGTTGGAGATTATTTTTTTGCGAGCTCGTCGGCTGCGCCTGTATGGTTTGAGGCGAGGCTTCACTGGATAGTTATTTTATTTAGACAAATTTTGAAGATGGCTCAAAGCCTCTTTTTGTTTTGACGCGTCGGTTTCGATTTCAACATAATGCTTCCACTGCTCAATGCTTTCCCTCTTCATTCCCGCGGCTTCGTATGCTTTAGCGAGGAAATAGATCGTTTCCGGCACTTCGACCGGTTGCAGTTGCACGGAATGTTCGAGGAACTTGATAGCTCTGTCGTACTGTTCAAGGGCAAAGCAGGCTTTTCCCAGGTTTTTGTAGAGGAGATAAATATATTCCGATTCGGGCGTCATCCTGACCGCCGTAGTTAAAATTTGAACGGCCTCTTGAGCTTTGTTCAGCTTGACATACAAATTGCCCAATGCACTATAAGCCTGAGTAAAGGTCGAATCTATTTTCACCGCTTCCGTGTACGGCTCTAAGGCCGCATCAAGCTCGCCTTTCTCTTCCAATGCGTAGGCGAGATTATAGTACGCATCGCTATTATTCCTATCCAATTCAATGGCCTTCCGGCTTTGGGAAATTGCTAGGTCCAATTCTCGTGCCCGAATATTTGCGGCGGCCAAAATGCTCCAGGCAAGTGAATACGAGGGATCACTCTTGACGGCTGACTCCAATTCTTTGATGGCTAATCCGGGTTTATTCTCTTTCAAATAGAACATCGCAGCGTTTACGCGTGCCCTGGCAAATTCTCTTTTCGCTTTCTCGTAGTCGTCTGTCCGTAAATCGTCGCTTTTAAAAAGCCAGGTTGCTATTCCAACCGTGATGATAAGAAGCGGGACCACATATTTTAGAACGGTTTTGGTGTGAGAGGAAAGCATTTTTTCCATGATCGTGGCTTGATATCTCTCACCCTGGCGTGCAAGCACGCGCCGACTATGCTTTTTCCTTGCCTCCTTACTTCCAAGCGTTTCTTGTAATTCCAGCAATTCATTTTCCATTTCCGCAGAATTCTGGTACCGCTTTTCAGACTTTTTTTCCATGGCTTTCAAAATCACGACTTCCAACTGCGGTGGAATGGCAGGGTTCAATTCGCGCGGAGGCTTCGGATCTTCATTTGTAATGGCATACATCACGGCAAGATGATAAGCTCCTTCGAAGGGGAGCAGGCCGGTTAAAAGTTGATAGAGCACTACGCCCATGGAATAAATGTCACTGCGATGATCCACTTCTTCGCCCCGCACCTGTTCCGGTGACATATAGGCAGCCGTGCCCATGGTGATGCCCTCTTTGGTAAGCACGGTCCGTCCCGCCAACTTAGCCAGGCCGAAATCCATGATCTTCACCTGGCCTTTGGTCGTAATCATCATGTTGGCCGGTTTGATGTCGCGATGGGTGATTCCCTTCTCATGCGCGGCCTGCACACCTTCGGCGGCTTGAATGGCAATATCCAGGGCTTCATCAAGCGGTAACGGTCCGGATTCGATTTTCTCTTGCAGGTTCTGCCCTTCAACGTAAGCCATCACAATGAAAGTGCGTCCCTCGGCCTCGTCAATTTCATGGACGGTGCATATATTGGGATGATCCAGGGCGGCAGCGGCTTGCGCTTCGCGAACAAAACGCCATTTTTCCTGTTCATTCCCCAGCATTTGCGTTTTGAGGAATTTCAAAGCGACAGTACGTTCAAGCTTGAGATCTTCGGCCTTGTAGACGACTCCCATGCCGCCTTCCCCGAGTTTCTCGAGAATTTTATAGTGTGAAATGGTTTGGCCTATCATTTTCGGAGACCTTTGTTTTTTCAACCGCCCGGAACAGCCACCGGCATCAAAACTCTTAACCGATCATGAACACAAGAAAGTTAAATATTTTTTTAAGCAAAGCAAGCAAAATCTTAACGCTGATGGGAAGAGAATTTATATGTAAATTTTATACAGCCTCAATCCCGCTAACCAAGTAGATCTTACCTCATCCGTACAAACCTGCTTTTCAATATTCGTGCTAAATCAGTGAAGCTAACCTCCTGAAAATTTTCATCATTTTGGTGTCTCTATTCCGCTGATTTATTTTTGGCATTAAGCTTGCTTTTCCTGTGCCTGGTAAAACGAGTTGCGTGAATCGGTTCAAGAACTCGAACCTCGGATTTTGCAGAAACATGATTAGCGGTCCGCCATATGTACGGAAATGTAATTCCGTAGCGTCATCATCGCGTTCGGCGGGCCGCTTTTTTAAGGGAATTTAGTTTGCCGGAAGGAGAAATGGCTATGTGGCTGAAGCCCCGCGTTCACGATCAAAGAGCGGAGAGCGCGCCGGACAAATATGGCGCCTCGATTTATCTCGAAGCCTATCATTATTCTTTGGACTTGTGCGACAATCCGGCCATCGCGCGCGAGGTGGCGTCGCGTTTTATAAAATGTTTGGAAACCGAGGAACAACCCGCGACAAAGCTCGCATTGGGAAAGGCGTAAAACAATAAGGAGAATGCTCCATGTTCAGTCGCAAAAAAATTGCTTCGCCGCCGGCGCAGCGGCTCATCGGACTCATCTCATTGCCTTACCGCAACCATTTATTTGCCACGCGCATCTACGAGCTGAGGGAATTCAACGACCGGTCATTTGCCGCTGAAACGGCGCTCGGCGAAGAGCCGGACGGACGCATCGTCTCACATGCCGATCAACTCGGTGAATTGATCAGGGTTCATCTCAGCCGGATTCAAGACAAGCAACTAACTTGACAGTGTTAACTTAGCCTCGAAATGACAAATTTTAACTTAACATTGTCGAGCTAACACGCGCCATGGCCTAGTCCCTGAATTTCGCCAGAAAGAGGAAACCGCAATCAAAAAGGCTTTTTAAAAAAGGAGGTTTAGTGATGAAACTCAAAATGATCATTATTTTGCTCGTCTTGATGCTGCTCAGTCTTGGCAGCGCCAACGCGCAAACACGTTTCGGTGTGCGTGGCGGAGTTTATTTGGATCAAGACGATCCCTTCGTTGGCGCTCACTTTGTCCATAAGATTCAGCGCGCTTGGGTCTTCAATCCCAATTTTGAATACGTGCTGGTCGACCGCGGCTCGATGTTTACCATCAACGCGGATATTCACTACGACCTGCCCTCGCGCTCCAGCACCATATTCTGGCTCGGCGGCGGTTTGGGCATCAGTCATTTTTCCGTGCGGGATTTCAATAATACGGACACCGGGTTGAATTTGTTAATGGGAGCCAGCTTCGGCCGCCGCTCAGCAGTTCCTTTTGTTCAAGTTAAAGTCATGGTGAGGGACGAGTCGCAGCTCGTGTTGGGAGGAGGCATTACGTTTTAAGCATGAGGTTTTAAGATTGTAATTTTCAGGAGATGTGTGATGAAAAAACTTTTCTTGACCCTGTTCTTTGCCGCCGGCATTTTTATGCTGTGGTCACACGGTGAAATGCTGTTGGGCAATCGCCTGTTTCTTGATGAACCGCGCGTTCATAAAATTGAAAAAGGCGAATATCTCAGCAAATTGGCCAAACAGTATTATGGCGACCCGCAGCGCTGGCGCGAATTGGCTTTGATCAATCGCGCGCCCAATCCGGATCATATCGAGGTGGGTGAAGAGATTCTCGTTCCCGCGGCCAATGCGATCGTCGAGATTAGCCGCGCGCGCACGCTCACCAAAGTTAATGCTTTGGTTGGTGAACAGCAAACACTGACGACGCGCAAATCTCCTCCATCAATAACGCAAACCAACCCGGCCACGACGACGGCGCCGTCTTCTGAAATCACTCCGGGAAATGGCGCGACCGTGCCTCAGCAACCAGTGGTGGAAACTCCTGCACCGGGAGTGACCGAGCCAGCGGCAACTAAAACTGAATTTCCATGGCCGTTGGTCGGCATTGGTGCGGCAGTGTTCGCGATTGCTGTTGCGGGATTCGTGCTCTATCGTCGCCGGCAAAAGGCGCAAGCAGAAGCCGCCATCGCTGTGAAGAAAAAAGAGAGTCATTTCGATGATTTTCGCCCTCGCCGGCATTACGGCGAAAACGCAGCGGCTAAAGCCGAATCTGCCGATCAAGATGACGACGCGAAAGACAACGACGACGACCGCGAAGATTTGCGCGTTGCGTAACTGGTCCGCGGCAATGCCGAGCCATGCCAAATCTGCGAGAATGCGTTGCCGTATCGCCGGCGAATTTTCACCGATGCCGCCGGTAAAAATGAGCGCATCGGTTCCACCCAGCACTGCCAGATAGGCGCCGACATACTTTTTGACGCGATGGCAGAAAATATCGATCGCCAGCTTGGCGCGGCGATCTTGATGCTCGCGCTCTTCGTCCAGCAAATCGCGCATATCGTTGGTCAAACCGGAAATGCCGAGCAAACCGGACTGCTTGTTGAGCAGCGTATCGATTTCGCCGAACGACATCCCCTCTTTGTGAGAAAGATATTCCAACACCGACGGATCGATATCCCCGCAGCGGGTTCCCATCACCAAGCCTTCCAGCGGCGTCATGCCCATGGAAGTATCCAGCGAGTCGCCGTTCTTGATGGCGCAGGCCGAGCAGCCGTTGCCAAGGTGCAGCGTGATGACGTTGGTTTCCTCGCGCGCTTTGCCGGTGAGCTGACGGTAGCGATACGCCACGTAACGATGCGAAGTGCCATAAAAACCGTAGCGCCGGATTTTGTGCCGGCGATAAAGTTGGTACGGAATGGCGTAAAGATACGAAGTTTCCGGCATCGTCGCTGCAAACACGGAGGCGGTGGAAGGCATTTACTCCGGCCAGCCGGATCAAACCGGACTGACGCGCAAATTGATGGCGGCGTTTGTGCGCGACGCGGCGTATGATTTACGTCGCCACCACGAACCAAAATCCGCACGGCCGCATGCGCCTCTCCACCGACATCCGCTACCAACGCCTGCGCGACGAGATCGATCTGCGCTGGCAGAATCATTGGTCGTTTGATGATATGTTGTGAACCCCGTTGCTTGCGTTGCGTGTCGAGTTTTCGCGAAAACTTACCTTCGCGTGATAACCAAGCCCGAACGGCCACGGGAAGTCCAAGCTTTGCAGAAAGTCATGGAATCAAGCTGGATCTCTTTACCCAATGCCGGCTCAATAAAAATCAGGTTGTCCTCTTCCAGACCGCACCTCACGCGGAGTGAAGTGCGTTCCCGAGCAGGTCGCGATTGTCTCCGGAGTGCAGGAGGCGCTCGATGTGGTAGCGCGGCTGTTTCTCAATCCTGGGGAGCGGGTGTGCATGGAGAATCCGGGATATCCGGGCGCGGCTATCGTGTTCG
>Ga0247727_10020262_pt1 | contig 10189 bp, 11 predicted proteins | sample WisWelCaveWW1625_FD_202498 | JGI IMG/M metagenome (GOLD analysis project Ga0247727, IMG submission 202498) | Biofilm microbial communities from Wishing Well Cave, Virginia, United States - WW16-25 | ecosystem: Environmental > Aquatic > Deep subsurface > Groundwater > Cave microbial mat | place... | reverse complement strand
GAGAATCCAGCATCGCCACCGCTTCACGCTTGTACTCCACTGAAAACCTCCGCCTTTGTACCATGACACCCCTCCTGGCCCATTATGAGCCTTAACAAGGTGTCCGTAAAAGTGGGGCAGAACCCCACCAAGGAACTCAAAGAACGGACGACGTTCCAGGTCATGGGACAGGACGAAGTCAGCAAAGCGATTCCCAGCTACCCCGTCGCCATCAAGACCGTCGAGGAAAAAGACGGTCAAGTGGCTTGGGTCGATCCGTCGGAAAAACCCAAGCTCGATAAGATCCATGCCAAACTCAAAACCAACTATGTGTTCGTGATCTGGAGCAAGCGCATAATGAAGCGCACCTACTGCTCGAATCAGGGAGGCTGCACCAACACCTATTCGGCGGACGTGTTCGGCAATATGCTCGAATATCCCAGCGGAAAAATCGTGTCGCACACCGCCTTCAATCACCAAAACAGCGACAGCGTCCTGGCACTCTTCCGCTCGAAAGGCTACTACTTCGACGAGCTGCTGAAAAATTCGGCGGAAGGCATTGTGGACGAGTTCATTAAGGTAACCGACACCGGAAAGGGTAAATAAGGCCTGGAGATGCATAGGCTGCTGCGGCATAGCTCCTGGATAGGGATGGCGGTCGTTGTGACCCTGGGCGTCAGCGGCTGTGCGACCTTTCACCTGACCCAAGGGCCCTTCCAACCGAAAGGGAAAAAGCTGGCCGTGATTGCCGGGCTGACCAATCCCAGCTCGCTCCAAGCCGCACAGGCCTTTGCTGACGAGGTGGGAAAAGCCAGCCAGTTTCAGGTCATGCCTCAGACACACATCGCCCAGGCCATTCCCAACTACCCGCAGTTGATCAAGGGACCGTACAGGTCGGCCTACTTTGAAATCGACGAAGATTACGACAAGACCGACGTGGGCCGCGTGAAAGAGATCCAGAAACACTTAGGAATAGATTATCTCTATGTACTGTGGGCCCCCACGAGCGTCCAAACCGGCGGGAAGGGACTGTTTTTCAAAAATTACCCGGTGATGCATGTCGTGGCGCAGGTCTTCGAATTTCCGGGCGGTAGAGAAATCGGGCACGGCAAATACATGATCCGGGTCGATGACGACCACAAAGAACTGCTGCGGGACGATCTCGCGCGTGTCGCCAAGGAATTCGCCGAAAAGACCCACATGCCGAAATAACGCCCGCTCCTCGCCCATAACAAGGTGCTCCACAGGACACAAATCCCGCTGCGCTCCATTTGCGCGTTTGAGCTTGGTCGTTGGGTCGTAGGAGAAACCTACATGCGAGGGATTGCCGCACTTGTCGTTGCCATCTCTATTTTCACCTGTAATGTTTTGTATTCCGCCCCTGTTGAGCTGAACACCACGGATATCACCGACCTTAATAAAATTGCCGCCTTGCATGCGGCCGAGATGGGCAAGCAAAGCGTCCAATATTTGGAAGCCCAAATCAATTCACCAGTATGTCCGGCAGCGGCCCTCTCGGTTGCGGTCTTGTTTGTCAGGGACTCGAAAACATATACCCAACAATTCTATGACGCATTCTCGGTTCACGACTATCTTGAGCGCGCTCAGGGAAACACCTTCATCGTCTCACAAGAGGCCATGCTTTCCGACATTCGAAATATCGAGAATCGATATAGAGAGGAAATTCAAGACAAACGAGTATTGTTGCTTTTGAGCTATTGTTTTTATCGAGACCAAAATAAGTGGATAGTCATCAATGACCAACGAATCTCGGTGGCCAGATTTTTTAGGACGGCGTTTCTGGCGAGCATGTTAAAGGGGACAGATATTGACGCCGTGAAGCTGGCCAATGAAATTGACAAAAGGACCCAGAGGCAGGATCTACAACAGTAGCACTACCCAACCATTCGTTGGAGCGGACGCCGCTGGCGTGGCGCCGCTCAGCTCAAATCGTTAGGATGCATGTTGCTCAATGGGGGACCGTCTTATCAATGGGTGATCTTCTCGACCCCCTCTCCAAGCATGTTTCAGTGCTCGCTAGATCTGCCCGGGAGACGCATCGCGCAGAAGATCGTCAGACTTATACCTGTCATCTCGCTGCAGCAGCGCAATTGTTTGTGGCAATCCATTCTGGCCGCATTCATGACGTGCGAGCTTTGGTCGCAAGCGAACGTCATGCGTATGGCTGGGGTTATCTCTCTGATGCGGAGGGTGCTGCTGCGGAAGGGGCTTTTGAGGAGTTTGCGAGAAGGGTCGAAACTACCAATGCAACCTAACCCTGTATGGCTGCCGACGGGCCGCGAGCGTCGCGCCTCATCAATCGCCGTGCCGGCCCGCGGCAGAACACGCCGTTGGACCTCATGAGAGTGACTTGGAAGGACCTTACGTTCCTACCGAGCGAGGAAGCGCTGGCCTCGCTCTTCGAGGCGTGGTCTTGGTTCTTACCGCAGCCGTTTCGGCCGGTCATGGCCAGTACGCTCGGAGATGTGTTCTTCCAGAAGGAAGGCGACCCCATTTTCTGGCTTAACACTGGAACTGCCGAAATCACACAAGTGGCGGGCTCAAGGGCAGAGTTCCTTGAACTGCTCAAAACCGACATGGCCAATGAGTGGTTCATGCCAGGCCTGATTGAGCAGTTGATGGGCGCAGGAAAGACACTACAGCCAGACTACTGCTATACCTTCGTTACGTTACCGGTGTTCAAGGAAGGGAAATACGACGTGGCGAACCTGAATTCAGTGCCGGCAAAAGAGCACTTCGCTGTGACGGGGCTCATCCATCGCGAAATCAGGGATCTGAAAGCGGGTGACAACGTCCAGATCAAAGTTGTTTGAGGTCCACCCAGCGGTTGCAGATGCATAAGTTTGCGTTCGTTCTTATGGCCATCTTGCTGACTGTTCCCGTGCATTCTGCGAGCGAAGACGGCCGGATGGCGAACGAATCGGCGAAGACGCTTCTCGCCCAGAAGAGATTTGCCGATGCCTTGCCGCTTCTTCGGGACGCAGCGAACATGGGTGTCGCGGAGGCCCAGTACAACTTGGGGACGTGCTATCTGGACGGTATTGGCGTTGCGGCGGATGCCGCCATCGCGAACTCGTGGTTTGAGCGGGCGGCGAAGCAGGGCTGGGTGGACGCCCAGTTCAAGCTCGCATACAGCTACGCCACCGGCCGAGGAGTATCAAAGGACTTGAAGCTCGCTCACCACTGGTGCCTCGAGGCCGCCAAGCAGGGCGACTCCGAATGTCAGTTCATCGTGATTGGCAACTACCTGGAGGGTCATGGGGTCAAGAAGGATGTGGCCGCCGGACTCACATGGGCGAACCGCCTTGGGACGCGAGAGAACCCCGAAGATTTGACCATCAGTGGGCGCATAACTTCCGCCCGACTAAATCTCTCGCGAGCGTACAGACAAGGTCTGTGGGGAATACCAGTCGACAACTTGGCGGCCTACACCTGGCTCCTTTTGACAAACGAGTCCAAACGAGACTTCTCCGTGAACATGCAGGAGGAGATCGTCGCGGAAATGCGCATCCTAGAAGAGCGCCTCAACGACGCGGACAAGCGACGGGCGCGAAAGGATGCCGAGGCTCTGATCAAGCGCAAGCTTCACAATTTTGACCGCCGTCTCCAGCTCGACTTCTAGAATGCGGCGCGTAACCCGGCAGTGCAGCGGACGAACACCTCAGTCGCTGCGCTCCCTCGGTTGCGCGCCACTGAAGGCCAAGTTAGCCGCCTTACGACTGTTCCGATGAGATTATTCACGCTGCTCGTGTCGATCGTGTTTGTTGCTGAGGGCGTCTGGATGATAGCCTCCGGCGACTCGTTCGGCTGGTTGCTAGCTGGTTTCTTTGGTCTATGCCTTTTGGTCGCCATCTTTGACCCTTTGTTGGTTCGACTTACAAGGCTTCCGAAGTCGGACCGCTTTATTACTTTTGACTCAGTCGGTTTCAAATGTACTCAACGTAAGTGGCGAACAGAACAATCGGTCATCACACGTTGGGACGAGATTCAAACCGTGACTGTATTTAAGCGCGATTTGTTCACTGTTGATTGCATTTGCCTCTTTGCCGCTAGAAACGATGACTCCGGCATCGAGTTGGACGAAGAGATGTGCGGCTGGCAGGAGTTCGTCGAGGCGATGCCAACTTACTTGCGAGGTTGCATGAAGTGGGAGGATTGGTTTCTTGCAATTGCGTTCCCGGCCTTTGCAACAAACACTACTCAGATATACTCTCGTGAAGAGGTGCCTGCCTAACGAAACGATGAAGCTGACGCGGGCCGCCATTTTGGTTACGCGTGTTTGTGACTTCTTGCAGGCGGCCCGCGGAGCTTATCGTGGCCGTTAGAGCGCATAAAAATGAATCGTCGATTAATCGTGCTCTGTTCAGCGCTGCTTTTGTGGGGACTTTCCGCGCAGGGCGGAACTGACCGTCCTGTTAGTATCGACAATTGGACGAATCATCCGGATGTCAAAGAGGTTCGCACGATATATGACGAAATAAAAAGGGGAATCAAAGACAAGAAATACAAGACCAAAGCGAGGCGGTTCAATGTCGAGTCACCGCTCTGTTCAACCTACCCCGTTAAGGCAGAGCTCTTGACTGTAGACGGCGAAAACAAACCAAGGCTGTACCAAGTTGAACAGATAGGGTCGCACCGGGAGCCATTTACTGTTGGGCGTTATTTCGACCCTAAAGGCGCGCTGAGATTCGTATATGTCGACCGCGTAATATCAAGCGTTCGAATTTATCTGAACCGTGAGAGCAAAGTGTTCTGGGCGGTTAAGAAAAACGGAGATAAGCTCACTGCTTTTGACTCAAACAACGATGACTGGGAAACGAAACCTAATAGCGCGAGTGGTGCCCGAGAAGCGTTTCAGGAGCAACAACTCTGTCCGGAAATAGAGAAGTGAGAATGCGCTCTAACCCGCGCGTCGAGGCGGACGCGCAAAAGCAACGCGCCGCTCACGCGCAACGTTAGGCCGCTTCATCGCACATGAGCTGGAAGGCTGAAGCACATAAAATTTACGAGGAACGTGTGGTGAACGACTCCATCACCCGGCTCGCAGAGCGGTTCGACTTAAAGGGCCTGCCATTATCGGACGAAGAGCTGAAGACCTTGGCTAAACGATCTCGAGAATCGTTCAGAAATCGGGAAAAGATGAGAGAACGACTGGATAAATACAAAGCACACCTCGCGAAGATTCATGGAGCGGACGTTGTTGCAAATATCTCGTCTGCACTTGAGGAGATCAACAACGCAATTGGCTATGAAGAGAAGTGACACGCCGCCTAACCATGCGCTGGAGCGAACGGCGGCGGCGCGCTCCCGTTCCAATCGGCGCGCCTCGTGGCCGCCGTCGCTGAGCTTGGGCCGTTAGGCGACACAAGTTATTGATGAATGGAGGATTCGACGGATGAAGAATGCTATTTCAGCAACAGCACTGTTCTCCATGTTGTTATTGGCGCCATATTATTCCTTGTATGCCTCAACAACTGACAATGCAGTCAAAGCAATAACACAGGGTGATTTTGCAATGGCACTGAAAGAATTGCGTCCGCTCATTGCGAAACAGGATCCGAATGCCCAGTTTCTCATGGGAATGCTTTACGACGCAGGCAATGGGGTACCTCAGGACCAAGCCATTGCAGCATCGTGGTATAGAAAGGCTGCCGAGCAGAATCACCTGATCGCCCAACTATTTTTGGGCGTTCTGTATTACTCTGGGAATGGTGTAGAACGGGACTATAAAAAAGCGGCATATTGGCTCCAAGCTCCCGCAAACGATGGGAACGACCAGGCCCAGTTCTATCTCGGATCAATGTATGCGGAAGGACACGGGGTTAATCAGGATGATTCCAAAGCCATAGAATGGTTTACAAAAGCATCCACCCAAAAAAATACCCGCGCAATGGGCATGCTCGCAGCACTCTTGTTTTCCAGGAATCAACATGAGCAGGACTTAATTGATGCCTACGTATGGAGCCATCTTGCGGCGGAATATGATCCTGTGCAGGCCATGACATCGGCTCGTGTCCTTATTGAAAAGTCCTGCAATGAGGCGCAAGTAAAAACCGCAAAGAGGTTGATCGCTGAATGGAAAAGGAAATGGGAAAACGTACCAAACAAGTGACATCGATTTCATCGCCTAACAACGCGCTGGAGCCGACGCCACCAGTCCGCTTCGCGGCCTGGTGGTGCGGCTCAGCTTGAATCGTTAAGCTAATCCAGACCCGGAGCTCACTGGCAAAAATCTACCGATCCAAGCGAAGTGCATCACAATTGTGCTCATTTTGTGCTCAACTCCACCTCATTCCAACTCACTCAGGCCTATTCCAGCCAAAGTTCGTGTTTTTCCTAACTCGTGGTTCTCGTTGGGTCCAGTGAACCTAAGTAGGCTGGAAGAAGGTCACAGAAACGATTTCCAAAACCGCTCGTCTAGCCAGAAAAAGTGCGTTGAGTGTTAAGCGAGATTGCTCTGTCTTTTATCTTGATCCTCTCTCGTCACCTGTATAGAATGGCCACCTTTTCAGGTAGTTAGCTTCGACTGAACCTGCATCACCCTGCGGTTTCCCCCCCACACGTACTTTTGATGGGTTGAAGCCATGGGGAACCGTGTGACATAAGAGCCCCTCAAATCATTGGGAGGAGAGTACTGTGAGCGACTCGGCCATCATTGCGTTTGCGTTGGTAGCGGCGGTGACCGGCATTGCCTACGGCCTGTACCTGGCCATGTGGGTGTTCAAACTCGACGCCGGCAACCCGAAGATGCAGGAAATTGCGAAGGCCATTCAGGAAGGCGCGAGCGCCTACCTGAATCGGCAGTACCGGACCGTCGGCATCGTCGCCGCAGTGTTATTCGCCATCTTGTGGGGAGCGGGGGCTATCTCCGATAAATTCGGCTTACTGACCGCAGTCGGATTTTTGATCGGCGCCGGCGCTTCTTCGCTGGCCGGGTATGTGGGTATGGTGATCGCGGTACGGGCGAACGTGCGGACGGCGCAGGCTGCCCATAAGGGGATGAATGCGGCGCTGACCGTGGCGTTCCGTGGCGGCGCGGTGACGGGGCTCTTGTTGATCGGCTTGGGCTTGCTGGCCATCACAACCTTCTATACGGTGGCATCGCAGTTTGCGGGGCAGGAGAAGGCGATCCATGCGTTGCTGAGTCTTGGGTTCGGCGGGAGTTTGATTTCGGTGTTCGCCCGTGTGGGCGGTGGTATCTATACGAAAGCGGCGGATGTCGGAGCAGACCTCGTCGGAAAAGTCGAAGCGGGGATTCCGGAGGACGACCCTCGCAACCCGGCAGTCATTGCGGACAACGTGGGCGACAATGTCGGCGACTGCGCCGGTATGGCCGCGGACCTTTTCGAGACCTACGCGGTGACGACGGTGGCGGCGATGGTCTTGGCCTTCACGCTGTTCAAGGGAGTCAGCGCCCCGATTCTGTATCCTCTCGCCCTCGGGGGCGTCACGATCTTCGCGACGATCATCGGTATTTTCTTCGTAAAGGTGAGCCAGGGCGGCGAGATCATGCCGGCGCTCTACAAGGGTTTGTTTGTGGCGGGCGGCATTGCCGCGTTGGCGTTCTATCCCGTGACGACCACGATCATGGATGGTGTGGGTGGCGTGAGTGGGGTGAGCTATTACCTCGCAGCCTTGATCGGCTTGGCCGTGACGCTCGCACTCGTATTTATCACCGATTACTACACCTCCAAGAGCTATGCGCCGGTAAAGTCCATTGCCAAGGCCAGTGAAACGGGTCATGCGACAAACATCATCGCCGGACTGGCGGTTGGTATGGAGTCTACAGCCTGGCCGGTGGTGGTGATCGGGGGCGCGATTCTCGCGAGCTACTGGATCTGCGGTGGTGCGGCATCGGGCGGCTTGTACGGCGTGGCCGTGGCGGCGGTGTCGATGTTGTCGATGGCCGGTATCGTGGTGGCGATCGATGCGTTCGGTCCGATCACAGACAACGCAGGCGGTATTGCGGAGATGGCCCACCTCGGCAAAGAGGTGCGAGACATCACCGATCCACTGGATGCGGTCGGTAACACGACGAAAGCGGTGACCAAGGGCTATGCGATCGGATCGGCTGGTCTCGCGGCGGTCGTGCTGTTCGCCGAATATGCACGTGAGGTGGCAAAAGGGAGCAGCACGAGCACGTTCGACCTCTCCAATCCTTCCGTCCTGGTCGGCCTCTTCTTGGGCGGGATGCTGCCCTTTATCTTCGGGGCCCTCTGTATGAAAGCGGTGGGAGAGGCGGCCGGCATGGTGGTGGAAGAGGTGCGCAGGCAGTTCCGGACGATCAAAGGGATCATGGAGGGAACCGGCAAGCCAGAATACGGGACTTGCGTGGATATCGTGACGCAGGCGGCGATCAAGAAGATGATGGTGCCGGGATTGATTCCGGTCATCTCGCCGATTCTGGTCGGCATAATCCTGGGGCCGCAGGCATTGGGCGGCATGCTCGTCGGCAGTATTGTCACCGGTCTGTTCGTCGCCATCTCGATGACGAGCGGCGGCGGCGCCTGGGATAACGCCAAGAAGTTTATTGAAGAGCAGGGCAAGAAGGGGACGGACACGCACAAGGCGGCGGTGACGGGCGACACGGTCGGCGATCCCTATAAGGATACGGCTGGTCCGGCGATCAATCCGATGATTAAGGTCATCAACATTGTCGCGCTTTTGATTGTATCGTTGATTGTCAGATAGCGAGACGCGCAGTTCTCGTCGTTCGTCTCTCGTATCTCGTGGGTGTTGATTGGATGAGTTGTTTTGTGAAACACGCTTCACGAGCAACGCTTCACGTTTCTCCGCTTGGCTTGACGGCTGAAAGAGTCGTGGAGTAAGGTGATCGTACTGGATCACGCTGGTGGCTGATCCACGAGAGTTTCCCAGAATCACGGGAGGTGCTCGGATGGAGAAACAAGAGCGTAAGCAGGAACCCAGGCGAGAGCCTCAGGGGAAGGAAGAGGTCAAGGCCAATCCGAAGGTCGTCGAAGCCGGCAAGAAGTTGAAAGAAGACATCGATAAGCTGGTCGATGAAATCGACGACGTGCTCGAAACGAACGCAGAAGAATTCGTCAAGAACTACGTGCAAAAAGGGGGGGAGTAGCCCCAGTAGTCAGGTGGACCTACTCTCTCCTTTTCCTTCCTCCTCATCACACTCCGGTGTTTCTCGCATCGCTCTCAAGAACCGTGAAAGGTAAAAGGTGAAACGTGAAACGTAGGATTGCCGAGTGCTCTTCCTCCGAAACCTTTCACGTTTAACGATTCACGTCTCACGGATCGCTGGACGGCCTTTTTGAGCAGCCTGCGGGAGTGTTCTCCTTTTGTGCCGCTCGACTGAGCTCGTCGCAGGCACACGTGCGGACCATCGAAGCTCTTGCGTACCAACATTGTTTTTCCACAGCCTGTTAGAGTCCGACCTCCGTCCGTCACTGGCACGACTCCACGTTCTCTGGTTTGACAACGCAGGGCTGAGCGGCTAGTATCCCTTTAATTCTCAGATAGTTAGCTTCGATAGAGACTCGGATTCACTTAAGAGGCCCTCATGAAGTCCAAACTCTGGGTCTTCCGTGACATCAATCTCTCTCAGCGGGCTTCGTTAGCCCAGGCCCTCTCCATTTCTCCTGCCACCGCTTCGCTGTTCCTGGCTCGTGGCGTGACCACGCCGGATGAAGCGACGATATGGATGTCGCTGCAGCCGCCGCATGATCCGTTTTTGATCCCCGACATGGAGCAGGCGGTCGAACGATTGCATCGTGCCGTGACGACTCAGGAGCCGATTTGTTTTTACGGCGACTATGATGTTGACGGAGTTACAGCGACCAGTGTGTATCTGTCCTTTTTTGGAGGCATGGGCGCACAGGTTCGCGCCTATGTCCCGCATCGTCTACGCGAAGGCTATGGACTCAACCTCGGCGCCGTGCAGCGCTTGCATGACGAAGGCATTTCGCTGTTGGTGACCTCCGATTGCGGCACGACCTCGCATAAAGAAATCGCATTGGCGGCCCAACTCGGCATGGACGTGGTAGTGACAGACCATCACCAGACCGACGAGCAGATGCCGCTGGCTGTGGCGGTGCTCAACCCCCATCGAGCCGGCGCCCTCTATCCCTTTCGCGGCCTCTGTTCCGCGGCGCTGGCCTACAAGGTGGCGCAGGCCTACCAGCTGCGCTACGGGGTTGCCGGGGCGCCGTTGGAGTCG